>Ga0308176_10000628_pt1 | contig 22219 bp, 9 predicted proteins | sample PhyCR2_3_FD_203890 | JGI IMG/M metagenome (GOLD analysis project Ga0308176, IMG submission 203890) | Soil microbial communities from UC Gill Tract Community Farm, Albany, California, United States - DLSLS.C.R2 | ecosystem: Environmental > Terrestrial > Soil > Agricultural land | place: USA... | reverse complement strand
CTCATCATGCAGGACGTTCGTCAATGTAGCAGCATCAATGCTTCGGCGGCCTCCTCGCCCTTCTCAGTTGAGAGCGTCGCGTTCATAAATCCGTCATTGCTGCGTTGCGTCGGAGCATCGTATCCGCCAGCTTATCAACGCTGCTACTTGAAGCTAGTGACAAGGACCGCGGCTGGAGAACCTCCACGCACAGCTCAAGGGTGGCGTCCGCGCGCTCCGCGCGCCACTCAACACGCTCCATGCCAACGGAGCGTACATGGTGATTGCCGCGCTCGCCTGGTCGTTCAAAGCATGGTTCGCCCTGGTCCTCCCGGTTGCTCCGCGTTGGCGGACCGAGCATGAGGCCGACCGCGAGCGCGTGCTGCGCATGGAGTTTCGGTCCTTCGTACAGCGGTTCATCCTCGTACCCGCTCAGATCGTTCGAACTGGCCGACGACTTATCTATCGCCTACTGGCATGGCGCCCGGAACTGCCGATCTTCTTCCGCTTCCTCGATGCATTGTAACTCGACCGTAGCCTCCCGATGCACTTCTGCTCGGGTAGGTCAGCTCGCTTAACAACGAACCGTCATTCAGGAGTCAGGTCAGCACACCGCGGGGGGACGAATCGGGACAAACCTGAAGCGGCCATTCGTGCGTCCGCGCTCCACGGGCCTTCCCAGATGCAATTTCGATGCCTGGCTACCGCTTGTTTAGGGTCTAGCGCTCGACGCTCGCGGCGGTGAACTCGCGGCGGCGGCGAGTTGCTTGGCGCTGGGGTCGCGGGCGTCGACCTGGTCGAGGTCGCGCTGGCGTGGGCCCGCGGTCGCATCTTTGAGCAGTAGGTCGGCGGCGAGCTCGAGCAGCAGGTCGGCGGCGGGCTCGGTGCGCGCACCAGGCCGGGCGAGGAGCAAGGCTGGCCGCGATCGGCGCGGCGACGCCGGCGGCGAACCGCTCGAGCAGCAGGTCGCCGGCGAGGCAGCGTCCCGTGCGCTGGCGAGACTCGAGCGGTCGGGCGGTCGAACGTCGCCGGTGGAACCCGCAATCTATACATGCCAGTTGACATAACCGGGATTATGTGACTCTAGACCGCTCGCACACCGGTCGAATCACTAAAGGAGGGTTGTGTCACACACTACAACGTGGCATCGTTTCCGCAACCGACTATGGACATGGGCTGTGGCTCGCAGCCAATACGCCGCTCTCGAGCGCGAACGGAGCGCCGCGCGCGCGACCTCACCAGTCGTTGAGCGATTCAGGATCCATGGGCAAGTCCCGGACCTGCGTGGTGTTGTCATCGCTGGCGGTGACAACGCGCACGCCGTTCGCACGCGCGCCGCTCGCCGAAGCCAGGTCAGCGCGCCAAGAAGATCTCACCGGCGTCTACACCGCGGCGGATTCGGATATCCGGGCGCTCGTCGCCGGCCGACCGGTGAACGCTGGCCGCAGCACAGCCATGCCGATGCGCGGTCGCGAGAGACTCGCCGTCGCCGATCGCGCCGAACAGCCCGGCGGCGTAGTTCTCGGCGACCTCTGGCGACGCCGCGCTCGAGGTCCCGACGACGCATGGCACGTGCTCCAGCAAGGCCTCGACCTGCAGCTTCGCAAACAACCGGTCGAGGACCATGAGCTTGACCGAGCGGCCCGCCGCCCCGAAGATCTCCTGGAGCCCCGTCGGCGCGACGAGCTGGGGGACCCCGTTGCGGTGGACGTACAGTCCGTCAGCGGGGCCGAACAGTGCGTGACCGGGGCGCCGCGCGCCTGCCGGCACCTGGCCCCCGGCGAAGTAGACCAGGACCGGCCGGTGCCTGCGGAACAACCGCAGCAGGTCGGAGATCTCCGGCGCCGGGCAGTCCAGGAGCTCGAAATGTTCGCGCGCCGTGCCGCGCTCGAGTTCCTCTCGGATCTTGCGCGTCGTACCGCCGATGGTGGCATTGTCGGATCCTGCCGCGCTGGCGGCGACGAACAGCAGCGACCTTCGCTCCCGCCGCTGCGACGGTGACACCCCGGCAGCGGGCGGCTGCGCGAGGTACAGCACCGGCGGCAACGCGTCGTTCGCCGGGCTAGGCGCAGTGGCGGGGGGCGCAGCTGCGCGCAGGTCGAGCACCGTAGGTGCCACGGCCGCGTCACCCCGGCGGTGCGCGCCGGGCGCAGCGGTCAGCGGCGGCGACGGCAGGATCACCGTGCGGGCGTCGTGCAGCGGTGCAACGACGTCATTGGCGCCGTGATCCGGCAGGAACGGTGCTAGCGCAGCGAGCAGCTCAGCTGCGTTCTGCCACCGCTGCTCCTTGCGCTTCTGCAGGCAGCGATCGACGACTTCGGCCAGCCCGCGCGGGACGTCAGGCGGCGCAAACGCGGCCATCGACGGCATGGTAGCGTCGAGCCTCGCCGTCATCACGAGCTGGTTACCGATGAGCGGGTGCAGGGGATGGCGGCCGCAGATCATCTGGAACAGCAAGACGCCGCACGCCCAGAGGTCGGTGAGGTGGTCGACCTCGCTCCCGACCCCCCACTGCTCGGGGGACATGTGAGACGGCGTGCCCAGGATCGTGCCTGCAGAGGTAAGCTGCGAGCTTGAGACCAGCATCTGCGACGAGCTCGCGACACATGGGATCGGCTTCCCGCCCCGCGCCCCCAGCGGCGTCAGCACCTTCGCGATGCCGAAGTCGAGCAGCTTGATCATGCCCGACTTGGTGACGAAGATGTTCTCGGGCTTGATGTCGCGGTGGACGATGCCCAGCTGGTGGATGTGCTGCAGCGCCCGTAGCAGCGGCGCCATGATCGCCACCGCCCGCGCGTAAGTCAGTCGCTCGACATTCGCCAGCAACGCGGACAGCGACTGGCCGACCAGGTGCTCCAGGACGATGTACGGCCAGCCGTTGCTCTCGCCCGCCTCGTGCACGACCACAACGTTGTCGTGGTGACAGCGGACGGTGACGCGCGCTTCGTTGAACAGCCGTCGCATCAGCTCTGGGTGATTGTGCCGCAGCAGCTTGATCGCGACGCGGCGCTCGAGCCGGACATCGCGCGCCAGGATCACAGTGGCCATCCCGCCCTCGGCGAGTTCATGGAACACCTCGTACCGTCCGAGGATGACTTCGTAGGGCAGAAAGCGAACCGCCTGTATCACCGCACACCTCCCCGGGGGCGCGACATGATCGCTCCTCCCGGATTGTTTGTCTCAGAATCAGCAAGGGTCATGCCGTGTGCTGGGATCTGCTTCAGCGGAGGCATTCGATCCTCGGCAGTTGATCTTGTCGGCGTTGCATCGAGATCCACAGATCGGGACGACTTCTGGTACAATGGCCAAGCTGAGCTGTTGAATTTCTACCGGTGTTCAGTGTGAGTTTGTGAGCACATTGCTCAACCCACTGTGGCGTCCACGTGACGCTGCAAAACGCGGCGGCCGAAGCCGCTGCATGGTCTGCGACGGATGTACGTCCGCCCGCAGCGGTGCCTTAGGTTCCCTGCCGCAGCCGCGCGGGAGTTACGGTAAGCGGTTCGACCTCCACGGAAGCGCCCGAAAGAGGGTCACAAGCCTGGCGCGACGAAGCTGCGCACCGAAGATGATAGGCCCACGTAGATCGTGGTCGTTTGGCAATGTTCCGCGGTTCCGTTGGTGGCGTGTCGTCGGTCGACTGTGGTCCGCGATCTCGGCTTGACCGCAGCGCCCGTGCCACCGACACGGCGGAAGCTCGACCAGGCGCCGGTACCCCAGACGACGGCAGAAACGCCGGACCTGCGACCTACCAGGAGACCTTGCTAACGGTGGCGACGAAACTGACGATCAGCCCCGGCACCAGCACCGACGTTCCCCCGGTCGCGACCCTGGACATCATCGCGTGTGACGGCACCACGCCGGTAATCACCGATCTGTGGCTCTACTCGCTCGACACCGCCGGTAACGCGATGCCGCTGACCGGGTTCACGTCGACCGCCGCCCGCAAGAATCCGGACTTGTGATCGCCGGGATCGAGGATCAGCGCTACGCAGGCGCGGCGATGATCAACCCTGACGGCACGTCCGGCACGGTGCCACCCGGCGCGGCCGTCCGCGAGACCCACATCCGGCGCTCGTTCACCGACGAGGTCGCGCCGCTGCTGGTCCAGCACTGCAGCCGGTGCCACAACCCGATGCACACCAACCACGCTGGCAACTACCTGGTCACGGGGACCCGCGACCAGCTGGTCAACGACACCTCGGGGTCGATAGCTGGCTGCGCGGCGAGTATCCGAGTCACCCCAGGCCAGCGACCCGGACGTTCCGCCTGGGTCCCGCGGCCTATGTCGGGCCCGCCGCGATGATCAACTTCGGCAGGCTGTGGTGGGCCGTGGGCGCCTACCTCCGCGTCACGGATCCCTCGCACAACCTGGTCCCTGGCGAGCCGTACGGGCCCGTGTACGTTCGTTCGATGATCGGGTACGACCTGTAGCTCCCACATCACCGCGACCGCTCCGCCTACAGGTGCACGCGCTCGAAGTGGGCGAGCTCCGCGAGCTCATCGAACCGCTGCTGGATCTTCGCCGTGGTCAGATCGCGCAGCCCGTCGACCGAGAACTGCTCGACGGCGAAGCTCCCCATCACGCTGCCCATGATCATCGCGGTGCGGATCGTCGACGGCGACAGATCGCCTGCATACGCGAGGTAGCCCATGAGGCCGCCGGCGAAGCTGTCCCCCGCGCCGGTCGGATCTTTGACCTCCGCGAGCGGCATCGCGGGCGCCGCGAACACCCCCCCGCCGTGGAACAGCAGGGCACCGGCGTCGCCGCGCTTGATGATCAAGGACGTCGGCCCCATCTTGAGGATCTTGCCCGCCGCGCGCCGCAGGTTGTGCTCCTCGGCGAGCTGGCGGGCCTCCTCGTCGTTGAGCATCAGCGTCCCGACCTTCGCGAGCGTCTTCACCAGGTCGTCGCGCTTGATGTCGATCCACAGGTTCATCGTGTCGGCGGCGACCAGCACCGGGGACCGGACCTGGCGCAGCACGTCGAGCTGGAGCACCGGATCGATGTTGCCGAGCAGGACCAGCTCGGCGTCCTTGTGCGCGTCGTGCAGCTTGGGCTGGAAGTCGGCGAACACGCCGAGCCGGGTGTCGAGGGTCTCGCGGGTCGCCAGGTCCGGCGCGTAGCGGCCGACCCAGTGGAACGTCTCGCCGGGCGTGCGCTCGATCCCGGAGATGTCCACGCCGATCCCGGCGAGCTCGTCGACGTGGCGCCGCGGGAAGTCATCGCCGATCACCCCGACGACCGAGACGCGCCGGGTGAAGTAGGCCGCGGCGCGGGCGATGAACGACGCCGAGCCGCCGAGCAGGTCGCGGTGGAGCCCGAACGGGCCGTCGATGTCGTCGAGCGCAACCGAGCCGACGACGAGCAGGGAACGATGGGCGCTGCGGACGTGCATGACTAGTGCTGGTACCATCGGTTTGCCGTGACAGGCAATTCCGACGAGCACTCCATCGAGGCGATGATCGCCGCCGGCCGCCATGGCGACGCGGCCCGGGCAGCATCGGCCATGGGCGACCACACGCGCGCCGCCGAGATCTACGAGAAGCTGTGGGACTTTCGCGGTGCCCTGGGGGCCGCGACCGCCGGCGGCGACCTGGCGCGCGCCCTGCGCTACGCGCTCGAGCTCGGCGATACGGCCGCGATCGGTGAGGCGATGGGCGCGCTGACCGCCACCGACGACGGCACCCGCACGGCGCTCGACGTCTTGACCCGGCTGCGCCGCCACGCCGAGGCCGCGCCGCTCGCCGAACGGCTCGGCGAGGTCGAGCGGGCGATCGAGCTGTACACGCGCGCCCACAAGGATCTCGACGCCGCGCGGCTGCTCGAGGCCCAGGGCCGCGACCGCGACGCCGGCCGCCTGCTCGAGCGCGCGCTCGATCTCGCCTCGGCCAGCGAGCGCGCGGCGATCCAGCTCGCGCTCGGCCGGATCCTCGCCCGCCGCGGCGCCTACCCCGAGGCCGCCCGCCTGCTGCAAGACGCCCGCAAGGACGCCGCCCTGCGCCCCGAGGCGCAGCGCCACCTGATCGCGACGCTCGCCGCGATGGGGCTGCGCGACGGCGCCCGCGACGCCCTGCTCGAGCTCCGCGCCCAGGATCCCACGATCCCCGCCGATCTCGACCACTACCTCCGGAGCTGGCGCGACGAGACCACCGAGCGCAAGACCGGCCGCGATCGCGAGATCGTCGCCAACCGCTACCGCCTCGACAAGCTGCTCGGCGCCGGCGCCTCGGGCCGGGTGTTCCTCGCCGCCGACGAGGTCACCGGCAAGGCCGTCGCGATCAAGATGTTCTTCGCCGCCGGGGCGCGCGGCGGGGCGGCCTACGAGCGGTTCGTCCGCGAGGCGCGGCTCGCGAGCACGCTGCGCCATCCGTCGCTGGTCGAGGTCTACGACGTCTCGGTCGAGCGCGGCTTCCTCGTGATGGAGTACCTGCCCGGCGGCTCGCTCGCGCAGCGGCTCGCCGGCGGCGAACGGCTCGCCACCCCCCACGTCCGCCGGATGGCGCTCGACATCATCGCCGGCCTCGAGGCCGCGCATCACCGCAGCGTCGTCCATCGCGACGTGAAACCGGCCAACATCTTCTTCGACGCCCGCGGCACCGCCAAGCTCGGCGATTTCGGCGTCGCCCACCTCGTCGACCTCGGTCAGACCCAGACCGGCGGCCTGATCGGCACCCTCGCGTACATGTCGCCCGAGCAGATCACCGGCGCGCCGATCTCGATCGCCGCCGACCTCTACGCGCTCGGCGTCACCCTGTTCGAGGCGGTCACCGGCCGCCTGCCGTTCCTCGGCCCCGACTTCGTGGCGCAGCACCTCGGCGAGCCCGCGCCCAGCGCGACCAGCATCGTCCCCGACCTCGCCCCCGGGTGGGATCCGATCCTCGCGGACCTCCTGGTCAAGAGCCCGAGCGAGCGCACGCCCACGCTCGGTGACCTCCGGCACCGGCTCGAGGCCCTCGACCTCGGCGGCCAGCCGCGCCTCGGATCACCCCTCGGCGCCCGCCAGAGACCCGCCACCGGCCCGCACTCGATCGCCGCGCTCGCCGAGGAGGGCGAGGTCCGGCCGCGCTATCAGTTCGAGACGCCGCTCGGCCGCACCGCGATCTCCGAGCTCGCGCGCGCCGTCGACACCGTCCTCGATCGCTCGGTCGTGATCGAGCGGTTCGACGCCAGCGACGAGGCCACGCGCGCCCTCGATCGCGCCCGCCTGCTCGGACGCGCCCAGAGCCCGTTCGTCCAGCGCGCGCTCAGCCTCGACCGCGCCGCCCGCGTCGCCGTGTTCGAGGCCCCGGCCGGCGCGTCACTCGCCGACGCCCCGCCCCAGCTGCCGCCCGCCGAGACCGTCCGCATGCTCAAGCGGCTCGCGCGCGCCGCCGCCGCGATCCACGTCGTCGGCGGCAGCCACGGCGCGATCTCGCCGCGCACCATCGTGCTCGACGACGGCGCGGTCCCGACCGTCATGGCGGCGGGCCTGGGGCCGGTCACCGAGTCGCGCCCGATCGACGACGTCGCGGCGATCGTCGCGGTCGTCGCCGGGATCGCCGGCGCCGAGCCGACCTTCGACGCCCTGGCCCGGATGCTCACCGACGACGTCGGCGCCGCCCTGCCCCGGTTCGCGCCGCCCGTCGACGGCGAGTCGCTCTACGCCGCCGCCGATGCCGTCGACATCGCGGTGCTCGCCGCCCTCGGCTCACGCTAGCCCGGCGCGAGAGCGTCGCCGTCGCGCAATGCCGTCACCTCGACGCCCTACATGTCGGATAGGCACCTGCGTCCGGAGCCCTATCTGGCCCTCAACTTAATGTTATGTACATAGCATATCTCTCTTCGCTTCGAGAGATCCGGGGCATGGTCGCGAAGACCGCCGAGTGGCTCGTGCGACCTACGGACTGGCCGCGCGCGCAAACGTGAGCAGCACCTCCGCTCCCGAACCGACGCTGCGCCAGGTTCGCCCGCGCTTGCGAGCTCTGTTAGAATGGGGCAGGCTAACCTCACGGAGGCGAAGGGAACGGGATGTACACCATCGAGAACCGAGTGGGACGGCTTGTCGAGTTGCGCGTCGAATCCCCGGTGACGTACGAAGAGCTCCTGCAGTTCCAGGACACGTTCGGGAAGGTATGCAAGCCGATACGAGGCCAGGTCGCGGTATGCACCGACTTCGCTGGCGCGACCGTCTTCACCCAGCCGGTCACGCAGCGCTGGACGGCGATCATCAAGCAGGATGCCCCGATCGTCGAGCGCAACGCGGTGCTCGTCGGCGAAGGCGCCGTGTTCAGCATGCAGGTCGAGCGAATCATCCGCGAGGCCGGCTACCAGAACCGCAAGGCGTTCCTCTTGCCGACAGATCTCACGACCTGGCTCGGAGAGATCCTCACGGTGCGCGAGCGTACCCGCCTCGATGGCTTTCTCCGCGAGGGTGCAGAGTCGCGCATGCGCAGCAAACTGAGCCCGAGCCCGCCGAGCTAGCCGGGGGGCTCAGGTGGCGAACTGGCACTGTGACGCGGCATCCGCCGGTAAGACGCCCTTGGCCAAGTAGAACGTGACGAGCGTACGCACGAAGTCGGCGTCGATCGGGTGACACTCGATGTCACTCCCCTCGAGCGCTGCGCCGGTTCGCGCGCGATCGAACCGCGGGATCTTCGCCATCGCGTCGCGCACCTCTTCCATCATCGCGAGGTACGGCGCGAGCGCGCTCTCCCGACCGGCGCGCGCGTCGGCGACGAGCGCCCCGTGGAAGTCTGCGAACGGCAGCTCGACCAGCGGATAGCCGAGCTGGCGAAGGAGCTCCACGACCGCGGACCAGCGCGCCGGGCGTGGGTTGACGATGTGATGAACGGCGCCGGCCTCGCCGCCGCGGCGCGAGGCGATGGTCACGATCGCCTGCGCGACGTAGTCGACCGGAACGAGATCGATCACGGCATCGGAGCGGAGCGTACGGCCCATCTGCACGCAGCCCTCGAGGAAGTGCGCCACGAAGTCTTCGGTCTGTGCGACGCCCGACATGCTGTGGCCCACGACCTGACCGAGGCGATGGATCGTGACCGGGAGGCCCTGGCGCGCGGCCTCCTGCGCCATCCGCTCGGCGGCCCACTTGCTCTGCGCGTAGCTGTTCGGGAGCCCGTCGGGGCGCGGGTCGAGCGGCTCCTCGAAGAGCACCGGCTTCCCGCGCAGCGGCGCGCCGGCGAGCACGGCGATCGTCGACAGGTGGTGAAGATGCTTGGTCCGCCGGTGCGCGGCGAGCGCGAGGATCTCGCGCGTGCCGGAGATGTTGGCCGGGCGCAGGCTCGGGTACGGGCGGATGAAGTTCACCGCCGCCCCGGAGTGGAAGATGGTGTCGACCGCGGCCGCGAGCGCCTCGTAGCCGGCGTCGCCCTGGCCGAGCCGAGGCGCTTCGAGATCTCCGGGCATCGCGACGATCCTCGACGCTGCCGACCCATGTGAGAGCCCGTGACGCGCCTGTGCTTCGAGGAGCCTGCGCTTGCCTTCGGACACGCTCGCGGCGCGCACGAGACAGTAAATCACTGCGTCGGTGCGGTGCAGGAGCTCGTTGACGAGGAAGGCGCCGACGAAGCCGGTCGCGCCTGTGACGAACGCGGCGCGCATCGGCTCGTGGGGGTCCTGGATCGGCTCGACGTCGAGAGCTGGCGGAATCGCGTCGGCGATGATCGTGGCGTCGAGATCCTCGAGCACGGCGCCGCCAAGGAACGCGGCCAGCCGAGCGACCGTCGGAGCCTGGGTGAGCGCGCGGAGCGGGACGTCGCGCGCGAACACGCGCCTGAGCTCGAGCACGAGGCGGGTGGCGAGGAGCGAGTGACCTCCGAGCAGGAAGAAGTCGTCGTCAACCCCCACGCTGGCGATGCCGAGCACCCGCGCGAACGTGGCGGCAACGATGGCCTCGAGCTCGGTGCGAGGCGCGCGTTCCACGCGGAGGCTCTCACCCTGTCCCGGAACATCGGGCGACGGGAGCGCGGCGCGGTTCACCTTGCCGCTCGCGAGCAACGGCATCGCCGGGAGCTCGAGGAACTCGGCGGGGACCATGTACTCGGGGAGCCGCTCGCGCAGCGCCGCGCGCAGCTCGTTTGCATCGGCCTGGCAGGACGGCTTGGCCACCCAGTAGGCGACGAGGCGCCGCCGGCGATCGTCGTTTGCCGACGCCACGACGACGACGCTCTCCTGCACCGCCGGGTGACGCTCGAGCGCGTTCTCGATCTCACCGAGCTCGATGCGCAGGCCGCGCAGCTTGACCTGGTGATCGACGCGCCCGAGGAACTCGATGTCGCCGGTCGGCAGGAGGCAGCCGCGGTCACCGGTGCGGTACATGCGCGCGCCGGGCGCCTCGGAGAACGGGTCCGGCACGAAGCGATCGGCGGTCAGATCGGCGCGCCCGAGATACCCGCGACCCACGTTGCGGCCGGCGATGTAGAGCTCGCCGGCGACGCCAACGGGGACCGGCTCGCCGTGGCGATCGAGCACGTGGATGCGCGTGCCGGCGATGGGCTTACCGATCGGAACGATCCGGCGTCCGCCGGCCTGTCCTCGGGGACAGCGCCAGCTCGTCACGTCGATCGCCGCCTCGGTGGGGCCGTAGAGGTTGGTCAACTCCGCCGCGAGCCGCGCGTGGACCGCCTCGGTGAGCTCGAACGGGAGGGCCTCTCCGCTGCAGATGACGCGAGCGAGCGAGGTGCAACGCTCGAGGTCGGGCTCGAGCACGAAGGCCTGCAGCATCGAGGGGACGAAGTGCACCGTCGTCACGCCTTCGCGCACGATGAGGTCGCGAAGGTATGCCGGCTCGCGATGCCCGCCCGGCCGCGCCACCACCAGCGTGGCCCCGACCATCAGCGGCCACAGGAACTCCCACACCGACACGTCGAACGTGTACGGCGTCTTCTGGAGCACGCGATCCGCGGCGGTCAGCCCGTAGGCGTCCTGCATCCAGAGCAGGCGGTTGGCGAGCGCGTGGTGCGTGTTCATCGCGCCCTTGGGCTCCCCGGTCGAGCCGGATGTGTAGATGACGTACGCGAGCTGCGACGCGGAGCGCTTCGCTCGCGACGGTGACGACGACGGCTCCGCCGCCCATGACGCCGCGTCTCCGTCGACGGCCACGACGTCGATCGATCGTGCCGCGGCCCGCGCGACGCCGAGCAGCGCGGTCTGGGTGAGGACCACGCGGGGAGCGGCGTTGGCGAGCATGAACGCGAGCCGCGACACGGGGTGGTCGGCGTCGAGCGGTACGTAGGCGCCGCCCGCGCGCAGCACCGCGAGGATCGCGACCACCATCTCCACCGAGCGTTCGAGGAGCAGCGCGACGCGCTCCTCCGGACCGACGCCGAGCGCGATCAGGTGATGCGCGAGGCGGTTCGCGCGCGCGCCGAGCTCCGCGTACGTGACCCGCGCTGAGCCGAACACGATGGCCATCGCGTCTGGAGCACGCGCGGCCTGCGCCTCGATCACGGCGTCGACGGGCCAGTCGTTCGGGTAGTCGGCGCCGGTGCCTCGCGCCATCGCGAGCACCCGGGCGCACGCCTCGGCGTCGAGCAGGGGGAGCGCCGAGACCACGATGTCCGGTGCCCTGGTCGCGGCGGCGATCAGCGTCACGACCTCCGACGCGAGCCGCTCGATCGTCGATCGATCGAACAGATCCGTGGCGTACTCCACCCCGCCGGAGATGCTGCCATCGCCGCGATCGACGAGATCGAAGTAGAGGTCGAACCGCGCCGTGCCGTCCTCGAGGATCTCCGGGATGTGCCCGGTCGCACCGGTGAGCGCGAGCGGCGGCATGGGCGGCTGCAGCGCGAGCTCCACCTGGAACAGCGGCGCGAACGCAGGCTCTCGCGCGACTTGCAGCGCCTGGACGATCTCGGCGAATGGCAGGGCCTGGTGCTCGTACGCACCGAGCGCGTGCTCGCGCGTCCTGCCGACGAGCTCGCGGAACGTCGGGTCGCCGCGCAGATCGGCGCGCAGCGGCAACATGTTGTTGAAGAACCCGACCGAGCGCTCCAGCTCACGCGCGCCGCGGTTCGCAACCGGGGAGCCGATCACGAAGTCGTCCTGCGATGCGTGGCGGCCGAGGACGACCGCGACCGCGGCGAACAGCGCCATGAACGTCGTCGCGCCCTCCGCGCGCGCGAACTCGGTGAGGCGCCGGCCCAGCTCCGGATCGATCCGCATCGGGACCGTGTCGCCGGCGTACGTCGGTACGGCCGTCCGCGTTCGATCCGTCGGGAGCGCGAGCACGTGAGGGACCCCGGCCAGGCTGTTCTGCCAGAACGCGATCATCGCCTCGCGTTCGCTGCCGTCGAGCACGCGCCCCTGCCAGCGCACCCAGTCGGCGAGCTGGCCTTCCAGCGGCGGAAGCCGTGCGTGGTCCCCCGCCCTCGCGGCGGCGTAGAGCTCGGCGAGGTCCTCCGTCATCACCCGCATCGACCAGCCGTCGGCGATGATGTGGTGCAGGCCGAAGGTCACCATGTGCTCGTGTTCGGAGATCCGGACCACGCCCGCGCGGAACAGCGGCCCCTGCGCGAGATCGGCGGGCGTGCGCGCCTCGCGCGACGCCCACGCCCGGAGCGCCTCCGCGCGTTCGGTCACGGGGAGACCGGTGAGGTCCATGTGGATCACCGCCGGGGCCGAGGGCAGCGCCACCCGCTGCACGCGCGCGCAGTCGACGATCGGGAACGTCGTGCGCAACGCCTCGTGCCTCGCGGCCAGCGCGGTGAGCGCCGCATCGAGCGCGCGAAGATCGATCGGGCCGTCGATGCGGTGCGCGAGGGTCATGAAGTAGACGGTGCGGGCCGGGGCGAGCTCGTCCAGATAGGCGAGCCCCGCCTGCGCGGGAGACAGCGGCAGATCGCGATCGCGCGGCACGACGGCGAACGGCGAACGCCGGGCGAGGGCCCCGGCCCCGGCCGTTCTCGCCGCGAGGACCTTCGCGGCCAGCTCCCGCAGCGTGGGCCGCCGGAGGAAGGCGACCATCGGCAGCGTCACCCCGAGCCGCGACGTCACGGCGTTGCGGAGCTCGGCGGCCATCAGCGAATCGAGGCCGAGCGAGTCGAGCTTCGTCGCCTCGTCGATCCGCGCGTCGCCGATGCGGAGCACCTTCGCGGCGAGCGCGGAGACGATGTCGCGCACGCGCTGTGCCAGCGCCTCCGGCGACAGCGCGTCGAGATCCTCGTCGCCGGCCGGCGCCGGTGGCAGCTCATGGGCCGAGCGTCCGGCGACGAGCTCGGCCAGCATCGGTCGCGCCGCCACCGACGGGTAAGACGCGGCGTAGTCGCGCCAGTCGATCCTCGCGATGATCGCGTGAGCGTCGCCTGCGGCGAGCACGTCGGCGAACGCCTCCAGCCCCTGCCGCGGCGAGAGGCTGCCCGATGACCATCCCCGGTCGCGCGCCTCCGCCGCCTCGTGACGAGCGGACAGCCCGACCTCCGACCACATGCCCCAGTCGATCGTCGTTGCGGGCAGCCCTCGCGCGTGCCGATCGCGCATCAACGCGTCGAGGAAGGCGTTCGCCGCGGCGTAGCTCGACAGGAGCGGCGACGGGAGCACGGCGGAGAGCGAGGAGAACGCGACGAAGAAATCGAGCGGGCGATCCACAAACCAGCGATCGAGCGCCAGGGCCGCGGCGACCTTCGGGCGGAGGTCCGCGTCGAGCGCCTCCACGTCGATCGAGCTGGCGGCGCGCACGCTGGAGATCGCGGCGGCGTGGATCACCCCGCGGATCTCCGGCCACCCTTCTTGCTCGTGGAGCGCCAGCGCCCGCGTGAGCGCCGCTTCGTCGCCCACGTCGACGGCCATGATGTGCACGCTGGCGCCGAGGGCCTCGATCGCGCGCACCTTGGCGATGCGGTCCGCGTCGCGACTCTGTGCGGGCGCGTCTCGCCACATGGAGCGCGGCGGCAGCGGCGAACGCCCCAGCAGGAGGAGCCGCCGGGCCCCGAACTCTGCGAGGAAGCGAGCCACTTCGAGCCCGATCCCGCCGAGGCCGCCGGTCACGAGGTACGTCGCGTCCTTCCGCCAGACGAGAGGGCGGCGCGGGCCTCCGACCGCCGCGCGCACGAGGCGAGGGACGAGTCGATCGCGCCCGCGCAGCGCGATCTGATCCTCGTCGCCGTCGGCCTGGATCTCCTCCACGAGGCGTTTGATCTCGTTCTCGCTCTCGTTCTCGCTCGGGAGGTCGGCTGCAGGATCGAGATCGATCAGCTTGCCCCAGGCCTCGGCGTGCTCGACGGCCAGCGTCCGGCCCGCGCCCCACAACGCGGCAGCGGCACCCTTCGCGGGCGGATCCGACCGGCGGGCGCACGCCGCGCCGCGGGTGACGACGAACAGCCTCGCCGGCGGATCCTGCGACGCGATCACGGAGAGCGCGGCGAACATCGACCCGAGCCCGAGATCGCGCGCTGCGGGGTCGGTCGCGCGGTCGTTGTCCGGCGCGTCGAGCGACCACAGGTGGATCACGCCGCGCCATCGACCCTCGGCCAAGAGCTCCGCGAGCACCGCGCGAAGATCGGCGGGCGACGCGCACCACCGGTCGGCGTCGAGCCGTGCGCGCGCAGGGCCGGCCTCGATCACCACGCATCGCGCGTCCGTCCGTCGCAGCGCCTCGGCGAGTCGCGCGCCCGTGCCGCCGCGGTCGGCGAGGACCACCCACGCGCCGCCTCGCTGTTCGGCGCCGGCGCCGGCCGGTGCGCCTCGCCACGCGATCTCGTAGCGCCAGCGCTCGATCGCGTCGCCGGTGCTAGACGCTTCGATCTCATCGAGGTAGCGCAGCCGCGCGCCGAGGACCTCGGCGACGAGCTCCCCGGCCTCGGAGAACACGCGAATGTCGCCGCGAAGCCCGCCACGATCCTCCGCGACGCGGATCGCGTGGCTCCACAGGCGGCCTTCGGCAGGCTCGTAGACGCGCACGCGCTCGATCGAGATCGGCATGAAGGCGCGGACCGCGGGCGTCGTTCCGAGCAGCGCACGCGCGCAGGCGTCGAGCAGCGCCGGGTGGAACCGGTAGCCGTCGAGGTCTGCCGCCAGCGCGCGCGGGACGACGACCTCGCCGAGCGCCTCCCCGTCACGCCGCCACAGACGCAGGAGACCGCGGAACCGCGGCCCGAAGTGCATTCCCTGAGCGTCGAGCGCGCGGTGGAGTTCGTCATCGGTGACAAGCTCCGAGCAGCGCGCGCGGATCTCTCGCACCTGATCGAGCTCGGAGGCAGGGCGCGGGTCTCGGGCTCGTTCGACGCGCCCGGCGACATGGACCGTCCAGGCTCCGTGGGGATCATCGCCCGCGCGGCTCGCGATCTCGAACGCCCCTCCGCCCGCCGCCTCCGGCGTGATGACGAGCTGCACGACGCGCGTCTCGTCGGACAGGAACAGCGCGCGACGGAGCTCGACGCCGGTGACCGCGTAGTCGCCCGCACCAAGGGCGGCACCGGCGCCGGCGCGCGCCATTTCGGTGAACGCGAGGCTGCACCACACCGCCGATCCGGCGATCGCGTGGTCCTCGGCGAACGGCGGTGACGTCCGCGACGCGTCGAGCTCCGCCCGCCACTTGTCCCCTCCGGCGTCCCGGAGCGAACGGGAGAGGAGCTGATGGCTGCCCGGCGGGACGGCTCCGGCGCCGCCGGCGTCAGCCAGCCAGTAGCGCGCTCGCTGCCACGGATACGGCGGCAGCGCGACGACGCGCCCTCCGTGGCGAGGCAGACCCGCGAAGTCGATCGCCCTGCCGGCGGCGTAGAGCGCACCCGTCGCCGCCAGGATCGCCGCTCCGTCCGGCTCGTCGCGCCGCAACGAAGCGATCGCGGTGCCCTTCCGCCCGGCGTGCTCGAGCACCTGCGCGATCGCCGTCGTCAGGAGCGGGTGCGGGGAGATCTCGAGGTACGTGGCGCCGGGCTCGGCGATGGACTCGATCGCCGCGGCGAACAGCACCGGCTCGCGCAGATGACGGCCCCAGAACGCCGCGTTCATCGAGGCGGTGTCGATCTCGCCGCCGGCCACGCTCGAAACGTAACGGATGGAGCCCGATCGAGGACAGACGCGGGCGAGGCCGGCTTCGAGCTCGTCGCGGAAGGGATCGACGAGGTGACAGTGAGCCGCCACGTCCACCTGCACGACGCGGCAATACACGTCCCGCGCGCGCAGCTCCGCGAGGACGCGGGCGACGGCCTCGGGCTCGCCCGCGATCACCGTCGACGCGGGGCTATTACTCACGGCGACGCTGACCCGGCCGGCGTGCCCTGCGATCGCCGCCTTCGCCTCGCAGAGAGAGAGGCCGATCGCCGCCATCTCGCCACGGCCGCTCGCTCGCGACAGGAGCTTGCACCTCATGGCGACGACCGCGGCGGCGTCCTCGAGCGACAGCGCTCCGGTGACGAAGGACGCGGCGATCTCGCCCACGCTGTGGCCGACGACGACGTCCGGCACCACGCCGCGCGCTTCCCAGAGCGCCGCGAGGGCAACCTGCATCGCGAAGATCATCGGCTGCGCGCGATCGAAGCGCTCGACCTCCGCCGCGTTGGCGACGGCGTCGGCGACCGACCACCCCAGGTGCGGCGCCAGCGCCTCGTCGCAGCGCCGGATGGCCCGCGCGAACGCCGGCTCCTCGGCGAACAGCGCGCGCCCCATGCCGGCCTGCTGCGAGCCGTGACCGGAGAACACGAAGCACAAGGGCGGCGCTCCGCTCGCGGGCTTGGTCCCGAGCGCCGACAACCGCGTCGCAGAGCCGACCTCGACCGCGCGCAGCGCCTCGGCGAGCTCCTCGGACGTCGACCCGACGACGGCGGCGCGGTGCTCGTGATGCTCGCTTCGCGCTCCGGCGGTGTGCACGACGTCGGCGGCTTGCCGCGTCGCGAGCGCCTCTCGCAGCTGTCCCGCGCGCGCCCGGAGCGCCTCCGCCGAGCGCGCCGACAGCGGCAGGAGCATCGGCCCCGCCTTGACGCCCGCCTCCCCGGGCCCGACCGGCGGCGCGCTGGACAGCACGACATGGGCGTTCGTCCCGCCCATCCCGAACGAGCTCACCCCTGCCAGGCGCTCGCGCGCGCGCTCCGGCCACGGCTCGTGCTCGGTCGCCACGCGGAGCGGGATCGCTTCGAACGGGATCTCCGGGTTCGGCGCCGTGTAGTGGAGGCTCCGCGGGATCTCCCCGTGCGACAAGGCGAGCGTCATCTTGATGAGCCCGGCGACGCCGGCCGCGCTCTCGAGGTGACCGATGTTCGTCTTCACCGACCCGATCACGCAACGCTCGCCCGGCGGGCGGCCCTCCGCGAGCACCTCGCCCAGCGCGCGCGCCTCGATGGGATCGCCGAGCGCCGTCCCGGTGCCATGGGCCTCCACGACTTGCACCTCGCCGGCAGAGACGCCGGCGTGGCGGTAGGCCTCGCGCAGCACCGCCTTCTGCGCCTCCGGGTTGGGCGCCGTCAGGCCGTTGGACCGCCCGTCCTGCGTCACCGCCGTCCCGCGGACGAGCGCGTGGATGCGATCTCCGTCGGCGAGCGCCCGCGACAGCCGTTTGAGCACGATGATCCCCACGCCCTCGCCGCGCACGAATCCTTCGGCGCGCGCGTCGAAGGCCTTGCAGCGCCCGTCGGCGGCGAGCGCCCCGAGCTTGGTCTGCGAGATCGTGTTCTCCGGGGTCAAGATGACGTTCACGCCGCCCGCGATCGCGAGGGTCGTCTCACCCGACCACACGCTCTGGCAAGCCTCGTGGATGGCGACGAGCGACGCGGAGCACGCGGTATCGATCGCCATGCTCGGCCCGCGTAGGTCGAGCACGTAGGAGATCCGGTTCGCGGCAATGCAGTTCAGCGTGCCGGTGGCCGAGGACGCGTCGAGGTCGCGCGGGCGGGCCCACACCAGCTTGCCGTAGTCGTCCGTCGTGATCCCGATGAACACCCCGGCGTTCGAGCCGGCGAGGGTCGAGGGCGGGATCCCGGCATCCTCGAGCGCCTCCCACGCGACCTCGAGGAGCAGCCGTTGCTGCGGATCGATGTGCGCCGCCTCACGGGGAGAGATGCCAAAGAACAGGGGGTCGAACTCGTCGATGCGATCGAGGAAGCCACCCCACTTGCTATGGGTCTTGCCTGGGACGCTCGGGTCCGCGTGATAGATGGCGCGCGCGTCCCAGCGTGAAGCGGGGACCTCGGTGATCGCGTCGATGCCGTCGCGCAGCAGCGCCCAGTATGCCGCCGGACCGGGCGCTCCCGGGAACCGACAACCGATGCCGACGATGGCGATCGGCTCCGGCGCCGGATCACGTCCGAACGAGGCGTCGCGCACCATCTCACTCCCCGCGAGGTACTCCGCCAGCGCCGACACCGAAGGATGGGCGTACGCGATGGTCGCCGGAATGCGGCGTCCGAGCCAGCGCTCGAGCTCACCGGAGAGATCTGCCGCCGCCCGCGAGTCGAGCCCGTACCGCGCGAGCGGCTCGGTGGTCGAGAGCTCCGCGGGAGCCACGCCGAGACGAGGGGCGAGCCAGGCAACGAGCCGGCGTTCGAGCCCGCGGCGATCGAGTGGAGCGCTCGAACCGTCCGCCGCGCCGTCCCGGACGTCCACGAGGCGCGCGCGGAAGCCGGCGACGACGTCGAGCGAGTCCTCGAGGAACGCCTGCCGGCACGCGCGGCGTTGCACCTTGCCGCTCGTGGTCTTCGGGATCGTCCCCGGCCGCACGAGCACCGCCGCGTACAGCGAGAGGTCGTGGTCTTCCGCGATGCGCTGGCGGAGATCGCCGAACAGGCGGTCCGCGTCGAGCTCACCGCCGGCCTCCTGGACGATCACGAGCCGCTCCTCGCCGTCTCCGTCGATCGAGAACGCGGCCCCGCCGCCCGGCCTGAACGCAGGATGTACCGCCTGCACCGTCTCCTCGATGTCCTGCGGGTAATGGTTGCGACCGCGGACGATGAGGAGGTCCTTGATCCGTCCGGCGACGTGGAGCTCGCCGTCCAGCACGAACCCGAGATCGCCGGTGCGGAGGTAGGTCCCTTCTGCCCCGTTCGCGAGTCGCGCGCCGAACACGGTCGCCGATTCTTCCGCGCGGCCCCAGTAACCTTCGGCCACGCTCGGCCCGCGGACCCAGATCTCTCCCAGGGCGCCGTCCGCCCGGAGTTCTCGCGTCTCCGGATCGACGACGCGGACGTCCTGCTCGTCCTGCCATGTGCCGCAGCCGACGACGAGACGCACGCGCTCCGCGGGGCTGTCCGGGGCGGCGCGCACGACGCGCCCGTTCGCCAGCTGGTCGCGATCGAGGCGCGTGACGGTCGGCGCCGCGTCTCCGAGCCTTCCGGACACGAGGTTCGCCTCCGACAGCCCGTAGCAGGGGTACATCGCTTCGGCGCGGAAGCCTGACGGCGCGAACGCCTCGGCGAACGCGCGGAGCGTCTCGGGGCGGACCGGCTCGGCGCCGTTGAACGCCCGGTCCCACGTCGACAGATCGAGCGCCGCACGCTGCGCCGCCGTCGTCTTGCGGACACACAGATCGAAGGCGAAATTGGGACCTCCGGCGAACGTCCCGCGCTCCTCTGAAATCGCCCGGAGCCAGGACACCGGGCTCCTCAGGAACGCCACCGGCGACATCAGCGTCGCGGCGAACCCGGAGAAGATCGGCTGGAGGAGACAGGTAAGGACCCCGAGGTCGTGATAGAGCGGTAGCCAGGACACACCGACCGAACCACTGGACAGCCGCCAGGCGCGGCGCTGGAGCTGCGCGTTGTGCAGCACGTTCCGGTGGGTGAGCATCACGCCGCGCGGAGCGCTCGTGGAGCCGGACGTGTACTGGAGCAGCGCGAGGCCCGCAGACCCCGTAGGCGGCTCCTGCCATGCCGTCGGGTCGGAGCCTGCCAGCTCGTCGCTCGGGAGCACCGGCAACCCCGGGAGCGCGCGCGCGATGGTGCCTGACTCGAGGACCGCGCACGTCGACAGCGCCAGCCGCGCGCCGGCGTCGGCGACGATCACCGACAGCCGTTCTCCCTCGCGCCGCACGCGCCCGGCGTCCGGCGGGAACGCCGGCACCGCGACGCACCCGGCGTAGAGGCATCCGTAGAACGCGATCGCGTAGTCGAGCCCGGGCGGACAGAGCACGAGGACCCGGTCACCCGGGCCGACCTGCGCGCTCACGCCCTGAGCGACGGCCCTCGCGCGCCGATCGAGCTCCCCGAACGTCAGCGATTCCCGGCGCCCGTCGTCGTGGAGGAAACTGTAGACACGAGCGCCTCCACATCGCTTCGCGCGAAGGCGCAGCATGTCCACGAGGGTCGCCGGGTCGGGGTCGTCAGAATGATCCGCCATGAGCTTCCATGCGGGAGCCGTCGCCAGTGCCCCGAGCGCAGCGAGCCCCGGTACCTTCCGCTGCGACTATCTTGCGCCCTCTGTCAAGCAAATGGTCGCTCCTTCGCACAAAAAGCAGAGACACGAGCCCACTCTTCGTCTCAACGACGATTCCTTAACGATTCAAGAAGATTATCTGCATTGGCACAAGGCTCCTCGAATCGATAGCTCCGGGAAACTGCAACATTCACATTGAATATTAACGCTTTGAACGGGTTTGAGCGAATGCCTCGTGGCGCCGCGTCAGCCGCTTCCACTTGTAACGCGCGGGGCGTGAACAAGGTCACAACCTCGTCGGTGGAGTAGAGGCATACTGCCCCCACAGTGACTAACGTATGGAACACTGCGCATTTTTTCTCAGTGTCAATCCTGTTGAATTTATATGCATTTTCATCTCTGTGGTCACTGCCCTTGACTGTTTCGTCCATTGATTGAAGATATAGCAGTGGGGCACGATACGTTTAAAACGATGGCAGCTGCGATCACGGCTCGATCAGCACGTATGGTTGCTCTCCTTTTTTTCTCCTTCTGACCGGACGTGGATGACCCGATGACCACCGTGCAAAATTTCTGCGGAGCGTATCTGCCCGACCAGTGCGCGCCCGCGGCTTCGGCAGCTCCCTCTTCTCGCAGCGCCGCCGCGCTCGCGTTCCTCATGGCGCTGGGCGTTCCGGCCGCCGCGCTCGCGCACGAGTTCACCGGGGCCTGTGCCCAGGTGATGGATCCCAACAACGCGCCGAGCACCGACCCCCGGATCGAGCACCTCTCCGTGGCCGGGACGAACGTGAACGTACTGCTTCCGCCGCGGTATCATCAGGACCACGGCAGGCGCTACCCCGTGCTCTACCTCTTCCACGGCGCGTTCGGCGACGAGGACTCGTTCTCCACCCAGACGGACCTGCTCTCCTTCACCGCGTCCCAGCCCGAGCAGCTGCAGGCCATCGTCGTGATGCCCGACGGCAGTCACCTACCCGCCGGGCGCGACTGGGTCGACGGGGCGCACCCGCAAGAGACGTACGTCATCAAGACACTGCTGCCGTACATCGACGCCCATTATCGAACGCTGAACGACGGAGGTCACCGCGCGGGCGCCGGCTTCTCCGCAGGCGGAATGAACGCCACGGTCTACGCCGCGCGGCACCCCGAGCTGTTCGCCGCGGTGGGCTCGTTTTCCGGATTCCTCGACCCCTTCGATCCCACCGGCATCGGCATCGTGCAGGAGTTCGTCGGCTTCGAGGACGACCTCTGCGGTGGCAGGATCGGCCCCAACGACCTCTGGGGCGATCCGGATGCGCACCCCATGGGCTGGACTGGCCACGACCCGGTCAACCTCGCGCGCAACCTCCACGACATCTCCGTGTACCTCAGCAGCGCCAACGGGACCCCCTGCGCCGATCAGATCGATGCGGACCCGTTCCTCGTCTTCGCCGAGGGTGCGGTGCACGACATGAGCCAGTCGTTCGACCAGGCGCTGATCGACGCCGGCGTCGCTCACACCACGAGGTTCAGGAGCTGCGGCGTCCACCAGTTCTCCAACAGCAACCAATCTCTCGTCGAGTTCTGGCCGCAGATGTTCAAGGCGTTCGGGAGGAAGGCCCCCGCCCAGTTCAACTACCGGACGGGCGACATCAGCTCGTCGGCGTGGGACTGGTCGTTCGACGTCCTCGGCGGGCGCGCTCCCGAGTTCCTCGATATCACCGGGGCGTCGAGTCACGGCCTGTCGCTCACCGGCTCCGGCACGGTGCACGTCACCACGGCGCCGCTGTTCGGCAAGCACGAGCGCGTGGTCGTGACCGGCCTCGGCGGCCAGCCCAGGGCGCTCCAGGCCGACGACACGGGCCGGATCGCCTTCGAGGTGACGCTCGAGGCCCCGCACCCGCTCGAGCAGTTCACCAACGCCGAGCGGGCGGTCGAGGTGGCCGCCTCCCACTACTTCGCGAC
>Ga0308176_10000627_pt1 | contig 22228 bp, 17 predicted proteins | sample PhyCR2_3_FD_203890 | JGI IMG/M metagenome (GOLD analysis project Ga0308176, IMG submission 203890) | Soil microbial communities from UC Gill Tract Community Farm, Albany, California, United States - DLSLS.C.R2 | ecosystem: Environmental > Terrestrial > Soil > Agricultural land | place: USA... | reverse complement strand
AAGTCGCAGGCCGACCAACTGCGCGTCGCCGCGCAAAGCGCGCACGCGGGCTTGAAGCAGGCCCAGGACGAGTTCTCCCGCCAGCAGCAGCTCTGGAAGCAGGGCCTCACGACGAAACAGGCCCTCGACACGGCCGAGAGCACGCTGCGGATGCGCGAGGCGGACGCGGCGTCTGCGGACAAACAGATCGATACGCAGCGCCTTCGCATGCAGCAGGAGCAGGCCGCACTCGACAGCGCGCGCTACACGCTCAGTAAGGTCCGCATCCAATCGCCGATCGACGGCATTGTGACGCGGCGCAACATCGAGGAAGGCGAAACTGTCGTCGTCGGCACGATGAACAACGCGGGGACCGTGCTGCTGACCATCGCCGACATGTCGACGATCGAAGCGCAGGTGGAGGTCGACGAGACGGACATCCCGACCGTCGACATCGGCCAGGCCGCCACCGTCACCATCGATGCGATGCCCGGGAAGACCTTTCATGGCCACGTGACGGAAATCGGCAACAGTCCGATTCAGGCCTCAGGCAGCACGCAGACGACGGCGGCGACGACGGCGACCAACTTCCTGGTGAAAGTGAAGATCGACGATCAGATTCCGGACGTCCGTCCGGGCTTCACCTGTACGGCGAACATCACGACCGCGACACGCAAGAGCGCGCTGTCGGTTCCGATCCAGGCGACGACGGTGCGCGAGGTCGTCGTCGATCGCGAAGGCAACGTCGTGCACCCGCCGCAGAACGAGAAGCGGCGCCGCCGTCCGGCGGCGGCCACCGCCGCCCAGGACTTGAAGGCGGGCGAGCAGAAAAAGGAACTCGAGGGTGTGTTTGTCGTACGCAATGACAATCGCGCGGAGTTCGTCGCGGTGAAAACGGGCATCGCCGGCGAGAAATATTTCGAGGTCCTCAGCGGCCTCAAGGAAGGCGACAAGGTCGTGATCGGACCGTTCAGCTCGGTGCGCGAACTGGCCGATGGCGCCGACGTGAAGATCGAGGCGCCGACGAAGACGTCCGGCGTCGCCTCGTAGCGCAGGGCTTCAGCCCTGCCCCTGGTATGAATCAATTCATCGAAGCGGCGATCATCGCGCTCGGCGCGATCTGGTCGAACAAGCTGCGCTCGTTCCTGACCGTGCTCGGGAACATCGTCGCGGTGACGTCGATCATCGCCGTGGTGTCGCTCGTGCAGGGCATGAACGGGTACGTCACGAGCGCGATTCTGTCGGACGTCGGAGCCGACAACTTCACGATCCAGCGCACGCCTGTGGTCCGCAGCCAGCAGGATGAGGACCGCGTCCGCAACAACCCGCGGATCACGCTGGACGAAGCCGATGCGGTGCGCCGCTACAGCGACAACGTCTCGGCCGTGGCCGCCCAGGCGAACGCGGGTGCCAGCGCGATCTATGGATCGCAGCAGGTGGATGGCGTCCAGGTGCAGGGCGTGTCGAAGGAGTACATCTACTTCGACACCTTCAACGCCGAACGCGGACGGCTGATCAGCCCGGTCGAAATCGAAACGGACCGCCCGGTCACGGTGCTCGGCTGGGACGTGGCCGACAAGCTGTTCGGCCCGGTCGATCCGCTCGACAAAATCATCAAGCTGGGCAACCAGCACTTCCGTATCATCGGCGTCAGCGAGAAGAAGGGATCGGTCTTCGGCAACTCGCAGGACAACTTCGCAATCGTGCCGCTGCCAAGTTTCGAGAAGATGTTCGGCGCGCGCAACAACCTGCAGCTCATCGTCAAGCCCCGCACGCCGGAAGTGCTCAACGCGGCGATGGACGATGCGACGGTGGCGCTGCGAATCGATCGAAAGCTGCGCCCCAAGGATCCCGACAATTTCGGCATCTTCACCGCGGGATCGCTGCTCGATCTGTATCACTCGGCCACCAACGGCATCTTCGCCGTCCTCATCGGCGTCGTCGCGTTGTCGCTCGTCGTCGGCGGCATCGTCATCATGAACATCATGCTGATGGTCGTCAGCGAGCGCACGCGCGAGATCGGGCTGCGCAAGGCGCTCGGCGCGCAGCGGCGCGACATCATCTGGCAGATCCTGACCGAGTCGGTGACGCTCTCGACGTTCGGCGGGCTCGTCGGGACGTTTCTGGGCTTCATCGCCGCGCTGATCGTCAGCAAGGTCTCGCCGCTGCCCGCATCGGTGCAGGTCTGGTCCGTGGCGATCGGAATCGGGATAACCGCGGTCGTCGGACTCTTCTTCGGCCTGTATCCGGCGATGCGCGCCGCGCGCCTGGATCCTATCGAGGCGCTCAGGCGCGAATAATCATGGCTGGCGTTCGATCCGGACTGCTCTCGGAAATCGTGCTGATGTCGCTCGACACGCTGCGCACGAGCAAGATGCGCTCGGCGCTGACGGTGCTCGGCGTCGTGATCGGCATCACGTCGATCGTGGGGATGACGTCGCTCATCCGCGGCTTCGACGAATCGCTGCGCGACTCGATTCGCGAGCTGGGCGCGAACGTCATCTTCGTGCAGAAGTTCAGCGGCCTCAGCTTCGCCTCCGGAAAGAGCTTTCTCGACGTCGCGCGCCGGCCGAACCTGACGCCGGAGGATGCGGACGCCATCGCGCGGGAGTGCCAGTCGTGCGGGACCGTCGATGTCTGGGTGGGCGCGATGGGGAACACGCGATCCCGCATGTACTACGGCCACGAGCACACGACACAGCTCGCCATCATCGGCGCGACCGAGAATTTCGCCGCCGTCAATTTCGCGAAGCTCGAGCTCGGCCGGCTCTTTATCCCCGCTGAAATCGAGCACCGGCGCAACGTCGTCGTGCTCGGCAACACACCGCTGATCACGCTGTTTCCAAACGTCGATCCCATAGGCAAGCAGGTGCGGATCGGCACCGAGGAGTTCACCGTCATCGGCGCGCTCGGCAAGCGGCCGAACGCCGGCGGGCTCGCGCAGGGCATCGACGACTTTGCGATTATTCCCTACAGCACCCACATGAAGATCTACGGGAAGATCCTGAAGGGATCGGCGAAGGTGTCGGCGAACAGCTTCAATCCCGCCGTGTTCCGCACGGCGATGCTCGCGATCCTGCCGCGGGGCGACAGCGACCGCGAGACGACACTGCGCGAAGTCGAGACGATCATGCGGATCCGGCACAATCTCAAGCTCGACGAGGCAGACGACTTCGATCTCGTCACGCAGGACGCGGCGCTGAAGGTGTGGGATCAGGTGAGCCAGGCGACGTTCCTCGCGCTCGTCGTCATATCGTCAATCGCGCTGATGGTCGGCGGCATCGGCGTCATGGCGATCATGATGATCTCCGTCACCGAGCGCACGCGCGAGATCGGCGTGCGCAAAGCGCTCGGCGCGCGTCGGCGTGAAATCCTCTGGCAGTTCCTCGTCGAGGCGGTGTTCCTCACGTCTGCCGGCGGCATCATCGGGATTCTCCTCGGCAGCTCGATTGGCCTGACGGTCCACTGGCTGTCAGGCTTCCCCGTGTCCCTGCCGTGGTGGTCGTTCGCGATCGGTATTGGCTTCTCAGCCAGCGTCGGCATCTTCTTCGGCCTCTTCCCCGCCTTCAAGGCCGCACGGCTCGATCCGATCGAAGCGCTACGCTACGAGTAGTTGCCAGTCTGGCAGCTGGTTATTGGTTAGTGGCGATCGCGGCGAGCTCATGCTTCGCGCGAACGAGAATCGGCAGGTCCGGATCGGCATCCTTCCAGAGATTGATGAACGCTTCATACGCGGCGCGCGCGCCGGCGGGATCGTTCGAAAGCACGCGCGCTCGCGCGCGCTGCAGGTGCACGAGCGCTCCGATCACGTCGCTGACGACAATGCCAGGGTGCGCCAGGATCTTCTGGAACTCCGCGTCGGCGGCTGCCCCGTTCTTCTGCGCCAGGTACGCTTCGCCGCGGATGTAAATCGGATAGAGCGCGCCGAAGAAGGCGTGCTGACTGCTTCGCGGTGAGCCGAGTTCGTACGGTGCAGCCACCTGCAGCTCCTCGATCGCTTTCGCGGGATCCTGCCGCTGCAGCGCGATCAGCGCTCGAATCGTCGGACAGTAGCTGAACCGGGCCGAGGTGTCCTCGGGAAACCGCTTCTCGAGATCCGCCAGCAGCGCCTGGGCGCGGGCCAGGTCGCCGGCGATGGCAAAGGTCAGCGCGGCGCCGTACTCGACGTCGCGATCGTGCGACGCCGCGAGCGCTGCTTCAGCGCTGGTCCGCGCGGCCGCGACATCCTGTAACAGCGCGTTGCGAACTGCCTCGCCAGCTTCGAACTGGGCGGCCCGTTCGTGCTCGCCGACCTGCGCGGCGAGGGCGACTGCCCGTTCATTGAGGCGATGAGCGTCGCGCAAGCGTCCGTGATACGCCGCCACGAAGGCCTCGTGATCCGCGATCCACGCATCTGCCCCGGGTTCCGAGCGCGCAGCCGCGGCCGCCTGCCGCATCGCCGCGTCGTCCTGTCGAAGAAATGCGAGGTCGTATCGCTGGACCGAGAGGTCGGGGATGCGGATGCCGTGCACTCCGGCCGCCCGCAGCACATCCTGGGCGTCATCCAGTCGCCCAAGGTTCGTCAGCGCATACGAGCGAATCGCGTAGGCGATGCCGAAGCTCGGATCCAGATCGATCGCGCGCATGCTCTCCGCAGCCGCGTCGCGATACCTGGCGAGATTCGGGTAGATGATCCCGCCGAGGAATGCGTGCGGGATCATGTCGCGGGGATACGTCTGCTCCCACACCTCGAGCCCCTGCGCCGCTTTTTCCAGATTGCCGGTGACCTGGAGGTGATACGACGCGGAAATCAGGAAGCGCTCGTGTTCGCTCGTGCGATCGCGTAGCGCGTAGGCTTTCGCCGTGCTCACTGCGGACTGATCGAATTCGCCGAGGTCGCCATACATACGGCCGGCAAACGCGTACGCCATGGCGAACTGGGGATCGATCTCGATCGCATGCTGGAAGAACGGGATGGCCGCAGCGGAGCCGGAGGAGTAGAGCACCTTCAGCCCGGTGCTGTAGGCCTTCAGCGCGTCGAAAGACGGCGTCGTCGCCTCGGCGAGCGGGGTGTCGTACTTCTCGAGCGTGTCGCCGCTCTCGCCGATCTGTTTCCTGAAATCGAGCGACATCGTCCCCAGCGCCGTCAGCACGTCCTCTTTGCGCCCGGCCTGCACTTGCGCCTCGCGCACTACATCTCCCGTCCGGCAGTTGCGCAGGCGCAAGCCGAGGACGTACTGGGACCCGAGCGGCGCGATCGAGCCTTCGACGACCGCGGTGCTGCTCGTACGTTGGCACACGTCGCGCGCGATCATCGACGTCAGTGGCGCGCCGGCGGGCAGTCCCATCAGCTTCAACGCCTGCTGGATCCGCTCCTCAGACGTGAGGCTCAGGAATGGCGACTGTTCCAACTGCACGGCCAGCCCCTGGCGAAGCGTCTCGTCGAACACCGCGTCCCCGGTCGAGTTCGCGAAGTCTGCCAGCAGGACCGAGTCGCGCGGCGTCAACACCGGTGCGCCGTACACACGCGACCAATACGCGGCCGCGCCAGCCGCCACGAACAACGCCGCCGCAACGGGCACCCACGTCCACGACCGCGATCGATGTCTCTCACTCGGGACGCTGAGCGGCACCTCCGCCGGACGATCGGCAGCCACCTCGTCTCTCGCAGACTCTCGGACCGCTTCCGTGAATCGATATCCGCGGCCTGGAAGCGTCAGGACGTAGCGGTGATCGTGCGGGCTCTCGCCCAGCGCTTTTCGCAGCAGGAACACGTTGCGACTGAGATTGGCCTCCTCCACGAACGTGTCGGGCCAGACCGCCTGCATCAATTCGTCTTTGGTCACCGGTTCGGGCGCGTGACGAATGAGGACCAGAAGAATCTGGAACGTCTTGGGTGTCAGCGGGACTGGCGCACCGTCGCGGGACAGGGTCTCCTTCTCGGGATCGACCCTGAAGGGCCCGAACTCATACAGTCTCTTCACGATCACGGTGCAACTACCATTTCTTCAGCAACTTACAGGCTTGCGAGAAGTTATCAGAAGTTGTCAGGGCCTGCGAAAGGACTTTTTCAGCGCCGGTGAAGAGACTGCGTGCGGTGACGGAAACACGAACTTCCTCTCGAAGGAGCATCTCATGAGAGTCAAAGCGTTGGCAGCAACGGTGGCGGTCGCGCTCGTCGGCGTCTGGCAGACGGGCGACATGGCGGCCCAGTCCGCCGTGCAGGCGGAGTACGAAGTCACGGACCTCGGCGCCACCGTCGGCGGTCCATTCAGTCAGGGTACCTACGTCAGTTCCAACGGTCTGATCACGGGAGTTGCCGTCGGTCAGGACGGCGCGCAGCACGCGCTGCTCTGGGTCGGCGGCGTGCCGATGGATATCAGCACGCCCGGACTCGGGGGGCCGAACAGCGGCGCCTTCAGCGCGAACGCGCGCGGGCAGGTGGACGGCATTGCTGAGAGCGCCGAGATCGATCCCAACGGCGAGAACTTCTGCGGCTATTTCACCCCGTTCAAATGCCTCCCGTTCGTGTGGCGCGACGGCGCCATGACCCCGCTGCCCTTGCTTGGCGGCAACAATGGTCAGGTCTCGATCATCAACAACCGAGGCGAAATCGCCGGTGTCGCTGAAACCGCCGTCCCCGATCCGAGCTGCCCGAGAGGAGCGGCGGTCAACGGCACCGGACCGCAAGTCCTCGCCTACCAGCCGGTCGTATGGGGACCGAACCTAGGCAGCGTCCGAACTCTGTCCCTGCTTCCGGGCGACACGGTCGGGATGGCGCTGTGGATCAACGACCGGGGCGAAACAGTCGGCTTTTCGAGCACCTGCGCGACGGGCCTGCTCCCGCCGTTTGCGGCCGGCGCCCACGCCGTCATGTGGGACGCCGCGGGCACGCCGCATGACCTCGGAAACCTCGGAGGGACGTTCAACCCCGCAGCGCTGGCCGTTGGGAACGTCGCGTTCGCCATCAACAACGCCGGGCTGGTGACGGGCGTCTCTGCGCTAGCGGGGAGTGCCATCGCGCACGGATTCGTCTGGTCGACGCGCGACGGCATGCGCGATCTCGGCACGCTGCCGGGCGACATGACAAGCGCTGGCCTCGGCATCAACAACGCCGGCGACATCGTTGGATCTTCGATCGACACGGATGTGGCGACTGGAAATCCGCGCGCCGTGATCTGGCGGCATGGCAAGACAATCGCCGACTTGAATTCGCTCGTTCCAGCCGATTCCCCGCTCTATCTTCTGACAGCGTTCGCCATCAACGACGCGGGCGCGATCACCGGATTCGGGTTCGATCCGGCCACGGGCAGCATTCACGGGTTCCTGGCGACGCCGGCTGCTGGTCGCTGACCAGCCGGCAGTGGCCAGTCTCCAGTTGCCAGTTGCCAGTCCCCCGGCGCCAGGACGAGCGTCAGTTGCCAGGGCCGCGTCAGCCCGGCAGGCTAACGGCTCGAGGCTGATGCTCGAGCCCGCCAGGGCAACTTGATCCCGCTGCTGCGGCGCAATAGGATCGCCGCATGGCCCGGCGTCAACGGTCGATGTGCTGGCTGCGCTAGCGACTGCTCACGGGGACTGGCGATTGGCAACTGGCGGCTGGTGGCTGACACCGGCAGCGCGGAGGGTACCCGCCTATGAAGGTGTACGACGCTCAGAGCATCCGGAACGTGGCGCTCGTCGGCCACTCCGGATCGGGAAAAACGCAGCTCGTCTCGACGCTGCTCTTCGACGCCGGCGCCGTGAATCGGCTGGGCCGCGTAGACGAGGGCACGACGGTCACCGACTACGACGACGAAGAAATCGCCCGCAAGCACACGCTCTCCGCCGCGCTCGCCTACGCGGAGTGGAACAAACACAAAATCAATTTCATCGACACGCCGGGCATGGCGAATTTCCTCAGCGACGCGCGCGCCGCGCTGCGCGTGGCCGATGCCGCGCTCGTCGTGGTGGACGCGGTCGCCGGGGTCGAGGTGTCCACCGAGAAGATCTGGGAGGTCGCCACCGAGCTTGGCGTTCCGCGCCTCGTCGCGCTGAATCGGCTCGACCGCGAACGCGCCAGCCTGGATCGCTCCCTCGAATCGCTGCACGCCGTGTTCGGCCGCACCGTGGTCCCGGTACAACTCCCGATCGGTGAGGAAAAGAACTTCAAGGGCGTGGTCGATCTCGTCACGATGAAGGCCTGGACGTTCGCCGACGGCAAGGCGTCCGAAGGCGCCATTCCGGGCGACCTGCAGTCGGCCGCCGACACCGCGCGCGAGTCGTTGATCGAAATGGTCGCCGAAGCCGACGACGCGCTGATGGAGAAGTTTTTCGACGCCGGGACGCTGACGCAGGAGGAATTGATCGAGGGGCTCAAGCGCGGCGTGGCCGCGGCCCGGATCTTCCCGCTCTTCTGCGTCTCGGCGGCCGCGAACATCGGCGCGCAGCCGATCCTCGACGCGATTGTCACCTATGCACCTTCCCCGCTCGATCGTCCGCTGAAAGCCCGTGCGGGAACCGGAGACGACGTCGAGATTGCAACGTCCGAAAGCGGGCCGGCCGCCGCGTTCGTATGGAAGTCGGCTCACTCAGCAGGCGCCCCTGCATTCGATCGAAGGATGCGCGCGGCACGGCAACGGGCTGCTCCGAAGCAGATGTTGGATACCAGGCCACGCACACGACGAACCCGCGCCCTGACCAGCAACGCGGGATTGGCGTCCGTCTGGGCCGCCGATCCGCGCAGAGTGCCCGTGCGCGAACGCGGCGGCCAAACCGCTGTTGTCATCCCCTGCGTGCTGCGGTCGGCGGCCGACGAACGGCAGGGCCAAAGCGCTCCTCGGTGAGCCTTGATGTGAGCCCGCCTTACCTCGCTTTCGACCAGTTTCCATCGGGCTGGCACAGTTGTGCACCGGTATCTGACTTGATTCTACGTCCAACGGAGTACCAAGTGCCGTCTGCCCCAAGACAACCAGCTGCCGTCGTCGTGGCCGGATTCGGCGCGTCCAGCAGCAAACCCGGCAACTTCACGCTCAATAGTGCCTCGATTTCGCGCTCGCGGTCCCCAATATACGCACCTATCCAATTTGCCACGACGAATCCGTCGCGGATCACGATGGTTTGCGGCGTCCCGATCATCTTGTATGCATCCTTGGAACTCTCAGCGACGTCGGTGTACACCGGAAACGTAAGACCGTTTGTCTTTGCGTACGACGTTGGATCGCCCGACCCAGTTAAGAGTCCGACGAACGCGTACCTGCCGTCGACCGATGACGATAATTGTCTGACGTTCGCCATGTTCTTCGCACACCAGCCACACTGGGGCGACATGACGTAGACGATCGCGCTGCCTGTCTCACTGAATGCAATCCGGCGCCACTGTCCGTCCGATGCTCTCGCAACGATAGGAAGAGCTTTCGATCCGATCACGGCACGCTCGTCAGCGCGAGAGGGCCCGCTTCTCTGCTGGGCCAGGATCGTCCACCAATGATAGTTGGCGGGCAGCATCACAGCAATTAGGACAATCAGAATCCAGTTCGATTTCAGCTGTCGCCACGTGTTCATCATAACGAACGCCCTTTTTGCCGACAGGCGAGGAGTTGCGGCTGGCCGGCCGCGCCGGCCAGTCATGATCGGTCGTGTGTTACTCCTCCAGTTAAATGCGGCAGCTCGAGTCGTCCACCCAGGTTGGCGTACTGCCGCTCATAGTGCAGCGCTGGCCATCCAGGCACTTTCCCTGGCTGTAGCACCCGCCCCCGGACTCGCACGACGTCGGCGCGCACTCCGCCTCAAGCGGACGCTCTGATGTCAGAATCGCGAGACCTGGCGTCATTGCAAAAGTCGCGATTAAAGCCGCGACTGATCGACGCAGTACCTTCGTCAGCATGCGCTCTTCCCTCCCTTCTCCTTCGTGCTAAGACTGCATCGCGACACATGGCAGACGGCGGCCACTATGAACCTTCAGACAGCAGCAGTAAAGGACTCTTGTACCAACGAAGTACCGCTTTTCTTCCATAACGGACGTCGCCTCAAGTCTGACTAGTGCACCGCCGTTGAGATGCGATCACGCATTCTCTTGTGGGATTTGATGATGGCCCGTGCCGGCTTGGTCCACTCGAAAGAGGTCGGGTTCTGATTCCAGGCCCGGAGATACGCGACGAGATGGTCCTGGAGCGCGCGCGTCGAGTGAAAGCCGGTGACCGAAAGGGATTGTTTGGCCAAGATGCCGAAAGACCCTCGATTTGATTCAGCCAGGACGCGCTCTAGTGGGCGTGTAGTGAAACTGCACGCCGGGGTGCTCGCAGAGCCAGGTCCTGACCTCCTCGGTGTTGTGGGTGGACGAGTTGTCGAGCACGACGTGGAGGTCGCGGTTTGGATAGAGGCGGACCACCTTCTTCATGAAGCGGAGAAAGTCCGCCGCGGTGTGGGTCGCCTGAAGGCGTGTGTGACCTTTCCCGTGGCGACGTCCAAGGCGGAAAAGAGATCGAGGACGCCGTGTCGCCGATAGTCATGCGTGTGCCGCACGGCCCGGCCCGTCCGCAACGGGAGCGGGGGTTGGGTGCGTTCCAACGCCTGAATCGACGTCTTCTCATCGACACTGAGCACGATCGCGTGTTCGGGCGGGTGCAGATAGAGCCCGACGACATCGGTGACCTTGGCGGCGAATGCCGGATCCCGACTCACTTTATAGGTGCGCACGAGGTGCGGTTTTACGCCGTGCGTGCGGAGGATGTCGGAGACACAGCCAATCGTCCGGCCAACCGTCGGCCAAGAGGCGCGTCGTCCACCGGCTGCGCCCGGCCGGGGGCGGCGAGAGCGCGGGCTGGACGATCTGCTCGACCGTCTCAGATGGCACGGCATGGTCGCGGCGACCCGCTTTGGGACGGTCGCCCAATCCGTCGGTGCCTTCCTGTACAAAGCGGCGCCGGATCCGCGACACCGCTTCCGGCGACAGGTCCAGGCGCGCCGCGATCTCCCCGCCGCCCAGGCCGGCGGCACTCAGCAGAATCACGCGGGCTCGACGGACCAACCCCGCAGGGGCCGATGCTCGTGCGACCACTGCTTCCAGCATCTGCTGTTGCTTCCGCGTCGTTCTCACGTGATGCGCGTGGGCCATGGCCCCGCATTAGATCACGTGTTTGATCTCATATCAACGGCGGTGCACTAGTCGGCGCGAAGAACATCCTGCGGCATCACACGCCTGACGGCCAGGGCGCCGACAAGCGCTGCGGCGGCGCCAATCGCCGCCGTCCCAGCGGTGACTGACGCATAGGCATTCAAGTCGGAGACAGTGACGCCGACAAGAAATGAACGGGCAAACCTACCCAGCAGAAGGGCTCCCGCTATACCGAGCGCCTCGCCCGCAGCAAGTGGCGCGAGTCCAATGAGCATCGACGTCACCAATACTCGCGTCGGATTCGCACCCACCGCCAGTCTGATGCCAATCTCCCTCCGTCTGCGGATGATGGTCGAGGATACCAGTCCGAAAAGCCCTGAGACCGCAGTCATCAGGGCTGCAGCACCGAGCCACGTGATGATCGTAGCGCCCAACCGTTGTACCGCGGTCAATTCGACAATGCGTGCGCGCATCGAGAGCCCACGGGTAGGAATGATCGCGGCAGTCGAGGCCCTGATGGCAGCACCGAGTACGGCCACTGTGTCTCGGCCGTCATACTCGGTTGTGCGAGCGATTACAAGGTTCGGTCCCGCGCCGCTCGGGCTGGCGGCGCTCCACGGCTGGTACAGTGCAAGCCGTGTCTCCTCACCGACGCTCACGTATTTGCCGTCCTGCGCCACGCCAATGACTTCGAGAGGCTGTAGGTGTGGCAAGAACGAGAGGCGTTGGCCGATTGCAGACTGGTTGGGCCATAACGCGCGCGCCAGCGCTTCATTGACGATGACAACCCGCGGCGGCCCGGCGACGTCTTCGGCGGTGAAATCTCGCCCGTCGCGTAAGCGAATACCGGCGGACTCGAAGTAGTCTGGACCGCAGTCGAAGATCAGCGTATCGGCCAACGCCCGTTCGACGCCGCCGATGCGAAATATGCGGTTCGAACCACTATTGCTGACGAGCGGCAACCCACCGTACGATGCCGATGCAACGCTTGGCACTTCGCGAACGCGTGACACCGCCGCGGTCATCGCAGCGGCAAGCAGCGGCTGACTATGCGTGACGGGAGTTATGGCGATGTAATAGACGCCGTGCACATCAGGGCCGACGTTCATGCGGTCCACTGCCAGGACGGAGCGGGTGAAGAGCGCGGTACCGACGAGAAGCATCACGCTCACTGCCACCTGCACACATACCAACAGTGATCGCAGCCGAGACGCGGAACCGGCACCCGGGTGGGCCGCCCTAAGTGTTGAGAGCACATCCTGCCGGGTGCTCAGCGCAGCTGGCGCCGCCGCGGTCACCCACAGGATTGCGAACGCGGCCAAAGCGGCGTAGCCAATGATTGGGCTACCGATGTCCAGTGACAACGCCGTAATCCTGATGTCCCCGGGAAGAACGAATGATTCTAGCGTTCCTAGGATTACCAGCGTTACCAGCGCCGCCAATACGACCCCGATGCCGCCGATCAAGGTCGCGTCCCACAACAGCAGGCGGTGAATAGCGCGTCGCGGTGCACCAAGCGCTATCCGAACCGCGGTGTCACGCAGCCGAACCTCTGACCGACTAAGCATCAACGAAATCAATGTGGCGCACGCAATGATCCATATGGCCGTGACAACCGCGGCGAGGTACATGCCGAACTGAACGATCTGAGTGCGTACGCCCGGCGGCAAGGCAACCTCGCTGATATTGATCAATCGCACGGTAGGGCCGCCCGAGGACACCGGGGCACGCCCGAGGACCGCGGTCGCCTTCGCTTCTACCCGTTTAACCGCATCACGATCGCAGTACCGGCAGCGCAGGATCACCTCGAGCCACGACTGCGGCGAATACCCACGGCCGTCGATCACGACGCGCGTGTCGTTGAAGTAATTGGCTGGCGGCAGCACGCGAGGGGCCATGGACAGCGGTATGAACAGTTCGGTGGGAGTCGTCAACCGAGTGCCCTGGAACCTCGAGGCCAAAACACCAACAACGACACATGGGACATCGTTCAATTCGACACGGCGGCCGACGACATCTGGAATGCCCCCGAATCGGGCCCGCCAGAACGCCTGCGTGATCACGACGGGCACCTCACCGTCTGCGGCCGGATCAGTGGGCGATAGCACCCGTCCGATGATGGGTGCCGCCTCGAGCACCTGGAAATAGTTAGGCGCAACGAACGTCACCGTCGACAACGTCGTTTCATCAGCCACACGTACACGGATCGTGCGTGTGCCGCTCGCGCTCACCGCCACCGAGTCGCCGCTCAAACCGTCGCTGAGACGTTCGAACAGCGGGAATAAGACGGTGCGCTGCAGGTTGTCGGCTCGCTGCTGCGCGACGAGGAAGAGGTGGTCAGGATCAGCAATCGGAAGCGGCCGCCAGATGACGGCGTCGACGACGAGGAGTAATGCGTTGGTCGAACCGAGACTGAGCGCGAGCGTCGATACCGACACAAGCGTCAGAATAGGCGTGCTGCGGAGCGATCGAAGCGCGTACTTGATATCGCGCAACATAAGCTTCGTCTTCGCGATCAATCGCTGGCAAAAAATACGCCGAGCGCCCTATAACGGTCACATCGGCGCGCGCACGGTAGCGATCGTGCCTGTTCAGCGTTTGTTTCGCAAGCCCCGGATTAGCAAGCGCACCAAGGAACTCACTGAACGGTCGCTATCGGACGCTGCCTGGCACAGAGTTCGATATTCAGATGCTGAAATCCAGACGTGCAGTTGGTGGCGGCCTTTGGCTGTGAACGAAAGCGCCTTCGCCGCATCGTCCGGCATTTCGTGGACGACGCGGTCTAGAGAATTGGCGCCGTTGTCGAAAAGGTTGAGTGTTTCCTCGCCGGCCGTGGCTCTTTCCCGAGTCATCGGTTGGTTTCGATCAAAGCCCTCTACGCCTCGCTCACGTTGGTTCTGCGTTGCGCCTGACATCGTTGACACCGACACCGTTCACCAGCCAATGTAATCGCGACCCTCTCGCCGGAAAAGGGGGGTCCATACTTATCAATGGGGTCTTTTTGACTGGCGATACTCGGAAGGGGCGCAGCCGATGCAGCGTCGAAACCGCTGCTCGAACCACTTGAGGTCCTGAAACCCCAACGTAAAAGCGATATCAGAGATTCGCCGATCGCTCGTTTCGATCAGAAATGCGGCGCGAGCGAGACGCGCGTCGCGCTGGTGCGCCTTCAGCGCTACGCCGGCTTCTGCCTTGAATAAGGCGCGCATCCTGGAGACACTTAAGTCGACGAGGTCGGCGAGCTTCGCCGAATCGATCACCGGGTTGGCGTCTATCATCGTCAGCACCAGACGGATACGTTGATCCTTCGGCACCATCGGCGTCGGCGTGGTTCCAAACATCTTCAGGAGTTGCTCAACGCCGACCGCGTCCTTCTCGAGGTAATCCGCCGCGCCGCGCCGGATGGCTTCTACAGCGTCACGAATCGTACCCCACGCGGTGAAGACGTAGACCGCCGCATGCTTAGAACGAGTCTGCCGTAGCGCGGCGAGAAGTTCGAGACCGTTCACTTCGCCGAGGCGCTGATCGACGACGATCGCGTTGAACCCTTGCGAGTCGGCGATCATCATGGCCGCTGCGGCGGTGAGGGCGGTCGACACGTCGTGGCCACCCATCTTCCGCAGAGCAACCGAGAGTGTATCGCACGTCCCGGTATCGTCGTCGACGATTAAGATGTTCATCGCGCGTTCGATAAGATATGAGCGATCTACCACGAGTCGAAGACCCTTGGAACCGGGCAGTGGAGTGTAAGGAACATGACACCGCGAGTCAAGCGGCGACGCCTGATATGTGTCAACGCTCGTTAAAAATGTCCCCTTCATTAGCTCGTTAGAAATGTCCCCTGTTTTCTTTCTGACAGCGCCGGGCGCTTAGCGACCGGCGCCCCGCCGTGATCCTGGCTAGGTCTTCATGCTTTGCCAGAGGGGCGGGGCGTTTTCAATAAAGGGGCGTCGCCACGGGTGCGTGGTCGCTGGCCGCATCGGCGCCTGTGCCGCGGGAGCGCGCTCTTGCCGGCGCGGTTGCTGCGACGGCTGTGACGGGGGGCGCACAGGCGGCGGAATGCTCGTCCACGCGAGCCGCCGCCCACGGTAGCGCACCTCGAGTGTGCCGTTCTCCGCCTCGAAAATGTCGACGCGACTGCGCGCGGGCGGGCCCGCCGAGAGGCGCGCCAGTTGGAGATACCGGCCCCGGAACTGCACGACCCAGTCGTTGCCGACCGTCCGTACGTGGCGCAGCCGAAACACGGTATCGAGCGAGACCCGCGCCGGTACGGGCAGGTGAAAATCCTCCGTCGAGGCCGCGGGAATCGTGAAGCGCGCATTGTGGTCGGCCCAGTACGTCTCCGTCAGAAAGGCGTTCGCGGCACCGAGATCCCCGATGCCGTGCCGGCGCAGCTTCTTGACGAGCCGGTCCTGATGCGTGCCGTGATTCCGCTCGATACGGCCTTTGGCTTGCGGCGAGCTCGCCGCGATGATTTGAATCTGCAGCGCCGCACACATCTGCCCGAATTGCGTCAGCGGCGCGGCCCCCGTCACGCGCTCCTCCGCATTGGGCTTGCGCACATACACATTTTTCCAGTCCGTGTAGAGCGCCCGCGGGACGCCAAACGCGGCAATCCACGCCCGCAAGACATGGACGGCATGCCAGATGGTCTCCTGCGGGCCGAACGCCCCACGGGTCGTCCCCGTCGCATCGTCGACCAACGTCAGCAAACACGCCGACGTCCCGCGGTCCTCAAACCACCGGTGCACGCTGCCATCCAGCTGGACTAACTCGCCGAAATGCGCCATGCGCGGGCGACGGCGCCGGTGCGCGCGGCTCTTCCGCCGCCGCTGCCACAGGCCGGCCTCCAACATCCAGCGGCGTAACGTCTCATGATGGACGACGACGTCGTCTTCGCTCGCCAGGTGCTCGGCCGCTAACGTCGGACCGAAACGCTCGTCGACGCCTCCACCATATTTCTTCCGCACCAGCGCGAGCACCCGCGTGCGCCGCGCGCGCGCCGACGCGCGATTCGAGCGCCGCCCCGCGTTGCCGTGCTTCAACGCCGCCGCGCCACCCCGTCGGTACCGCGCCCACAGGCGCTTCGCTTGGCGATAGCTCACGCCCATCAACGTCGCCGCCGCCCCGAGGCTCAAGCTTCCCGCCTTCACGCGCCCTAACACCGCGACTCGTCGCAGCTCGCGCCCGCTCATCGACGTCCTCCTCACGCGACCTCCTGCAGGTCGCTAGCGTAGGGGACATTTCTAATGAGCTAGCAAGGGGACAATATCAACGAGCTACAACAGCGGCGACGCCTGATATGTCAACGCCTGATATTGTCAACGCTCGCTCGATCCGTTCACCCTGGCCGCGCGCATCGAGCAGCAGCGGGATCGCCTCTACGCGCCGGCGAATCATCGCGGCGACAGCCGGCCTGCGGACGCCGCCGCACCTGTGGAACACGCCAAGACCGCGTGTCCCACAAGGTCCTTGGAAAACCCAAAGAACGGGTTCTTACGGCGACCACAGGCCCTCGTTCTTCTCTATCTCAGAAAAGAAAAGGAAGAACACGTCGGTAACCCGATTAACGACGTGATGATTCACCGTTCGGTAACACTTTCAAATGGCTTGACAGGGCCGACGCGAAGGTCGACGCGAAGGTCACTGCCGACGCGAAGGTCACGCTGCCGCGGGCTACCCTGCAGCGTGGCCGGCCACCTGAGTCCTTTGCAACGGAATCCGCGTCTCCCGCCAGCGTCGGCGTCTTTTTCGGGTTCTTCCCTGCCTTCAAAGCCGCGCGGCCGTAATCCGCTCGAGGCGCTCCGATACTCGAAGCCGAGGCCCGCACCACGCGTCGTATGATGATCACGCTGGTGCCCAACATCTATTTCGAGCTCACTGAGGCGTTCAACCGCGGCGGTCCGAGTGTCGCGCTCGCGTCCGGGCAGGCGGTCGTGTTCTACCGGATCGCGATTATGAGCAAGGATAGCGACTGGATCATCCGCGAGACACCGGAGGCGTGCGAGCGAGTGCTGGCCGCACTCGACCGCCGCGGCCCACGCTGCCGGCCAGGTGCGCCGCTCGGCGTTCGCTGGCTCGCGGGCGGTGGTCGAGTCACGTCGAGTTCTTCGATCGCGGCCGCCGCGTCCGCTGTGACTTCATGAGCCGGCCGCCTCGAGTCGACCTCGCGGTCGTTCACGCGATGTTCCGGGATGCCCCTCCCGACTCGAAACTGCTCGCGATCGATCCGGAATCGCTGCTCCTGATGAAGCAAACACAGCGTGCGAAAGATTACGCCGATCGCGGAGCTGGCCCGCCGCCTGCCGCCGGAGCGGGAGATCGCGCTGACGACCGATCCGGTTCGGATTCGGACCTGGCGTCCACCGCCGGCGCGAACTCCGCGCGCCCATCGGTCATCGCGGCGAGGATGGCCCAGGGCCGCCGGGCCGTCGTGCTCGCGCTCGCAGCAGAGACGGACGATTTACAGCAGGCGGATCGACGCCGGCTGGTTCGATACACGACCGCGGCGCGCGCGTACCTCGACGCGTGGGCCGAATCTCGAATCGGCGAACTGCCGCTCCGAGAGGGGCATCGGCGAAGTCTGGAAATCGCCGAGCGGTGGCTGCCAGAGACCGTCCAGGAGGGCGATCGTGCAGGCGCTGAGTGACGACGACCTCAATATCCGGACGGCAACCGACGAGGAACTCGACGCCGCGTGGGACCTCTGGTTCGAGCTCGCGCAATGCACGAACGAGAGCGACCCCTCCCACACGCACGGCGTGTTCCTCGATCTGTCAAAAGCCACGGGGAAAGAGCGGCAACTCACGTGCAGCGAGGCCGACCACCGTTGATCGCGTTCGTCGGCGCGCGTCTGCTGCGCAGCCTCCAGACCGTCGCCGGCGTCAACTTGATCCCACTGCCGCGGCGCAATAGGATTGCCGCATGGGTCCGGCGTCAGCGCTCACAATGCGTGGCTGAACTGGAACCGGCCACTGGTGACTGACACCGGCAGCGCGGAGGGTACCCGCCTATGAAGGTGTACGACGCTCAGAGCATCCGGAACGTGGCGCTCGTCGGCCACTCCGGATCGGGAAAAACGCAGCTCGTCTCGACGCTGCTCTTCGACGCCGGCGCCGTGAGTCGGCTGGGCCGCGTAGACGAGGGCACGACGGTCACCGACTACGACGACGAAGAAATCGCCCGCAAGCACACGCTCTCCGCCGCGCTCGCCTACGCGGAGTGGAACAAACACAAAATCAATTTCATCGATACGCCGGGCATGGCGAATTTCCTCAGCGACGCGCGCGCCGCGCTGCGCGTCGCCGATGCCGCGCTGGTCGTCGTGGACGCCGTTGCCGGCGTCGAAGTGTCGACCGAGAAAGTGTGGGAAGTCGCCACGGAACTCGGCGTTCCTCGCCTCGTCGCGCTGAACCGGCTCGACCGCGAGCGCGCCAGCCTGGATCGCTCCCTCGAATCGCTGCACGCGGTCTTCGGCCGAACCGTCGTCCCGGTGCAGCTTCCGATCGGAGAAGAGAAACACTTCAAGGGTGTCGTGGATCTCGTCACGATGAAGGCGTGGACGTTCACGGACGGCAAGGCGTCCGAGGGCGCGATCCCGGCGGACCTGCAGTCGGCCGCCGACACGGCGCGCGAATCGCTGATCGAAATGGTCGCTGAGGCCGACGACGCGCTGATGGAAAAGTTCTTCGACGCGGGCACGCTGACCCAGGAGGAACTGGTCGCGGGGCTCAAGCGCGGCGTCGCGGCCGCGCGGATCTTCCCGCTGTATTGCGTCTCTGCGGCAGTCAACATCGGCGCGCAGCCGATCCTCGACGCCGTCGTCACCTACGTGCCGTCGCCCGCGGATCGCCCGCTGAAAGCCCGCGGCGACAACGGCGACGATATCGAGATCGGCGCATCCGAAAAGGGACCGGCCGCCGCATTCGTGTGGAAGACCGTTGCCGACCCGTTCGCCGGACGCATCACGATGTTCCGCGTGCTCTCGGGATCGGTGAAAGCGGATTCGACGCTGCACAACCTGACGCGCGACACGCCCGAACGCCTGGGGCACATCGTGCTGCTGCAGGGAAAGACGCAGACGAACGTTCCGGAAGTGAAGGCCGGCGACATCGGCGCGGTGGCGAAGCTGAAAGAGACGCAAACGAGCGATGTGATCGCCGACAAGGGCGCCTCGGTAAAGCTGCCGCCGATCAAGTTTCCCGAGCCGGTGATCTCCTACGCCATCGAGCCGAAGAGCCGCGGAGACGAGGAGAAGATCAGCACAGCACTGCATCGGCTGCAGGAAGAAGACCCGACGATCAATTACACGCGGGATGCGCAGACGAAGGAGCTCCTGCTGGCCGGCCAGGGGCAATCGCATATCGAGGTGACCGTCGCGAAGCTGAAGCGGCGCTTCGGCGTCGAAGTGATGCTCAAGCTGCCGCGCATCCCCTACCGCGAAACGATCAAATCGTCTGTGGAAGCACACGGCCGGCACAAAAAGCAGACGGGCGGCCACGGCCAGTTCGGCGACTGCAAGGTGCGTTTCGAGCCGCTGCCGCCTGGCAGCGACTTCGAGTTCGCCAATGATATCTTCGGCGGATCGATCCCGCGGCAGTTCGTGCCCGCGATCGAAAAGGGCATCCAGGACTCGCGCATGCGCGGCTTCCTCGCCGGCTATCCGATGGTGGATTTCCGCGCGACTGTCTTCGACGGCTCGTATCACGCGGTGGACTCGAGCGAAATGTCCTTCAAAATGGCCGGGTCGCTGGCCTTCAAGGACGGCATGGCCCGCGCCCACCCGACCCTGCTCGAACCGGTGATGAACGTCGAGGTCTACGCGCCAAGCGATTACGCCGGCGATCTGATGGGCGACCTGAACGGCCGCCGCGGGCGGATCGGCGGGATGGACACGCGCGGCACGTCCACCATCATCCGCGCGAAGGTGCCGATGTCAGAGATGCTCACCTATGAGCAGCACCTCACGTCTGCGACGGGCGGCCGCGGCTCGTATCACATGGAGTTCTCACACTACGAGGAAGTGCCGCCGCACCTCCACGCGAAAATCATCGCGGCCTCGAAGGCCGAAAGAGGAGCCGAGGCGCCTGAAGAGGTCTGAGAGCGCCAGTCACCAGTTGCCAGTTGCCAGCTGCCAGTTGCCAGCTGCCAGCTGCCAGTTCCCAGTTCCCAGTTCCCAGCTACAAAAGAAAAGAGCCGAATCGCGAAAGCGACTCGGCTCTTCGGGCTGGCTACTTGCTTTCTAACTGGCAACTGGCAACTGGCTACTAGGAACCGCCGGCCTTTCGCGGCGCGGACGTCTTCGCTCCCTTGCCTCTCGTATCCGCCTTGCCTCCGCCGCGCTCCGGTTTCGGACGTGACGACTTCGGCTTGGCTGCCGCTTCGGTACCCTCCGCGGCTTCCCCTTCGGCCGCGGCCTTCGGCTTACGAAGCCGCTGCGCGGCGGCCCGCAGACGGCTGCCGACGCCCTTCGGCTTCTGCTCCGCGGCCTCACCCTCGCCCTTGGCGGCTTCTTCCGCCTTCGGATCGTACTCGGAGCCGACAAGCTCGATTCGTGCGATCTCCGCGCTGTCGCCGCGGCGGTATCCCATCCGCAGGATGCGGGTGTAGCCGCCCGGACGCGCCTCGAACCGCGGCGCGATCGTATCGAACAGCTTCGACACGACGTCGCGGTTCGTGATGTCCTGGAGCACCATCCGGCGCGCGTGCAGGGAACGGCCGTTGGCGTCGCCGCCGGCAATCCCGCGCTTGGCGATCGTAATGATGCGCTCGACGAAGGGCCGCAGTTCCTTCGCCTTCGGCACCGTCGTTTCGATGTGCTCGTGCCGGATCAGCGCTTCCGCCTGGTTGCGAAGCAGCGCGAGACGGTGCTCCGTCACGCGGCCCAGTTTCCTGTGTGCTACTCGATGACGCATGGTTCGTGATCCTTGACGATGCGCGATGGGCGATGGACGATGAACGACGAACGATACACGCTCATCGAACGCCGTTCATCGAACATCGTCCATCGATCTCTTATTCCTGCGACTGGGCCGCGGGCTGGTCGAGCCGCATGCCGAGGCTCAGGCCCATCGTGCCGAGAATTTCCTTGATCTCGTTCAACGACTTGCGCCCGAAGTTCTTCGTCTTCAGCATCTCGCCTTCGGTCTTCTGCACCAGCTCGCGAATCGTGCGGATGTTCGCGTTCTTCAGGCAGTTGTACGAGCGCACTGACAGTTCGAGTTCCTCGACGCTCTTGTCCAGGTTCTCGTTGCTCGCCGCGCCGGGCTGCTCCGCGCCGCCGTCCGCCTGCAGGTCCGCGGTGTCCTCGAGGTTGATGAAGATGTTCAGATGGTCGCGAATCAGCTTCGCCGAGAGCGAGACCGCATCGCGGGGCGTGACCGAGCCGTTCGTCCACACGTCAACCGTCAACTTGTCGTAATCGGTGTTCTGGCCGATGCGCGCGGCCTCGACGAGATAATTCACCTTCTTGATCGGCGAATGGACGGAGTCGACCGGGATCCAGCCGATGCCGAGGTCCTCGTCGAAATTCTTGTCTGCCGAGACGTAGCCGCGCCCCCGCTTCACGCGCAGCTCCATGTGCAGCTTCCCGTGCTCGGCGACGGTCGCGATGTGCGCGTCAGGCTCGAGGATTTCGATGTCCGCATCCGCCTCGATGTCGCGCGCGCGCACTTCTCCGGCCTTGTCGACGCGGATGTAAAGCGTCTTGGTCGCGTCGGTGTGCATCTTCAGCGGAATCTGCTTCAGGTTCAGGATGATATCCGTCGCGTCCTCGACGACGCCCGGGATTGGCGAGAACTCGTGAAGCACGCCGTCAATCTTGACGGCCGTCACTGCCGCCCCTTCGATGGACGACAGCAGCACGCGCCGCATGGCGTTGCCGACCGTTGTCCCGAACCCCCGCTCGAAGGGCTGCGCGTAAAAACGCCCGAACCGATCCGTGAGCGTCTCGCGCTCGAACTCCAGCCGCTTGGGCCGCTGAAAACCTTTCCACAACATGTCTGACCTTGCTTCCTTTATTCGGGGACCCGATGTTAGGCCACCGCCGGATCTGCGTTCAACCCCCTGCCTCCCACCGCAGATCCGGGAAGGCTGCGGGCAAGGGGCTCATCGCCGGGCCTGAAGGCCCGGCGCTATATGTGTAGAGCCGAACCTTCAGGTTCGGCCAACCTTATTTCG
>Ga0308176_10000626_pt1 | contig 22240 bp, 17 predicted proteins | sample PhyCR2_3_FD_203890 | JGI IMG/M metagenome (GOLD analysis project Ga0308176, IMG submission 203890) | Soil microbial communities from UC Gill Tract Community Farm, Albany, California, United States - DLSLS.C.R2 | ecosystem: Environmental > Terrestrial > Soil > Agricultural land | place: USA... | reverse complement strand
CCACCGACCGTGATGAGCGCGCCGTTTTGCGCTTGGCCATCGTCCTGACCACCGGCCAGGGAGGTCATGCGCTGGCCGTTGACGTTGACGATGCTGTGCTGCCCGGTGTCCGAACCTTCCTGGAACCCGAACGAGATACCAAGCGAGAGATCCATCGCGAGGTTTGGGTCGGACTTGTCGACCGGGCTGCCGAGCGCGATGTTGAACGTGTCACCTGCGATATTCTGCGCGCCGAACAGGAGGATCACCGTGTTGCTGGTGGTCTGCGCCGGATCATCGAAGATCACGGCAAGGATCTCACCGTCGATCCCAGTCGTGTTGACCTCGCCGACGTTGAAGCTGACGATCCCCGCTGCAGCCGCGTCGATTTTCGGCTTCACCAGCGACGTCACCTCTGCCCAGTGGTTCCAGGACGAAATACTGCTCGGCGTGGAAATCTGCCAGGCGAACCCCACGCCGTCGAGTGTGACGTCGCCGTTGGCGAGTTTTCGGCCCGAAAACCCGGCGCTAGCTGCGGCCACAAAAGCGCGCCGTACGGTTGCGCCGATGGGCTTCTGCACTCGGATGGTTTGCGGCGCTCCCCCCCGGAACTCGTAGGGGCCGCCGTTCGATCCCGACGCATCGAGCGACAGGCTGATCAGACCGCTCTCCGTGACGACAGGCGCAAGTGAACCGAACTCAATCTCTGATGGGCCGATCTTGAAGGTATCGGCGCCGGGCACTGCGTTCAACAAGGCTAACGTGGCCGCCGCTGTCGAAGAAGCTGACGCTGCAGTCTCGGCCGCATCCGTGCTGCCGACAGCCGAGTCTGAGTTACATCCCGCTGTGAAAGAGATCACTATGAAGCACAAGCCACCGAGGCACGCCATTAACCGACGATTGCTTCTCGCCATCAGGATTCCTCCGAAGCGCATTGATGCGCGTTCACACCGTAGCGAACCTCACCGCTGTGATCGGCGTAGCAATTTATGGCGCGACAATATGCCGCAAGGGGGAGCCCTCTCACATGTGGGTGGTTAGCGTTATATTGAAGGGCTGTAGCGCCAACTTGGGCCTTGCGTTGGCATTCCCCAAAATTCGCCAACCGCGAGCGACGAGCAGAGGTCGATGGCAGGGAGCCCCCCCGTGACCAGACGTGACCAGATGTGAGGTCACCTGGCTTACGCCCCTCGTTTTCCTTCGTTGCCCGCGGCGCCGCCCGACGCGAGCCGGCGAGCCAGCTCGCCCGAATCGAGCAGCTTCTGGACGTCCGAGGCCCCGCCGACCAGCACGCCCTTGACGAAGATCATCGGAAACGTCGACCAGCCGCTCCAGATCTTGAGCGCGGCCCGACGACGCCACATGCTGAAGTAGCTGCCGTACTCGAGGTACGTGAACGCGATCCCGGCCGCGGTGAGCGCCTTGCGGGCCCGGCGCGGAAACACGTTCTGCTTCATCCCGACGACGACCACGTCGTTGGCCGCGACCGCCGCTTCCACTTCGTCGATGATGTCGCGATGGCTCGAGGCGATGGCCTCGCGGATGGCCGGATCGACACGATCCTCCGGGAGTAGCGGTCTATGCATGCCGCGAACATTACAGCGAAACGGCACTTCGTGGCACAAGGTCCCCCACCATGCCCCAGCCCCTCACCCCGCCGAAAACCACCCGCCACCTCGAAACGCTGCGCGGCCTCGTGACCGGGGAGACGCCCCCACCTCCGGTCGCCATCCTCGTCGGGTTCACCACGAAGCACATCGAGCTCGGGCTGTCGATCCTGGAGCTCGACGCGAGCGAGCGCCACGCCAACCCCATGGGCACGCTCCACGGCGGCGTGATCTGCGACGTCGCCGACGCCGCGATGGGGATCGCCTTCGCGACCACCCTCGAAGACGACGAGAGCTTCACGACCCTCGACCTCACGGCGAAGTATTTCAAGCCGATCTGGAACGCGCACCTCCGCGCGACCGCACAGGTCGTCAAGCGGACCCGCACGCTCGGCCTCCTCGAGTGCGACGTCACCGACGAGGCGGGCAGCCTGGTCGCCAGGGTCTACAGCAGCTGCATGGTCCTGCGCGGACAGGACGCGCGCGGCCGTTGAACGGAGACCTATCCGTGCCTTCGATCACGCTCGGTCGTGAGAAGCACGTCATCCGCCGGCGGACCCGCCGTGATCGATGTCGCCTCGACGACTTGCCGTCTGCCATTGCCCGATATGTCGGTGCGCGTGTTTCCGGCGGGAAACGATCCGGCCAGGGCTTCTGACAGACGGCAGCGAAAAAATTCCGCAGGAGATAGTTGCAGAAATCCGCGACCTCCATGACCATGCGGCCCATGCGAACCCTATTTATCACGCTTGCCCTTGTTGGCTTTGGCTGCGGTGACTCTGGCACGAAGGCTGCCGATGCACCGAACCCGCCCCCGATCGACTCTCCGCCCGCGGTGAAGCAGGACTGCCCGACCTTCTGCGGCGAGGTCCTTGCGAACTGCACCGGCGCAAATGCCCAGTTCCCCGATGATGCCCATTGCGAAGCCACCTGCGCCTCGTGGGCGCTCGGCACGGCCGCCGACAAGACTGGCGCCACGCTCGGTTGCCACATCTACCATGCAGGCGCGCCGTCGATGATGACCCCGACGACGCACTGTGTCCACGCCGGTCCCGGTGGCGATCTGACGACCGCCGCTGCTCCTGGCACCTGCGGTGACGCCTGCACGAACTTCTGCACCCTCGAGATCAAGGCCTGCGGCTCGCTCGACGCGCCGATTACCGGAGCGCCCGCCCAGTACCAGAACACGGCCGCGTGTATGACGGCGTGCGCCGCCTTTAACAAGACCAACCTGTACAGCATCACGTCGAAGGGTGACTCGCTCGCTTGCCGCCTGTACCACGCGACCAACGCGGCCATCACCGGCAATGCCACGGTTCACTGCCCCCACACGGCGGCCGTCCCGGCAGCGGGCACGCCGTGCACTGGCGCGGCCTCGCCCTGAACTTACCTAGCTGGACATATACCGCTGCCAGTGCGTAGTTGAAGAGTTGCGCTGTGCAGCGCAAGCGATCATCGGAGGCCCCGATGGTCGTTTTTTCGTTGGAGCACAGCCAAAGACCGTGTTGCCTGCATTCGTTTGCCTGAGAAGACTTCCGGTCGCCAGCGGCGCCGTGATCTTGGCCGCGTGCAGTGGCGCCTCTGGCAATCCGCTAATCGATGCGCCACCCGTGGTGACCCTCGATTGCCCGACGTACTGCCGCGAGATCGAGACCAATTGCACGGGCCTCAACGCCCAGTACCCCACAATGGCGCAGTGCACGGCCACGTGCGCGAAGTTCACGACGCCCGGGACACTCACCGACACCAGCGGGAACACGCTCGGGTGCCGCATCTATCATGCAGGGGAACCCGCGCGGCTGACGCCAATCATCCACTGTATTCATGCCGGCCCCGCGGGGGCTCAAACCAACGCGGCCGGTCAATGTGGCGACGCCTGCACCGACTTCTGCGCGCTCAACCTGGCAACCTGCACGGGCCCCCTCGCGCAGTATGCGGACATGGCCACCTGCCTGACCGCGTGCAATGGAACCGGGGCAGGAACCGGTTTCAACAAGACGAGCCCGTACGTCATCGACGGCACCAAGACGCCGGCGGTCACGCCAGCCGGGGACTCGCTCGCATGCCGCTTGTATCATACGACCAACGCGGCCCTTGATGTAGCCGCAGCCACGACGCACTGCCCTCATACGGCAGCCGTTCCGGCCGCGGGATCCCCCTGCACTGGCGCAGCAACGCCTTAGCCTCACGTACGAACGCTGCTGCTGCTTCACAGCGCTGCGATGCATGCACAAGACAGCAGCACCCGCCGAGCACGGGCCGGTACTGTAGGCATTGTGCCCTCGAAAGCTTGACCCATGAGCTTCCTGACTCTTCAGTCCGCGTTTCCGGGGTATCCGGCCCCTTGTCTCCGGGTTCACAACGCACCTCTAGCACAACGGACGCCACTGAAAATGCGTTGCGTGGGTATTGCACCAGCCCGGATGCCCGCTCGCAGAGCGGGTGCAACATCAAAGTAGCGCCCTCCTCGCATCACCCTGGCTGCTGCGGCGGTGAGGTTCGCGCAATCGGTGCACGATGCCTCGTAGTTATCTGCATACCAGTCTAGAACCCATTCGGACACATTGCCCCGCCATGTCCGAATGCCCCCACCGGCCATCACCTGTGGGCTTGGTGCCAACCACGACCAAGTCAGTGACGTCACAGCCTGTCACACCATCACCAAAGCAAGCAGCGTTGTCATCGCCGTAGCTCGCATGCGAGCTGTCGAACGTCAACCTCGCCGGTAGCCCAGCGCAACTCGGCGCTGGTGTTCCTCCACCATCACCCGTCGTTTCCGCCCCGCCATCATCACGACCTATATCCGCAGGACGTGGGAAGCCGCAGCCGCGGTCAGGACGAGCAAGAGCGAGACGCGTGTCGCGGTCGCCACGGCTCAGAACCGTCCGGCCAGCGCGAACCCGGCGCGGTCGCTGCCGATGACCGGCGCCACGAAGAACCGGCGCGCCTGCCTGGTCGCCGACGTTGTTTCCGGATCGCCGTTGCGCAGGTAGATCCAGACCGCGGCGCCGGCGCAGGCGAGGCCGGCGACGCCGAGCCCTTCGGCGACGTAGCGCTTGGCGTTGGCGGAGTGCCATAGCGAGTCCTGCTTCGCGTTGTCGGGCTCGCGCTTACTCTGGTCGTACGTCGAGCGGGCCCATAGCTCGAAGCCCACCGCACCACCGGCGAGGCCGAGGGCCGCGCCGCCGAGCGCGAGGGGGAGGATCTTCGCGCGCGGGTGTTCGTCGGTGGACGTCGCCGCCGGGTGCGCCGTCGCGGCCGCGCCGGTCGGGTGCGAGGGGTCGAGCGCCGCGGCCTTGAGCTTGGGGATCTCGATCGCCGCGGCATCGTGCTCGACCCCGACCGTGATCGTGCTGGACCAGTCGGCGTTGCCCGGGGCGCGCGCGGTGATCTTGTAGCTGCCGCCGTCGACCGGCAGCGCCTTGTTCCAGGCGCCCGGATCGACCGGCTCGCTATTGCGCAGGATCTCGAGGCCGCCGACCCGGTTCTCGGCGGGGACGTTGATCGTCACCGTCGACAGCCGCGGCTCGAGCTTCGCGGCATGGTCGGTCGCGACCTGGTGCAATTGCCGGGTGGGGTCATCGCCGGCCGCGCGCGACTGTCGCTCGGCGTCGAGGAACAGCCCCCAGGCGGTGGCGAGCTGGCCGTTCTTCTCGCGGCAAGCCGCCTGGTTGAGCAAGGTCGCGATCGTTGGCTCGAGCTTCTGACTGGCATCGAACGCGGCGCACGCCTCGGCGATCTTGCCGTGCGCGATGAGGTCCTTACCCTGGCGAAACAACGCCTCCGCCTGGGCCGTCGACGACTGCGCGCGCGCGCCGTTCGGTATCGTGATGACCGCGACCAGCGCGGCGAGCGTGATCTTCCCGTACGTCATAGGTTCCCTTGCACGTGGTTTCGGTCGGCCGTAGCGAGGAGCCAGCGCCCGAGTACCCGGCGCGGCCGCGGCGAGTCGGTCACATCATCGAGGAGGACCGCCGCACACATCTCGTACCCATCCATCACGCCACACGATCGTCGGTGTGAAGGTATGTGTCAACGGGGCGCCCCCGAAACCGGACGGCTCCGGACTCCAGATCTCGACCGGATCTGCGCCGGGTCCTGCGCGGTGACTGCCGCCCTGGCTTGTAAGCTCGAGCGCCACCGTGGCGCGCGCTTACGATGTCAGCGCGGGCTTGGGGTGGATGATCGGCGAGCGACCGTCGCGGCTCGAGCTCGGCGGGGCGGCGCTGGTCGCCGCCGGAGCGGCGCTGATGGCGTGGTGACCGTCCTCCAGGTACGCCGCCACGGCGTGAGCGCGAGCCGGCGGAGCATGGCAAGCTGCGGGCGGCATGGCCGCACCTGCGATCGACTGGACCCCGGCGCTCCGCCACCTGCGCACCGCCGACAAGAAGCTCGCGCCGGTGATCGAGCGCCACGGCCACCCGACGATCGCCCCGACGACCGACGCGGTCCGCTCGCTCGCGCGCGCGATCGTCTCGCAACAGCTGTCGAGCAAGGCCGCCGACACGATCTGGGGCCGCCTCCTGGCATTGTACCCGAGGGCGCAGTTCCCCAGGCCCGCCGCGATCCTCGCGACGGAGGATGCCGCGCTGCGCGGCGCCGGGCTGTCGGGGGCCAAGGTCGCGGCGCTCAAGGATCTCGCGCGCCACGTGGTCGAAAACAAGCTGGTGCCGGCGCGGCTGCCGGCCGCATCGGATGAAGAGGTCGCGGCGACGCTGCTTGCCGTCCGCGGGATCGGCCCGTGGTCGGTGGACATGTTCCTCATGTTCGCGCTGGCGCGCCCCGACGTCTTGCCCGTCGGAGATCTCGGAATTCGCAAGGGGATGCAGCGCCACTTCGGCCTGGGCCAGCTCCCCGTCGCCGACAAGATGACCAGGCTCGCCGCGCCGTGGCGCCCGTACCGCAGCGTCGCGGCCTGGTACATGTGGCGGCTCCTCGAAGCATGAGAACATGCGATAGTCGCGCCGATGGGTCGGTCCGGGAGCTTCCAGGCACCGCCGGGTTTCCGGGACAGCGCGATCCGAGCCTTGAACCAGGGCGAGGTGGTCGCGTCGACGTACACGATCCGCGAGGAGATCGCGCGGACCGACACCGGCATCGTGTTCGAAGCGCGCGACATGATGATCGAGCGGCTCGTCGCGCTGAAGCTGGCGTGGCGCGACCCGGGCATGCCCTCGCTGCTCCTGGAGGCGCGGCGCTGCGCGGCGGTGCGCGATCCGTGCGCGGTCGCGATCCATGGCGTGGGCAACCACCAGGGCATCGAGTACGTGGTCGGGGAGCGGATCATCGGCCGCCTGCTCGGCGACGTGCTCGCCAGGCCGCCGTTGCCCACCGAACACCTGACGAAGTTCCGGACGCTGGTCGCGGCGGTCAGCCGTGCGCACGAGGCCGGCATCGCGGTCGGCGACATCTCGGGGGCGACCGTGCTGGTCGACTCCAACGGCCGCATGGTGCTCGGCCGGCTATCGCTGTCACAGGCCCCCGCGTTCGGACCGCTCGGCCAGATCCTCGCGCCCGAGGTCGTGCGCGGCGACGTCGCGGCGTCGGATCCATCGGCGGCCGAGGCCATCGATCTGTACGGCCTGGGCTGCATCGCGATCGAGATGGCGAGCGGCGCTCCCCCGTTCTCCAACCCCGATCGCGAGGCCGAGCTCTCCGCGCACGTGACCATGCCGGCTCCCCGGCTCGCGGACCTGCGCCCGGATCTCCCCGTCGAGCTGTCGGATCTCGTGGAGTGGCTGCTCCAGAAGCGCCCTGCCGCCCGGCCGCGATCGGCGCGCGACGTGCTGGCTCAGCTCGACGCCATCATCGATCGGCTCGGGACCGGGACCCGATCGCTGCGCGTGCTGATCGTCGACGACGACGCCGCGCGCGGACGCTGGTTGTGGAGCCTGGCGCGCCGTGCGCACGCCGCCGCGCAGGTCGAGATCGCGAGCGAGGGCACCGACGCCGCGCACAAGCTGATCCGCGATCTGCCCGACCTCGTGTTTGTCGCGGCCACGCTGCGCGGGGTGATGAACGCCTACGAGCTGTGCATGTACGCCCGCGGCCTGGAGACCGAGCACCGTGCCCAGCTCGTCCTGGTCGGTGAGACCACGGAGCGCGATCGCGCGCTGCTCGCCGACGCCGCGGTCGCGTGCCTCCAGGACGACCTCCGGCTCGACTCGGCGGTGCTCGATCGCGTCCGCAGCGCGGCGCAAGAACCGCCCCGCCGCCGCCGGCCGCGCACGACGGTCTCGGGCTGACCACCGGCCCCGTCAGGGAGCGCCTTAACGTTTTTCGCCGCCGGGGGTCAGCCGGACATGAAGCTCGCAGCCCTCGCGCTCGTGACGACCCTGGGCCTCTGTCGCGCGGCGTCCGCCGAGCCGGCCCGCCCCCGCGGCCAGCTCCAGGAACTTCTCCTCGAACGCTTCGATCGCAACCACGACGGCCGCCTCGAGCCGCAGGAACGGCGGCACGCGATCCGCGTGCTCCGGAGGCTGACTCGCAGGATGGCCATGCAAGAGCGCCGCGCCGAGGGCCGCGACCTCCGCCGGCGCGCGCTGGTCCGCCGGTTCGACCGAAACGGCGACGGGGTCGTCGGCCCCGAGGAGATGCCGCCGGGCCTGGCCCGCCGGCTCCGCCCGCTCGACCAAAACGGCGACGGCTGGCTCGACGATCGCGATCAGTAGGACCAGGTAGACGCGAGTGGTGCGGCAGGCAGGGCGCCGCGAGGCCGTCGTGACGCGCTGCGAGGCCGCCCGGCCGGCCCGCGCAGTGGCTACTTGGTCGGGCCGAGCTGCAGCTCGACGCGGACCTTGTCCACGGCGGCCGGCGCCGGCAGCCGGATGCGGAGCATCGCGCGCTTGACGCAGTCGGCCATGTTGCCCGGGGCGCTCCCGACAGCGGCGCTGCCGATCGCGCCGGTGGTGGTCACGGTCAGCTCGATCGCCGCCACACCGGTGAGCCGCGGCTTGGTCTCGAGCGCCTGCTCGTAGCATACGGTGACGTCTTGCAGCTGCTGGCGAAGCGCGTCACGCGCACGCTCCGGGTCTGGGAATTGCGCGCCGGGGATGATCCGGATCGCGCGCACCTCACCGCGCTTGATCGGCGGCTCCTCGGGCGGGTTGCCGCTCTGCGGGTTGCCGCTCACGAGCGCGGGCGCCAGGCGCAACCGGGCAAAGATCGTCGCCCGGCCCTGCGCCTTGGCGATGACGAGCTTCTTCAGCTCGGTGGCGAAGCAGGTCTCGATGGCCGGGGTATCGACGGCGAGCTCGAGCTTGCTGACCTTGCCGTGCCAGTCGACGACGATCCACGCGAGCGCATCGCCGGTCCAGCTCGCGTCGCTGCCGCACTTGGCGAGCTCGCGCGCGATCTTGCCGAGCGCCTCGGAGGCCGCCGGGGCCTCGAGCGCGCCGATGGGATCGAGGACCTCGACGACCGGCGCGGTCGCCACGACGTCGATCATCGGAGGCCGAGCATCGGCGTGGCTCGCCAGCCCGACCCACATGGCGACGATGGCGCGACGCAAGGTGTTCACGGCCGGATCATAGCAGCGGCCGGCGCCGGCGCCGCAACACGAGCCCGAGCACGACCGCCCCCAGCGCACAGGATCCTCCAGCGTCACGCTGCGCCGAGCAGCAGCCCCCGAGCCCGGCAGCCTTGACGGTCTGGCAGTTCGCGGTGCAGTTGCTGTTGCCCGCGGAGCCGGCATCGCACTCCTCGCCGTCGTCGACGATGCCATCGCCGCAGGTCGGCAGCTGACACCACGTGCGACACGCGTTCGGGCGATCCGCGTTGCTCGCGCCGTCGTCACAAGCCTCGGACGCGGTGACCACGCCATCGCCGCACACGCTGTTCACGTTCGCGACCACGCAGACATCATCGATCGCCCAGCCGCCGAACTCGACGCCTTCGTCCGAGGTCAGATCCCAGCCGATGTTGAGGGTGTGCCCCGACTGATAACCCGACACCGTGACATCCTGGAACCGCCACTCGCGATCGATGTGCTGCAGGGCGCTGTTGTCACCCATGTTCTCCGTGGCGTTGACCCAGGCCTCCTGGTCGCCGACCGTGATGCGCGCTTTATCGAACTGGCTGTCCTCGACGGCGAGCCACCGGCGGTATTGCAGGTGAACGTCGCTCCACGAGCCGATCGCGATCGGTGGCATCTTGACGTAGGCCGAGGTCTTCGCCAGGTAGTCGCCGTTCAGCACCTGCACGAGCGCGTGGGAGCCGCTGAACGCGGCGTGGGGATCGGTCGCCCCGCCGGTCGGCACCCCCCAGGACCAGGCCGACATGGCGTTGTCGGTCCCGGTCTGCCAGCCTGCCATCATCGGATCGCCGCTCTCGAAGTCCGTGCAATACAGCGGCACGGTGCGCCCCGTATAGAGTTGATAATCGGGATCGGCACGGTTATCGGGCAGCGTCAGCACCGACCCATCCTGGAATACGACCTTGACCTGATAGAGGACCGTACCGTCGGCCGCGAGCGGCAGCTCGGCATAGAATTGAGAGGGTGAGGTCTGTACCGCCTTCACCGTCCCGGCCGCCGGAGCGCCATCCGGGTTCGACGGCCTCCAGTCGAGCTCCGTATAGGCGAGCTCGTCGCCCGAGCATCGCTCGGCCAGCCCGCTGAGCTCGACGTGCACGGTGGTCGCCAGCGTCGGCTGCGCGAGGTGATCCGAGGCCACCACGATGCCGGTCGCGGTCCGCAGCCCGTGCTGGGCGAACGCGTCACGAATCGAGCACTCGTGTGGCGTGCCGTTGGCGAGGTTGCCATCGTCGTCGTCGGTCGCGAGCACGGCGACGAGGCTCGTCGGAATATCGACCGAGCGCCGCAGCGCCCCGATGAACAGCTTCTCGGTGAGCTGGATGCCCTGGGCCTCGCCGAGCGAGGCGATCAGCGCCTTGCGGAGATCCCAGAACGTGCCGCCGAAGATGAGCCCGGTCTTGTGGATCTCGCCGAGGTCGTCCGGCCAGCGATTCTCCATCATCGGCGGATCGAGGTCGCGCAGCGGGTCGTCGGTGTAGAAGAACCCGCGCCCCATCTGCGGGTCGCCGGTGATCTGGACCGCGAAGAAGTCGGCGGCACCCTCGCTCATCGCGCCGTCGAACGCACCGACACCCTTGATGATCTCGTGGGTGTGCACGGCGTGGCCGAACTCGTGGAACACGACGTCCTGGATGAGCCCGGTGTTCTGACACCTCGTCGAGGCGCGAAAGAAGTTGACCGACATGCCGTCGTAGAACGCGTTGCAGTCCTGCGCGATGTTGACGTTCGCGGTGATCGGATCGCCCAGCGTGAGCAGGGCCGGATCGAGCGTGCGCGCGAAGTCCTTGGCCGTGTTGACGTTCAGGTAGGTCTGCATCTGGGCATCGTTCTCGACGACGGCCGACGGGTCCCAGACGACCTGGCCTCCGGCGGGGAGCGCCAGCTGCGCGGTCGCCAGCGTACCGCCGGTGGCCTTGTTCACGATCACGACCAGATCGCCGACGACCGAGGTCGCGACGGTCTGCGTGGTATTATCGCCCCACGAGACCTGGCCGCTCGGCGACGTGGTTTGCGGCGCACCGCCCAGCGTGACGTGCGCGAGCGATGCGGGCCGATCGATCCGCGGCCTCGCCGGATAGCGATCGACCCCGTGATACAGCACGGTGCCGGACGCAAACAGGTTCATCTGGCGAACGGCGAGCGTCTCCCCGGTCACGGGGTCTGCGTACGCGAGGTAGCGGCCCTCGGCACCGCCGTCGATCGTGACCGGGACCGCGAGCCGGTACCCGAGCACGGCGTCATCACCGACGAGCGGCAGCACGACCTCTTCACCCGGCGCGGTCACCGGCGCGTCGGGCAGCGCGAGATCGCAGCGCAGGGTCGCCGTCGCATGATCCTTCAGCGCCACGGCGGACAGCCTCGTGCGGAGCTGCGCGGGCAGCGTGATATCGGGCAGCGCCTCGGAGCCGATCACGAACAGGCGGTCGTGCTTGAACTCAAAGCTGATCTGCCCACCGACGACGACCCGCCCCGCGTGCTTCTGGACAAAGCCGATCGACCGGATGTCTCCGTCGTACGTGTTCGACACCAGCTCGAAGTCGGTGAGCGATGCGCCGGGCGCGAGCAGCGCGAGGTGCGTGGCGAGCGTCCGCTGCGCGAAGGCCGCGGCGAGATCGGCCGACGCGATCGAGCCCGGCGCGGCGAGGCCCGAGCCCCAGATCCGGCTCGGCACGCCGGTCGCGCGATCCCACGCGGCTTGCCACGTGCCCGTCGCCAAAAACTTCTGCCACGCCGCCGACGGCGGTTGCGACCACATCACCCGGCGCACCGCCCGCAACGGCTTACCGAGGTTCGCCGACGGCATCGCGGTCAGGGTATCCGCGGCGATCCGGCCTCGCGCGCGCGGCCCGACCGCGCCGGCCGTGGTGGTCAGGAGCAAGAAACCGCTGACCAGGACAGCCGACCGGCAACGTCGCATGCCACCATTAGACCGCATAAGCAGCGTGTCGCGAAGCGCAAGATTCGAGGCGGATCTCGAGGGGTACAAGCCACAAGTCGTGACGGGGTTCACGAACTTCTCACGCGCGTGAGCGCGTCAGCTCCGGACGATGTCGAGCGCGTCCTGCCGCGCCGCGCGCACCGCGAGCCCGAGCGCGAGCTGGCCCTGGGCGCGCACGAGGTTATGGGCGCGCCGCGACGGAAACCGTGCCGGATCCCAGCCGAAGTACTCGTCGCGGAACAGGTCGATCGTGAACCGCGCGGCGAGCTCGAAGCAGACGGTCTCGAGCCCGACGACGATCGCGGTCTTCTCGCCGGCGGTGACGATGCCATCGGCGACCGCGCGGAACCCGCGGATCGCCGCGGCGAAGGTCGCCAGATCGAAGGTCACGCGGCCGGCGTCCTCCTTGTGCGGGTTGCACCACGACCGCATCGCATCGCCGAGCTCGAACGCCATCGTCGAGACGCCGAGCGTGTCGAGATCGACCAGGCAGACCCCGCGGACCGGCCGCGTGGCGAACAGCAGGTTCGAGATCTTGAGATCCCCATGGCAATGCCGGCGCGGCACGTCGGGCATCGCCGGCAGCCCGCGCACCGCGCCCAGGATCTCGCGACCGAGCGCGACCGCGCCGGCCTCCCCGCCGGCGGCGACATGATCGGCGAGCCGCGCGAGGTGCGCCGCGGTGTCGTGCACGCCCGCGCGGGAAAACGCGTAGTCATGAGAAAGGCCTGCGACCGCGCGGTGAAACTGCCCGACCAGCACGCCTCCCGCCTCCGCCCAGTCCGGATCCGGCACCGCGTGCACCGTCGTGCCGTCGATCCAGCTGAGCGCGCGCCACACGCGCCCTTCATGCTCGTGCCAGGCGCGGCCATCGCGGGTGCGCAGGAGCCGCGGCGTGATCAGCCCGCGCGCCGCCAGGTGCGCCGTGACCGCCTCGATGTCGAGGTTGACCTCGGCGCCAAACACCGGGTGCAGGCGCTGGATCACCGCGATCGGCTCGCCGCCCTGCCGCACGACGCACGTGGCGTTGACGAGCCCCCCGGGCAGCTCGGCGATCTCCGCGGCTTGCCAGCCCCACGCCGCGAGGACGTCGCCGGGCACCATCAGTGATTGGTCGGCGGCATGATCTCGAGCAGCTCGACATCGAACACGAGCATGCCGGCCGGCTTGCCCGGTGCGCCCTTGTAGGCCAGGTCCTCGGGGATCCAGAACCTCACGGTATCACCGACGGTCATCACCGGGATGCCGTCGGTCCAGCCGGCGATCACACCGCCCAGGCTGAACGTCGCCGGCTCGCCTCGCAGCGCCGACGAATCGAACATCCGGCCGTCGGTGGTCCAGCCGGTGTAGTTCACCTTGACCGTGTCCTTCGCCTCCGGATGCCGCGAGTCCTTCCCCGGTCCCGGCTTGACCACGCGATAGAACACCCCCTTGGCCGTCTTCTTCACGCCGTCGGGCGGCTTGGCGACATCGGGCGGCGTCGGCGGTGGCTCGTGCTCGGCCTTCGCGACCTGCGAGACATCGATCTCGACGCATACCTGACCGTGCTGGACGGGCAGCGGCTTGGTTCCGCTCAGCACCATCTTCTCGGCGTCGACCCAGAACCGCGCGCGCTCGCCCGCCGTCATCGAGGTCAACATCTCCCACAGGCCGACGGATTGCTTGTACGGCGAATCCGTCCTGGGCTTCTGGTGATCGGCGTCGATCATCCGGCCCTCGCCGTCCCACACGGTGTAGGTGTAGGTCACGTTGTCGACCTGCCGCGCCTTGTCCTTGCCGGTGCCCTCCCGGACGACGACGAACTTGATCCCCGACGGCAGCGCCGCCGCGCTGGCGGGCGGCTTGCCGACGTCGTCGGGGATGGGGGGCGCGGGCGTGACGTCGACGACCTCGACCTGATAGACCCGCGGCTCGGCGGTGCCATCGGTCGGGGGCGTCTTGTAGCCGATCACCGCGGGCATCCACAGCACCGCCGTCTCCCCCTTGTGCAACAGCTGCAGCGCCTCGGTGAAGCCCGCGGCCGCCTGGGTGAGGTTGAGCGGCAACGGCTGCTTGCTCGTTCGGTTGGTGTAGAACGTCTTGCCGGTGTTCTGGCTCCAGCCGGTGTAGTTGATGAGGATGGTGTCGTTCCGCTTGATCGGTGTGCCCGCGTCGTTCGTGACGAGCTTCTTGTAGACCAACCCGGAGGCCGTCTTCGTCGCATCCGCGGGGGGCGTCTTGATCTCGAACGGTGGCTTGACCTGTTCGGTCAGGATGACTGCCTCCCCGGATCCGGCGCTGATCGGCGCCGTGGCCACCGGTGGATCGTCTTCACGCGGGCGATGGCACGCGATCAGGCCCAACAACAGAAACAAGGTAGTGAAACCGCGCATTTCGGGCCCGAACATACGGCACCGGGCGCGGCTTGGCCAGTGAGCGGGTCAGGCTTGGGTGAACGCCTCACGCGTCAGGTTGCGGACCCCGTGCGGCTCGACGACGACATTGTCCTCGATCCGGATGCCGCCGAACGGCCGCAGCTCCGCGACCGCCGCCCAGTCGACCAGGCCCCGGCGATCATCGCTGTGGAGCGGCGCCAGGAGGCCGTCGATCACGTAGATCCCGGGCTCGATCGTGAACACCTGACCAGGTTCGATCACCTGGGTGTTGCGCAAGAACTTGTTCTCGGCGCGCGGCGGGTGCGGCTTCATGCCGACGTCGTGGACCGTCACGCCGAGCGAGTGTCCCAGGCCATGCGGGAACAGCGCGCGCGTGACACCGCGGGCGACCAGCTCCTCCGGGCTGCCTCGCCCGATGCCGAGCTCGCAGAGCGCGACCGCGAGCAGGCGATGCGCGTCGTCATGGAGATCCTCGTAGGGTAGCCCCGGCTTGACGCGCCGGATGATCTCCTGCTGCAGCGCCTCCATGTGTTCGAGCAGCTGGCCAAACCGCCGCGCCGCCGCGCCCTTGCCGCGAACGTGGGTGCGCGTGATGTCGCTACCGTAGCCCAGGCACTTCGCGCCGGCATCGACGAGCAGCGAGGTGTCCCCGGCGATGCGCTCGCGGGTGTACGCGACGTAGTGCAGCACCGCCGCGTGGTGGCCGAGCGCGACGATGCCCTTGTAGGGCGCCCACAGATCGTCCTGCTCCGATGCGGCGAGGTACGCGAGGTGGAGCTCGAGCTCCGACGGCGCCTGGGTCTGGAACAGCTCGCCGATCTTCTTGTGACCGCGGACGGCGCGACGGCTCGCCTCGGCGAGGCACTCGATCTCGTAGGCCGTCTTCTTCGTGCGCAGGAGGTCGAGCGCGGCGAGCAGCGCGGGTGGATTCACCTCCCCCGGCGGCGACGTGCCCGCATCGCGCGTGATGACGGCCACCTTGCCGCCCGGCAGGACATCCCCCGCGACTCCCGGCCTGACCTCCACGAGCTCGAAGCAGGACCAGAAGTGGCCGCTCTCCGGCGGCGCCTGCGTCTCCCAGAAGTCGTCGAGGACCGTGCGCACCAGCTTGGGCCGCTTGCCGGCCGCCACCACGATGAAGGCGTCGGCCTCCACGAGCGGACACCAGTGGGTGAACGCCGGGGTCGGCATGAGCGGCCACGCCTGATCGTCGAACCGGTTGCGCAGCGCCGCCGTGCCGCTGCACAGCACCACGGCGTCGAAGCCGTGCGCGGCGAGCGCCGCCTCGTAGCCGCGTTGCAAATACTCGAGGTGTACCGGGTACGTTGCTGCGAGGGTCACGCCTGAGCGTAGCCCAAAAGCTTCGCCACGCGACAATCTCTGAGCCCAGGTGCTGATCCGGTGTTTCCACGTTGCGACCGAGGTCCAGGACAGGCGACTTATCAAGCATGAAGGCTTTCCCATCCGGAAGAACGTGGTTGTTCCTCACGGTGTTCGCGCTCACCCTGACAAGCTCCACGGCCCGCGCGCAGAAGCCGCCCTCGCCGGCGGCCCCACCGGCGGCGGCCCCCGCGAAGGACACCCAGGCCAAGTACGAACCGCCGTCGGGCCCGGGCGACGGCCAGGTGTTCTTGAAGACGTTCGAAGGCCAGTGGAGCGTCGAGCGTAACTTCTACCCGCCCGCCGGCGGACCGGTGAGCCGGGCGACCGGGGAGTGCACGCAGAAGATGGTCCAGGACGGCCGCTTCCTCCAGTCCGACTTCACGTTCGTCCAGGACGGGAAGACGACGACGGGCACCGGGATCAGCGGCTTCGACCCGCAGACCGGCCTGTTCACGACCTTCTGGTACGACTCCCGCTCGACCCGGTTCTCGATCCGCCAGAGCCGCGATCCGTTCGACGGCAAGCAGATCGTCCTCTACAGCGCCTCGCTCGCAGCAAGCCACGGTCAGGAGCACCAGTCGCGTACCATCTCTCACTTCGAGGACAATGGGCGCAAGCTCGTGCACCAGCAGTATAACCAGGACGCCGGCGGCAAGGAGCACCTGCTGATGGAGCTCGTCCTGACGCGCAAGCCTGCGCGCAAGTGAGCACCGGCGTGCAGCTACCGCGCCGGCGGCGCGATCACGAACGCCGTCGCCGGGGTCCGCTCGATCGCGAAGCTGCGGCCCTCGATCAGGTCGCCCAGGATGAGCCGGACCGCGGGGACCAGGAACGGGCCGCGCTTGGCCGGTGGGCGAAACCGGCCGGCAAGCTCCGTCACGGTCTTGCCATCGGCGGCGCCGAACCCGGTGATCGTGGCGTCGCCCTTGAACGCCAGGGCCGCGGCGAGCACCACGTCGTGGTCGATCGCTCCGTAGACCACGAGCACCGGATTCGAGACCGTGGGGAGCGGGAGCACCTCCGCGATCCCCGCCGGCAGCTCGCCGGTCACGGGGACGACGGCCGCATCCGCCTTGCCGAGCTCGAGCGCGGCGAGCGCCGAGGTGGTATCGGGAGCCGGATCGATCTTCGCGAAGAAGTTGCGACCGACCTCGCCGCCGAACAACACGTTCATCACGAACTCGGGCTCACGGCCGCCGAGGCTCGGTACGAGCACGCGCTTGCCCCGGAGCTCGGCCGGCTTGGTGCCCGCGTGCGCCACGAGCTGCCACGTGCGCTCGGCCTTGTCATCGGCGGCCAGCGACACCGCGAGCACCGTGCAGTTGCCGGCGGCACCCGTCAGGTACGCGGGGTCCACCAGCGCGACCGTGACCTCGCCCTTCTTGACCGCCGCGGCGAAGTCCGCCGCGCGCGCGTAGACCCGGCCCGTCCCGGGGGCCGAGAGCGCCCTGCCGAGCTCGGCGCCGAGCCGGTTCGCGAGCTCGACGCGCTCGGCGGTCGACGCAAACGGCGCCGAGGGCGCGAACACCCCGAGCGTGACCGGCGGCTCGGCGTACGCGGCCGATCCGACGGCGAGGGCGAGCCACGCAAGGCCGGTGACGACCACGGCGCGCGTCATCGCTGCTCCCCATAGAACCGTTCCTTCGCCTCGATCCACCCGGGGAGAGGCGCGAACCGCACGCCCGCCTTGCTCGCCTGCTGCCAGATCTCGAGCGCCTTCTCCGGATCGCCCCTGCGCTCGTAGGCGATGCCGAGCGCGACGAGCGCCTCGGGCGACCTCGGGGCGAGCCGCTCGAGCTCCCCGATCGCGGCGTCGAGCTTGTCGTCGGCCAGATCGAGCAGCGCGAGATCGTGCGCGACCTCCTCGCCGCCAGCGCGCGCGCTCGCGGCCCGGGCGGTGTTCACGAACTTGCGGGCTTGCGCCAGGTTACCGTTGCGATACGCCTCGTCCGCGGCCACGAGCGCCACGATCCGGATCGCCGTGTTCAGGAGCACCGCCGCGACGCCGCTCGACTTGCCCGCGAGCGCGGTCAGGCGTTCGAGCGCCCTACCCGCCTGGCGCGGATTCAAGCCCTCGGCGAACGCGCTCAGGATGGGCACGACTTGCTGATCGGCCGGCGCCGGAAGCCAGCAGCCCCGTCCGCCCAGCTCGCCGAGCGTCCTGAGCGCGGCGGTCGCGGTGTTCGCATCGCCCGTGACGATCGCGGCGAGCGCGAGATCGCAGGTCGTCCCAGGATCGGGCGTACCCTCCGCAGGCGCCTTGAGGGACGCCTTGAGGAGATCGACGGCCCTCGCCCCGTAGCCCGCACGCAGCATCTGGAGCCCGGCCGCGTGTTGCGCCGCCGCGAGCGCGCCGCGGTGGCGTCGCGCGAGGGGTTCCGCGATCGCCCACCTGGCGGTCTTCTCGAGCGCGCCCACCGCCACGCTGGGGTCCCCGCCCGCCAGCTCGCTGGCCGCCCAGTCGATCGAGATCTCGACCGCGTCGGGGCCAGGGGGCGCGGCGCCAAGCGCATCCTTGTAGAGCGATCGCGCCCGGGTGAGATCGCCTGCGATCGCGAAGTGGGCCCGCGCCTCGAGCATCCGGGTGATCGGCGCGGGGTCGAGCGCGATCGCACGATCGAGCGCAACGAGCGCCTCCCTGGGGTGATCGAGCGCGAGCCACGCGATCCCGAGATCGCGCTGGATCGTCGCGGACCCGGCGAGCCTGGCGGCGCGTGTGAGCAGCGGCTCGGCGGTCGCGGCATCGCCTGCCGCCAGCCGCGCCACGGCCGCCGTCGCCAGCTCGCCGGCGAGCAGCGCCCGCTGCGAGGGGTGCGTCCCCGCGATCGCCTCGGCTTCGTCGAGCAGCTTGCCCGCGGCCTCGGCTTGCCCGGTGGCGAGCTGCGCCGCGCCGAGCACCGCGTGGATCCCCCGGCTGGCCGGCAGGTCGGCCACGACCGGCGCAAGCCGCGTGATCACCGCCTGCGGATCGTTGCTCGCGAGCAGGGCCTGCCCGACCTCGCTCCACCAATCCGGGTCGCTGGCCGCCGGCACCGGGGCCGCGATCGCATCGAGCGCCGCGAGCGCGGCCCCGGCGTCGCCGGCGTGCCGGAGCACGTACGCGAGCCGCACGGTCCACCGGCGCCGCGCCGGCTCGAGCGCACGGGCCTCCTCGAACTCGCGCCTGGCATCGATCAGGTCGCCCCGGAACACCTGGACCTCGCCGAGCAACGCGTGGCCGGCGGCCGGACGCTTGGGCGCACGGTCGATGTACCTCCGCGCGCGCTCGAGCGCCGTCGCGCTGTCGCCCAGCGCCAGCGCACATTGGCCTTCGACCAGCCACACCTCGGGGTAGGCGTCCGCCACCGGCTCGAGCTCGCGCAAGAGCGCCTGGGCTTTCGAGCAATCCACCGCCGCGGTGGCCCAGGCAACCCCGAGCCGCGTCCGCAGGGTTCGCTCGCCCTCGCGCGCGGCCTGCCGGAACGCGTCGAGCGCCTTGTCCGCCTGCCGATCGCGCAGGTAAGCGTCGGCGAGCTCGACGCGGTGCTGTCCATCCTCCTTCGCGAGCACGCGGTCACGCGGGCGATGCACGAAGTAGGCTTCCAGCGCGGCGATCGCCTCGGGCCACTTTCCGATCGCGTACCAGTGATGGCCGAGCAAGAGCTCGGCGTCATAGCGCCGCGGATCGTGCGCGACGACCTGCTCCAGGAGCGGAACCCCGGCGCCGGTGTCGCCCGACAGCACGAGGTGCGAGCCGAGCGCGGTCAGCACGTCCTCGTCGCCCGGCGCGAGCGCCTGGGCGCGGCGCATGAGCTCGACGCCCTGCTTGTACTGCGTGCGCGCCGCGTACACCGCCGAGCGCAGCACGTAGGCCTCGACGCGGCGCGGGTTGAGCGCGATCGCCTGGTCGAGCGCCTTCGCCGCGTCGTCGAGCGCACCGCGCCGCAGCGCCGCGCGGCCTTCGCCGACCAGCGCCGCGCTCTCGTCGTCGCCGGAGCTCGGCCGCTGGGCGTACACCGGCACACCCCACAGCGCGAGCGCGATCACCAGCGCGCTAGTACGAATAGCCGATCTTGACATAAACCTCTCTGCCCTCACCCGGCACGCGCGGCACGACGAACGATCCCGACATGCCCGGCGTCGATCCCGGAACCGTCCGATCGTAGTCGCCCGGCGCGGGGATGAGATCGCGCGTGCCGAGGAGATTGCGAACACCGGCGGTGACGTCGAAGCCGGCGATGTTGGGCGCGTAGATCGTGGCGTTCCAGCCCACCCACGCGGGGGAGGCCGGCGACGACATCATGGCCGCGTGCCGGGTCGGGCGCTCGCCCAGCGCCACGACCTCCGTGGAGACGTGTATGCGGTCGACCAGCTTCGGCGTCGACACGCCGGCGCTCGCGGTGATCTGCGGCGCGTTCGCCACGTCGCCGTACGCGACGGGCCCGAGCGTACCATCGTCCTGCTTCGCGGCGAACCCGACATGCGTGAACGCGAAGCCACCGAACGCGTACCACCCGCGGCTATCGCGATAGCTCGCTTCCGCCTCGACGCCCTGGGAGACATAGTCTCCGACATTCTGGAACTGCAACTGCCCGTCCCGCGGCGAACCATCCATGAGAGGACGCTGCTCGATGGCACCGTAGACACGCCAGTAGAACCCCGAGAGCCGCAGCGAGAGGCCGGACCGCGGCTTCGCCCACGCCACCGCCTCGAAGCTGCGGATCCGCTCGGCGTCGATGTTCGGGTTCGGGACGAAGTCGGAGAGATCGTCGAACACGCCCTCGAACGCGCTCGGGTTGCGAAACCCCTCGGCATAGAGCAGCTTCACCCCGTAGCGATCCGGCTCGGCGAGGAAGAGCGCGAGCCGCGGAGACACCCTGTTCGTGAGCTTGGTATTGTGGTCGTAGCGTAGGTCGTGGCGAACGCCCCCGGTGAACGACAGCCACGAGGCGGGCTGCCCATCGAGCTCCGCGTACGTACCCTCGACGTCGTACACGAACGGGTTGTCCGTCACCCTGGTCGGATCGCCATCCTCGGTGCGCGCGGTGCTCTGCGTATGGTTGTAGCTCGCTTCCGCGCCGGCCGTGATGCCGAGCTTGTTCGGCGCGATGATCTCGTAGCGGCCACGCAGCTCCGTGCCGAACACCTGCGCGGTTCCCTTGGTGTCGAGCGGTGAGCTACCGGTCGTCGCCGCGCTGTCGTTGAACTGGTAGAAGTTGCCGTAGATCCGGCCGGCGAGCGTGAGGCGCTCCGACAGCTCGCGGGTGTGGCCGCCCTCGACCAGGAGCTGGGTGTCGTGCTGCTCGTACGGCCGGCCGTTCGGGTCGACGTCGTACGGCGCGAACGGCGACTGGCGGTTGTAGCGATACGCGCGGATCTGCGCGAAGCTGCCATCGTACGCGCCGGCCAGCGCCGCCGAGACCGCGCTCGAGCCATCGCCGGTCAGCTTCCTGCCCGCCAGGTCGGGAGCGTCGAGCGTCGTGGTATCGCCGAACCGATCCATGGCATGGACCGAGCCGCGCAGCTGGCGGTGCACGTCGCCCGTCGCAAACCCGGCCCCCAGCGTCACGCCGTTGATGCTGTTGACCGCGGTCTGTGCCCACGCGCGCGGGGTCTCGGCCGCCCCGCGCGTGACGATGTTGATGATGCCGAAGAACGCGTTGGTGCCGTACACCGACGACACCGGACCGCGGATCACCTCGATGCGCGCGACCTCGTCGATCGACACGAGCGCGTCGTAGCCCACCCCGGCAAACTCGCCCCACGCCTCGGTCACCGTCGCGCCGTCGATGAGCACGAGCAGCCGCGTGTTGAAGTCGCCGGGGATCTGCAGCCCGCGGATCCCGATCGAGTACGAGAGCCGGTTGTCGACCAGGTACGCGCCCGCGACCGCGCCGACCGCCTCCCCCACGGTGCGATAGCCAAACCGCCGGATCCGGTCACCGCTGATCACGGTCACCGCCGACGCGACGCTGCCGAGGCTCTGCTCGCGCTTCGCGGCGCCGACGACGACATCCTCTTCGACCGCCGACGCGGCGAGCACGGTCGCCGCGCTGGTCGCGGGTTCATCGGCGGCGGGCAGCGGCGGTAGATCGGCGACATCGACCGCTGGTTCGCCGGCGCGGGCGAGCCGGGCCCCGGCGCACCAGACCAGCGCCGCGACGGCCGCGCCGCGGACCCACCTGGGCTCCGTCCTCCCGAGGGCGTTTCGATGCTCGGTCCGCGCTCCGCATGGACGCCCCGGCCCAACCATCGATCGCTCGACCGATCGATCGTCGTCGGTCACCCACCTGGGTTCCCTCCTCCCAAGGAGTTTTCGATCCTTGTTCCGCGCTTCGCGCGGACTACGCGGACCGAAAATCGATCGATCGTCGTCGGTCATCCACCTGGGTTCCCTCCTCCCAAGGAGTTTTCGATCCTTGTTCCGCGCTTCGCGCGGACTACG
>Ga0308176_10000625_pt1 | contig 22251 bp, 27 predicted proteins | sample PhyCR2_3_FD_203890 | JGI IMG/M metagenome (GOLD analysis project Ga0308176, IMG submission 203890) | Soil microbial communities from UC Gill Tract Community Farm, Albany, California, United States - DLSLS.C.R2 | ecosystem: Environmental > Terrestrial > Soil > Agricultural land | place: USA... | reverse complement strand
GAAGCAGGCGTTTATCAAAAAACGGTTTCTTTCTTTGAACAATTGATGCAGTTGCTTCATCCCTTCATGCCTTTTGTCACCGAAGAAATTTACCACCAGTTAAAACCGCAAGCGGATGATTTGTGCGTAAAGCAAATCGAACCTGCGGATAAGGTGAGCGAAAGCGTTTTAAAACAAGGTGAACTTTTAAAACAGATCATCACCGGCATTCGCGATGTGCGGGCAAGGAACAACATAAAACCAAAAGACGCAATTAAACTACACCTGCAAGCTGAGAAAAATGATTTCAACGCCATTGAAAACATCCTGAAAAAACAAGTGAACGCAAGCGAAATCTTCTTCGTGAACGAAGCCGTTCCAAACAGTGTTGCAACGGTTATTGGCGGCAATAAGTTTTTTGTTGAAACCGAACAGCAACTCAATACGTCGGTGCAAAAAGAAACCCTGCAGAAAGAACTGGACTACCAAAAAGGATTTTTGCAATCAGTAGAAAAAAAATTAAGCAACGAACGCTTTGTGCAAAACGCAAAACCCGAAGTGGTAGAAGCTGAACGAAAAAAAAGCCGTGACGCCCAAGAAAAAATAAAAGCGCTGGAAGAAAGTTTGGCGAATCTTATTTAAAAGAGTGCCTTGGCGAAAATTTGCCATAACGACAAAATTTCCATACATTTGGTTAAATTGTCGTTATGGCAAAAACAGCCAAAAAAGGCATTCCGCATCAGGTCAACGAGCCGCCGGTTTACTGCAAATCCAAAAACATTGGTGAGACAGAACCCAACATTCTTGACTGGCTTGGCGGCAAGCGAATGATCAGAACACCCGTTCGTTCTGACTTTGATTTATTTATCGTTGGCTCGGAAGGCATTCCCAAATCATCGGTTGATGAGCTGGCGGCGAAACTCGGCATCAGCCGCAAAAGTTTGGCAGAAGATATTTTCGACCTCTCTGTAAAAACATTTGAACGAAAAAGTCCTGCTGAAAAATTAGATAAACGCACCTCCTCTCACGCTTTAGAAATTGCAAAGCTCCTTCAACATGCTCTCGGTGTATTTGAAGACGAAGAAAAAGTAAGACGCTGGATGAACAACGAAAACCGGGCACTCAAAGGACAAAAACCGGTTCAGTTCCTCGGAACGCTCACCGGTCTTACGATGATAAACGACATCCTGGGCCGCATTGAAGAAGGCGTTTACTCATAAGCTCTCCGCATGTTTGTTTACAGGATTGTAAAAACGGAAAACCGCACCGCCGATTTAAGCGGAACCGGAGCCTACAAATACGGCGGCCGTTGGAACAGCAAAGGCACTTTCATGCTTTATACCAGCGAAAACAGTTCGTTAGCATATTTGGAAACGCTTGTTCATTCTGACGAAGCCGAATATCCGCCCGGCTTGTTCATCGTTAAAATTTCCATTGATGATAAAGCACCATTTTATCAATTGAAAGAGTCTGAGTATCCGGACGATTGGCTGCAATTAGAACTGTTGGAAAACAAGATGCTCGGCGATGGCTTAATGAAGGAGAAGAAATTTCTTGCGATCAAAGTAAAATCGGCCATCAACGTTTCTGAACACAGCTATCTTTTTAATCCTTTGTTCCCGCGTTTTTACGATCTGGTAAAAGTTGTTGACGTAACCGAAATAAAATTAGACGAGCGGTTTACACGATAAATTTTACGTTGATCGCAACACAAAGAAAGCCTGATGCGGAAACGCAACGTTTTTATTTCCCGCAAATCCAAACAATCTCAAAAATCATGGTTCTGACAATCCACCCAAGCCGTGGTTCGGACTATTGCGGTATTAAACTCAACGGTACCACGACTTCAAAAACGTTGCTGCCTTTTGGCCTGTTTCCCAAAAAATCGCTATCAAGCAAATGCGAAAGACGTAGGCCAATACTTGTTGACAAGTTGTTGAACAACTTCGTATCAAAATACAATTCGCCGCCTACGCTGCGTTGCTCGGCTGTGTTCTGCTTGTTGCGCGAATACACTCTGGTGTAATCGTAAAAAAAGTTTGACCGGACACGAAGAAAATAAACAATGCCGGGTATGCCCGCATCGGGGTAAAACAACGGCATGTGATAATTGCCCGACAAGCGCCACATGCGTGAAAAATAAAAATCATTGTAGCCACGCGAATTGGCAAAGCGATTTGCAAACGTAATGTTGGCCGTGTCGGTTTCCTGAATGTTTGCAGACAAAACAATTGCGTGATTGCGGATGGAAGGCAGATACAAACTCAAACCGCCGAGCGATTGAAAACCGGCATCGTTAATCAACTGGCGGTGTTGTAGGGAAACGGCATAAGCAAACCGGGGAAAGAGGTGCTGCACGGCTTTGGGCAACTGTTGCGAATACGAAATAAAATGCTGTGCGTAGATGGCCGTGCGGCCGTGCAAAAGATTTTTATAAGCGCCGGTTGGAATAAGCTGGCTGGAATAAAGATTGGAACCAAAATTCAAAAGTTTGTACATTTTGCCGCGGGAGAAATTCAACGGAATGTTGTAACCGGCCCTTGCTTCAAACTGGTTGAGCGTGTAGGTAAGCGACGTGGTTTTAACGGTGCGGTCAAAGGTATAGCTGACGCCTGCGTTAAGCACAGGAAAAAGCCCGCCGTAAAACGAATTAAAACCCACTCCGTGCGAAGTTTCATTGATGTTATAGCGGTAAAAAATTTCGTTGCTGAAGGTGTTTAAAATATTGTCGCTGTAAAGACTGTACGTGATTTCCGGATCGGTGTAATCGGGCCGCCAACTGTGAAAGTTAAACAGGCCCGTACCCTTTTTATAAGGCAATGTTTCAAAGGTTCGGTCGGCGTTGCTTAAAACATTCGGTGTGTTAAGCAACGGAAGTTTAAACGGAATGGCTCGTTTACTTAAATCACTGCCGCTGATGATTGAAACCTTGATATTTTTCAGCGAAGCTTTTTGCAAACGGTAACCGTTGCTTGTAAACCGCGACCAAAAAATCGTGTCGCTAAGCACGTTCGGAAAGTATGCACCGGTTTGTCCAAAAGTCAACTGCCGTATTTTTTGCACCGGAAGTTTTTCGCTCAAATCCAGTTCGTACAAATCATCGTTGCCCGATTGCGAAGAAACAAAATAGAGTTTGTTCCCTTGCACAAAAGGATAACCAACAGTAGCCGCACCAGCAGCCAAAACCGTTTGAAACTTTCCGTTTGCCAGCGAACCTCTTTGCAAAGACATGGTGCTGGCCGCCCCGCGAAGTGCCACAACAAATTCATCGTTGTTGATGAAACGTGGATGTAGAAACAAACTTCCTGCCGGAGCAGCGATTCTCTTTTCAACAACGCCATCGCGGTTGAGCAAACGCAGTTCGCTGGTGAGTGAATCGGTGTAGGCCGTTGCCAATATTCGATTGCCATCAGGACTGATGTCTGGTGTAAAATATTTACCCTTCGACGTAATTCGTTTTTCTTCACCAGTTGCTATATCCAGCAAAACAACGTCGCTATAATCCATCAATGACCATCGCGCCGATGTGCAGTAAGCCGTATAAGCAATGGTACCGGCACGATAGCTGAACCAGTCTTCGGCCGAAATGTCACGCAGGCTGATGCGGTGTTCGCCGTTTTTATCTTTCACGTAAAACGCAGGCAGAGAGCGAAAGCTGCGTTTCAGGTAAATCAACGAGTCCTCGTTTATTTGTTGCGCAAAAAGATAATCGGTCACGGTTTCTTTTTTTGTAACCGCGTCTCTTCTTGTGCTCACTTCGTGTTTGTAAAAGTCAAGTGCGTTGCTCCGGAACGTGCGAAACTTTTCACCAGTTATGTGCTTTATGTTTCCGTTGAAAAAACCAAAGAAGCCGTGAAAGCTCAGGGCATCGTCCGCTACTTTTCGCCAAAAGTCAGGACCGTATTTCAGGTAGCCATAATTCACCAGCATGAAACCAAGCGGATAATGATTGGGCACCAAATCTTTCAGCGAGCCGTTGCGCAACTTAGCCCAACTGTAATCCCGGCCTTCATGCCAGAGTGCTTTAAAGCCGTTGAAAAAATTGGGTGCACGGCCACGGCCCTGCGATGTTTCAATCGTTTCGCTTTCTACGGCATCTCCTTCAAAAAACCAATTAGGAATGGAGAGGGCATTAAACCCAGCCTGTCCTTCCTGTCCAAATAAAACCGACGCTACACGGCTCGGGCCTTTGTTGAAATTGCTGAATTGATGCACGTGCCGGTACTCGTGCACGGCAAGTGTTTGCCACCAAGGCGTATTACCGAATTCAAAAATGTTGGAGCCGGGAATAAGGTAATATTCGCTGCGGAAAGGCCCAAGGGCCACGTAGCCGTTCGCCAACGTCGTATTCTTTTGCATCAGGATATTGATGCGGCGTATTTTATCACCAAGAGGATTTGGATTGATACGGTTGGCGCGGTGAATGATGGACGCAACGTTTTGCGCCAGGCTGTCTACCGCACCGTCAAAAATGATGCGGGCCGTATCGGTTTCAATTTGCCGCCATCGCGTGGAAGGCGGAAAGCCGCCAAACTGTTGTGCCTTGCCTGTGTTAATTGTGCAGAAAAAAACAATCGTCAAGAGTACTTTGCCGTTCATGCGGAAAAAGATACGAAACTTATGCCTGCCCTTTGGGATGCCGGTAAAGCTTCACCGTTACCAAACAAATCCAAAGCAAGAAAGACGCAAACGTAACTTTTTGCACCAGTGGAAGACAATAAAACGAAGCCCCGTAGTAGAGATAATTGTTCAGCGCAATCAGCACAAGGTTTACCATGCCGAAGGCAAACAACTTATGCCATGCATTTTTGTACAAGCCACGATAAACAAGCAGCAAGGCCACCAATCCAAACAACCCCGACGTGTTTATTATAACATCGTGAAAACCTGTGGGGAGAAACGGAAGCAAAAGAACCGAAGCCGTGCCCGAAAAAAACGCCGTGTTTTTTAACGTTCGCGACGACAACAATCCTTGTGTTGCGACAGCCCAAAAGCAAAGAAGCGAAAGCAGCAAAATGGCCATCGCCGTCCACGCAAAGGGCCGTGCGGCATTGCTTTCACCGTTCAGCGCTTTTTCGTTCAAAAGATTGCACCAGTAATTGTGCATCCAGCTAAAGCCTTTTGCGTGTGCATCGGCCTGCGAGCCACCGGGATAAAAAGCTGCGGCCATCGTGTAAAGAACAATGAAAACGAGGCTGCCAAACAACGGCGACAGCGTCCACCATCTCCTGCTGTTCGCTTGCACAGCATTCACTCTTTTCGATGAATTAATTGTTGGCGTGGATTTTCAATTTTTGAATGATGGCTGCGTTCTTTGGCGAAGAGGAATAACCATAACCGTCAACCAGCACGCCTTTCACGCCGTTGTTGCTTTCAATGCCGTAAACAACGGATTCGTCACCGGGATCGCTGGCCCCTTCAAAGCGATAAACTTCGTGAATTTCGAATTGATCCGCATTGAATTGTTGTTCGCCACAAACAAGGCAATTCTCGTCAAGATTAAAATCGGTCGTAAAGCCGCGTTTGCGCAAGTCATCAATGGCATGCGAAGGAGATGTGTATTGATACATAAAAAGAATTGGTGTCTAAAATTACCGATCCCCATCGAGAAATCAGGGCAGGGCATCGAGCATTTCTTTGCGGCGTTTCTGGTAGAGTGCCGAAAGAGAAATTTCGAGCAGGGTGACAATAACAAACAGGTGAAGCCGGTCTTTCATAAACACCAATTTCCTTATTGCCCTCAATCTATTTGCCAGCTTTGCAAACCCGTTTTCGATTGCGCATATCTACGAGCTCTTCTTCACAAAATAAAACTTTGCAAACGAAGTCAGCCGCAAGCACGGCACAGTTTTTACAAGTAATATTTTGGCCAAAGCACATGCAGCGGCAATAAGCTATTCTTCCGTTGCTTTCGGCCACTAAAGCATTTGATTTAAAATTTTAAAAACCGTTTTATGGACGAGCATAAACATTCGCACAGAAGCGATGAACGCAGAAGCAGTGACGAAGATCAATTAAGAGACCTGACCACGAACGAAACCATTCGCGAAGTGAGCGGTGAGACCAATCTAAGCCATTCGGACGTTAGCCGCGAGCATACCGGTCATCAAACGCTTCGCGATGAAGACGAGATAAGCGGTACCGATCTTTCGCAAGGCGTTAGCTACAATCCCAATGACGCTTCGGCCGTGCGCAGCGGCGGCACTACGGACATGGATGATCAAACGGCCGGTGGCGCAGGCTTGGCGGCTGGCGAGAGAGGCAGTTCCAATCTCACCACCCGCAGAAACGTTACGGGCAGTGATTTTGACGGGCAGAACAAGACTTCATAAACAGACAAATACCCTTTGAAACGTGCGTCACGCCTGTTCGTATCCCTCAGGCGCGACGCTTTTTTGTAAAGCCGTCAGCAATTTCCTACACGTAAAGACTCTTCCTTGTCATGCTGAGGCATTGCAATAGTAAACAGCATGGACATTGAAGGACCGCAAATGACTGCGCGAAGCAACCACAAACTACAAACCACTAACCCCTAAACGCTAAACTAATTGCTGCGTCATCTTTACCACACCCATCACAAACACGCTTTGCACGTTGCCCACGTTTTCAAGGTTGCTCAATTTGTTCACGTGAAAATTATAGTACTCGTCCATGTCGGCCACCACAACTTTTAGCATGAAATCGAATTCGCCGGAGATGGTTAAGCATTCCAATACTTCTGTCATTTCCAAAATGCCTTTGATGAATTTCTCTCCCGCGTTCTTGCTGTGTTGTTTTAACGAGACGTAACAAATCACCATTAACCCCTTCCCTACTTTCGATGCGTTCAATAACGTCACGTATTGTTTGATGACGCCGCTCTCCTCCATTCGCTTAATGCGTTCGTGTACAGGCGTGGTGCTCAGGTGTACTTTTTCCGAAATTTCTTTGATGGTCATGCGGGCATTCTGCTGCAACAACTTCAGTATCTCCAAATCCTTTTGGTCCAGTGCAGGCATTTCTTCTTTTGAAAGGGCTTTGGCCATAAGCAAACAGGAAATTTTTCTACAAAATAGAACAAATGGCGAAGGTTTTCCCAAATTTTGAGAAGCTTTCAGGATAATATCCTGCACGCTTACCTTTGTTGGCCGTTGTTCGTTAGCAGTTCGTCGTGTCGATCAACAATCAACAACCAACGGCCAACATCAAATCTTAAACTTCAAATTTCAAATCGTAAAAATGTCAACTCTCACAAACACAAACATTGACTTCTCCTTAAAGTACAAGGTGAAGGACATGAGCCTCGCCGAATGGGGCCGCAAAGAAATTCGTTTGGCCGAAGCTGAAATGCCCGGTCTTATGTCTATCCGCAAAGAGTACGCAGCTACACAACCCCTGAAAGGTGCCCGCGTTGCCGGTTGCCTGCACATGACCATTCAAACGGCTGTGCTGATTGAAACCCTCGTTGCTTTAGGCGCCGAAGTAAAATGGAGCTCCTGCAACATTTTCTCTACGCAAGACCAGGCCGCTGCTGCCATTGCCGCTGCGGGTATTGGTGTATTTGCCTGGAAAGGACAAACACAAGAAGAAGCTGATTGGTGTATTGAGCAGACTTTGTTCTTTGGTGGCGCCGACCGTCCGCTGAACATGATCCTTGATGACGGTGGCGACCTTACCAACATGGTGCTTGACAAATACCCCGAATTGGTGCAATACGTAAAAGGTATTTCGGAAGAAACCACAACGGGAGTTCACCGCTTGTACGAAAGAATGGCAAAAGGCACATTGCCTGTTCCGGCCATTAATGTAAACGACTCCGTTACCAAGAGCAAGTTTGATAACAAATACGGTTGCAAAGAATCATTGGTAGATTCTATCCGTCGTGCGACTGACGTAATGCTTGCCGGTAAGGTAGCAGTAGTTGGCGGTTATGGCGATGTGGGTAAAGGTTCTGCGGCTTCACTGGCTGGTGCCGGTTGCCGTGTGATTGTTACCGAGATCGATCCTATCTGCGCTTTGCAAGCCGCTATGGACGGATTTGAAGTAAAGAAAATGATCGACGCCGTAAAAGAAGCTGACATTGTTGTTACTGCTTCCGGTTGCCGCGACCTGATCACCGGTGCGCATTTCAAATTGATGAAAGACAAAGCCATTGTTTGCAACATCGGTCACTTCGATATTGAAATTGACGTAGCCTGGTTGAACCAGAACTACGGCAATACAAAAGATACCGTGAAGCCACAGGTTGACATTTACAACGTTGATGGCAAAGACATCATCCTGTTGGCCGAAGGCCGCCTGGTGAACCTTGGTTGCGCTACAGGCCACCCATCGTTTGTAATGTCAAACTCTTTCTCTAACCAAACGCTGGCGCAGATTGAGTTGTGGACAAACAACGATGCTTACGAGAACAAAGTGTACGTTCTGCCGAAGCACCTTGACGAGAAAGTTGCCCGCCTGCATTTGGCCAAGATTGGGGTGGAATTGGATGAACTGACTTCTGCGCAATCAGAATACCTGGGTATCAGCAAAGAAGGTCCGTTCAAGCCAGAGGCATATCGTTATTAATTAAGAATGAATAATTAAAGCCCTTGCATTTGCAGGGGCTTTTTGTTTGTTGAATATCTTTAGTGCATGCCGGACTTGTACATTATCGCAGGCCCAAATGGTGCGGGCAAAACAACCGCTTCGTTCACGCTGTTGCCGAAAATTTTAGGCGTTAAAGAATTTGTCAACGCTGATGAAATTGCACGCGGTCTTTCACCTTTCAACCCTGAAGGCGTTGCCTTTGAAGCCGGTCGGATAATGCTGCAACGTTTAGACCAACTGATTGAAGCTAGAAAATCCTTTGCTTTTGAAACAACGCTAAGTACAAAGTCATACGTTGGCCTGGTAAAAAAATGCAGGGAACTTGGCTATTCTGTTCATTTGATTTTCCTCTGGCTGACATCGCCGGAATTTGCGATTGAGAGAGTAAGATCAAGGGTGCTGAAAGGCGGACACAATATTCCCGACGACGTGATAAGAAGAAGGTATTATAAAGGCCTCTGGAATTTTGTAAATTTGTTTATGCCTTTGTGCAATACCTGGATTGTTGCAGAGAATACGGAAAGCAGCCCCCGAAGTATTGCCGAAGGCCGTGGCAATGAGATTGATTTAATAACCGACCATGAACTATGGTTCAAAATTTTGGAGCATGGAAAAAACATCAAGTAAGTTTGCGCAGAAAGTAATGGAAGGTTTGCAGTTGGCTGCTCAAAAAGTTGTGGAAGAAGCAAAGAAGAAAGGTGAAAAGATTGTGGTGGCAAAGGACGGCAAACCGGAAATGGTAGAACCGAAATAAGGCTCTGTTTAAGCCGGAAGATTACAGGTATTAATTTTCAGTGTTGCTAGATAGATTGAAGCCACGTTAATGCGGGGCTTTTTATTTTATTTACTTTGCTTAAGTGCTACTCTTTAGCTTTCCTTGCGTCGCACTCTTGTAATTTGAGTAATTCTATTCAGCAAACAGAATAATTTATTTCAAAAAACAGGAATTTTGAACATTAAAAGTTGCTAATGATAGGCAAAAAGAAACGTGTACCCATTCAAAATAAAACTAGGGCATTACTACAACAAGAAATAAATTCGACGTGTCCATTTTGTTCTTCGAAAGACGTTGATCTTTTGAAATCCACCATATTGATGAAGACCCATCTAATAACAACTTTTCAAATTTGTTGATGCTTTGCCCGACCTGTCATTCTAAAATTACAAAAAGAGACATCACAATAGAATCAGTACTTCTTAAGAAGCAATTTTTCCACAAGTTGGTTGACGAAGGAGAATTCAGTCAAATGTTTAGCTCCAAAGAAATTTTTCAAAATGAAATAAAAAAAATGATTGCCCAACATGACTCAGCCTATTACAAAGAAATTAGAGAGCATTGGAACAGTTATTCATTAATTAATGATTGTGCTTTTTTAAATGAAATATTGAACAAATCTTTTTCTAAATCTATTACGTTCGGTTTATTACCCTAATATCTGATATCGTAAGCATCCACTTATATTATGATAAGAATGTAAAATATATTTATAATCAGCCTCACATTTACATGCATAATTCGGAAGATGAAGGCTATAATCTACCTGTCTATTATCATATTCGTTTGATTGGAATTTTATACGCTTCCGCGATTCGGAACAAGATAGATGTTCACACCATTACACCTAATTATGGAAACATGCAGAGCATCTATTCAAGTATGATTACAGGAATGATTGAAAATTTATCACCTGACGGAGTTGATAACTCAAAAGAATATCCAACTAATTATCATTGGTTAATAAGTGAGATATTCCATACCACCAATAATTGGCTATACCAGTTCAATGAAAAGGAAAACTTTGTTAGAAAGAGTAGTAATGTTGACTTTATTCCTTTTAATGTCAGCTTGTGCCTTTCGGAATTGTATAAAGGGGAACAAAACAATAAGATTCACAAAAAATTTGTGATAAGCCAATGCTACTATAGTGTTTTAACTGAATACTTTTCACCTCTTTTGAACAACTCTTTGAGAGAATCAATTGAAAAAAATATCATTGCTGATATTCCTAATAATTTAATGGAATCTATTTTGGATTTTTCGTTGAATGAAAAATATTCTATTTGGTTCAAAGAATTTCGTGAGGGGAATTATAGACTTATAAATAACGATGAAAAAGAAATTCTTACTCGTTTAAGGAAATTCTTACTTTCTAAAAATAAAATTTGAAGCTGAAGATTACAGATAGCCAAGGCTGTCTCGAACTGACCACAAACAACACCGAAAGCTAATATTCTGTATTATTGAGGGTATCTAAACATTAATCATTTGGTTTTATAAAATTATATTTTTCACTTCTGCTTTTATTTATTGGAGTTGCATCTCATTCACAAAACATTGCTTTCAAGCATCTGTATGATTTGAGTAAAAAATCTATGAGTGAGTTTGAAAAAGAGTTTAAATCCAAGAATTGGGATGTGGCAAAAAGTATAGGCAATCAAAGCGAAACAAAAGATGTTAAGATATTTGAGAGACAGGTTGGAAAGAACCTATTTATGACTAAAAGAGCTTTCTACAATGATGGACCCAATACTATTTATTACGCAACCACAATTGAAAAAGAGCATACTCAATTTAAAATTGATATAAAAGCCAACGGATTTGTTTTTAACAAGAATGAAGAACTGGACGGCTCTGCCTTTGATTTTTATGTAAAAGAAAATACAATAGTTAAGCTTTCTACTAAAATAAAGGAAATCCAGAGTATGAAAAGTTATTCAATCCAGATATCAACCTTTACAGAAAAGGCCAGGTGAACCGGAATTTATAGCGAGATCAATTACCTTTTTTCGATGAGTCTCGCCCTGCTATCCGTAGTGTTACTCAAATCATAAACGAGTTGGCCCTTAGTCTGTGACTAAGGTCAATAAAAAAGTCACCAAAAGGATTGCGCTTTCGGTGACTTCAACGAGCCGTTTCCGGGTCTTTGCAGCCCGCCATTACCGGTACGTCTTCGGCTTCATAAGACCGCAGCACCGGTTCTTTGGTAAGGTAGTCAGCAAACTTGCCAACAAGGCTTTTGTACAGGCCGGAACTTTCGTAAGCTTCGGCATCGGCTTTGGTGCGCCAGCGTGAAACCGAAATATAATCATCAGCCTTGTCAACAGGCTCCAGCAGTACAATGCCCATGTTGCCTTTTTGTTGGCTGGCTACAGGAACAACCTTCTGCCTGTAAATTCTTCTGACTTCGGCAATTGATTCGGGCGAGAACTTGAGGAACGTAAGTCGAACGAACATAATGACCTCCTTGGAGTTTGATGAAGGAAAATTGTGGATCGAGAACGTAGTCATTTTAAAGTTAAACCGTTTTTTCTGCCCGCTTGTTTACTATCTCGGATTGTATACAGGTGTCCGAAGCAATGAAAGATAAACTTCACCGTTTTTCCTTAGTTATCCTTAGTGTTCCCCAACCATAAACGAGCTTGCCTTAGTCTGTGACGAAGACCTACCTTTTGAAATACTATGCAGTTAGCATTTCATCGCTCAATCCACCCGCTTCAATAGTAAGTTTGACATTCCCTGCTCGGTTTTTGCCGTTATCACCAGGTCGGTTGCAGAGATCTTTACAATCGTATGCAATTGAGTTTGCCCGTCGTCGTTCGTCGTAATGGTTTGCGATTTCGGATCAAAGGTCCATGTACCTTTCGATTGTTCGTTGTCGTTAATATCAATGAAAACATTGTTTGCTTTAAAGACAAAAAACTCTTTCATCTGCTCCGGCATTGGAATGGTTCTTCCGTTCAGTTCCATGCCGGTGATTTTCCATTTGTGCAACAGAAGTTTTTTTACACCTTGCGCAGTTTGTTGTGCGGAGACAGCAGAATAGAATTCAACGAAGGCCAGGCAGACCAGTAAAATCTTTTTCATGTTCGTTTCGGTTTATGCGGTTTGTAAACTGTTCTTTAAAATTTCTTTGGCACACCATGCGCAGCCAATTTTCGTAACCTGCTTCAATTATACATTACCAAAAATAATAAAGTTCCCGTGCTTGCTGGCTTTGACCTGCGACTAAAGCCTGTCATTTACAACGTTATCAAATCAAAGGAAACCAACAGGAAGTGTAAGTAACAGGAACCTCTTTATGAAAGGCAAACATTTTGCACTCTCCTGAATATGCAAAGCAGCCTTTCTTTTTATTCCGGCACCAGCAACATCGTCTTGCCCATCAAACAATCGGAATACCCGCCCGAATTTCAAGGCGCCAGCCGGCTAACGTATTATGCTTCGCTTTTTTCTTCGCTGGAAGTCAATTCATCTTTTTACAAAATACCCAGGCCGGCAACGGTGGAAAACTGGCGGGAAAGTGTACCGCCTCATTTCAGGTTTACGTTCAAAGTGCCCAAGACGGTAACGCATGCAAAAGGCCTTCAGTTTAACGTGGAGGAACTGGAACTTTTTACAGAGACGGTAGCGCAAGCCGGTGATAAAAAAGGCTGCTTGTTGATTCAACTACCGCCCTCAGTAAAGAGTGATAAACAGGAAGAGTTGGAGGGCATTTTGGAATGCACAAGCAGCGATGCAAAAGGCTGGCGCATTGCCGTGGAGTTTCGGGACAGGTCATGGTACAACAGCGCGGTGTACCGCATGTTGCAAAACTTTGGTGCCGGGATGGTGAAGCAGGACATGCCCAAGTCGGCCACGCCGCGAGTAACGGTAGCGGAAGATTTTTGTTACCTGCGTTTTCACGGTCCCGAAGGTGATTACCGAGGCAGTTACGATGATGCCTTTTTGTTGAACCACGCAAAGCGCATTGCGGCGCGGGTCAAAGAAGGCCGGGAAGTGTATGTCTATTTCAACAATACAGCCGGTGACGCATTCGGAAACTTAAGAACATTGAATGCGATGGTCGAGCAGCAATTGGATAAGATGGTCGAGCGGCAATTGGATAAAAAGAAGTAGGATACGTCTCCCAAGTTGTTTTTTGAGTTATAAGCTTGCTGGCTTGGGTTCGCAACCATAAGTGTTCGCGGCAATAAGATTTCTCGCAAATCCTTTTTATCATTGTTTCATGAAACGACTGCTATCCCTGCCCCTCCTCTTTTTTGGATTGTATTCTTTGATTCTTCTTCTTTCCGGCTGCCAAAAAGATGAAGCACTTGACTCGACAAAAGAAGTTGTTGCTTTTTCGCTCAAACGCGTCGACGGCACTTACTTTAAACCGTCCGACGTAACGGTGATGATTAAAAACGATACGATTGCGGTTACGCTGCCGGCAAACACAGACCGCAACGGACTTACACCGGAAATCATCATTAAAGGAAAAAGCATTTCACCGGCCAGCGGCGTGCCGCAGGATTTTATCAAGCCCGTTGTTTATACAGTAACAGCGGCGGACGGCTCGGCCGTAAAATACACGGTGATTGTGTCTTTAACCAAAACAACTCCGGTCGTTTATTTCGGCAGCAGCAACAAAAATTTTTATGCGGTCAATGCCGAAACGGGAGCGCTTGTTTGGAATTACGCAGGCACGGCAGGTTTTGTTTATTCCAGTCCGACGTACGAGAACAATACCGTTTACGTGGGCGGGATTGACAATTTCGTTTATGCCTTTGATGCGCCAACGGGCAACGTGAAATGGCGTATAGCTCTCGGCACAACCGGAATTGAGTCCGATGCCGTTGTGGTGAACGGAACGATATACGTTGGTTGCAACGACGATTACCTTGTTGCCATAAATGCCGCGAACGGGGTCGTGAAGTGGCGTTTCAATACACGCGGAAACATCAGCGCAAGTCCTACCGTTGCAAACGGCACGGTGTACTTCGGAAGCTCGGACAATAATCTTTATGCAGTTGACAGCGCCACGGGTGCACTCAAGTGGAGCTTTGCTACGGGAGCAATGATTAACCAGTCCGGACCGGCCCTGGTGAACGGCGTCATTTATGTCGGAAGCCGCGACGGTTATCTTTATGCCGTTGATGCTATTACAGGCAAACAAAAGTGGCGCTTTTCCGCAGGCGGCATTTCACTTGAGCAGTCAAGTCCAACCGTCGCCAACGGTATTGTGTACATTGGCTCCTGGTACGACATTTCCACCTTTTCCCGCAAAGGAAGTTTGTTTGCCGTGGACGCAGCCACCGGGCAGTTGGTGTGGGAAAAACTTCAAAACACGGGCATCTCTTCAAGTCCCTGCGTGGCAAACGGCCGGCTTTACATTACCACCGATGATCTGAATATTTATGCGCTGGACGCGGCCAGTGGCGCAACCCTGTGGAAAAAGCAGATCTTGGCAAACAGCGCCAGTCCTGCCGTTTCAAACAACACCGTTTATGTTGGCGGTGGAGGCACCGGTTATTTTTATGCGCTTGATGCCGCAACGGGTGCGGAGCGCTGGCGCTTCGCCGTTCCCGGTGGCACAATGACATCAAGCCCTTTGATTGTGACATCGCCGACATCTGCTGATTACTCGGGCGACTCGGGTATGATGTATTGATGATCCTTATTGATTTCCCTTAACTACTTGTTGTGTTCTCAAAAAAGCAGTTTTCTACAGCATCCTGCCAACCGTAAAGCAGTAAACTCTCCGGGACTCAACCTACCGTTGTCTGCAAAACGAAAATTTCTTGCATAAGTGGCACCAACGTTGCGCAACAATAGAAAACAGTTTTATGGTAAACGATAGAGAAAGTAATCCGCAAAACCAACAAGAACCCGAAAGCGCAGAAAACCTTGACAGGGAACGAAAAGAGCAGTTTAACGAATTGTCGGAATTGTCACTGGAGGAAAGAATAGCCGTTGCCGATCGGATTGGCATACCGATGAACAATGTAAGCGATGCTGCCGCATTGGGCACAGCTATTGGTCGCGACGATACCGTGGGAGACACTGGCGAACGAATAGAAGAAAGCACGGACGAAGAAACAGACCGGTAAACCATCCTTCGGCTGAATACTATTTATAACACGATGATTTATTTCTACTGTTCTTAAAACTTAAACGTCTCCGCCTGAAGCCATAGACTCAGGCGGAGACGTTTGTATGATTTTTATGCGAATGCCAATGGCCCGTGTTCACCCTCACACCATCTTACGGAATTAGCCATAAATTTTTAAAAAGACGTATAATCAAACTTTTGTCCGCCGATAGACGCCTCATACATCAATCCCTTTTTTTCCTGCGTGAATACCATCACGCCGTCCCTGTACTTGACGTTGGTTGAAGCACCTTTTGTTACGGCTACCGCTGAAGCCTGGGCAGCAAATTCAAAATTGTCTTGTTTGAAACGATCAAGTGCGGCTTGGCTTTCAAAAAAGATGACCTCGCGGTAGGTCTGGCCGCCAAATTGAAAACCGATGCTCACCTGTTTCATTTTTGCGCTTCCAACGGGGGTTCCTTTTTCAAAAACAATTCCGTTTCCCGCCGCCCCGCCAATGCCAATGGCGCCTTTTCCAATATTCGGGAAGATGACGTATCCATACGAGTTTGTAAACAAGCTTTGCATCAGGCTGTCGCTCTTCACAAACGCAGCTTGTGCTTCTTTGCTGTCGTCAATCAGTCTTCTGTCTTTTGAATTCTGCGAAAAAGCGGAAACGGATACGAACAGTCCTGCCATCAATAGCGGGATCACCGCCAAGCGAAAAATAGTGTTCTTTTTCATGGTTGTCTTTTAAAATAATCTGTTGTAGAAAAATGCGTGGCCTAACTGTCTTTACAAAGATTCTGCCAGCAAACACAGACAAACACCGGAGTGTTTATTGACCAAAGCTTGCTATAACCTTTGGATGTCTTTCCTGATAATCCGGTGGCTTCTTTGTAAAGCAGGGAATGTTATTGAGAACGGTCAGAAAACTCAAAAGCAGACAACGCAACCGAAAAGATTTTAACAAAGCGAAGGCACAAAGAACACAGTGCACGACAACAAGGGAAACCGCGAAACCTCTCTCCTCTTTACGCTGCCTTACAAATTGATGCACTCATGTACCAAATTGCCGCAAGTGGTGATCGTTGTGCTTGTAAACAAAACGGCCGACTTGCTCCCTGGTCATTTTCCCAAAGAACCAATGCACGTAATCATCCGGATAATTTTTGTATTTGCCAAGAAGGGCGATCCATCTTTCCTTCTCGGCCTCTACATCTCCGCTTCGCTCCCTTACTTTAAACGCATCCGCTGTGGGAGCGCTTTTCGGAAACGGTTTGCCTTCGTTCAGAATGTTCTTTAGTCCCCTTTTGCCAAACAGGCGGCCCATAAACGAACGCTTGTGCGCCGTTTTACCAAGGTACATTTCTTCACACAACACGCAGTGATGCACCATTTGGTAAACATTCATTTTTCCCCACCGGGCTTTGCTGCTATCGTTCAGTGTTCGAATGCGGCCGATTAATTCTTCCCTTGCAGACTCGTTTAAAACGGATTTCATTTGCTTGTGATTTGAAGAAACGGTAACGACAAAGTTGAAAACGGACAGGCAAAAAGCAAAGGTATTGTTGCGACAAAAGCAATGGTGAATTGCGGCAATTTGTCAACCGCGGCTCTCCTTTTTGAATTTGCCGCAATTTGCACCGCAACTTGTCGCGATTCTCCCTTTTCATTTGAAATGATTGCACCATTTTTACAGCCGTTATTCCCTTACTAAAACAGCGATCATGGACAAGCAACTTTCACCAAGGCTTGACATTTATGTAAATTATCCGGGGCATTGCGAGCAAGCATTCCGGTTTTACGAACAGCATCTTGGCGGCAAGATTACAATGATGATGACACAGCAGCAGAATCCCGATGCGTCAAGGCTGCCAGAGAACTTTAGGAATGTCATTCTTCACGCAAGAATTGAGATTGGAAACACGGTGCTGATGGGAGCCGATATTCCACATGCAGAACCCATGCGTAGCGCCTATCTTACGCTGCGATTTGACACTGCAGAAGAAGCAGAACGTATTTATGCGCTGCTTGCGGATGGCGGTGAGATTTTTATGAAGATGGAAAAGACATTCTTTGCAAACCGCTTTGCAATGCTGCGTGACAGGTTTGGAACTTCGTGGATGCTTCTTAACGAAAACTAAGACTTTCGTTCGGTAGCGTTCACCGCTCAATATTTTTACCGGCAAGAACAAAAATTACTTCGACGAAATCCTGGTCTGCGTTACCGGCTTGGGCTTATCTTTTTGAATCGTTTTAAACCAAAGGTGCCAACAAACTAAAATGGACAATATGACTAACAACAGCGTATCACTGCACCGTGTGATCAAAGCGTCACCGGAAAAAATTTACCGGGCATTTACAGAAGCAACCGCAATGGCATCCTGGTTGCCACCTTACGGCTTTCTTTGCACCGTGCACGAAATGGACGTGAAAGTGAACGGCACGTTCAAGATGTCGTTTCACAATTTCACCACGGGCAACGGCCATTCCTTCGGCGGGAAATACCTTGAACTCACACCCAATGAGTTCATCAAATACACCGACACCTTCGACGACCCAAACCTCCCTGGCGAAATGACAACGTCGGTTTGGCTGCGCAAGGTTATGGTTGGAACCGAGTTGAAAGTTTTGCAGGAAAACATTCCTTCGATGATACCGGCAGAGATGTGCTATATGGGCTGGCAGGAGTCGCTGGAAAAACTAACCAAATTGGTAGAGCCGAATATTCAGGACGCCTGATGCGGATGCAACAAAATCCAGTGTGGCTTAAGCGCACCGTCGCAGTCGTTGAAACCCTAAGTTCTTCGATTTAATTATCAACAGCAGAAAGTTTCCTCGCTATTTGAAGTGTTCTTCCAAACACCGAACGACGGGTGAATGTTTTTACAAAGTACCGATACCTTTGCTGTCCCGGTGTTTCAATTTGCCCGCATTCTATTTTCTTCGGTTTGTTGTTTGATTAAACATCATACCCACTCAACAAACCGAAGAAAATACTTGTTGCAAACGGTTATGTTTTTTCTTCTTGTTTTTACTACTACTTGTTCGTTCAATTAATCATTCATCCTAATTAAAACAACAAGTAGTAACATGAAGAACATTCTTACTCCCGCATTGTTCCTTTTTATGAGCGCAGGCTGCCTGGCTTTGCAAAGCTGTCAAAAAGATGCAACCCTTAAAGACCCGACTCTCACCAGTTATGATCCCGGTAAAAATTCTTCCGGTAGCGGAGGCGGCACCGGTGGTGGTGGTAGCAACAGCGGCGGAGGAGGCGGCAGTACATTTACACCGACCGACACCACTACATCGCAACTTCCCGTAGCGAATATCATCACGGTAGGCACCTGGAAAATTGCCTCTTTTGTGCAGGGCAACGACAACAACACCTCACAATTTGCCAACTACGTTTTTACATTCAATACCGATGGCAGCATGATTGCTGATGATCGGGGAAACCAAACCATCGGTAGCTGGCACTACCAGGAGGCCATATTTTATTACGGCATCCCGGTTTACGGCAGCAGCCCTTACGGCTTTACCATGACGATTGGAACGAGCCTTCCGCTGATTAGCCTGAACGAGAATTATTTCATCAGCAAAAAGACGCTGACCGCTGTTTACATAGACAGCATCAACCCGAATGAAAATGCGCACATAATTCTCTCGAAACTATAATAGAAACAAACCGTTTGTAGTTGCATAAAAAAGGCTATTGCGAAATAGCCTTTTTTGCATTGTTGTCCGAATGAAAATGCAGATCGTAAACTTGTCAATTTTTTCCAAGCCGCGTTATCGCCACTGCATTCCTTTCTAACTGATAGTACAAAAAATCGCAGCGCCAATTAAAGGATTGGGCTGCGATTGAATGTTTCAACAATTTAAAATTAAAGTCTGCAAAGCTTTATACTAACCTAATGCCCTTGCAGCATCTTTACCGCCCTGAAATAATCCGGCAGTGATATTTTTCCTGCATACAGAAGATTATACAGTTTGTAAAGTGCGGGTGTTTTGTCCGCAGTGTCTTTGTTTGTCTTGTGGTTATTATGTAAATCCATTGTTGAATGTTTTGTGCACACAGTCACGATAGCTGCATTTAAAGAATGAACCGTTTTAAACGCAGACCAGGCTGGATACCATTAAGAAATACGTACTGAAGTGGAAACGACCTTTTATTACGGCAGCGGATGGGCCATGGTTGCTTCAAACATTTTCCGAAGAATGACGATTAACTTTTTCATAGTTTTTCCATTTTAGTTCTAAAAAATTTGGCAGACAATCGGTTGAAGCAACCATTAGAAAGGAATACAGCGATCTGCCGGCTTGGGTACATTAATCACTGATGATTCTGAAAACAAAAATAAAACAGCAAAAGGGCGGTTGCGAAATTAATTTGCCCTTATACACGCAAGTCCAGTGCCATTAATTTCTGTGCAAAGCCTTACCAGTAAAGCATTTCCAAACAAATTGCTCACGAAAGCCAAACGAAAAAAACGCATCGCCTTAATCGTTTTTGTTTGCAAGCCTTTAACAAACGTTCATTTGTTATACTGCTACGGAAAGAAGACTACAACTTTTTGAAAACCTTCAACATTTTCTGTAACAAGAAGTTCTGTCCTACATATGTGGTGCATGATAAGCAGCTAAAGAAATTCCTTGTTTACTCGGCTAGTGCAACGATATTCAAAACAAGGAACGACATGAGGTAAAACTTTACCGGCTTCAATCCATCATTCAATCCACTCTTTTTAAGAGCAGGTTTGACATTCCTTCGTCGGTTTTTGCCGTTATAACAGGGTCGGTTGCGGAGATCTTTACAACCTTGTGCAATTGCACATCTCCGTCTTCAGTTGTGGTAATCATTTGAGAATTTGGCTCAAATGTCCATTTGCCTTTGGATGTTTCCTTGTCATTAATGTCGAGGAAAACGTTATTAGCCCTAAAGACAAAAAACTCTTTCATTTGTTCCGGCATTGAAATGGTTCTTCCGTTCAGTTGCATGCCGGTGATCTTCCATTTGTGCATAAGCAGTTTTTTCACATCTTGCCCGCTTTGTTGTGCAGTAACCAAAGAATGAAATCCAGCAAGCATAAAGCAGATCATTAAAATCTTTTTAATATTCGTTTCGATTTACCCGGTTTGTAAATTTCTCTTCCCAGCAAACAAGTGCCCTGCAAAATTCATTTTTCGCAGGGCACTTGTTCAAACAAAAACAAGGTTCATCAATGTGATGTTACCAAAATTTCTTCCGCACGATAGGTTTTTAAAACCGCTTCTTTGATAAAATACTCCTTCAGGTGGCCAACCAGTTCTTTGTAAAGGCCAGAGTGTTCATAAGCCTCGGCATCGGCTTGTGTTTTCCATTCGGTCAGGGAAATAAAGTCGTCAGAGAGTTCCGTCGGTTCCAGCAGGCGAATGTTGATATTGCCTTTTTGCTTGCGAACCGCAGGGATGACTTCCTGCACAAAAACCCGTTTGGCTTGTTCAAGCGTTTGCGGTGAGAACTTGACGAAAGTGAGCCGGACAAACATAAATGCCTCCTTTTGTTTACGTGAAGAAATAGGCGTTTTCACGGAAGGCGAATTGAAAAACTAAAGATACGATTGCCCTGAATAATCCAGACGCCGGGCACTTGCTAGCCATTGTATTTTTTCATGAAAAATGCGACGGCGCAAGAAAGGCGCTTTCCTGCAGCTTGCTTCAAGTTGAACAATGTACGGAAAGCAAGATTCAAAGCCCCTTTAATACGCCGTCAGTATGCCCGTCATGGTTTTGTAGTGACCAGGGAAACTGCAAATAAAGGTGTAAGAACCCGCAGGCACGGTAAACTCAATTGTATCCGACTGACCGGGACCAAGCAGTTTTGTATGGGCAAGGATGTTAGGATTGTTGGCCGGAATGTGATCAGGCGCCACGTTGGCTTCTTTTTCAAAAGCATCCAGGTCGGTATTGTCTTTTAGCAAAATCCAGTTGTGGCCCATCGCTGTTATAGGCGCTGTGCCAACGTTTTTCAACGTCAGCGTCACTTTTTCATTTGCTTTTACGTTGAGTTCAATGGCGCTGAACTTCATGGAATCGTTGGCAGTTATTTCAATGTTGTTGGAGAGATTGGCGGGAGCGGTACTGCCCTGTGGGCTTGTGGTTGATGTGCTTTCCGCTTTCTTATTATCGTTGTTGCAAGCGGCAAATAAAAATGGAAGAACAAAAGCAAGGAGAATAACAGAATTTTTCATGTCGTATGAATTGAGTGAAGCACAAAGTTACTGCCGGCATCAAGAGTATTCTTCAAAACTTTAGCAAGGCGTTCTACTACCCTGGCATTTTTCTATTTTAAAATGCCTGTCAACCGCAATTATTTTCTCCCTTTTCAATTATTAATTATCTTGTTCTACCGTCCTCCTTGTTTAACCGCACCGGCTTACCGCAAACCTTTATTTAGCCACTTCTAAACAAAACAAAAGCATGAAAGGTCTATTCGTTTTCTGCGGCCTCGCCGTTCTTCTCTCCGCTTGCAACAACGACACGAAAGTAAAAGCAAGCACCGCCACCTCACCGGACAGCACCAACAGCGCAGCCACGGCGACATTGCCCGCCGACTTGCCTTACACAGCTTCGTATTCTTCACAATGGAGCAACAACGTTTCAGATGCCGATCTTAAAAAAGTTTTGATGACCTACAAGGATTGGGAGGCCAACAACATGAGCAGCCTTGGAAGCGCTATGGCTGATTCAGTAGCGATTGATATGTCGAACGGCGAACATTTCAAAAAATCAAATGCAGACCTCATGAAAATGTGGTCAACGTACAGGGACAGCCTCAGTTCTGTAACAATAAAGATGGACACCTGGA
>Ga0308176_10000624_pt1 | contig 22299 bp, 19 predicted proteins | sample PhyCR2_3_FD_203890 | JGI IMG/M metagenome (GOLD analysis project Ga0308176, IMG submission 203890) | Soil microbial communities from UC Gill Tract Community Farm, Albany, California, United States - DLSLS.C.R2 | ecosystem: Environmental > Terrestrial > Soil > Agricultural land | place: USA... | reverse complement strand
CGGGTCACGAGGCGTTCACCGCCATGCGTGCCCGTGGTGCCCAGGCCACCGACATCGCCATCCTGGTGGTCGCGGCCGACGACGGTGTGATGCCGCAGACGGTCGAGGCGCTCAACCACGCCAAGGCCGCGGGTGTGCCGATCGTGGTCGCGGTGAACAAGATCGACAAGCCGGAGGCGGACCCGACCAAGGTCCGTGGCCAGCTGAGCGAGTACGGCCTGGTGCCCGAGGAGTACGGCGGCGACTCGATGTTCGTCGACGTCTCGGCCAAGTCCGAGCTCAACCTCGACAAGCTGCTCGAGGCCGTCGTGCTCACCGCCGACGCGTCCCTGGACCTGCGGGCCAACCCCGGCCAGGACGCCCAGGGCCTCGTCGTCGAGGCGCACCTGGACCGCGGTCGCGGTCCGGTCGCGACGGTGCTGGTCCAGCGCGGAACCCTCCGCGTGGGCGACTCGATCGTGGCCGGTCCGGCCCACGGCCGGGTCCGGGCCATGCTCGACGAGCACGGCAACGAGCTGGCCCAGGCCGACCCGTCGCGTCCGGCGATGGTCCTCGGTCTGAGCGCGGTGCCGGGTGCGGGCCAGAACTTCATCGTGGTCGACGACGACCGCATGGCCCGTCAGATCGCCGAGAAGCGCGAGTCGCGCGAGCGTGCGGCCATGCAGGCCAAGCGTCGCGTGCGTCGCACCCTCGAGGACTTCATGGCCTCCATGGAGAAGGGCGAGAGCCAGGAGCTCAACCTCATCCTCAAGGGCGACGTGTCCGGTTCGGTCGAGGCCCTCGAGGACGCCCTCGCGCAGATCGACGTCGGCGACGAGGTCAGCCTGCGGGTCATCGACCGCGGGGTCGGTGCGATCACCGAGACCAACGTCGACCTGGCCGCCGCCTCCGACGCCATCATCATCGGCTTCAACGTCCGCCCCCAGGGCAAGGCGAGCCAGATGGCCGACAAGGAGGGTGTCGAGATCCGCTACTACTCGGTCATCTACCAGGCGATCGAGGAGATCGAGGCGGCCCTCAAGGGCATGCTCAAGCCCGAGTTCGAGGAGTCGGTGCTCGGCCAGGCGGAGATCCGCGCGATCTTCCGCTCGTCCAAGATCGGCAACATCGCGGGCTGCATGGTCACGAGCGGCCTGATCCGGCGCAACGCCAAGGTGCGGGTCATCCGCGACGGCGCCGTGGTCGCCGACAGCCTCGACCTGGCCTCGCTGAAGCGGGAGAAGGACGACGCGTCGGAGGTCCGCGAGGGCTTCGAGTGTGGTCTGGTGCTCCGCAACTTCCAGGACATCAGGGAAGGCGATGTCGTGGAGGCGTTCGAGATGCGCGAGATCCCGCGCAGCTGATCCAGCAGTGCATGTCGGCGGGACCCCGTTTCGCGGGGTCCCGCCGGCTCACGTTTCAGGACTTTTGAGAAGGTAGGACCATGAGCAGCCCACGCGTGCGCAAGATCGCCGACCGCATCCAGGTGATCGTCGCGGAGATGCTGGAGCGCAGGATCAAGGACCCGCGTCTCGGTTTCGTGACCGTCACCGACGTGCGGGTCACCGGGGACACCCAGCAGGCGACGATCTTCTACACCGTGCTCGGTGTGGACGGTGCCGAGGAGGAGGCGCTCGCCGCCACCGCCGCGGCGCTGGAGTCGGCCAAGGGCCTGCTCCGCTCGGAGGTCGGCAAGCAGCTGGGGATGCGCCACGTGCCGTCGCTGACCTTCGTCGCCGATGCCCTGCCCGAGACGGCGCGGCACCTCGACGAGGTGCTGGCCAAGGCGCGGGCGCTGGACGAGGAGACGGCCGCGCGCCGTGGGGAGACGTACGCCGGCGACGCCGACCCGTACAAGAAGCCGCGCGAGGACGCCGAGGACACCGTCGCCGAGGACCTCGGCGACGACGACACCCGGTGACGGCCTCCGGTCTGGTCGTCGTCGACAAGCCCGCGGGGATGACGTCCCACGACGTCGTCTCGCGGGTCCGTCGGCTGGCCGGCACCCGCAAGGTCGGACACGCAGGGACGCTGGACCCGATGGCGACCGGGGTGCTCGTGCTCGGCGTCAACCGGGCCACCCGCCTGCTCGGCCACCTGATGCTGACCGAGAAGGCATACGACGCCACCGTGCGTCTGGGCGCCTCCACCACGACCGACGACGCCGAGGGCGAGGTGACGGCGACGGCGTCGGTCGCCGCGCTCGACGAGGCGTCGGTCCGGACCGCGCTGGCCCGGTTCGTGGGCGACATCGAGCAGGTGCCCACCGCAGTGTCGGCGATCAAGGTCGACGGCAAGCGGGCCTACCAGCGCGTCCGTGACGGCGAGGACGTGCAGCTGAAGGCCCGTCCCGTGACCGTGCACGAGCTGGTCGTGCACGAGGTCCGCCCGGAGGGCGAGCACCTCGACGTCACGGTGTCTGTGCGCTGCTCCAGCGGCACCTACATCCGGGCCATCGCGCGCGACGCCGGCGCCCTCCTCGGTGTCGGTGGCCACCTGACGGCCCTGCGGCGCACCGCCGTCGGACCCTACGACCTGGGCGCGGCGCGAACCCTGGAGGAGCTGGCCGAGGAGCTCACGCTGATGCCGATGGCAGAGGCCGTGCGTCGGGCCTTCCCGGCCCGCGACCTGGACGAGGACCGCGCCGCCGACGTGCGCGTGGGCCGGGCGCTCGACCTCCCTGTCGACGGGGTCACCGCGGTGTTCGCCCCCGACGGCGAGTTCCTCGCCCTCTACGAGCCCCGCGGCGGGATCGCCCGGGCCGTGGCCGTCTTCGTCTGAGGCCGGTTAGTAGTCTTCTGGCCGTGCGCATCTGGCGATCCATCGACGAGGTCCCGCCCGACCTGGGCCCGACGGCCGTGGTCATCGGCAACTTCGACGGCGTCCACCTCGGGCACCGTCACGTGCTCACCCGGGCCCGGGAGGTGGCCGACGAGCGCGACCTGACCCTGGTCGCGGTGACCTTCGACCCGCACCCCATGGCGGTGCTGCGCCCCGAGCACGCGCCCTCCTCGCTGACCTCGGTCGACACACGGGCCCAGCTGCTCGGCGACAGCGGTGCGGACGCCGTGCTGGTGCTCCCCTTCGACCGCGACATGGCCGCGTGGACCCCCGAGGAGTTCGTCGAGCGCGTCCTGGTGACGACGCTGCACGCCGCGGCCGTGGTCGTCGGCGCGAACTTCCGGTTCGGCAACCGGGCCGCCGGTGACGTGGCGACGCTGCGCGAGACCGGCGCGGTGCACGGCTTCGACGCCGAGGGGATCGCGCTGGACGGCGGCCCCCAGGTCTGGTCCTCGACCTACGTCCGGACCTGCCTCGCCACGGGCGACGTCGCGGGTGCCGCCGAGGCTCTCGGGCGCCCGTACGCCGTGCACGGCACGGTCGTCGAGGGCGACCGGCGCGGCCGCGAGCTCGGCTACCCGACGGCCAACGTCCCCACGAGCACCATGACCGCCGCGCCGGCCGACGGCGTCTACGCCGGGTGGCTGCGTCGTACCGACACCGGCGAGCGCTACCCCGCGGCCATCAGCGTCGGCACCAACCCGACGTTCGACGGGCAGCGCGAGCGTCGCGTCGAGAGCTACGTCCTGGACCGCACCGACCTCGAGCTCTACGGGCTCGACGTGGAGGTGTCGTTCGTCGACCGCCTGCGGGGCATGGTCGCCTTCGCGTCGGTCGAAGGGCTCGTCGAGCAGATGAAGGACGACGTGGACCGGGCGCGCGAGCTGCTCCTGGGAGCCCGCGCGTGACGCGATCAGCTGTCGCTCCGGGGGTCCTCGAGGCAACCGACGCCTGGTTCCTGCACCACGGCCTGACGTACTTCGTGCCGGAGCAGCGAGCCGCTGTGCGCGCTGGCCTGAGGCCACGTCGGATCCTGCCGCTGGTGCTGCTGCTCGGCGTGGCAGCAACCGGCGCTGGCGGTGCGCTCGCGTGGGTCGCCAACCAGCTCACGTTCGCCCCGGCGGTCCTGATCTCGCTGCTGCTGGTCGCGGCGGCGTGGTACGCCCTCACCGCGCTCCACGCACGGCCGATCGTGACCTGGGCCCTGTCCCGCACGTTCGGCAGCCTGCGCTCGCTGCTTCCCACCACCACCCGGGCACTGCCGCTGCTGCTGATCTTCGTGACGTTCCTGTTCATCAACGCCGACGTGTGGCAGGTCGGGTCGAACCTCAGTGGCGGGGTCCTCTGGCTCGTCGTGCTGCTCTTCGTGCTCTGCGCGGTGGCGTTCCTGCTGGTGCGGCTCCCCGAGGAGGTCGACCGCACCGACGACGACGTCGACGACCGGATGCTGCTCGAGGCCTGCCAAGGCACCCCCCTGGAGGAGACCTGCCGTGAGCTCGTGCTCGACCCGGACTGCCGCCCGGCGTCGTACGCCGAGGTGACGGGCTACGAGCGGTGGAACCTCATCGTGGTGCTGATGGTCGTGCAGATGGTCCAGGTGCTGGTGCTGTCGCTCTCGGTGTTCGTCTTCCTGGTGGTGTTCGGCTCGTTGATCATGACCCGGCCGGTGATGATGACCTGGCTGGGGCACGACGTCCAGCACCTGCCCGGCCTGTACGGCGTCTCGGCCGAGCTCGTGCAGGTCTCGGCGTTCCTGGCGGCCTTCTCCGGCCTCTACCTGGCCGTGGCGACGGTCACCGACGAGACCTACCGCGAGCAGTTCTTCGGCGACGTGATGCGCGAGCTCGAGCGGGCCGTGGGTGTCCGCGCGGTCTACCTCGCCCTGCGGGACACCTCCAGAACGATGTAACGCGGTGTCCACGGCGCCGATGCGGTGCTGCAGCACCGCACCAGCGCGGTGGACACCGCGTTACATGCGGTGCGCGGATCGGTCAGGCCGACCTCAGGCGTCGAGGTCCTTCTCGACCAGGGCGGCGATGACGTCGACCGCCGCCTGGTCGTCACCGGAGATCTCGACCGTGGCGCCCTTGCCGGCTCCCAGCGTCATGATGAGCAGGGCCGAGCTGGCGTCGACCGCTTCGTCACCGGGGAGGCCGATGAGCACTTCGTGGTCGAGGTCGGCGGCCGCCTCCGAGATGATCGCGGCGGGGCGGGCGTGCAGGCCGACGGCCGAGCCGACGACGACGGACTTGGTGGGCATGGTTCTCCTTCGGTGGTGGACGATTCGTGCGTTGGGGTGGAGGTGGTGCTCAGACGAGCTCGAGGTCGGCGTCGCTCTCGCCCATGGACTTCAGCGCGACCACGCAGGCGGCGGCGACGATCGTGCCGGCCGCGAGGGCGATCAGGAAGCCGAACGTGTGACCGACCGCGAAGAGGACGAAGATCCCGCCGTGCGGCGCCCTCAGGGTGACGTCCATGGCCATCGCGAGGCCACCGGCAACCGCGCTGCCGGCCATGATCGACGGGACGACGCGCAGCGGGTCGGCCGCTGCGAACGGGATGGCCCCTTCGGTGATGAACGAGGCTCCCAAGGCCCACGCCGCCTTGCCGCTCTCCCGCTCGGGCAGGCTGAACAGGCCGGGACGGACGACGGTCGCGAGCGCGAGGCCCAGGGGCGGGACCATGCCGGCGATCATGACGGCCGCCATCACCTTGAGCTGCGGCGCGTTGGTCGCCGTGGCGGCCGCGGCGAGGCCGGTGGTCGCGAAGGCGTAGGCCACCTTGTTGAGCGGGCCGCCCATGTCGAAGGCCATCATCAGGCCGAGGATGACGCCGAGCAGGATCGAGAGGCTCGAGTTGTTGCTCATGTTGTTGAGCCCCTTGGTCAGCTCGTCCATCAGCTTGCCCAGCGGCTTGCTCAGGACCACGATCATCACGATCCCGCTGAGCAGCGTGGTCAGCAGCGGGATGACCAGCACCGGCATCAGGCCGCGGGCCCAGGCCGAGACCTTCCAGCGGGTGATCCACAGCGCGATGAAGCCGGCCATGATGCCGCCGACGATGCCGCCGAGGAAACCGGTCTGGGGGAGGCCGAAGCCGGCCAGGTCGACCGCGAGCGCGCCCATCACGAAGCCGGGCGCGATGCCCGGCCGGTCGGCGATCGCGAAGGCGATGTAGCCCGCCAGCGCCGGGACCAGGAACTTGAACGCCGTGGCGCCCAGCACGAACAGCACCGCGCCGAGGTAGGCCATGAAGCCGCTGCTGAACAGCGCGTGGTTGAGCCCGAGCGCGGCGGTGTCGGGCAGGTTGAAGAGGTTGTTGTGCGTGACGATCTCGTTCGCGGTCCCGGTCCCGTCCGGCTGCGGCAGCGCGATCTCGTAGCCGGCGAACAGGAAGCCGAGCGCGATCAGCAGGCCGCCCGCGGCGACGAACGGGATCATGTACGACACGCCGGTCATCAGGATGCGGCGCGCGTGGTGGCCCCAGCTCTCGCCGCCGGCGGACTCCTCGGCCGCGGAGACGGTGCCCTCCACCTTCGGCGCGGCCGGGTCGTCGGCGTAGCGCAGCGCCTCGGCGATCATCGCATCGGCGTCGTCGATCGGCCGCTTGACGCCCGAGGAGACGACCGGCTTGCCGGCGAAGCGGTGCCGGTCGCGGACCCCGACGTCGACGGCGAAGATCACGGCCGAGGCCGCGGCGATCGTGTTGTGGTGCAGCGGGGTGGAGCCCGCCGAGCCCTGGGTCTCGACCGAGATGTCGACGTCCGCGCGGGCGGCCGCGGCCTCGAGGGCCTCCGCCGCCATGTAGGTGTGGGCGATGCCGGTCGGGCACGCCGTGACGGCGACCAGGCTGCGACGACCGCCGGGAGTGGTGGCCGTGGCCGTGCCGCCCGCGGGGGCGCTCGCCGCCTCGGTCGAGGCGGCCGTGGCCGCCTTGGTGGCGGCGGGGGGCGTGGCAGCGGCCGGGGAGACGCCGAGCTCGTGCTCGACCAGGCCGACGATCTCCTGGGGGGTCTCGGCGGCGCGGAGCGCATCGGTGAAGGCGGGCTTGACCAGCGCACGCGCCAGCTTGGTCAGCAGCTGGAGGTGGGTGGCGTCCCCGCCCGCCGGGGCGGCGATGAGGAACGCGAGGTCGGCCGGGCCGTCCTTCGAGCCGAAGTCGACCGGCGGGCTCAGCCGCGCGAAGACGAGGGTGGGGTCCTCCACGCCGGCGGTACGGCAGTGCGGGATCGCGATCCCGCCCGGCAGGCCGGTGGAGGAGGTCGCCTCACGGGCGAGGGCGTCCTCGACGAGCTGGGCGGTGTCGGCCGCCCGGCCGGCGCTGCCGACCACGTCGGCGAGAGCCCGGATCACGCCGAGCTTGTCGGAGCCCAGGTCTACGTCGAGGCGAACCAGATCTGTGGTGATCAGGTCGGACATCGTCACCCTCCTTGGGTGAGGTCGAGGTCCCGGACCGAGACGAGCTCGGGCGTGACCTGCGTGGGATGCGGGATGGTCGTGCCGGGGAGTCCGGCTGCCGCGCTGCCGTAGGCGACGGCGAGCGCGAGTCGTTGGGCGGGGGTCCGTTGCCGGATCTCCCCGAGGAGGTAGCCGAAGAGGCTGGAGTCGCCCGCACCGACGGTGCTGACGACGGTGGTGGGCGGGGGAGTGGCGTGCCAGGCGCCCTGGGCGTTGACGAGCACCGCGCCGTTGGCGCCCAGCGTGGCGAGCACGGTCTCGACGCCGCGGTCGACCAGCGTGCGGGCCGCCTTCGCGGCCGCGTGCGGGTCGGACTCGAGCAGGTCGGGGTCGGCACCGGTGAACGAGGCGAGCTCCTCGCCGTTGGGCTTCATCAGCTGCGGAGCGCTCGCGGGGAGACCTTCGACGAGGGCATGCAGCGGGCCCTCGCTCGTGTCGACGGCGACGCGGGCGCCGTGCCCGCGCAGCACCTCGACGAGCTCGGCGTACCAGGTCACCGGGGCGCCCGGGGGGAGCGAGCCGGCCAGCACCAGCCAGTCGGCCGAGGCCGCGCGCCGCAGGAGCGACTCGGTGAGCCCGGACAGGACCTCGGCGTCGACCGTGGGGCCGGGGCTGTTCAGCTTGGTGGTGGTGCCGTCGGGCTCGCTGATCGTGATGTTCACGCGCAGCGTGCCCGTGATCGGAACGGCGCGGCAGTCGATGCCCGCCGAGAGGAGCTCGAGGACGAAAGGGTCCTCCGCAGGCGCGGGCAGCACGGCGATCGAGGGGATCCCGGCGGCCACCGAGGCGCGTGAGATGTTGACGCCCTTGCCGCCGGCCTGCGAGGTGACCGAGTCCGCGCGCTGCACGGCGCCGCGCACCAGAGCGGCCGGGAGCGCGACCGTGCGGTCGTGGCTGGGATTGGGGGTGAGGGTGACGATCATGCGACGACGACCTCCAGGCCGGTGCGGGTGAGATCCCGCCGGGCGGCGGGGCTGATCGCGTCATCGGTGACGAGCACGTCGATCTCGTCGAGCGAGGCGAAGCGCTGGGGGGACTCGGTGCCGACCTTGGAGGCGTCGGCGAGCACGACGCTGCGCCGGGCGCTGGCCACCATCGCGCGCTTGGTCGCGGCCTCGTCCCAGTCCGGCGTCGACAGGCCGTGGTCGGCGGTGATCCCGTTGGTCCCGAGGAAGAGCACGTCGGCGCGCAGGTTGGCCAGGGCGGCGACCGTCTCCGGCCCGACCGCGGCCTGCGTGGTGGACCGCACCCTGCCGGGCAGGAGGTGCAGCTCGATCTGGGGGTTGCCGGCCAGGCGGGCGGCGACGGGGACGGCGTGGGTCACGACCGTCAGGCGGTGGTCGCGGGGGAGGAGGCTCGCCAGGCGGCTGGTCGTGGAGCCTGCGTCGATGAGGATCGTGGCGCCGGCCGGCGGCAGCTGGGCGAGCGCGGCGCGGGCGATCAGGTCCTTCTCGGTGGTGTTGGCCGAGTCGCGCTCGGTCAGGCCCGACTCGATGACGGCCAGGCTGTGGGCCGGGACCGCCCCACCGTGGACCCGACGCACCAGGCCCATGCGCTCGAGAGTGGAGAGATCGCGGCGTACCGTTTCGGTGGTGACGTCGTACTCGTCTGCCAGCACCGCGACCGAGAGCCGTCCGCGTGCGGCGACGAGCTGGGCCATCGCCTGCTGACGCTCCTCGGCGTACATGGTCACCAGCGTCCTCCTCTCGTGTCGGGCCGCGAGGCCTATCTGCGTATCTGTTGTTTTACGCCCGAACGTGTTGACTGTCAAGGGTTGGGAGGGGTTAACTTGTGACCATGGTCACCAGCACCGACACCTCCACCGGATCCTCCTCCGATGCCCACGAGCCCGCGCTGCTGCACGGCACGCCGGTGGTCCCCGGCGTCGCCTACGGCCCGGCCCTGGTCGCCCGCACCGAGGTCTCGCCGGACGCGATCGCGGCGTTCGACGGGAGCGCCCTGGACGAGGAGACGGCCCTGGCCACGTTCGACTCGGCGGTTGCGACCGTCGCGGACGGCTTCGCCCGCAAGGCCGAGGGTGCATCGGGTGCTGCCGCCGAGGTGCTCACCGCGAGTGCCGGGCTGGCCCGCGACAAGGGGCTGCGCAGCGCGGTTCGCAAGTACCTTCGCTCCGGTGAGGACCTGCTCGCGTCGGTGCACGCCGGGGTCGAGCAGTTCGTCACGGTCTTCACGGGCATGGGCGGGCTGATGGCCGAGCGGGTCACCGACCTGCGCGACATCGAGCGCCGCGTGGTCGCACACGTCGTCGGTGAGCCCGAGCCCGGCGTGCCGACGCCGCAGACCCCCTCGGTGCTGGTGGCCGAGGACCTCGCGCCGGCCGACACCGCCGGGCTGGATCCGGCGGTCGTCGTCGCGCTGGTGACCGAGCGCGGGGGACCGACCAGCCACACCGCGATCATCGCCCGGCAGCTGGGGATCCCCTGCGTGGTCGGCACCGCCGGAGCCCTGGCACTCAAGGCCGGGACGCCCCTGCTCGTGGACGGCACCGCCGGCACCGTGGAGACGCGCCCCGACGAGGCACTGGCCGCGCAGCGGGTCGAGGCCGATCGGGAGACGCGGGCGGCACTGGCCACCTGGACCGGCCCCGGTCACACCGCCGACGGCACCCCGGTCAAGCTGCTGGCCAACGTGGCCGACGGCGACTCGGCGCGCTCGGCGGCCGAGGCACCGGTCGAGGGGGTCGGGCTGTTCCGCACCGAGCTGTGCTTCCTCAACCGCAAGGACGAGCCGTCGGTCGAGGAGCAGACCGCCATCTACGCCCAGGTGCTCGGCGCCTTCGACTCGGGCCGCTACGTGGTGGTCCGCACGCTGGACGCGGGCTCGGACAAGCCGGTCGCCTTCGCCACCCACGAGGGCGAGGAGAACCCCGCGCTCGGCGTTCGCGGGCTGCGGCTCTCCTTCGGCAACCCCGCCCTCCTCGAGCGCCAGCTCGACGCCGTCGCCGCCGCGGCCGACGAGACCGGCACCGAGGCGTGGGTGATGGCTCCCATGGTCGCGACGGTGGCCGAGGCCACGGAGTTCGCCGAGGGCGTACGCCGCCGCGGGCTCAAGGCCGGCGTCATGGTCGAGGTACCCAGCGCCGCCCTGCTCGCGCACCGGATGCTGGAGGTCGTCGACTTCCTCTCCATCGGCACCAACGACCTCACGCAGTACACGATGGCCGCCGACCGGATGGCCACCGACCTGGCCCACCTCACCGACCCGTGGCAGCCCGCCGTCCTGCAGCTGATCGCCATCACCGCCGAGGCCGGGCGCCAGGCCGGCAAGCCGGTCGGCGTCTGCGGCGAGGCGGCGGCCGACCCGCTGCTGGCCTGCGCCCTGGTGGGCATGGGGGTCACGTCGCTGTCGATGGCCGCGGCCGCTGTCCGGCCGGTCGGCGCCCGCCTGGCCTCGGTCTCGATGGACACCTGCGAGGACGCCGCCGAGGCGGCGCTCGCCGCGTCGGACCCCCGCGCCGCCCGGGAGGCCGTCCTCGCCCTGCTCGAGGGCTGAGCCCGCCCGAGCCTCCGCCCGGGTGGCGGTGAGTGGGCAACCGTTCGGGTGCGGGACCGGTGGCTGAGTCACCGCTGGGCAGAACCGTCAGAGTGGCGGTGGGTGAGCAACCGTTCCAGGCGCTGAGAGGGTTGCCGGGCCACCGCCGCCGGGCGAGCCGCTCAGGCCCCCACGACCGACACCGGCACGCCGGTCAGGGCCGCGTTGCCCGACACGTCCAGCAGGCCCGGGTCGGTGAGGTCGTTGATCGAGACACCCGGCACCTCGGCGGCCCGCGACATGCGGGTGCCGGGCGCCCCGTGCCCGTAGCCGTGCGGCAGGGAGACGACGCCCGGCATCAGGTCATCGCTGGCCTGCACCTCCACCCGGACCGTCCCCACGGCGGAGGTGACGGCCACCAGGTCGCCGTCCGAGATCCCTCGGTCGGCGAGGTCGGCGGGGTTCATCAGCAGCTGGTGGCGCGGCCGGCCCCGGGTGAGCCGTTCGGTGTTGTGCATCCACGAGTTGCAGTCGCGCTGGTGGCGGCGGCCGATGAGGACCAGCCCGTCCGCGCCGACGACGTCGGTCGCGCGCAGCCGCTCGATATCCTCGAGGACCAGCGCCGGCGCCGCCTGCACGCGGTGGTCGCGGGTGGGGAGACGTTCGGGGAGCTGGCCCGCGCGCAGGGGCCCCAGGTCGACGCCCGACGGGTTCGCCCGCAGCCGCCGCATGGTCACGCCGGAGTCGCCCCGGCGCAGCAGCAGCCCGATGAGGAGGGTCGGGCTCAGCGACAGCCGAGCCCGCTGCGTGAGCCGTCTGCGCAGCCCCGGCCCGGCCTCCAGGCGCTTCGTCGTACGACGCGCCAGCTCGCGGTAGATCTGCCAGTCGTGCAGGGCGCCGTCCTCCGGCGCGACGACCGCGGGCGTGAACCGCGCCGTGTTCCGCACCGCCAGCAGGTGGAAGACCAGGTCGTAGTGGTCGCGCTCGAGCGCGGTGGTCGGCGGCAGGATCACGTCGGCGTGACGGGTCGTCTCGTTGACGTAGATGTCGACCGCCGCCATGAAGTCCAGGCCGTCGAGCGCCCGGTCGAGCCCCGCACCGTCGGGCGTCGAGAGGACGGGATTGCCGGCCAGCGTGAGCAGGGCGCGGACCTGCCCGTCTCCGGGCGTCTCGATCTCCTCGCGCAGCGCGGAGACGGGCAGCTCGCCGGCGAACTCGGGCAGTCCCCGGACCCGGCTGCGCCACACGTCGTGGTGGCCGCGGCCGATCAGGCCGGTGCCGACGGCGTCGATGGCCGGGCTGGTCAGCATCGCCCCGCCGACGCGGTCGAGGTTGCCGGTCAGCAGGTTGAGCAGCTGGACCGCCCACTGGCACACGGTGCCGAAGGCGTGCGTCGACACCCCGACGCGGCCGTACGCCACCGCACCGTCGGCCGCCGCGAACTCACGGGCGATGCGGCGGATGTCCTCGGCGGGCACGCCGCTCACGGCCTCGGCACGCTCGGGGGTGAAGTCGGCGACGGCCGCGGTGGCGGCGTCCAGCCCGTCGACGTACGACGGCGGGCGGGTCAGGCCCTCGGCCACCAGCACCTGCACCAGCGCCAGGAGCACGAAGGCATCGGTGCCCGGCCGGACGAAGTGGTGCTCGCTGGCCGCCTTCGCGGTCTCGGTGCGGCGGGGGTCGAGCACCACCATCCGACCGCCTCGTGCCTTCAGCTCGCGCAGCCGGGTCGGGAAGTCGGGCGCCGTCATCAGCGAGCCGTTGGACGCCATCGGGTTGGCGCCGAGCACCAGGAAGTACGACGTGCGGTCGAGGTCGGGGACCGGCAGGAAGAGCTGGTGGCCGTACATCAGGTGGGCCACGAGCTGGTGGGGGAGCTGGTCCACCGAGGTGGCGCTGAACTTGTTGCGGGTCCGGAAGCCCTTGACCAGCGCGGTGCCGTGCGTCATGGAGCCCAGGCTGTGGACGTTGGGGTTGCCGAGGTAGATCCCCAGCGCGTCCCGGCCGTGCCGGTTGATCGCGGCGGCCAGCCCGTCCGCTGCCAGGTCGAGGGCCTCGTCCCAGCCGATCTCCACCCAGCTCGTCCCACCGGCGGCGTCGGTGACCCGGCGGACCGGGCGGCGCAACCGGTCGGGGTCGGCGTGCACGTCGCCGATCGAGACACCCTTGGGGCAGATGTGGCCACGGGAGAGCGGGTCGTCCGGATTGCCGCGCACGGCGGTGACGACCCCGTCATCGAGGGTGATGCGGAGTCCGCAGATCGCCTCGCACAGGTTGCACACGCCGATCTTGGTGGTCTGCATCACCGCATCGTGCCACCCCGGAGTGGGTATAGAGCGCTTGCATGCCCCAGACCGCCCCACCGGGGGCGGCACACAATCGAAGGGAAGACCGATGGGATACGGACTCGGAGTGTTCCTGCTCGCGCTGGGCCTCATCCTGGCCCTCGCGGTCACGGACGCCATCAACGGCGTGGACCTCACCATGATCGGCTGGATCCTCACCCTGGTGGGAGTCCTCGTCATCGTCCTCACCGCGGTGCAGGCCAACCGAAGCCGGCGGTCGACGGCGGTGACCACCCACGCCGACGGCTCCCGCACCGTCAGCGAGCGCCGCGACGACGTCCCCCCGCCCACCGTCTGACCTCCTTCGACGCCGGAACGGCGTCACACCCTGACCGGACGCCCGGCTCGGGACCGCGATTCGGCGGTCCCGGCCGGGCGTTGGTAGTCTCGTCCGGTTGCCCCGTCGAGGGGTGACTGCCGTCCAACGGCCGCGGATCGAGAGTGCCCGGGTGAACAGGCCCCGGCGCGCCGCGCAACGACTGTGCCCGAGCCCGGGCCGGAGAGGAGCCCCGCATGTCGATCGGTACCGACGCGGAGACCAAGAAGAAGATCATCGCTGAGTACGGCACGACCGAGGGCGACACCGGTTCGCCCGAGGTGCAGATCGCGCTGCTGAGCCACCGCATCAGCCACCTGACCGAGCACCTCAAGACGCACAAGCACGACCACCACAGCCGTCGTGGTCTGCTGCTGCTCGTCGGTCAGCGCCGTCGCCTGCTGAACTACCTGCAGAAGACGGAGATCGAGCGCTACCGCTCGATCGTGGAGCGTCTCGGCCTGCGTCGATGACTTGTGGAGCGGCGGCCCCCTCGGGCAGCCGCTCCCGTCACATTTCGGTCCGTTGCGGCTAGTGTCGGACCGACAGCACAACTCAACACCTCTGCACCAGCAACCAGGAGCGACCCGCACGTTTCGGCCCGGTCCTCGGTAGTGGCCCTCAGGATCTCCGCACGCCCGACCAACGGGCGGGCACGCTCGCCCGGCGAGCGAGATCTGCGGGCCTCGATCGAAGACCGGCCCCCTTCCGTCAGGGAAGGGAACCCCGGCGGGGACCTCGTCCCAGAGAGCCCCGCCTCCGAGCGGGACGCCGCGGATCGCTCCGCGAACCAGAAGGAATGAACCCTTTTGACTGAATCCAACGCCGGGGGTCCCGTGATCTCCGCTGTCGAGACCGTGCTCGACAACGGCAAGTTCGGCACCCGCACCGTCAAGTTCGAGACCGGGCTCCTCGCCCGGCAGGCCGCCGGATCGGTGACCGCCTACCTCGACGACGACACCATGCTGCTGTCGGCGACCACCGCCGGCAAGCACCCCAAGGACCACTTCGACTTCTTCCCCCTGACGATCGACGTCGAGGAGCGGATGTACGCCGCGGGCCAGATCCCCGGCTCGTTCTTCCGCAGCGAGGGCCGTCCGGGCGAGGACGCGATCCTCACCTGCCGCCTGATCGACCGCCCGCTGCGCCCGACCTTCAAGAAGGGCCTGCGCAACGAGGTCCAGGTCGTCATCACGGTCATGGCGCTCAACCCCGACACCCCCTACGACGTGCTCGCGATCAACGCCGCGTCCATCTCCACCCAGCTGTCCGGCCTGCCGTTCTCCGGCCCGGTCGGCGGCGTCCGCGTCGCCCTCATCGAGGGCCACTGGGTCGCGTTCCCGACGCACAGCCAGCTCGAGGACGCCGTCTTCGACATGGTCGTCGCGGGTCGCGTCACCGAGACCGGCGACGTCGCGATCATGATGGTCGAGGCCGAGGCCACCGAGCAGACCTGGACCCTGGTCCAGGGCGGCGTGCAGGCCCCGACCGAGGAGGTCGTCGCCGGCGGTCTCGACGCGGCCAAGCCGTTCATCAAGCAGCTCGTCGAGGCGCAGCAGGAGCTCGCCAACGTGGCGGCCAAGCCCGTCCAGGAGTTCCCGATCTTCCTCGACTACGAGGACGACGTGTACGACGCCGTCGAGGCCGCGGCCAAGGACGAGACCGCCGCCGCGATGAGCATCGGCGACAAGCAGGAGCGCGAGGCCAAGGTCGACGAGATCAAGGCCGGGCTGCTCGAGAAGCTCGCCGGTCAGTTCGAGGGTCGCGAGAAGGAGGTCGGCGCGGCGTTCCGCTCGCTGAACAAGCAGCTCGTCCGCGAGCGCGTGCTGCGCGACAAGGTCCGCATCGACGGTCGCGGCCTCGCCGACATCCGTCCGCTGCACGCCGAGGTCGCCGTGGTCCCGCGCGTCCACGGCTCCTCGCTCTTCGAGCGTGGCGAGACCCAGATCCTGGGCGTCACCACCCTGAACATGCTGACCATGGAGCAGAAGCTCGACACGCTCTCTCCGGAGAAGTCGCGCCGCTACATGCACAAGTACGTCTTCCCGCCGTTCTCCACCGGTGAGACCGGCCGGGTCGGCTCGCCGAAGCGCCGCGAGGTCGGCCACGGTGCGCTCGCGCGCCGCGCGCTGCTGCCGGTGCTGCCGACACGCGAGGAGTTCCCCTACGCGATCCGCCAGCTGTCCGAGGCCATGGGCTCCAACGGCTCGACCTCGATGGGCTCGGTCTGTGCCTCGACCATGTCGCTGCTCCAGGCCGGTGTCCCGCTGCGGGCCGCCGTCGCCGGCATCGCCATGGGCCTGATCTCGGGCGAGGTGGACGGCCAGACCCAGTACGTCGCGCTGACCGACATCCTCGGTGCCGAGGACGCTTTCGGCGACATGGACTTCAAGGTCGCCGGCACCCGGGAGTTCGTCACCGCGCTCCAGCTCGACACCAAGCTCGACGGCATCCCGGCCGAGATCCTCGCCCAGGCGCTGACCCAGGCCAAGGACGCCCGCCTCGCGATCCTCGACGTCATGGCCGAGGCCATCGACGAGCCCGAGGAGATGTCGGTCCACGCGCCGCGCATCATCACGGTGCGGATCCCCGTCGACAAGATCGGCGAGGTCATCGGCCCGAAGGGCAAGGTGATCAACCAGATCCAGGACGACACCGGTGCGTCGCTGTCCATCGAGGACGACGGCACCATCTACATCGGTGCGACCAACGGCGAGGCCGCCGAGGCTGCCCGCCAGGCCGTCAACGCGATCGCCAACCCGACCATGCCCGAGGTCGGCGAGCGCTACCTCGGCACGGTCGTGAAGACGACCAACTTCGGCGCGTTCGTCTCGCTGCTGCCCGGCAAGGACGGCCTGCTGCACATCAGCAAGCTGCGCCCGCTGGCCGGCGGCAAGCGGGTCGACACCGTCGAGGACGTCGTCTCGGTGGGCCAGAAGATCCAGGTCCAGATCGCCGAGGTCGACGACCGCGGCAAGCTGTCGCTCGTCCCGGTGGTCGAGGAGACCGAGGGCGCGGCCTCCGACGAGGCCCCGGCAGCCGAGTGATCACTGCGTGAGCAAGCTCGACGCTCCGACGACCGGCCAGCAGGCTTCTGCTGGCCGGTCGTCCGGTTCCACCACGACCAACGCCCGCAAGGCCATGACCAAGACCCTGCAGACCGTCACCGACGGTGAGGGGCAGGTGACCTCGAGGGTCCGCCGTACGGTCCTGCCCGGCGGCCTGCGCGTCATCTCCGAGCACATGGCGGGAGTCCGCTCGGCCAGCATCGGGGTGTGGGTCGGCGTCGGCTCGAGGGACGAGTCTCCGTCCCTGCACGGGTGCTCGCACTTCCTCGAGCACCTGCTCTTCAAGGGCACCGACAAGCGCTCGGCGCTCGACATCTCGATCGCCCTCGACGCGGTCGGCGGCGAGTTCAACGCCTTCACGGCCAAGGAGTACACCTGCTTCCACGCGCGGGTCCTCGACGAGGACCTGCCCCTGGCGGTCGACGTGCTCGGCGACATGATCACCAGCTCGCGGCTGGACCCGGCCGACGTCGAGGCCGAGCGGGACGTCATCCTCGACGAGATCGCCATGCACGACGACGACCCTGACGACGTGGTGCACAACCTGTTCGCGGCGCAGGCCTGGGGCGACTCGCCGCTGGGTCGCCCGATCGCCGGGACCGTGGAGTCGATCTCGGCGCTCACCCGCGACCAGATCGCCCGCTTCCACCGGCGTCACTACCGGCCCGCCACGATGGTCGTGGCCGCCGCCGGCAACGTCGACCACGCCGCCCTGGTCCGCCAGGTGCGCCGGTCCTTCGGCCGCCGGGGCTGGCTGGACCGCGAGGAGGCGCCGGTCCCGCCTCGGCACGCCGCTCGGACCCGCCGGGTCACTCCCGGGACCAGCCACGCCACCAGGCCCTTCGAGCAGGTCAACGTGGTGCTGGGCATGGAGGGGGTCACCCGTCAGGACGACCGCCGGTTCGCGCTCGGCGTGCTCAACACCGCCCTCGGCGGCGGCACCTCCAGCCGCCTGTTCCAGGAGGTCCGCGAGCACCGCGGCCTGGCCTACTCGGTCTACTCCTTCGCCAGCCACCACGCCGACTCCGGCCTGGTGGGCGTCTCGGTCGGCTGCCTGCCCAGCAAGCTCGACGACGTGCTGGCCGTGGTCCGTGCCGAGCTGGCCAAGGTGGCGGCCGAGGGCATCACGGAGGAGGAGCTGTCTCGTGGCAAGGGCATGTTGCGCGGGGGACTGGTCCTCGGTCTCGAGGACTCCGCCTCGCGGATGTCGAGGATCGGCAAGGCCGAGCTGATCCACGACGAGCTGCTCAGCATCGACGAGGTGATGGCGCGCATCGACGGCGTCACCCTCGAGGACGTGCGCACGATCGCCGCCCAGCTGTTCTCGCGCGCCGAGGTCCTCGCGATCGTCGGGCCCGGCTAGCCACCCCGTGGTGCGGCGGGCCGCGGGCTCAGCCGACGAGGACGACGACGCCGGCGCAGGCGGCGGCCCACAGCACGCTGGTGAAGGTGCCGATGATGAACCGTTCGGCCGCCCCGGTCCGGACGCCGTCCTCCGCGGCACGCAGCTCGGGGTAGCGGCCCAGACCCTTCAGCGCGAGCACGACGGCCAGGCCCTCGGGCCAGCCCCCTACCAGCGAGGCGAAGATCGCGGCGCGTTCGAGGGCCCCGATCCAGGCACCGCCGCGGAGCACCTGCCCGGCCCGGTCCATGGACTGCGCGGCGGTCTCGCCGCGGTCGACCAGCGCGAAGACCCGGGCGGTGACCGGGCCGCCACCGACGATGGCCAGCAGCCCCGCCAGCGTCACCAGGGCCGCGCGTCCACCGCGGCCGTCCACGGTGACCTCGGCCGGCACGGCCGCGACCCCGGCGGCAGCGGCGAGCAGCAGCAGCGAGGCGGGCGTCCAGATCCGCATCCCGAGGCGGGACCAGCCCCAGGAGGCGGCCACGAGGGCCGCCGCCAGCAGGGCGAGCACGAGCTGTCCCAGGTTCGCGGCGCTCATGGGGTGGCCCGGTCCGTCCCGTCGACCAGGGCCGAGGCCAGGTGCGTCACGAGCTCGCGTGCCCGGCGGCCCTCGACGATGCCCGCAGCCTGGGCCCGCTGGCTGACGGCGGACTGGCTGATGCCGATCCGCTGGCCGGCCTCGTCGTAGGAGAGGCCCTCGTCGACGAGGTCGGCGACCTCCCAGCCCCGGGCCGTGCGCCGGGCCAGCACCGCGGCCCACAACCACAACGTCGTCTCGAGCGCCCGCGCCGCGGGGGTCGCGTCCCCGGCGACCCGCAGGTGCCAGGGGCTGTGCTTGGCGGAGGTCACGGCGTCACGGGCGTGGAGGTACGCCGCGCCGCGACCGGCGCGGGCGTGGGGAGGCAGCGGCTGCTCGACCTCGCCGACGCCGATGCCGATGTTCCAGGCGTCCTCGCGCAGCAGGACCTCCACGACGGGGGCCAGGGCGGCGGGGTCGGCCAGCACCCCCTGGAACTCGTCCCCTGCCGTGCGCTCGAAGGGGCGCAGCAGGACGACGCGCTCGAGGGCCGCCAGGGTGGCGGGGATGCGGTCGACGCTGGTGCGGCTGCCGCGCTGGTCCACGGTCAGGACGGCCACGGTCACGGCTGCCCCCTCGGTCTCGGTCTGATGACGACCGTACATTAGGAAATTACCTAATGCAATCCTGCCATAAGGAAATAGGCTTAACGGCGGCCGATGATGCCGACGACGGCCGGCGCCTTCTGCTCCACCACCGAGACCCGGAAGCCGCCACCGGACAGTGCCGCCGAGGCCTTCGCCACGATGGTGGGGACGAGCTCGGCGCGGTTGGCCTCGTAGAACAGGAACACCGCCCCGCCGGGGAGCACCCGCTCGTGGAGGAGGGCGACCTCGTCGGCGCACTCCCGCACCCAGAACAGGTTGACGTTGAAGGCGAAGACCTTGTGGAGCCGCTTCACCGGCACCCGAAGCGTGGCCAGGTCGATCTGGCGCACCGTGAGCCGGCCCGCCTCGACGTACTTGGCGTTGCGCCTCTTGGTGCGGTCCACCCCGGACTCCGAGCGGTCGATCGCGAAGAGCTTGCCGCTCTCGAGCCGGCTGCAGATCAGCTCGGCACCCGCACCGGGGCCGCAGCCGATCTCGAGCACGTGGTCGGTGGGTTGAACGTCCATGAGTTCGACCGCCCACCGGATCCGCGCCGGAATCGTCTGCACCACCATGGGTCACAGCCTGCCAGAAGGTCCGGCGACCAGTCACCGGCACTCGCCGGGAGCGTGATGGCCTAGGTTGTGCCGGGTGAGCTCGCAGCAGAACGTGACCAGGGTGGGTGTGCTCGGCGCACGCGGCAAGGTGGGCTCGGAGGTGTGCCGGGCCGTCGAGGGCGCGGACGACCTCGAGCTGGTCGCGCAGGTCGACGCCGACGACTCCCTGGAGGACCTGATCGCCGCGGGAGCGCAGGCCGTCGTCGACTTCACCCATCCCGACGTGGTGATGGACAACCTGGAGTTCTGCATCGGCCACGGCATCCACGCGGTGGTCGGCACCACCGGCTTCGACGACGCCCGCCTCGAGGTCCTGCGGGGCCTGCTGGCCGACTCCCCGGGGACCGGCGTGCTGGTCGCCCCGAACTTCTCGATCGGCGCCATCTTGATGATGCGCTTCGCCGCCCTCGCGGCGCCCTTCTACGAGTCGGTCGAGGTCGTCGAGCTGCACCACCCGGACAAGGCCGACGCGCCCTCGGGGACCGCGCGGCGTACGGCCGAGCTGATCAGCGCCGCTCGCGCCGACGCGGGCTGCCCACCGGTGCCGGACGCGACCAGCACGTCCCTGGACGGGGCCCGTGGGGCCGACGTCGCCGGCATCCGGGTGCACGGGCTGCGGATCCGCGGCCTGGTGGCGCACCAGGAGGTCATCCTCGGCGGCGTGGGGGAGACCCTGACGATCCGTCACGACTCGATGGACCGCGCGTCGTTCACGCCCGGCGTCCTCACCGGCCTGCGCGCGATCGGGACGCATCCCGGTCTCACCGTGGGGCTGGAGAACTTCCTCGACCTAACCTGATCGAACGCAGGTCCTGCAGGTTCCTGCGCTGCACGAACCTGCAAGTGACGTGCGGTTCCCCCCGTCGTTGAGCCCTTGCAAGGCTCTGCAGGCCCCGCGCTCCGTCCGGGCCGGGCCAGTCACTTTTCGGGTACGACGAAGGGAACTTCATGCGTAGGACTCTGGGGCTCGCCACTGCCGCGGTGCTCGCTGCCGGCACCATCGGGATGCAGGCAGGCACTGCCAGCGGGCAGGTCGCCCGCACGCCGGGGACCGCGGCCGCCGCCGTGGCCGCTCTCCAGCAGCACCCGGCCGCCGCGCGCGCCACCGCGGGCCAGGCCTTCCGGGTCACCGGCACCATCACCGACGCCGACGGCAGCACCCACGTCCGGATGCAGCGGACCCTCGACGGCATCCCGGTGCTGGGCGGCGACCTCGTCGTGCACCGCGGCGCGCAGGCCGGCTGGCGCGGGGTGAGCCAGACCCTCGCCGCGCCGCTGCACGTCGCGACGACACCGACCGTGACCGCGGCCGCCGCGTCGGCCCGGGCCCTCGCGCCCGCCGCGGCCACCCGCAGCATCTCGGGTGCGCAGGCCGCCGGCGCGCCGCGCCTGGTCGTGGACGCGACTCAGGGCACGCCCCGCCTCGCGTGGGAGGTGCTCAGCGGCGGCACCCAAGCCGACGGCACGCCCAGCCGCCTCGCGACCTACGTGGACGCCCACACGGGCAGCGTCATCCGGCGCGAGCAGCAGATCGAGACCGTCGACGGTCAGGGACAGACGCTCTACAGCGGCACCGTCCCGCTGAGCGTGACCCAGTCCGGGTCGACCTACCAGCTCAAGAACGACGGCATCCGGGGCAACACGTACACCACCGACATGGGCAACAAGTCGGACTCCTACGGCTGCCAGATCCTCGGCATCGGCTGCTCGGCCGGCACGCTCATCACCAGCTCCACCACCACGTTCGGCAACGGCACCAACAGCAACCGGGCGACCGCGGGCGCCGACGCGCAGTACGGCAGCAACGAGACGTGGGACTTCTACAAGAACACCTACGGCCGCGACGGGATCTTCGGCAACGGGCAGGGCTCCTACAACCGCGTCCACTACGGCAGCGGCTACGTCAACGCCTTCTGGGACGGCACGAAGATGACCTACGGCGACGGAGACGGGACCAGCTACGGCCCGCTGGTCTCGCTGGACGTCGCCGGTCACGAGATGTCGCACGGCGTCACCGAGAACACCGCCGGCCTCACCTACTCCGGCGAGTCCGGCGGCCTCAACGAGTCGACCTCGGACATCTTCGGCACGATGGTCGAGTTCTACGCGGCCAACGCCAACGACCCGGGCGACTACCTCATCGGCGAGCAGTTCGACCTGAAGAACCACGCCGGCTTCCGCCGGATGGACAACCCGGCCTCCGACGGCTCGTCGTACAACTGCTGGAGCGCGGCGGCGGGCAGCGCCGACGTCCACTACTCCTCGGGCATCGGCAACCACTTCTTCTACCTGCTGTCCGAGGGGTCGGGCGCCAAGACCCTGAACGGCGTCTCCTACAACAGCCCGACCTGCAACGGTTCGACCGTGACCGGGATCGGCCGCGACGCCGCGGCCGCCATCTGGTACCGCGCCCTGACGGTCTACATGACCTCCAGCACGAACTACTCGGGCGCCCGCACCGCGACGCTGAACGCCGCCAAGGACCTCTACGGCGCCGGCAGCACGCAGTACAACGCGGTGGCTGCGGCCTGGAGCGCGGTCAGCGTCAGCTGACCCGCCGCACCCCAGGCCCCCAGGACAGGGGGGAGAAGGCCCGCACCGAGATCGGTGCGGGC
>Ga0308176_10000623_pt1 | contig 22326 bp, 18 predicted proteins | sample PhyCR2_3_FD_203890 | JGI IMG/M metagenome (GOLD analysis project Ga0308176, IMG submission 203890) | Soil microbial communities from UC Gill Tract Community Farm, Albany, California, United States - DLSLS.C.R2 | ecosystem: Environmental > Terrestrial > Soil > Agricultural land | place: USA... | reverse complement strand
CATATCGCTCCGCTCATGCGGGCTACCTCAAGCGCCCGCGCGCGCCGGAAAAAGCGTTGGCAAAACAGTGGCATGTCTACTGTGCATGGGGTTGTTTTCGCGATTTTCTATTTCGAGCGCGCCCTTACGGAAACGCCAGCCGCCCGCTCTGGATGAACCACATCACGCTGGTCAGCGTCACCACGGAAGCAAAGGTCCCGATCAGCACGGCGACCGACGCCGGTTCGATCCAGGTGTTGTTCTGCCGCGCAATCACGAACACGTTCAGCGCCGGCGGCAGCGCGGCCATCAGCACGGCGGTCGCCGCCCAGGGCTGCGCGAACGGTCCGAGCAGCAGCATCAGGGCGAACACGATGATCGGATGGATCAGGAGCTTGATTGCGATCACGCCCGGCACCTCCCACGGCACGCGATCGAACGGGCGCAGCGCCACGGTGACGCCGAGCACGAACAGCGCGGTCGGCGCGGCGGCGTTCTGCAGAAACAGCAGCGTGCGGTCGAGCGCCGTCGGCAGCGGAATGTGGAACGCCGCGACGAGCGCGCCAAGCACGGCCGACATGATCAGCGGGTTTTGCACGATCTGCCGCGCGGCGACGCCGATCGCATGCAGGAACGACTTGTCCTCGCGATCGGTCAGCGCCATCAGCAGCGGCACGATGGTGAACAGGAAGATGCTGTCGCAGCAGAAGATCAGCGCGGTCGGCGCCGCCGCCTTGGCGCCGAGCACGGCGAGCGCCAGCCCGGGGCCCATATAGCCGATATTGCCGTAGGCGCCGGCCAGACCCGCCATGGTCGCCTTGCGCAGCGACAGTTCACCGAAGATGCGGCCCGCCACCATGGCGAGGACGAAAGCGCTGACAGTCGCCAGCGTGGTCGCGATCAGGAATGGCGGGTTGTTCAGTTCGGCAAACGGCGTTTCCGACATGATGCGAAACAGCAACGCCGGCAGGGAAACGTACAGCAGGAAGAAGTTCATCCAGGCCAGCCCCGCTTCCGGCAGCCCCCTGGTTTTGCCGCAGGCGAATCCGATAAAAATCAATCCAAAGTAGGGAAGCGCGAGGTTGAGGATATCGGCCATCTCGAAAGCGTCTTTTCGTCAGTGAATCCGGGAGCATGGCGGCGGACGTCGCTACCGCGCGTCAAGGTTAATTCGTCCTAATGCCCCTAGCATCGGCCACAATCATGGTCTATTCGACGGGATATGATCAAAGCGCGTACCGCCAAATTCCAGATCGGGCAGATCGTCCGCCACCGGGTGTTTTCATTCCGGGGCGTGATTTTCGATATCGATCCGGAATTCAACAATACCGAGGAATGGTGGTTGTCGATCCCCGAGGAGGTCCGGCCCCACAAGGATCAGCCGTTCTATCACCTGCTCGCTGAAAATTCGGAGTCCGAATACGTCGCCTACGTCTCCGAGCAGAACCTGCTGCCGGACGATTCCGGCGAGCCGATCCGGCATTCGCAGGTGGCCGAGATTTTTATAAAGGACAAGTCCGGCGGCTACCGCCCGCGCAATCCCTCGCTCAATTAAAGACCTTCCACCGCAACAAAAAGGCGCCCTGCTCGGGCGCCTTTTGCGTTGTGCGAAAGCCCCCAGCGGTTACTTCGCCGCCGGGTTGGCGCCGCCGGCGCCTTCGAGTTTCTTGCGCTGCTCTTCGGCCTTCTTCTGCAGCTCTTCCTGCAGCTTCTTCTGGTTTTCCTCGAACTGCTTCGGGTCGGTCGGCGGGCCGTCATAGGCCTTGGCGAACTCACCCGCGAGCGGCAACGGCAGCGTCAGCGGCGCGCCGTTGGAATTGATCGCCTGAACGACGAGGTTCTGGCCCTTCTTCAGGTTGGCGATCAGCTCGGGCGTCGCTTCGTAGTCGGACATGCAGCCGTTCTGGAAGCAGATGACGTAGGGTCCCTGCAGCGGCGGGTTGTTGTCGACGATGATACGGGTGCCGTGCACGAGTTGCATGCCGAGCGGCAGGGTGACGCGCAGCAGCTTCTTCGGCTCGCCTTCCGGCTCGATGATCACGGCGGCGATGACGGGCTGGCCCGACTCGATGCGGCCGTCCTTGCCGGTGAAGCAGACCTGCTTGGCGCCGGCTTCCTGGCCCTTCAGGCAGAACTTGGTCCAGGGCGCGTAGATCAGTTGCACCTGCTGTTCCGGCGGCTGGGCCGCGGCAGCGGGCGGAGCACCGGCCGCCGGGGCTTGCGCCGCCGGGGGGGCGGGAGCTTTTGGAGCAGCCTTTGGCGGGGCTTTCGGCGCGGGTGCCTGCGCCGTCTTGGCGGCGCCAGGCGCCGGCTGCTGGGCCTGCGCAGAGGAAGCGATCAACGTTGCCGACAATGCCGAGGCCGCCAACAGGGCCACAACCTGCCCACGCGGCCGGATTGACCCGGCCAAGATACGGAAATTCATTGCGGAAAACCCTTTCTGAACGGCAGCGCCCGAAACCGCTACAGGCACCGACACCTCTCCCCGCGCTTTGGCGGTTGTCTCGTTGGCAATTGAGGCGGATGAGTGACAGGTGTTCCCGCCCGCGCCGATTGCCCGCCTTCAATACAGCGGCAGGCGAAAAGATCAATGCCGACAGGCATCTTTGGCATTCGCCGAAGGTCGGGGCGGAAGCCTATGGTAAAGCTTTCGGGTGCGCATTTTCGAATCAGATTCGTGCCCGCCTATGACCGTCTGCGGGCGTATCCGCCTGCGTGTATTGGCGTGTGCCGCCCTCGCGCTGGGTGTGGTCACGTTTGCGTCGTTCCATGGGGCCGAGGCGGCCGAAAGCCACGCGCTGGCGATGCACGGCGCGCCGGCCCTTCCCCCTGATTTCACGCATATGCCCTACGCCAATCCCGACGCACCGAAGGGCGGCAGGCTGGTCTGGAGCGTTCTCGGAACCTTCGACAGCCTCAATCCCCAGATCGTCCGCGGCATCGCCGTTCAGCAAATCCGTGGCTACGTGGTCGAAAGCCTGATGACGCGGGGCAATGACGAGGCTTTCACGCTTTACGGTTTGCTGGCCAAAAGCGTCGAGACCGACGACGCGCGCAGCCATGTCACCTTCCACCTCGACCCCAAGGCACGCTTTTCCGACGGCAAGCCGGTCACGGCGGATGACGTCCGGTTTTCATGGGAACTGCTGCGCGACAAGGGCCGACCCAACCTCCGCCAGTATTATTCCAAGGTCGCGAAGGCCGAGGTGCCCGACCCGCTCACCGTGCGGTTCGATTTCGGCGGCATCAACGACCGCGAGCTGCCGCTGATCCTCGGCCTGATGCCGGTGCTGCCGCGGCATGCGGTCGATCCCGCAACCTTCGAGGAAACCACGATGACCGGACCGGTCGGTTCCGGCCCCTATCGCGTCACCGCCGTCAAGCCGGGGGCCAGCGTCACGCTGACCCGCAATCCCGACTACTGGGGCCGCGATCTGCCTGTCAATCGCGGGCTGTGGAACTTCGACGAGATCCGGCTCGACTACTATCGCGAAGCCAACGGCCAGTTCGAGGCGTTCAAGCGCGGCCTTTACGATTTTCGCGTCGAGAGCGAGCCGCTGCGCTGGCATGACGGCTACGATTTTCCGGCGGCCCGCCGCGGTGAAGTGATCCGCGACACCATCAAGACCGGATTGCCACAGCCGTCGGAATTTCTCGTCTTCAACACAAGGCGTCCGGTGTTCTCGGACATCCGCGTGCGACAGGCGTTGACGCTGCTGTTCGATTTCGAATGGATCAACCGCAATTACTTCTTCGGCCTCTATGCGCGCTCGGCCGGCTTCTTCGCCGGATCCGAATTGTCCGCCTATGGACGCCCGGCCGACGATCGCGAACGCGCGCTTTTAAAGCCGTTCCCGGGGCGCGTCCCGCCCGACATTCTCGACGGAAGCTACCGTCTGCCCGTCACCGACGGATCGGGACGCGATCGCACGACGCTGCGCAGCGCACTCAAATTGCTGTCGGAAGCCGGATACGAGCTCGATGGCGCCGTGCTGCGGCAGCGAACCACCAAAATTCCCTTCACGTTCGAAATCCTGGCGACGACCCGCGATCAGGAACGGATCGCGCTGGCCTATCAGCGCGACCTCAAGCGCGCCGGCATCAATGTCAGCGTTCGCGCGGTCGACCCCGTGCAGTTCGATCAGCGCCGGCTCGCCTACGAATTCGACATGCTGCAGAACCGCCTGGATCAATCGCTGTCCCCCGGTAACGAGCAGTCCTTCTACTTCGGCAGCCAGGCCGCCGACATTCCCGGCACAAGGAACTACATGGGGGCGAAGGAGCCGGCCATCGACGCCATGATTGCGGTGTTGCTCGAAGCACGCGAACGGCCGGAATTCGTCTCGGCGGTGCGGGCACTCGACCGTGTTTTGATGTCGGGGTTTTACGCTATCCCCGTCTTTAACATGCGGGATCAATGGATCGCCCGCTGGAATCGGATAGAACGGCCTGTAGCGACCGCGCTAACCGGCTACCTTCCGGAAACCTGGTGGCGGAAGCCCGAAGCGAAGTGACCAACCGACTGTGCAACCCTCGTAACAGAGCCGAAGTAACGCCGTGACCCAGCCTACCGCTTCGCCAACGCTCGATACGCTTTTCAAACGGAACCTGGCGCGCCAGCCGGACGCGCTGGCGCTGGTCGATCCCCCCAACAAGCAGCGCATCACCGGACAGCCGCCGAAGCGACTCACGTTTGCGCAGGCCGACCGGATGATCTCGGCGCTGGCAGCGCATTTCATCGAGTCGGGGCTGCCGTCCAACTCGGTCATCGCGGTTCAACTGCCCAACACCATCGAGTTCGCCCTCACCGTGCTCGCCGCCTTCCGCGCCGGCCTCGTCGTCGCGGTGCTGCCGCTGCTCTGGCGGCAGTCGGAACTGACCATGGCGCTGAACCGCACCGCGGCGCGGGCGATCGTGACCGCGAGCAGGATCGACGGCGTGGTCTATTCCGATATTGCCATGAACGCCGCCGCCGAGGCGTTCTCGATCCGCCATGTCTGCGGCTTCGGCAGCGACCTGCCCGAAGGCATGGCCTCGCTCGACAATGCGATCTTCCGGGAATCCCTGACCACGCGCGCCGTGATCCAGGACGGCCGCAAGGCGGCGCTGATTTCCTTCGACGTGACTTCCGACGGCTTCCGGCCGGTTCCGCGCGCCCATCTCGGACTGATTGCCGGGGGGCTCGCCATGTCGCTCGAGAGCGATGTGCCGCAGGGCGCCAAGGTGCTGTCGGCGTTCTCGCCGATGTCGTTTGCCGGCCTCGCCTCGTCGTTGTCGGTCTGGCTGCTCTCGGGCGGAACGCTGGTGCTGCACCACCCGTTCGACGACGAGGCGCTGGAACAGCAGATCAACGAGCAGGCCTGCGATACGCTGATCGCGCCGGCGCAACTGGCGCTGCGGCTGGACGAGATGGATCTGGCTGAACGGCTGCCGAGCCTGCGCAATGTGATCGGCCTGTGGCGCACGCCGGAACAGGTCGGCTCCAGCGCGTGCTGGACCGCCAGGCAGGCGACGATGACCGATATCTATCTGTTCGGCGAGGCTGGGCTGTTCGGCGCGCGACGGATCGCGGAGGACGGCTCGCCGGCCGAGATCAAGCCCGGCCCCCACGGCGCTCCGCGCGATTTGCCGGGGTCGTCGATCGCCGGCGATATCCTGCTGACGCCGCGGGGGACGCTGGGATTGCGCGGGCCGATGGTGCCGGTCGCGGCCTATGCGCCGCCTCCACCGCCGAGCGACTCCCTGATCGCCGCGCCGCCGCGCGACTATGTCGACACGGACTATGCGGCCCGGATCGACCGCGTGACCGGCGCGATCAACATCACCGCGCCGCCATCAGGCGTCATGGCCGTCGGCGGCTACCGCTTCCTGGCGCAGGACCTGCAGGAATGGGCGCGGCGGCTGGGCCAGGGCGCGCTGCTGACCGCATTGCCCGACCGCCTCAGCGGGCATCGCCTCGCCGGCCGCGCGCTCGACAATGCACGCGCCCGCGACGCCTTGACAGAACTGGGTCTTAACCCGTTGATGATCGAGGCATTTAGGGATCGAAACAACGCCGCCTGACGAGCTTCGGCAGGCCGGCGTTGACGCCGCATTAAGCGCCGCAAACTAGACTCGCGGGTCCCAGACGCGCCCTGACCCGAGTTTCCAAGAATGTCCCAGCAAGGTCCGATCCTTGTCGTCTCGACCGCAAGACGGCCGTCCTTTGCCGCCACGCTCGACATCGGCAAGCTGTTCCCGGTGGTGGAGACCGAGTGGGCGGATGCCGCGCAGGCCGTCGAACAGGTGCAGCCGGCCGCGATACTGGCCGCAACCGCCGACACGGATGCCGCCGGACTGGCGCGGCTTGCCGCACGCGCCGCTGCACGCCAGCCTTATCTGCCGCTGATCTCGGTCGATCTGCACACGCCGAATCCCGACAACGTCATTCCGTTCTTTCAGACGCAGGGCAACTCGGACCGCCTGGTGGCACGCCTACGGGCCGCGCTGCGCGTGCGCTCGTTGCATGCGACGGTGATGCGGCGGCTGGTACCGTCGACGCCGATGGCGCTGTCACATATCGATCCGGCGCGCGACGCGACCGTGCTGCTGATCGGCCGCGGCGGCGCCTATCCGGCCCTGTCGGTCGCGCTCGGCGAGCGCACCGGCGTAGTCGGCGCGCTCTCGATCGAGGCGGCCGCGAAACATCTCAACGTCAGGGACATCGACGGCATCGTGCTCGGCGAAGGTTTCAGCCCGCGCGTGATCGATGCCTTCCTCACCGTGCTGACCGAGGACGCCCGCTTCCGCAGCCTTCCCATCATCGTGACATCAGGCGATCTGGCGCCGGCCTACGACCTGCCGAACCTCGAGATCGTTTCCGAGGACGCCGCAAAGGTGGTCGCGACCGCGCTGCCGCTGGTGCGCCAGCATGCCTTCGAGGCGCTTCTGAGCCGCAAGCTCAAAGCCATCGATGCCGACGGCCTGATCGACGCGCGGACCGGGCTCCTGACGCGGGAGGCTTTCGAGCGCGACTTCGCCAGCGCCATTTACCAGACGCAGCAACGCGGCGGTGGATTGTCGGTCGCTCGCTTCGCGTTCGACCCCGAACATCCCCGCGCGCAATTCGACGGCGCGCGGATCATCAGCCGCCTGATGCGGCAGATGGATTTTGGCGCGGCCCACGACGACGGCTCGGTCGTCGTGGTCCTGGCGGAGGCCGACCTGAAAACGGCGCACAGCGTCGCGCGGCGGTTGTCGAGCGTGATGCGCCATACCAGCCACGGCCACCGCGACGCAGCGTCTGATCCGGTCGTCACCGTAGCGACGCTGATGCCGAATGATTCCGCGAAATCGCTGCGCTCGCGACTCCACGAGGAGGCGCACCGCGCCGCGTCCTAGATGTTCCACTGGCTCTGAGGGAACATCTCCTCCGGCTCCGCATTGTCGGGCATCGACTTTGCATTGGAGGACAACATGAAGAAAATTGTATTGATTACCACCTCGCTGGCCCTGCTCGCAGGTCCGGCATTCGCCGAAAACAACAAGACCGTCGGTGTGGCGCCGACCGAGGCCAGATTCTCGACCGTGTCGAAGGACGAGATGTTCTCTTCGAAATTGAAGGGCCTCAACGTCTATAACCAGAAGGACGAGTCGGTCGGTGAAATCACCGATCTCGCCATCAAGGGCAACCAGGTCGACGCGCTGATCCTGTCGGTCGGCGGCTTCCTCGGCATGGGCGAGCATTACGTCGCGGTGTCACCGGGCTCCGTCGACGTGAAGCGTGACGCCAAGAACGACAAATGGGTGGCGACGATGAACACCACCAAGGAAGCGCTGAAGGCCGCACCGGAATTCAAGTACCCGAAGTAAGCGCGGATATAGTCGTTACTCAGAACAGCCGTCGGCAGCAGTGTCGGCGGCTGTTTCGCGTTTTCGTAGGGTGGGCAAAAGCGAAGCGTGCCCACCATTGTGCCTCACGCAAGGATGGTGGGCACGTCGCTTCGCTCCTTTGCCCACCCTACGACTCGCAATGACGTGGATGGATTGGTGAACTACGCCGCCTTCTTGCTTTCAGCGAGATTGGCGAGCTGTCGCAATATCTCGGTCGTGCCCATCAGGCGCTCTTCCGGCGTCTTCCAGGTTTGCAGGAACACCACCTTCATGTCCGGTCGCACCTTGGCCGCCTGGCCGTGCTGGCGGATGAAGAACACCAGCTTGTCCGGCTGCGCGAACTTGTTGTCGCGGAACGTGATGACAGCGCCCTTCGGCCCGGCGTCGACCTTCTCGACATTGGCGCGGCGGCAATAGGCCTTGATGGCCGCCACCTTGAAGAGATAGCGCACTTCGTCGGGTAAGACGCCAAAGCGGTCGCGCATCTCCGCGGCGAAATTGTCGATCTCCTCGTCGGTCTCGAGATCGGCGAGCCGGCGATAGAGCGACAGCCGGACGGCCAAGTCGGCGACATAGTCCTCGGGGATCAGTACCGGCATGCCGATGGTGATCTGCGGCGACCAGCGGTCGGCGGCGGGCTCCACCACACCGGCCTTGAGATTGACGATCGCCTCCTCCAGCATCGATTGATAGAGCTCGAAGCCGACTTCCTTGATGTGGCCGGACTGTTCTTCGCCCAACAAATTGCCGGCACCACGGATATCGAGGTCGTGCGAGGCCAACTGGAAGCCTGCGCCGAGCGTTTCCAGCGACTGCAGCACTTTCAGCCGCCTCTCGGCCTGACCGGTGATCTTCTGCTGCGCCGGCAGCGTGAACAGCGCATAGGCGCGAAGTTTCGAGCGCCCTACCCGGCCGCGCAATTGATAGAGCTGCGCCAGGCCGAACATATCGGCGCGGTGCACGATCAGCGTGTTGGCGGTCGGGATATCGAGACCGGACTCGATGATCGTGGTCGAGAGCAGGATGTCGTATTTGCCGTCGTAGAACGCCGACATGATGTCCTCGATCACCGTCGGCGCCATCTGGCCGTGCGCCACCGCGACCTTCATTTCCGGCACGTTCTTGTCGAGGAAGTCCTTCACGCTGGCGAGGTCCTCGATCCGCGGCACCACATAGAATGCCTGTCCCCCACGATAACGTTCGCGCAGCAGCGCCTCGCGGATCATCAGGGGATCGTGCGGCGCCACGAAGGTGCGCACCGCGAGCCGATCGACCGGGGGCGAGGCGATAATCGAGAGATCACGCACGCCGGTCAGCGCCAGTTGCAGCGTGCGCGGAATCGGCGTGGCGCTCAGCGTCAGCACATGCACCTGCGCCCGCAATTGCTTGAGCCGTTCCTTGTGGCTGACGCCAAAGTGCTGCTCCTCGTCGACGATCAGAAGGCCGAGATCGCGGAACTTGATCGACTTGCCGAGCAGCGCATGCGTGCCGACCACGATATCGACGTTACCGTCGGTCAGCCCTTTCTTGACCTGGGTCAGCTCCTTGGCCGGGATCAGGCGGGAGGCCTGGGCGACATTGACCGGGAATCCGCGAAAGCGCTCGGCGAAATTCTTGCTGTGTTGCCGCGCCAACAGCGTCGTCGGCACGACGACCGCCACCTGCTTGCCGTCGAGCGCGACCGCGAACGCCGCACGCAGCGCGACCTCGGTCTTGCCGAAGCCGACGTCGCCGCAGATCAGCCGGTCCATCGGGCGGCCGCTTTCGAGGTCTTTCAGCGTCGACGTGATCGCGCCGAGTTGATCCTCGGTTTCTTCATAGGGGAAGCGCGCGCAGAACTCATCATAGACATGCGGCTGCACCGGCATTTTCGGCGCTTCGTGCAGATGCCGCTCGGCCGCGATCTTGATCAGTTCGCCCGCGATTTCGCGGATGCGGTTCTTGAGTTTCGCCTTGCGCGCCTGCCAGCCACCGCCACCGAGCCGATCCAATTCGACATTGGCGCCGTCGGAGCCGTAGCGCGACAGCAATTCGATGTTCTCGACCGGCAGGAACAGCTTTGTTTCGGCGGCATAATGCAGTTCGAGACAGTCATGCGGCGCGCCGCCGACCTCGATGGTCTGCAGGCCGACAAAGCGGCCGATGCCGTGCTCGACGTGAACCACGAGATCGCCGGTGGCGAGACTGGTGACTTCGGAGATGAAGTTATCGAGCTTGCGGCTGGATTTGCGCGGCCGCACCAGGCGATCGCCAAGGATATCCTGCTCGCTGATGACGGCGAATTCATCGGTCTCGAAACCGCTTTCCATGCCGACCACGGCCAGCATGGTCTCGTTGCGCGGCGTCGCCTGCACCGTGCGCCAGGCGTTGACGCTGGTGAGGTTGGCGAGCTTGTGGTCGCGCAGCATGCTGTCCATGCGGTCGCGCGAGCCTTCGCTCCACAGCGTGATAATGACTTTCTTGCGCTGGGCCTGCAGCGCCTGCACATGCGCCACCACGGCTTCGAATACGTTGACAGAGGTGTCGGCGCGCTCGGGCGTGAAATTGCGGCCCTGCCGTGCGCCGGCATCGAACACGTCCTTACTGTCATCCGGCATGGCAAACGGCGTCAGCCGCGCCAGCGCGGCATCGCCGAGGCGCGTCTGCCACTCGGCTTCGGTCAAATAGAGCCGGTCCGGCGGCAGCGGCTTGTAGATCGCGCCACCGCCTGGATGATCGAGCGCCTCGCGCCTCGCCTCGTAATAATCCTGGATCTGCTTGAAGCGCTCGCGGGCGGCATCCTCGCCCTGCGGCTCGATTGCGACCGGCGCGCCGTCGAGATAGTCGAACAGCGTGTCCATCCGCTCCTGGAACAGCGGCAGCCAGTGCTCCATGCCGGGATGGCGGCGGCCCTCGCTGACGGCTTCATAGAGCAGGTCGTCGCGCTGCGGCGCGCCGAAGGTCGCGACATAGCCCATGCGGAAGCGGCGGATGGTTTCGGTGACGAGCTGGAATTCCGAGACCGGTACCAGGTCGAGCGCCCGCATGTCGAGCAACGTGCGCTGGGTTTCCGCATCGAAGGTACGGATCGATTCGAGGCTGTCGCCGAAGAAGTCGAACCGCACCGGCTGCTCGAGCCCGGCCGGAAACAGATCGAGGATGCCGCCGCGCACGGCATATTCGCCGGGCTCGCGCACGGTCGAGGAGCGGTTGTAGCCATTATGCTCCAGCCACGCGACGATCGAGTCCATCGGCACGACATGGCCGGGTGCCACCGACAGCGCCTGCGCCGCCACCATTTCGCGCGCCGGTACGCGCTGCACGATGGCGTTGACCGTGGTGAGAACGATCAGCGGCTTGTCGCTGCCCGTGAGGCGCGACAGCCGCGCCAGCGTGGTCAGGCGCTGCGCCAGGATGCCGCCATGCGGCGATACCCGGTCATAGGGCTGGCAGTCCCAGGCCGGAAACTGCATCACGGGCAGATCGGGGGCGAAGAATTCCAGCGCCCGTGCGAGCTGCTGCATGCGTGGACCGTCGCGGCAGACTACGGCAAGGCTCACGGCGGACGGTTTCGGACGTGCCGCTACCGCACGCGCCAGATCGGAGACGACCAGCCCCTCAGCGCCCTCGGCGACATTGGCAAAGGTCAGCGCGCGGCCGGGAGCGAGCAGCGCGGCGGGCGATTTGACCGGGGCCTTCATGCGTCGCGATCCACGGCGCGAAACGCCTTGATCCGTTCGAACAGCGCGGTTGCATATTCCGGATCGAGCGGCGTGTCGCCGATCAGCGCGGCATAGAGATCGGGATCGGGCACCTCGATCAGGCGCTCGAGCTCGGCCAGTTCGTCATCGCGCAGGGCCGATATCTCGGCATCCGCAAAGCGGCCAAGAATGAGATCCATCTCGCGGGTGCCGCGATGCCAGCAGCGGAACAAAAGCCGCTTGCGGCGGTCGTCGAGGCCACCGCTCGATCGTGTCGTACCCGTCATTTCGCCAATCCATTCGAACGCCAAAAGCCCGGACGTGCCGGGCGGGGTTGATATAGCGACCGTGATCGCCAATGTCAGCCCTTGTCCCTGTGTTACTTGCGCAAATGCCCGTCATGGCCACAGCATGGAGACAAAAAAGACGTGGATGCCCGGGACAAGCCCGGGCATGACGGTTGAAATCGGATTTAAGTCTCTCGATGCGCCCTACCCTGCTCAATCCGCTGTTTGCACCGGTCACGACCCTCCCGGGGGTCGGGCCGAAGCAGGACAAGCTGCTGCGCTACCTGCTGTCGTGCGATGAGACGCCGCGGCTGGTCGATTTGCTGTTGCATCTGCCGGCCAGCGTGATCGACCGCCGGGCGCAGCCGAAAATCCGCGAGGCCGTGCAGGGAACCATGGTGACGCTGGAAGTCACCGTCGATCGCCATCGCCCGCCGCCGCCACGCAATTCGCGGGCGCCCTACCTCGTCTATGCCTCGGACGATACCGGCGACGTGGTGCTGACATTTTTCCGCGCCAAGCCCGGTTATGTCGAAAAGCTGTTGCCGGTCGGCGAGAAGCGTTACGTTTCCGGCACGCTGCAGATGTATGACGGCATCCCGCAGATCGTGCATCCCGACCGCGTGGTGGATGAGGCCGGATTTGCCAAGCTCAGCGGCATCGATCCGGTCTATCCGCTCACCGAAGGTCTGGCGCTCGGTTCGCTGCGCCGGGCGATCGCGCAGGCGCTGCAGAAGCTGCCTGAGCTGCCCGAATGGATCAGTCCGGAAGTCATTCGCCGCTGCAGCTTTCCGCCGATCAGGGAAGCGCTGAATCGCGTGCATGTGCCGCAAGAACTCACCGACATCCTGCCCGACGGTCCGTTCTGGTCGCGGCTGGCGTTTGACGAACTTCTGGCGGGGCAACTGGCGCTGGCGCTGGTGCGCGCGCAACTGCGACGTCCGGCCGGCGACCGCAACGCCGGCGACGGTCACCTCCGCCACACAATCATCGACGCCCTGCCCTACGCGCTGACAGCCTCGCAGCGCGAGGCGGCAGCCGCCATCGCCGAGGATCTGCGCCAACCGGTACGGATGCTGCGGCTGCTGCAAGGTGACGTCGGCTCCGGCAAGACGGTGGTGGCGCTGCTCGCGGCCGCCGCGGTCACGGAAGTCGGCAAGCAAGCGGCGCTGATGGCGCCGACCGAGATCCTCGCCCGCCAGCACATCAAGACCATCACCCCGCTGGCCGAGCGCGCGGGCCTGCGAGTGGCGATCCTGACCGGGCGCGAGAAGGGCAAGGAGCGGCGCGAGCTTCTGGCGCGGCTGGAAGCCGGGGAGATCGATTTCCTGGTCGGCACCCATGCGCTGATCCAGGACGACGTGATCTTCAAGGCGCTGGCGCTCGCCGTGGTCGACGAACAGCACCGTTTTGGCGTGCGCGAGCGGCTGGCGCTGACCAACAAGGGCGAAGCGGTCGACGTGCTGGTGCTGAGCGCGACGCCGATCCCGCGCACGCTGGTGCTGACCTATTTTGGCGACATGGACGTCTCCGAGCTGCGCGAGAAGCCCGCCGGCCGCCAGCCGATCGAAACCCGCACCATCTCGATGAGCCGCCTCGACGAGGTGACGGATGGCGTCGGCCGCGCGCTCCAGGCCGGCAAGCTGGTGTACTGGATCTGTCCGCTGGTGGAGGAATCCGAAGCCGAGGGTACGGAACACCTGACCAACGCGACCGAGCGGTTCGAAAAACTGCGGGAGCGTTTTGGCGACAAGGTCGGTCTGGTCCATGGCCAGATGAAGGGCACCGAGAAAGACCGCGTGATGGCGCAGTTCGCCGGCCACGAGATCGGGCTGCTGGTGGCAACCACGGTGGTCGAGGTCGGCGTCGACGTCCCCGCCGCAACCATCATGGTCATCGAGAACGCCGAGCGTTTCGGGCTGGCGCAACTGCACCAGTTGCGCGGCCGGATCGGGCGCGGCTCGGAGGCATCGACCTGCCTGCTGCTCTACAAGGAGCCGCTCGGCGAGATGTCGAAAGCGCGGCTGAAGGTGATCCGCGAGACCACCGATGGTTTTCGGATCGCCGAGGAGGATTTGAAACTGCGCGGCGAAGGTGACGTGCTCGGCATCCGCCAGAGCGGCATGCCCGGCTATCGCATCGCGCGATCCGACGTCCACGCCCAGTTGATCACGCAGGCGCGCGACGAGGCACTGCGCATCATGCAGGACAATCCGAAACTGAAGGGCGAGCGCGGCGAGGCGCTGCGGTGTCTGCTGTATCTGTATGAGAGGGATGAAGCGGTGCCGCTGATCGGGGCGGGATGACGTACTCTCGGCGTCATTGCGAGCGCAGCGAAGCAATCCAGTTCTTTCTTTGTCGTGGCCCTGGATTGCTTCGCCGCGCTCGCAATGACGGTGGTGAGAGCGTCGTCCGCCCTACTCCACCTTCACCGGTGCCGGCTGCAGCGGCGCGGCCGAATTCGCCACGCGCGCGGCGTTCGCCATGCCGGCGAGCGCGGCGGCGTTGCGCTTCTGCGGGTCGGAGCCGGGCTGCACCACGCCGGCCGACATGATCAGCGTCGCGGCGTCCTCGGTGCTCATGTCGACTTCGATGATCTTGCTCTTCGGCACGTAGAAGAAGAAGCCGGTGGTCGGGTTCGGCGCGCAGGGCAGGAACACCGAGATGTGCTCCTCCTCGCCGGGCAATTTGGCCGCGATGTTCACGCTCGGCGTTTGCGAAATCAGCACGATCGACCACATGCCGGGTGAGGGAAATTCGACCAGGCCGACCTTGCGGAAGCTCGAGCCCTTGCCGGAGAACAGCGTCTCGAACACCTGCTTCAGCCCGCGATAGATCGCGCGCACCACCGGCATGCGGCCGAGCAGCCTTTCGCCGAGATCGACCAGTGTCCGTCCGATCAGGTTGGCGGCGAGGAAGCCCAGCAGCGTCAGCGCGACCACGGCGACGATCAGGCCCGAGCCGGGCAGTCCGAACGGCAAATAGGTTTCCGGCCGGTAGGCCAGGGGCACGAACGGGCGGACGATGCTGTCCACCCAGTTCACGAACCACCAGGTCAAATACAGGGTGATCGCGACCGGCCCTGCGACAATCAGTCCGGTCAGAAAATAGTTCCGGAAGCGGGCCATCAGCCCGGGAGGGTGGCTATCCTCCGGCAGGGCTTCCTCGGGGGGCGCGCTCGGGGGCAGTTCTTCGCGGTTCATCATGGTTCCAGGTCGGGACAGCCGGCTTCATCCAGCTAAGCCATCCTAGCAGGTTTTTGAAGGGCCTATAGTGACAGCCAATTGGCTTGACTAAAGCCTTTTCCGTCTATTCCACCGTGACCGATTTGGCGAGATTCCGCGGCTGGTCCACGTCAGTGCCCATCACCACGGCGGTGTGATAGGCCAGCAACTGCACCGGGACGGCATAGACCAGCGGGGTGAACGCCGCCGCCATATCGGGCAGCACGATGGTCACCAGGGATTCGATGGTGGCTTCCGCCGCCCCCTTGGCGTCGGTCATCAGGATGATGTTGCCGCCGCGGGCCGCTACTTCCTGCATGTTGGAGACGGTCTTTTCGAACACGCGATCATACGGCGCGATCACCACGACCGGCATGTTCTCATCGATCAGTGCGATCGGCCCGTGCTTGAGTTCGCCGGCGGCATAGCCCTCGGCGTGGATGTAGGAAATCTCCTTCAGCTTCAGCGCGCCTTCCAGCGCCAGCGGATAGCTGGTGCCGCGGCCGAGATAGAGCACGTCTTTCGATTTCGAAAGGTCGCGCGCGAGCTTTTCGATCTGCGGCTCCGACGTCAACGCCGCCGCCATCAGCCGCGGCACCTCGACGAGGCCGTGGATCAGCTTCTGCTCGTCGTCATCGGACAATTCGCCGCGCGCCTTGCCGGCGGCGACCGCGAGCGACGCCAGCACCATCAACTGGCAGGTGAAGGCCTTGGTCGAGGCGACGCCGATTTCGGGGCCGGCCAGCGTCTGCAGCACGGTTTCGCTTTCGCGTGCAATCGTCGAGGTCGGCACGTTCACCACTGAAAGCGTGTGCGCGCCCTCGGCCTTGGCGTAGCGCAGCGCGGCCAGCGTGTCGGCAGTCTCGCCGGACTGCGAGATGAAGATCGCGAGATCCCCCTTGCGCAAGGGCGCCTCGCGGTAGCGGAATTCGGAAGCGACATCGACCTCGACCGGCACGCGCGCGAACCGCTCGAACCAGTACTTTGCGACATAGCCGGCATAGCTCGCGGTGCCGCAGGCGGTGATGGAGATGCGCTGGATATCCCTGAAGTCGAACGGCAGTTTGACGGGGAGCATCACGCGCTCGGTCGCCATGTCGACATAGCGCGCCAGGGTGTGGCCGACCACTTCCGGCTGCTCGTGGATTTCCTTGGCCATGAAATGGCGGTAGTTCGCCTTGTCGACCAGCGAGGTCGAGGCGGAGTGCTTGACGGCCTCGCGGTGCGCGATGGCATTGCTCTTGTCGTAGATAGTCGCGCCCTTGTGGGTCAGGACGACCCAGTCGCCGTCTTCGAGATAGCTGATCGTGTCGGTGAACGGACCCAGCGCGATCGCATCCGACCCCAGATACATTTCGCCGTCGCCGTGGCCGATGGCCAGCGGCGGCCCGTTGCGGGCGCCGATCATCAAATCGTCATTGCCGGCGAAGATGAAGCCGAGCGCGAACGCGCCGCGCAGTTCCGACAGCGCCGCCCTCACCGCCTCGACCGGCTTGATGCCCTGCTGCAGCAGATTGTCGACCAGATGCAGCACGATCTCGGTGTCGGTCTGGGTCTTGAACACCGCGCCCTTCTTTTCGAGCGCCTCGCGCAATTCGCGAAAATTCTCGATGATGCCGTTGTGAACCACCGCGACGCGCTCGGTGGCGTGCGGATGCGCGTTGTTTTCGGTCGGCTTGCCATGGGTCGCCCAGCGGGTGTGGCCGATGCCGGTGTGGCCCTGCAGCGGTTCGGCATCGAGCCGTTTTTCGAGGTTCTTCAGCTTGCCCTCGGCGCGGCGGCGCGCCAGCCGGCCGTTTTCGAGCGTGGCGACGCCGGCCGAATCATAGCCGCGATATTCAAGCCGCTTGAGTGAGTCCACCAGCTGCTCCGCGACCGGAGCGCGTCCCAAAATGCCGACAATGCCGCACATGCGGTTCAATTCCCCAAAGCGACTGACAGCGTCGCAACCCGCGATCTCTTAACGAGAAATACCGTCTGACAGATACTCAATAATTGTTGCGTATTGAGACAGTTTTAAGTGGAAAGCTTAGCGGACCGCCTAACCAGGCGTTAACCGATCGCACCCGCGAGGGATACGGCTCCGCGATCTCGCGGCATGACCTGCCCGAGTTGTCGCCTTGGTTCTCCCCGAAGAGAGGGAGCAGGGAATGCCGGATGCGCGCTGCACCCGCGGTCTCGCGTGCAATGGGTAGTGGGAAGCGCACACGAGCATACAGGTTCAGCGGAGGCACTCCGGCATTCCCTGCGCAATGGCTTTACGGCTTATACGTGCTCTCCCCGGCGACGAATTTCCTTTTTGCCACCGTCGCCAGCGGATTGGGATTTGTCAAAGCCCGGTCGGGCCGACGCGTCTCCGCTGGCTTGACATCAGCCTCGGATGCCAGAACCACACGACTTCGCCGTACGCAGCGCCCTCACCGCCCTCCGACCGGCGAGATGCCGATGCGAGGTTCAGGCGAAAGCCTTGAAACGCCGGTCGTCTGCGCAGACGCAAAATCGCTCACGGGAGAACCCGCCCTGCGACCACGATCGCGCCCGACGCCGCTGCGTCCACCGCATCCAACCCCGCGTCCGTGACGATCGCGATACGCCCCTCTTGCCGGGGTGGACGGGCGAGGTGATAGCGGTGATTTGGGTTGAGGCGGAAGCGGATTATTTTTCGGGACGAGACTGGACGGGTAGCATCAGGTTGACCTGGTTCGAGAAATTGGGCTGACCGCGCAGGGCAGCTAATCGTACGAATTAAATGTGCTGTCAGCGTAATGCGAATTCGCACTCTCCTCGTGCAACTAATCTGCTAACCTAGTGCTTTGCGGTGGGTCTCGGAAGACGATGGGGAATTACTATGGGCTACGCAAGGTGCAACTGTGGTGCAGTCACGCTCTCGCTCCCGGAAGAACCGTCCAAGATAGTCGTTGCTTGTCACTGCATCGACTGTCAACGTCGAACAGGTGCGCCGTTCGGCGTGGGAGCATATTACCCCGCAGAGGTTGTCACCGTCTCAGGAACTTCAAAAGAGTTCACGCATGCCGCTGCAAGCGGCGGGGAAATGCATAACTATTTTTGTCCGCAGTGCGGATCAACGGTCTATTGGAAAGTCACCAGCTTGCCTTCGATGATCGGTGTTGCAGTCGGCGCGATGGCAAATCCAAAGTACCCAGCTCCCGGCATATCTGTTTTTGAGCAATCGAAACACGACTGGGTTCAAATTGAGGGTGCCGTAAAGCACTTCCGGGAAAACTACCACCCGGAAAATTCAGGCTGAAATCTCGCCCCGCGCCGACGAGGTGATCGAATAGACCACCGCGCTTGCTGCCCTGCAAGAGTCCGGAATTGGCCCTTAGCTGACCCTTGGCTCAGTGCCGTGCGTTTCCTCGAGAGAAATACGGTGACCGTGCACTTAATCTGGTCGGCGCTCTCGTCGTATACGGTGACCGTGCACTTAATCTGGTCGGCGCTCTCGTCGTATTAAGTGCACTGGACTGCACTGTCACCGTAACCGAGGGCCGTTAGCGTGCCTGCTCGCGGCGCCGGTGAAGCGTCTGAGACCGGTCGCGAGCAGCGGCTCGCACAACCGCGGGTCGCCGATCATTCCGACCGCCATGGGGTCATCCGCGGTATCCAGCGCGGGACGGCGGCGCGGAACGCCTCGTACTCTCTCCCAAACGTCTGCTCGAGCGTGGGTTCTTCGTACGCCACGACGAAGACGTGGAAGGCGAGCCAGAGCAGCGCGCCGTAGACGATGAGGCGCCCATCGCCCATCAGTACCGCTTGACCCAGGATGATGGCAACGACCGCGACGTATATTGGATTACGCACATAACGGTAGAGACCGGTCACCACGAGATTTTGGGTCGGCGCGATGGGCGCGGGGGTGCCGAGACCCTGCAGCGCAAAACGCGCAAATGCGTCAACGAGCCCAGGCACGCCTGCGAGAACCATTATCGCGCCGATGCCGCGCGTCAGCTCCAGACCGAGGAACGGCGGCCGGAGTTGCCAACCCGTGATCGACCATGGAACGAGCCCCGCCAGCGTACATGGGGCGACCACGAAGAAAACCGCCGAGCCTAGGACGGCAATGGTTCGTTGCACGGCGGTTCCCGACACTCGCTGCGAGGTCATTCCAACCTCCCCTTCATCCGGGTGCCGACACGCTCGCCATGTTATCCCAATAGCGGAAACCGCGCACGACCAAAGCCAGAATGCCACGGCGGCAACGAGGTGATCAATGGAGGCGGCGCTCCCAGCACAGCAGCCACTCCGGCTTCACGTCGAGCGCATGACACAGCTTTATCAGCTCGATCGGGTACATCCGCGCGCGCCCGCGCTCCCAGCTCACAATCTGTTCCACACTGTAGCCTGTCAGTTCAGCAAGCTCGCTGCGATTCATGTGAGCCTTGCCCATCGCACGCGTCAGACGCTCGCCGATGCGTTGCTGCTTGGCAGCGTAATTCTCGTGAGGCATCGCCGCGCCTCCCTTGTCCAACTGTAGCCTACACCAAATGTTAGGAGACGGCATCCTTTTCCCGCGCCAAAGGATGCGCGCCCCATGGGATGAGGCAAAGGCGCTGCAGCGGCCGTTGCAACTGCAGGCATGAAAACCGGAAGGCTTAACGGATCGAGACGGCCGCTCAGCGATCGTCTCGCAATTCCGCTTCGATGCGCTGGATCAGCCGCTCCCGCAGGGCGGGCAGCGCGTTCCCGCAGACGATCAAGGCGCGGGCGATGGGCCGATAGGGATCCATCGCGGCCGCCAGCGCGGCGACCGACGTGCCGGCCAGGCGCGCGTATTCGGACTGCGCGGCCCTGTGGACCGCGCGCGGCCGTTCCGGATTGTCGGCGATTTCCGGGGCGAGTTCGGTCAGGGAGACGTGAATGTAAGCAAGGTCGAAGGCGGCAGGCGCGCGGACGGCGCTGATCCAGTCGATAAGTCTCGGCCCCTGCGCCGTCATGATCACATTGTCGGGGTGAGAGTCGCCATGACACAGCCCGTCTCCCGGACGCAGGCGATCGATCCTGGCGAGGATGCGGGTGGGGATGTCGTTCGGAAACGTATCACCGTGATGCCGCAGCGAGCCATGCACATAGTCGCGCAAGAAGGGTACCTCTGGCGGCGGCGGCGTCTTGTGTACGGACATGACGAGGGATGCCAGGATCGCGCCCGCCTGTTCGAATGTCACAGCGCCGCTCTTGTAGTGCTGCAGCAGGGTCGGCCCGTCGAGGCGACCCAGCACGATGCCGAAGCGTTGTTCGAGCGTGACCTCGCCGAAGACCTCCGGCGCCGGAACGCCGCCGGCGAAAACCGCGCGGGTCACGTATGCTTCATATGCACCGTTCCGGCGCGGGACGCCTGCCTTGAACAGCTTTACGACCTGACCGGGCGCCCACGCGTGGACGTCCGCAAAGGCGCCTTCGCCGAGTTTCTCCCCGAGGGATCCCTGCATGGCCCGTTCTCCGCCCGGATGAGCAGACACCAGCGGCGGGCAAAAGGAAACCATCCCGCCGTGAGCACCCGCGCCTGCGCGTTAACGGGCGCGGCGGACATCCACAGGAACGGTCGCGTGCGGGTCGAGTTTGCTCAAATGCAATCCACGGGAAAAGCTATGAAAAGACTCATCATCGTGACCGCGCTAACGCTCACTTGCGGCTCGGCCGCGGCTCAAAACACCGGCCCCACCCCTCAGACCGGCATGGAGAAGCCCGGGATAACGAGTGGCGCCAAACCAGATGGGAAGGATGCCAACGGCATGAGCGCAGCCAAGGGCAATGTCAAAAGGGAACAGGACGGCGCACCGGCTCCTCCACCGAGGGAGGAGAAAAAGTAACCGGGCAAACGCGTGGCGCACTCAGATCCGCAGTTCCAAGCTCACTCCATTCGCGCCTTTTCCTTGAGGTCGCGGATACGGATGTCGGCTTCTTCGCTGGTGGTAACGATTTCCGACTCGTCCGGCACGCGCGCTTCCTTGCTGAGGCGCTTCAACTGGTCGAGCTGTTCCTGGGTCGGCCTGTCATTCATGGCATCACTCATGCGGTGTGGCCGGGATCGACGTGCTTCGGTGTTTTCTTTTCACGTTGCGGCGTCATCTTCGCCGGGCTTTCTTTCCCGGGGACGCCACGCGGTCCCAGTTGTTCGCGTTGCAGGTCTTCCTCGGAAAAATCCGGCTCGCGGCCGTTGATCGGTTCTGTTGGCATGGGTCACCTCGCTGAGGATGCAACTCCCCGGCGGACGGTAACGTTCCTAGCCGCGGAACGGACAATCAGCCGGGGATGGACCTCGCTCTCGGCCAGCCGCCCGACCCAACGGGTTCGTTTCCCGCCGTGTGCGTTGCTGCGGTCTGCACGGTATCCTCCGCCCCTGATGCTCCGGAGTGCTGGATCGCCGCTTCAGCGAACTCGTCGTCGATATCGTCGATCGTGAATAGATCGAGCTCGCTCTCGCCGGCTTTTTCTCGCGCGCTTTCGTCAGACTCGGGCGTTTCGCGATTGAGCGCAAACGAGACCATGCCGGCGACCAGGAAGGCCAGCCCGAGGCCGAACACCACTATGCCCAACGTCTCCATTTGCTGGTACTCCGGGCACGCTCAGGCTCAAATGCCGAACCAGTGCCGGGTCAACTCTCCTGCCTTGCTGAACTTCATCGTGTAACGCCCGCCTGCGAATTCCTGGTCAGCCATGTAGAGCAACGACGGAATCACGAGTGCAGCAGCCTCCATTCGGCCCGATCATTCGTGGCAGCAGGGCTGACCGAGTAGGAGAAAACGTACATAAGAATACACACCGGTGCGCTCCCTGTTCCGGCACCTTGACGCTCCCAAAACGGTCATCAACCTTCGCGGCCACGCGTTGATCTATCTCAATGGACGCGAGGCCACTTCGCCAGACTGCCTGGCGCAGTGGCTTCAAACGTGCAACCAGAGGCGACGCGCCGCTCAGTAGCCGGAGTATCCGCCGGGACAAACCCAGTTGCCGTACGCGTCGTAGCCGCAGCCGCCGCGATAGTAGGAGCCCGCCGCTGCCGCACCCACGGCCGCCGCACCCACTGCCGCTGCGCCGACGCCGTAGCGGTATGGGTAACCGCCCCGATAGCCGTAGCGCCCGCCGCGAACGGCGACAGCTCCGCCGCGAGCCCCGCGAACCGCAACCGCGCCGCCGCGGTAACCTCCCGCTCTCACAGCGCCGCCGTGGAAACCGCCAGCGCGCGCACCGCCGCCACGGCGGGCGTAGGCATCATCGGGAGTGAAGGTGACCAGCAGCATGGCGGCGGCTGCCGAGGCGACCAGA
>Ga0308176_10000622_pt1 | contig 22346 bp, 24 predicted proteins | sample PhyCR2_3_FD_203890 | JGI IMG/M metagenome (GOLD analysis project Ga0308176, IMG submission 203890) | Soil microbial communities from UC Gill Tract Community Farm, Albany, California, United States - DLSLS.C.R2 | ecosystem: Environmental > Terrestrial > Soil > Agricultural land | place: USA... | reverse complement strand
GATCAAACTCTCGTTTGATCTTAATTATTAGAGTCGCCACCCTGACCTTTCAGCCAGGATGAGCTTTTTTAATCGATCCGGTTATTACTCAAAGTCTGACGAATTACTTCATTTACGTCCAACCAGATTGTCAAACAACTGCGCAGACATTTTGACGATAACGAATTTCTTCGCTAAGACCAAAAGCTGCCGGCCTCGAAAGCCGTTTCGAGCTACCGATTCACCTACGTTCTCGCAGACAAACCGAAACGCTCAAAAATCTTCAGGTATAAAAATCAGTAGTAAAGGATTTGCTACGAGGACTACTTGAGAACTGCTATGGAGTCCGAACCGGCCTCCTGGCCTCGCCAGGATAACCGCCTATCTACTTCCTGCGTGGCGACCGTTCAATGTCGCCTCAATCAACTTATCAAAACTCTGTATCCGATTCAAGCCACGCAACAAAGTTTTTTTGAAGTCGCTTGAACCGCTTCGCCGTTCTCACTGCTCTTGGCGACTTCTTGAGAATACCAGACGCCCAGTACCTCCGCAAGAGGTTTGTCACATTTCCGGGATGATTTCCGGTCCGTCCGGAATTGCTGAACGATTCGGTCCCGACCGTTATCTACTTTGTTTCCATTAAAGACGACCATGCTTCGGAACCGTCGGCGACGAGCTCAGCCTGTAAAGCATAGTGGTCCGATCCCTTCCAGCTCTTCTCAAGCCCGGCCGCTCTTACATGGACCGCTCCCCGGAAGAAGATCCAATCCAAAGCAAATGCAATTGTGTGGGTACGTTCTACACGTTGCCCCAGGACGCTGCGGAAACCGGCATTTTCCAGCTTGTGCAGGAACCAGGACGGGAAATATTTGGTGTTCAGGTCCCCGCCCACAATAACCGCTGTTTGCGGCGGATAGTTCCGTGCAAAGTCCGCCAGGATCTCATCCAGCTGTTGATTCTGAATCCTGCCATAGCTCCGGCTTTCCAGGTGAGCGTTGTAGACCACCAGTAACTGCCCCCCGAACTCGAGCTCAGAAACTAGCGCTATCCTTCCGCCCATTCGTCGCTGCATCAGCGGTAGAGACGAGGGGATCCAGTCGCGCGGCTTCCAGAATCCGGATTGGTGTTGGAAACGCAACACGCGCGAGCGCCGCACCGGGAGACGGGTCAACGTTGCCTGGCCGATAAACGCAGGATCTGCACGCTCCTGGCTGAGTTCCTCGAACTCAACCGCATATGCCAGATTCAATCCGAGTTCGCGCGCGAGACGGCCAGCTATGTCTTCCTCATTGGTGCGTCTAGTGCCCCAGTCCACTTCCTGGAGCAGGCAAAGATCGGAGTGGTTCCGGCCCATGGCACCGGCCAGTTTCTCCAGATCGTTGCCGTGATCGATGTTCCAGCTCACGACGTGCATTGAATTCAGCGCTCGAGCAGGAGCGAAGTTCTGTTCGCGAACGGAGTTAAGGTGGGTGCGCCATTCGACCGAAGGCAGGTCTGTGCCTGCGAGGCAGAAGTATCCACCCACAGCGCAGAAACAGACGAGGCGGGGCAGCGCCGAGAGCTGCGTCCGCCTCGCTGGACGGTTAAGAGTTACTTGTAGCTGACGCGCCAAATGGCCTTATATCCGTCGTCTGTCACCATCAGTGAACCGTCTTGTGCAACCGCCACCCCAACGGGTCGGCCCCAGACGCCTCCTTCCGGGGTCACGAATCCGGTCAGAAAATCTTCGTACTCCCCGCTTGCTTTCCCATTTTCGAGGGGCACCCGGATCACTTCGTAACCCGCACGCGCCGCCTTGTTCCACGACCCGTGCTCCGCGGCAAAAATGTCTCCATGATACTGCTTCGGGAATTGGTTCCCCGTGTAAAACGTCAACTGCAACGAAGCATTATGCGGCTGCAGCAACACATCGGGAACGATCACCTTCCCCTTCAACTCGGGGCGTTTACCGGCGAGCCGTGGATCCTGGTGATCGCCCGTATAGAACCACGGCCAGCCGTAGAATCCACCCTCTTTGACTGACGTGATGTAGTCGGGCACCAGGTTGTCGCCGAGCATATCGCGCTCGTTGACCGAACACCATAGCTGACCCGTGGTGGGGTCGACCGCAATTCCGACCGGGTTGCGGATACCGGCTCCGTAGATCCTGACGAACTTCCCGTCCGGCGTGTATTGCAGGATGTTTGCGCGATGAGTCTCGCCCGGATGCGTATCCGGATCGTCGACGTTCGATGCCGATCCCACCGAAACGAACAGTTTGCTGCCGTCGGGCGAAAAGGCCAGATCGCGAGTCCAATGGCCGCCCCCCGCGGGTAGATCAGAAATGATGGTTTCGGCCGGCCCGCTCGCTTTGAGATCGCCGGAATGGTAAGGGAACCGTACAACGGAATTGGTGTTCCCCACATAAACGTACTGCGGGTTGTTGTCGGGCGGATAGAATGCAATTCCGAAGTTCTGACGCAAACCGCTAGCGAACACTTCCTCCTGCTGGGCCTTGCCCTCTGCGGTGATGCCACGGAATACAAGGACCTGCCCGATTTTGCTTTCCGCGACGAAGAAGTCTCCGTTCGGAGCGGTTTTAATTTCGCGCGGCTGGTTCATGCCACCCGCATACTGCTCGACTTTGAACCCGGGCAGAGCTTTAGGCCAGGCGTCTGCCGGCTTCGCGATCAGTGAAGGCGAGTTTGAGACGCCCTTCGTAGCGTATGGTTGAGGCAAGTCCGCCACAGTGATCTTGCGAAACACGCCCGGGTGTTCGTTCTTGTAATCAGTAAACGCTGCCGTTCCTGTGATGACGTTCTTAACGTCGGAACGGTCGAAGTACATAGCTCGCGCGCTGACCAGGGCAAGAGAGCAAAGCGCAAGACTAGAGAGCCAACTAAGGGCCGTGAATCGCTTAAGTTTCATTCTTCCTCGACCTGAAATCTTCGCCGGTAACTCGTTCGATGCGAAAACAGCTCAACCGGAAACAATGAAAATATGGTCAGGCACCCGTGCCCGCAGGCGTGCCTGAGGCCGCGAAGCTGGCATTCAGCTCCGCCAGGTCAGGCAGGCGAAGACGACCGGTATAGATCGACATCCCAATCGCGCAGTGCACTCCAAACGCGGAAAGAGCGCGTATGTCTTCGATTGTGGTGATACCGCCTGCCGCGACCAGTTCGTGTCCGGTATTCCGGCGCAGACTCTCGAACCAAGCGACATCCGTACCCTGCATCATGCCTTCCTTGTCGACATAGGTACAGAGAAAGCCTGAACAGTAGGGCTCCAGGGCGGGGATCAGGTCCACGGCCTTCCACCGGGTGCTCTCCTGCCAGCCCTTGAGCACTACGTAGCCGTCTTTACTATCCAGGGCGATCGTGACATACGTTGTGCCTAGAGCGGAGCGGAGCGAGCTGAGGAATTCAAAATCCGGGCCGTCTGCGCCGAACGCAGCCGTTCCGACAATCACCCGGTGAGCGCCGATCGCGACCAGTTCACGTGCACGCTCGACCGTACGAACACCGCCGCCCGCACGCACCAACGCTTGCCGCGCAATGCCGTTCAGAATCGCGGTATTCGATCCCCGGCCCATAGCGGCATCAAGGTCGATGACTTGAATCTGGGGGAAGCCGGCGAACAGCGCGAGTTGCTCCTCCGGCGATTTGCCCTCCAAGGCCTTCTCGCGGCCCTGCACAAGTTGCACTACCTTGCCGTCCATCAAATCGATACAAGGAATAATCATGTTGGCCTCACGGGAACGTGCGCGTCGAGCAGCGCATGTTTCAGTTCGCCGACGGTGTACTTACCGTAGTGAAACACCGAAGCGCCTAACGCAGCGTCGGCTTGTCCCTCTGTCAAAACGGTCACGAAATCCTCGGGTTTCCCTGCGCCGCCTGAGGCAATCACAGGAACCGTTGTCGCTCTCGCAACGGCGCGGGTCAAATCGCAATCAAAGCCGGTTTGAATGCCATCGGTATCCATGGAGGTCAGAAGTATCTCTCCAGCGCCGAGATCTTCGCCTCGCCGGGCCCACTCGACCGCATCGATCCCCTCATCGAAGCGACCGCCCTTTGTGAACACATTCCACCCGCCGTTTGAGTTCCGCCGCGCATCGATGGCGAGGACAACCGCTTGCGCGCCGAACTCTTCACTAAGCTCCCGGATCAACTCCGGGCGGTGCACTGCGGCCGTGTTGACGCTGACCTTGTCCGCACCTGACAAGATAATCTTTCGGCCGTCCGCCACCGAGCGGATTCCGCCTCCCACCGTCAGCGGGATGAAAACCTTGCGCGCCGTCTTGGCCACAAGATCTGCCATAATTTCGCGAGCATCGCTCGAAGCCGTGATGTCGAGGAAGACCAACTCGTCGGCGCCTTGCGCGTTATAACGCTCGGCGAGTTCAACCGGATCTCCGGCATCCCGCAATTGCAGAAAGTTAATGCCCTTCACGACGCGTCCACCAGTGACGTCGAGACAAGGAATGATTCGCTTCGCCAGCATCAGACTTCGAGAAAGTTTCGCATGACATCCAGTCCTGTTTCGCCCGACTTCTCGGGGTGGAACTGAACAGCATACAGGTTTCCGTGTTCAATCACTGCCGAGTAAGGTTCGACGTACGTGCACGCGGCTGCGGTCGCAGGAATCACGGGAGCGAAGTAACTATGGGCGAAGTACGTGAACGGGGCGTCGCCGAGTCCCTGGAGAAGGCGGCTGGGACGCCGGAGTTCGAGCGAGTTCCAACCCATGTGGGGCACGCGGACATCGCCGGTGAACTTGCGGACCACACCAGGTAGAATGCCAAGCCCGATGCTGCCCGGTGATTCTTCGCTTCGCTCAAACAAACATTGCAGGCCAATGCAGATGCCGAGAAAGGGAATGCCGTCCGCGATCCGTCTCTTGAGAGGTTCGCGCAGTCCGAGTTCGTCAAGGGAGCGCATCATCTGTCCGAAGTGCCCGACACCAGGGAGGATGATCTTCGATGCTCGCTCGACGGCCTTGGGCCTGTTGACAACCTCGTATGGCGCGCCGATCGCTTCGAGCGTATTCCGGACAGAACGCAAGTTCCCCGCCCCGTAATCGACGATGGTGGTCACAGCAGTCCCTTGGTGGACGGAAGTTGATCTTTCAAGCGTTCATCCGTCGAACAGGCGTACCGCATGGCCCGGGCGAAGCATTTAAAGATCGCTTCGATTTTGTGATGGTTCGATCGTCCGTACATCACTTTGATGTGGACGTTGGCAGCGGCATGGTTCGCGAAACCGCCGAAGAAATCCTCAAGCAGTTCGGTTTGCAGATCACCAACCATCACGACGGTGACGGCCTGGTAGTACACCAGAAACGGCCTGCCGCCGAGATCGACGGCAGCAACAGCCAGCGATTCGTCCATCGGCTGAAGGAAATACCCGGCACGATTGATCCCGCGCCGGTCACCCAGCGCCTGCGAAAACAGATCCCCTAAGACGATCCCGACGTCTTCCACCGTATGGTGTTGATCCACGTCGAGGTCCCCGCGCGCCTCGAGTTCAAGGTCGAACCCTCCATGCTTCGCGAACAACTCCAGCATGTGGTCGAGGAATCGGATTCCGGTTGAGATCTTGTAAGTCCCGGTGCCGTCGATTTGCAGATGCCCTGTGATCTGTGTCTCTTTTGTATTCCGCTCGACTCTGCCTTCTCTCATCACGAATCTCCTCGGGCTGCAGCGACAACCGCGGCTAGTTCGTTGATATCACTTAGAACGGCAAACGCGCCGTGACTCTTCAAGATTTCAGAAATCTCGGCGTGGCGCGCATTGTGAGGGGTCGAAACGCCGATAAACGGGACGCCTGCGGCCTGAGCACTGCGCGCGTCATCAACGGTATCGCCGAGATACCAGATCGTCCTGGCGGGATAGCGGCTCTGGATCAGCAGCAATCCATCCGGAGCAGGTTTTGGATTCGGTACCGAATCGTCGGTGACGATGAAATCGAAGCAGCCTACCGCCGCATTTCTTTCGAGCGTAATGTCCAGCTCGTACTTTGCGCGGCCGGTGAAAATCGCCAGAGCAGCGTTCCTGCGCAATTCGTCCAGGAGACCTGAACCAGGCAGCCAGCGCTCGCGCCGGATCAACCCGTCGCCATTCTCGCCCAGGAAAACCTGGTTGAAGTACTCGACCACCTCGGCGTAAGGCACGCTCCTGCCGAGATCCTCAATCAGACGCTGCGAAAGGAGCCAATCGTTGTTCCAGCCTCCGGCGTTTTTAAAGTTTTGGATGGTGTCGTGTGAGACGAGGGCTCCCGTAAAGTGCCGCACCGTCTCCCGTATCGCCTCTCGATAGGATTCCGACACCTCGACGAGCACCCCGTCCATGTCGAAGACAAGTACCTCGGGAGCTTTCACCAGATCTGCTCCAGTTCGTTGAGGAATCGCTGCACCTGATCGCGTGTACCGACCGTGACGCGCACGCATCCAGGCAACTCGTAGCTTCGATCCCGGACCAGAATGCCGCGTGCTTTCAGTTCATCCCGAATTGGGAGTGCGCGGTCTCCGGCTTCAAAGAGAACGAAGTTGGCCTGGCTCTTGGTGTACGGAATCCCCAATCGTTCCAGGCCGACATACAAGAGTTCCTTTGCCGTGAGCACTTCGAGCACATATTCTTCCACGAACTTTGTATCCGTGACCGCAATGCGAGCCGCCATTGCGGCAAGCGAATTCACGCTGTAAGGCGATTGCGCCTTACGTACATACGCAATGTTTTCCCCGTTCGAAAACAAACACCCGCAGCGCATGGCCGCCATGCCATAGATCTTCGAAAACGTTCGGCTGACAAACAGATTCGGATGTTGTCGAAGAAACGGAAGAACGGTCACACCACTGAACTCGTAATACGCTTCATCGATCAGGACAGCCGCCCCCGGAGCTTTTTCCAGGATGCGTTCGATGCCGGCGATGTTCGTACCGGTTCCCGTCGGGTTATTCGGGTTGCTGATGAGAATCGCTTTCGTTTCGCTCGTGATCTTCTCAAGTAGCTCGTCCAGCGGAAAGGCCAGCGTGCCCGGACGGTAATCCACTTCCGTAACGTTCGCGCCCGCCAGCTGCGAGTAGAACCGATACATGGCGTAGGAGGGGCGCAACACAATGACGTGATCACGATCGTCCACGTAGGTGTTCACAAGAACCTGAATGGCTTCGTCCGTGCCATTGGTCAGCGTCAACTCGTCTTCGCCGACACCAAAGTGCTTTGCCAGATCCTGCAATGCATGTCCGTACTCGGGGTAAATGGTGAGATCCGCAGCCGTCAGGAAGCGCTTGATGAAGTCGAGTACGTGGGGTGGGCCGCCCACGGTATTCTCATTGAAATCCAGCCGCAGCTTGTTGCGCCTGCCATCTGAAGGTGGATGGTACGGAGCCATGTCAAGGACCGCCTGACGAGGTCGCAGCACCGTCTCGCCTGTGTTCTCTTTGCTTTCGACCATTTCGTTCACTTCGTGCATCGAACCTCGACCGATCGCGCATGGGCTTCGAGACCTTCCACTCGCGCCAGCGTTGTGATGGCCGGAACCAGTTGGGCGAGAGCAGAAGGAGAAAGTTCCTGAACGGCGATCAGCTTCACAAAATCTGCGGAGGACAGGCCGCCGCGCAGCCTTGCAGCTCCGCCGGTCGGCAACACGTGGCTCGGGCCCGCGGCGTAATCGCCGGCCGACTCCGGAGAGTTTTGTCCCAGAAACACAGTGCCTGCATTGCGAATCTGCGGCAGGAGGGAAGGATCTTGAAGGCTAAGATGCTCAGGCGCAATCCAGTTACAAAGCTCCACTCCGGCGTCCACCGTGGGCACAACGATGATGGCGCTCGAGTTCTCCACTGAAGCACGCGCCACCTCGCCAGTAGGAAGAGTTCGCAACTGTTCGTCCAACTCTCGAGCCACCTTCTTGGCCAAATCTTCCGAAGTCGTAATCAGGATGGCACTCGCCGTGACATCGTGTTCCGCTTGTGCGAGCATATCGGCCGCAATCACCTTCCCATCGCCTTCCGCGGCAAGGATGAGGATCTCGGTAGGACCGGCCAGGAAATCGATTCCAACCTCGCCGGCTAGCAATTTCTTCGCTTCAGCTACATACGCGTTTCCCGGACCCACGATCCGGTCGACTCTCGGGATGGTTTCCGTTCCAAATGCCATCGCAGCAATCGCCTGCGCACCGCCGACCCGGTACACTTCGTCGATTCCGAGCATACGCGCGCAGCCGAGTATCTCCCGAGAGGGCTTCGGAGACGTAATGCAGATCCTGCGGACGCCGGCCGTTTGAGCGAGGACGGCCGTCATCAGCAGTGTTGACGGCAGCGGATAGCGACCGGAAGGAACATAACAGCCGACAGCATCGAGAGGACGCACGACCCAGCCGAGCTTGCGTCCCGGCGAGAGCTCTTCAAACCTTTCCCGCGGAAGTTGAAGCTTTGCATATTCGCGGATATTGGCCGCGGCCAATTCCGCAGCTTCACGAACACTGTCGGGCATTGCCTCAAACGCAGCAGCGAGTTCGGACGCGGGAACACGAATCGGCTGATCAATCAACCCGTCGAACTGCCGGGCATACCGGAGAAGCGCGGCGTCCCCTTCCTCGCGGACGGTCTTCAGAATTGGGCGCACCACATCCGCAACCGAATCGGGATCCGCTTTACGGCTTTGGACGAATGCCTTCCCCTGCGAGAGATCTAGGATTCGAATCATTCGCTTACATCACGATTTTGTTCAGCGGGTATTCGACGATGCCCTGGGCGCCGGCTTCTCGCAGGCGAGGAATGATGTTCCGAACCGTGAGTTCGTCGAGGATCGTATTCACCGCCAACCAGGATTCGTCGCTGAGTTGAGAAATCGTCGGATTCTTCAACGCCGGAAGCGCGGTGAGAAGATTCGTGAGCTGCGCTTTGGGCACATTCATCATCAGTCCCACTTTGCCCAGAGCATTCATCGCGCCTTCGAGCAACAGCTTCACGTCCTCGAGCTTGCGACGCTTCCATGGGTCCGACCACGCGCTGCTATTTGCAATCAGCTGCGTGTTCGATTCCAGAACCGTTTCGATGATCCGCAGCTTGTTCGCCCGAAGCGACGAACCGGTCTCCGTGACTTCGACGATCGCGTCCGCGAGTTCAGGCGGCTTCACCTCCGTTGCTCCCCAACTGAACTCCACCTTGGCCTTCACGCCCTTGGACGCCAGATAACGCTTCGTTGTGGAGACCAACTCCGTAGCAATCGTCTTTCCTGCCAGATCCTCCGCTTTCTGAAACGGAGAACTTTCAGGAACCGCGAGTACCCAACGGACTTTGCCGAAGCTTTGCTTGGCATACACAAGGTCCGCTACGGTCTGAACGCTCGCTTCGTTCTCTTCCACCCAATCGCGTCCGGTCAATCCGGCATCGAGAACCGAGTCTTCGACGTAGCGTGCCATTTCCTGAGCGCGAATCAGCATGCATTCGATCTCGGGATCGTCGATGGACGGGAAGTAGCTACGACTGCTGGTTGCGATGGTGAAACCGGCCCGGCGGAACAAATCGACGGTCGCGTTCTCCAGGCTCCCTTTGGGAATTCCAAGTTTCAGCTTCACTTGCTGGCCCCGTAGACCTCGTCGGCGTTATAGACCTTCGCCTCCTGCTCTTGCCATCCACCTTCCTGGAGCGTTCGATAGAAACAACTTTCGTATCCGTTGTGACACACACCCGGCCCAATCGGTTCGGCCTGGACGAGAAGGGCGTCGGCATCGCAATCGGTCGCGATCGATTTCAGCACCAGGAAGTGACCGGACGTCTCGCCTTTCGTCCACAACTTCTGGCGCGACCGGCTGAAGAAGGTAACGTGACCAGTACTCACAGTCCGTTCGAACGCTTCGCGATTCATGTATCCCACCATCAAAACGCGGTGAGTCTCATGGTCCTGCACCACCGCCGTGATGAGCCCGTCCTGTTTACCGAAATCTAAGATGTCGCTGGTTGCCATGGTCAAAGAAAAAGCCCGCCGATGCGGCGGGCCGTGCAGTCTCAGATAAGAACTCGAACGCAGCCTCGCCTTAGAACACCGGATGGTGCCGATGGTGGCGGATTGCGTTGAAGATCATTAAGTCGCAGTATAACAATCTGCCGTTTGCGTTCAGCGAATCGGGCAGAACGCAATCAAACAAAAATGGTCTAAAATGATTCGAGGAAAGCGTGTGGAAATCCTGTTTCTTGAGGTGCCCCAACTCAACGCCTTTCGGGTTCGGGCATGTGGAAGTCGCCGTCTTCTCAAAACTTTCTCCCTTGAACACGCAGGGCGCTCACGTTAACTTAACCGAGTTCCCTTGATGGCTGCACGCGATCTAAGTCTCGATCAGGTTCTCCCCGATAACATCGACGCCGAGCGGTTTGTGCTCGGTGCGATTATGAGCAGCGAAAATGCTTTCCTGCAGGTCGCAGGCGCTCTTGCGGCTGAAGATTTCAGCCTGGAGAAGCATAAACGCATCTTTCTACGGATGATGGATCTCCACGAACGTGGAGAACGAATCGATCGCGTCACGCTCGCGAACGAGCTGATGAAGCAGGGTCAACTGCAATCGGTCGACGGCCTCAGCTATCTCGTTTCGCTGGACGACGGGTTACCGCAGCTCTATAACCTCGACAGTTATGTGTCGATCGTTCGCGAGAAGGCCCTTCTCCGACGCATCATCACTGTCTCGCAAGACACAATTGACCGCTGCTTGAACTGCGAAGAAGACGCCAAACAGATTCTGGGTGCCGTCGAAGACGCGCTCATGAAGCTGGGTGATGTTCAGTCGAAGAATAGCCTGGCCAATCCGGCGCAGATCATCACGGAATACGAAGGCGGCATCAACGCTTTTCTCGACACCAGTAAGCGGATCAAAGGCATCAGCACGGGATTTTTGAAATTCGATGAAATGACCGGCGGGCTCCGCGAAGGAGAACTATTTATCCTCGCTGCGCGTCCCGCGATGGGGAAAACCGCGCTTGCCCTGAACATTGCACAGCATGTGGCCAGCAACCCGGCAAATCCCAAAGCCGTCGCGGTCTTCTCGCTCGAGATGTCGAAAGAATCGCTGTTGACTCGTATGCTGTGCGCCTCGGCCCGCGTGGACCAGCAACGATTCCGTGCCGGCTACTTGAATCCGGATGAACGTCGATCGCTCCAGGAATCGATGTATCAGATGGTAGAAGCGCCGCTGTTTATCGACGACACGGCAGGTACCAATCTGATGGATGTGCATTCGAAGCTACGCCGGCTTCAGGCGGAACACGACCTCGGTCTCGTCGTGATCGATTACCTGCAGCTGATGCAAGGCCGCGGGCGCTTCGAGAACCGCGTGCAGGAGATCAGCTCTCTCTCGCGCGGGTTTAAGTTGATGTCGAAAGAGCTTCGGGTGCCGTTCCTGGTCCTGTCTCAGCTGAGCCGTGCGCCTGAAACTCGTCCCGGCGATCACCGTCCGATGCTGAGCGACCTTCGCGAATCGGGAAGTATCGAGCAGGACGCCGACATGGTGGCCTTCATCTTCCGCGAAGAAGTGTATCGCCCCGACAAAGAAAGTCTGAAGGGTATCGCGGAACTCATCCTCGCCAAGCAGCGTAACGGTCCCACAGGACGCGTTAAGCTGGCATTCCTGAACCGCTACACCAAATTTGAAAATCTTGCTGCCGATACGGGTGATGACGATGCGCCATTCGAATAAGCGCATGCTATCGATCGGGAATTAGAAGCGCAGGCAGATCTTTCCGAAATGCTGCTGCTTTTGCATGTAGCCGAGGGCTTCGGGGAACTCGGTCCAGGGGAAAACCCGGTCGATCACAGGCTTGATGTTGCCGAACGCAATGGCGCGGTTCATTCTTTCGAACATCCAACGCGAGCCAACATAGATGCCCTGCACGCGGATGCTGTTCATGAGGATACTTGTCGGTGCGACACTTGGCTCGACACCGCTTAGAACGCCGATGACGCTGACCAATCCACCCATCCGCACCGCCCTCAACGACTTCGGTATTGTGTCGCTGCCGCCCACTTCGACTACGTTATCTACACCCACGCCATCGGTCAGCTTGCGTGCAGTTTCTTCCCACTCGGGCGTTTCTTTGTAGTTGACCGTGTCGGCTGCGCCCAGCGACCGTACGCGCTCGAGCTTTTCGTTGCTGCTTGAAGTCACGATGGTGCGCAAGCCTGCTGCTTTGGCAAACTGCAGGGCGAAGACCGATACGCCTCCGGTCCCTTGCAGTAGCACTGTCTGTCCCGGCACAGCCGGCTCAGTCTCAAACAGCGCATGCCAAGCCGTCACCGCAGCACACGGCAGGCAGGCAGCCTCGTCGTCGTTGAGCGCAGGCGGGACCGAGACCAGGCCATCCTCCGAGAACAGCACATATTCTGCCAGCAAGCCTTGAACCGCGCCGCCCAGGGCAGAATTCCACTTTTCGCGGTTGATCGGGCCATCGATCCATTTCTGCATGAAAATGCCCGCCACGCGATCGCCCTTTTTCCAGCGCTCTACGCCCGGACCAACGTCCTCTACGACGCCAGACCCGTCAGATAGCGGCCGCATGGGACGCTTAAGCCGGGGATTGTAGCTTCCTTGTACGACGCGCAGGTCTCGGAAATTGAGCGAAGCCGCCCTCATTTTGACCAGCACTTGCCCGGGGCCCGGCCGCGGGATCTCGGTCTCATTCAGCCGAAGCTGTTCTATGCCAAATTCCGCGATCTCAAATTGCTTCACGGCTTCAGATCCGTAGTGAACTGAATCAGACTTTCGAGCTTCTGACGCGCGGCACCAGTATCGATGGATTCGGCTGCCATGGCAACGCCGACCTTCAATTCCGAAGCGCGCTGACCAACAACCAATGCGGCGGCTGCATTCGCGAGCACAACATCGCGCGCAGGTCCCACGTCGCCGTTGAGCACGGAACGGACAATGGCCCCGTTCGTCTCGGCATCCCCGCCCTTCAGATCCTCCGGCGCGCTCTGCTCCAAACCGAAGTCGGAAGGAAACCAGCGGCCCTTCTGCACTCTTCCATCCTCGACCTGGAAGATGGTTGTATAGGTCGTCGTGGTGATCTCATCCAGGCCATCACCGCCGTTGACAACGAAAGCACGCTCGATTCCGAGGCGGGCGGATGCATTGGCCAACATCTCGGCCGCCCGAACCGAAAAGGCCCCGATCACTTGAATCCTCGCCCGGGCAGGGTTTGTCAAGGGGCCGAGCAAGTTGAACGCGGTTCGTCCCTTCAGAGCAGCTCGGGCCTCGCGTGCGTTTTTCATTGCCGGATGGAATGAGGGCGCATACAGAAACCCGATCCCGATGCTTTCAACACAGGCGCTCACCTGTTCGGGTGTTAGATCGACCCGCACTCCGAGGTGCTCGAGAAGGTCACAACTTCCGCAGCGGCTCGACACCTTGCGGTTTCCGTGCTTTGCCACACGCATACCGGCCCCTGCGGCAACAAAAGCAGCGGCGGTAGAAATGTTGAAAGTTTCGGCTCCATCGCCTCCTGTACCGCATGTATCGACCAGCGGAATTTCAGACTGGTCCACGTGGATGGGCAGGCTCTGCTCTCGCATCGCCGCAGCGAAGCCCACAATCTCGGCTACGGTTTCGCCCTTATTACGAAGGAAGGACAGGATTTCGGCGATCTCGTCGCTGTTGATCTCTCCCGCGAGGATCTGACGCATGAGATCGGAAGCCTCGGGCTGCGCGAGATGAACCGAGTTGCGAAAAGGAAGATAGCTTCGTCGCCGCGCTGGCGTCGGGAGAAGCGTTTCCGGTTCCTCTAATTCAGAGATCATTCGAATGTTTTACTCAAAGACGTGCGTCGCAGACCAACTGGGATTCGGGTGCTCGATACTCGCCGGAAATAAATCCGAACCGTTCGCGAAACCGAGGACGACCACTCCCGACACACTACGCCACGGGAGAGGTGCTCCGTTGCGCGGCACACTCTTAACCTGCTCAGTAAAGATGCCCCCTAGCATTGACCCATGGCGTAGCCGCGGGAAAGACTCACTGTGAAAACCGCAGAACGAATCGCCCTCTCCACAAGATACCCTGTTCACCGCATCCGTTTACAGGCGAACGTTCGGTACAGGCTCTGTCAACCCGCTACGCTGGAGAAACGAAGGAGTTCTTGTTGTGTTAGTCGTCATGAACGCTTCCGCAGGCAGGGAGGAGATTGAACGCGTCTGCCGTCGCATCCAGTCTCTGGGATACAAACCACACATCATACCGGGCGAACAGAGAACAGCCGTTGGCGTCACGGGAAACAGTGGGCCTATCGACCCTTCTGAGTTCGAGGGTCTTCCGGGCGTCGCGGAGGCCATTCGTGTCTCAAAGCCTTACAAACTGGTCAGTCGCGAGACCAAAGCGGAGAACACGGTCGTAACCGTGAACGGTGTTCCTGTTGGCGGCGACGAGTTAGCCATCTGTGGTGGACCCTGCTCGGTCGAGAGCCGGTCGCAGATTCTGGCCGCGGCCGAGGCCGTCAAGGCGGCGGGTGGACAACTGCTAAGGGGAGGCGCGTACAAGCCGCGCACTTCGCCCTACGCATTCCAGGGTCTCGGGGAAGAAGGCCTTCGTTATCTGTCTGAAGTCCGCGAAGCGACCGGGCTCGGCATTGTCACAGAAGCGATCGACGTGGAAACCTTCGACCTCGTCGAGCGGTATGCGGATTGCGTGCAGATCGGAGCGCGCAACATGCAGAATTTTTCTCTTCTGCGGCGCGCCGGCCGAGCCCGCAAGCCCATCCTGCTAAAGCGCGGCATGTCCTCCACTCTCGAAGAATTTCTGATGGCGGCCGAGTATATCCTCGCTGAAGGGAATTACGATGTCATCCTCTGCGAGCGAGGCGTTCGCACCTTTGCCGACCACACCCGAAATACTCTCGATCTGAGCGTCGTGCCCGCAGTACAGAGCCTGAGCCACCTGCCGATCATCGTCGACCCAAGCCATGGAACGGGAAAACGAGACAAGGTTCTCCCCATGTCACTGGCGGCCGTCGCTGCAGGTGCCTCGGGCCTGATCGTCGAAGTTCATCCGGATCCCGAAAAGGCGCTATCCGATGGCTACCAATCGCTGACGCCGGAGCAGTTCAGCGAGCTTACGGAGGAATGCAGGGCTTTCCGGGCACTTCTTAATTCCAGGCGGCGCATACCCGTGGCGGTGCACGAACCGGTTCCAGCATCATTCGAGCGCTCCGAACGCGAGATACACTAGCGATTGGCCCTAAACTGTCCCTCATCTAAGCGGCAATTCAAACTATGAAAATTCACGAGTATCAGGCGAAATCCATCCTCGCCAAATACGGAGTTCCTGTCCCGCGCGGGCAGGTCGCATACACGGTGGAAGAGGCTGAAGCAGCTGCGAAAGAACTCGGCGGAAGTGTCGTGGTGAAGGCACAGATTCATGCCGGAGGCCGAGGCAAGGGTGGCGGCGTTAAAGTCGCCAAAAACTTCGCCGAAGCAACCGAGATGGCGAAGAAGATTATTGGAATGACTCTGGTGACGCATCAGACGGGCCCGGAGGGCAGGGTCGTTCAGCGGCTGCTCATCGAAGAAACTCTCCCCATTGAGCGTGAGCTTTATCTCGGCATCGTTCTAGACCGCGCCACGGGCAAAAACGTCTTTATGGCGTCAAAGTCGGGCGGCATGGATATCGAAGAAGTCGCGGCAACCACGCCGGAACTGATCCTTAAAGAGGAATTGATTCCGGGACAGGTTCTCCAGCCGTTCCAGGCGAGGAAGCTGGCCTTCGAAATGGGTATCCCCACAGCGAGCGTGAATGCGGCGGTTGCGGCCATGACCGCTCTATCGAAGGCTTATGAAGCCGTTGACGGCTCGCTCGCAGAGATCAACCCATTCATTCTGACGAGCGACGGACGGGTCTACGCGCTCGACGCGAAGATCACGATCGACGATAACGCGCTGTACCGGCACAAGGATCTGTTGGAACTGCGCGATCTGAACGAGGAGGATCCGCTCGAAGTGGAGGCTTCCCGTTTCGGACTCAACTACATCAAGCTCGACGGCAACATCGCGTGCATGGTGAACGGAGCAGGTCTGGCAATGGCCACCATGGACATCATCAAATACGCGGGTGGGCAGCCGGCCAACTTCTTAGACGTGGGCGGCGGCGCGAGCGCGGAACAGATCAAGAATGCCTTCCGCATTCTGCTCTCCGACACAAGCGTGAAAGCGGTTTTGATCAATATCTTCGGTGGCATCCTGCGCTGCGACACGCTGGCCAACGGCGTGGTCTCGGCCGCTTCCGAACTTGGAATTAAGATTCCTGTCGTGATCCGCATGGAGGGCACGAACGTGGAACTCGGACAGAAAATCCTGACCGAATCGGGCTTTAACTTTACGGTGGCCGACGGCATGAAAGATGCGGCAGAGAAGGTAGTGAGATTGGCGCAATGAGCGTACTTGTTAACGAGAACACCAGACTTCTTTTCCAGGGATTTACCGGCCGCGAAGGTACCTTCCACGCCACTCAGGCGATCAATTACGGCACCAAGGTCGTCGGCGGAACAACGCCCGGCAAAGGCGGCCAAAGGCATCTCGATCGCCCGGTCTTCAACACGGTCGAGGAGACGGTAAGAGAGACAGGCGCGAATGCTAGCGTAATCTTCGTCCCCCCGCCATTTGCGGCCGATGCAATCATGGAGGCCGCTGACGCGGGTCTGCCACTGGTCGTCTGCATCACCGAAGGCATTCCAGTCAACGATATGGTCCGTGTGTGGTCATATCTGAAGACCAAGCCGGCAACTCGCCTTGTCGGTCCCAATTGCCCGGGTGTGATTACACCAGGCAAGTGCAAAATCGGCATCATGCCGGGGCATATCCATTTACCTGGGCACGTCGGCATTGTTTCGCGATCGGGCACCCTCACTTATGAGGCGGTCGGCCAGTTGACGAAGCTCGGAATCGGACAATCGACCTGTATCGGAATCGGCGGCGATCCCATTATTGGCACGTCTTTTACGGACGCGATCCAGCTGTTCAACGAAGATCCGGACACGCACGCCATCATCATGATTGGTGAAATCGGCGGAAACGCGGAAGAGTTGGCCGCGGAATACGTGAAAGCACACGTGAAAAAGCCCGTCGTCGGCTTTATCGCAGGCCAGACCGCACCTCCGGGCCGACGCATGGGACACGCAGGCGCCATTATTTCCGGTGGTTCGGGTAAGGCGGAAAACAAGCTGGCGGCAATGGAAAACGCCGGCATCGTTGTATGCCCTTCACCTGCCGTTCTCGGCGAAAAAATGAAATTGGCTCTTGCAGGCGCCGCCCAGGCGCCTGTCAATTAGGAAAACAGGTTCATGGCATTAGAACAAACATTCGGCATGATCAAACCGGACGCCGTCACAAACGGTCACGTCGGCAAGATCCTTGCTTTCGTTGAAGAAAATGGATTTCGCATTGTCGGGATGAAAACCCGCCGTATTTCGCGCCACGAGGCGGAAGCTTTTTACTCCGTCCACAAGGAGAGGCCTTTCTTTAACAGCCTCGTCTCGTTCATGACGGAAGGACCCGCGGTCGTGATGGTCCTCGAACGGGAAGATGCCGTCTCGAAATGGCGTGAAGTGATGGGAGCGACGAATCCGGCCAACGCGGCAGAAGGAACAATCCGCAAGAAGTACGCGGAAAGCATCGAACGGAATTCGGTGCACGGCTCGGACGCTTCCGAGACGGCAGCCGTTGAAATTCCCTTCTTCTTTAGCGCCGCTGAACTGCTCTAGAAACGAAAAGGGAGCGGCCTTTCGACCGCTCCCTTTTCGAAACCACGAACAACCGTTAGGCGACTCGTGGTTCCAATGCCGGCGCATCCATTACGTTTGCCAGCGCTTTGCGAGTCTTTTCGGCAAGGTTCCGGAGCTTCGCTTGCTTTGGACGACTCAGCCTGCGTTCTACGCTGCGACGGGCACGCAACAGGCGGATGCGAACGGCGGTTTCCGACCACCCGTGTTGACGGGCAATCTCTTGAACTTTATACCCCTCGATGTAGTGTCCCTCAAGAACTACTCGATCATTCGGTTTGCAATCACCCAGGATTCGCTTCACATCGATCGCCGCCACGTTCATACGGGGCGGTGCCTGAAGTTCCGGTAACGTTTGTGTTTGCGGTTCTCTACGTAGAAAAGTGCGATGGATATTTAACGCAATGCTATTGGTCCAGGTTAGAACAAGGTTGGGATCACGCAATTGCTCACGGCGCTCCCAGCCTTTTGCCCACGCTGCTTGTGCAGTATCGAGAGCCGCATCATAAGACAGCCCTCGAGATACGAGAAAGCGGACTGTAAGACTGAAACCCTTCTGATAAGCTCTGCCGTACTCTTCGTTTGTCATTGAAAGCTACATCGCTCCTAAAAGTAAACGTCTGACTCGCCTGCTTACCGCGAGTTTGATGACCTGTTGCGATCATCTATCGGTGAAGTACCGCGCTCACCTGCACTCTCAATAGGCAGTTTTCGTGCCAAGTTATTGACCGGCTTGGCCCCCGAAACATCACCCAGTCTATCTCCTTGTGAATTATGGGGTTATAAGTTTCGATCTTGAGGATCGACGAGCGACGAACGTTTCGCATCAGTAGTTCGTGCGCCAGCCGTGAGGCAAATTTTGCGCGAACGCCTCGGTATTCACGAAACGTTTTCACTCTAGAAGAAATGCGGTTGAATTCGTGCCTTTACTCGCCCCTCAAGAAGGCGATTTAGGCACACTACTGGCCGGGATAGCTTTTAAGGGAGAAGCGAAAGCTACTTACGGTCGCTGGCGGGCGAAGAGGGTGTAGGTTCGCTCTTGTGCGGCTCTTCGGTCACTGCTTTCATGCTGTCGCGGAACGACCGGATGCCCTTGCCGAGTCCCTGGCCAAGCTCGGGGAGTTTCTTCGGACCGAAGAAGATTACAGCCACAGCCAGAATCAGGAGCAAATGTTGTGGTTGTAGCAATCCTTCGATCATAAGTATCTCCTCTTAAAGCGGGTTATCCCGGACTTTTCCGGGCGTAACTACATTATAGCGACTCACCCGAAGATTTTCCGTAACTGTTTGAAAAAACAACGTATTCTTCCGCGCAGAGCGGCATTGACATAAACTGGTGCCTCGGGTATAGTGCTGAAGTACTGAACTATCAATAAGTTGAGGCGTTTGCTTGCATCTTCCAGAGCGGCTTGGTGTTGTCGTTAGGGGTCCGGTTCCTGAACACATTCCGCTTGCGGGGTTGCTAGATGGGATCGCGGATTAGCATGGAAGGTCAACAAGACGGAACCCTGGAATTGCCAGCCTCGGATTCGAGCGACTATCAAGCCTTCCTGGAGACTTACAGTCACCAGTTCACTACCAGTGACCGGGAAGTCCTTCAAGGTCAAGTTCTCAAGGTCACAGATAAGGAAGTGATCGTCGACATTGGCCGGAAGATCGAAGGGCTTGTGCCGGCTTCGCAATTCCCGCAGGTGAACGGATCGCCGGCGGTGAAGGCCGGCGACACCATCGAGGTGATGTTCGACCGCTCGGGCGATCAGGTCGAGGGCTACATCCTCCTTTCTCATGAGAAAGCCCATCGTCTCCATATCTGGGATGAACTCGAGAAAGCAGTTCACGATAATTCGCAGGTTTCAGGCAGGGTACTCAACAAAGTGAAGGGCGGTTTGGCCGTCGATATCGGGATCGTCGCGTTTCTTCCAGCCTCACAGATCGAACTCCGGCCGCTACACAATCTCGACAGCTACATCGGCCAGGAGATCAGTGTCAATATTCTGAAGCTGAACCGTCGACGTGGGAATGCCGTTGTCTCGCACCGCGTTCTACTCGAGCACGAACAGTCCGCCAAAAAGGCGGAAGCGCTCGCCAATTTGTGTGAGGGAGCGGAAGTCACGGGCGTGGTCAAGAACCTGACCGACTATGGAGCTTTCGTTGACCTCGGGGGCATCGACGGATTACTCCACGTCAGTGACATGAGCTATGGGAACGTGACCCATCCCTCGGCGGTAGTGCATGCTGGTCAAGAGCTGACGGTCAAAGTCCTGAAGTTCGATCGCGAAAAGGAACGCATTTCGATCGGACTGAAACAGATGCGGCCCGATCCCTGGCTGGACATCCAATCTCACTATCCTCCGGGGAGCCGCGTCATCGGCCGCGTGGTCAGCGTCACCGATTACGGAGCTTTCGTTGAACTTGAGCCCGGCGTAGAGGGACTGATTCACATCTCCGAGATGACCTGGAGCCGGCGCATGAAGCATCCGGCCAAAATCGTCAAGGTTGGCGACCAGGTAGAGGCTGTTGTCCTGGACATCAAGCCCGCGGACCGCAGAATCTCGCTCGGCATAAAGCAACTCGAAGCGGATCCCTGGACCACCGTTGCTGAACGGTACAGCATCGGATCCCTGGTCGAGGGCCGCGTGCGAAAACTGGCGGATTTCGGTGCTTTCGTCGAAATCGAAGAAGGCGTGGACGGACTGGTGCACATCTCGGATATGTCGTGGAATGCGCATGTGAAGCATCCGTCCGAGGTCGTCAAAAAGGGACAGGTGATCCAGGCGGTCATCCTCAACATTGATGCTCCCGGCCGCCGGCTTTCATTGGGAGTCAAGCAGCTGCAACCGGATGGCTGGGAGACTTTCTTCCGCACACACCAGATTGGGGACGTTGTGAAGGGGAAAGTCACTCGCTGCGCTGCATTTGGCATTTTTGCCGAGTTACTGCCGGGTGTCGAAGGTCTGTGCCATCGGAGCGAGATTCTGGCCGAAAACATCAAGAAAACAGGAGATAGTGGAGAAGCGGGCGAGTTCCCCGGTTTGCCGATAGGCCAGGAGATCGCCTTTAAAATCATTAAACTGAATGAAGCTCAGAAACGCATTGGTCTCAGCCAGCGCGCCATCACAGAAGATGATGAGCGTAGCCGCCTGCAGCAATACAACAGGCAAGCCGCTGCAGCCACGTCCACCGTGGGGGGTGCTTTGAGGCGCAGCCGGTGGGAAGACAGCAGATATCAGGAGCAAGGACAAAGCAGCGATGACGAAAGCTGAGCTGATCGAAGAAGTCTCCAAAGTGGTCGAGATGACCCGAAAAGATTCGGAGATGATCGTCGAGACGATCTTCGACAGCATTGTAAACAGCCTGCATAAGGGAGAAAAGATAGAGATCCGGGGATTCGGCAGCTTTCGCACCCGGCAACGCCAGCCCCGGGTGGGCCGGAATCCTAAAACAGGCTCGCGGGTGGAAGTACCTTCAAAGAGGATTCCCTACTTCAAGCCGAGTAAAGAGCTCCGAGACCTGGTCAACGGAAGCGCCGGTGAGGAGGTCACAACCTCAGCGGTATCCGAACCGCCTGGGGATTACGGCCAGAATAACGGCTTCAACCAGTAGACGCTGGAATCCGAACTCGCACCGGCTATGGATTATCTGTGGACGCCTTGGCGTTCCACGTACATGAAGCAAACCAGGGTGAGCAGTGGCTGCATTTTCTGCGATGCGGTACGCGGGTCGGACGATCAGGAATCACTGGTCGTCCACCGTGGACAACACTGTTTCGTCATTCTGAACCGCTATCCTTATACCAGCGGTCATCTGATGGTCGCGCCGTACATTCATGTGTCTCGGCTCAGCCATCTCGACGAGCCTGCGGCCGGGGAGATGATGCATTTAACCCGTTTTGCCGAGAAAGGACTCGGAGAAGTCTACTCTCCGGACGGCATCAACGTGGGTATGAACATGGGTGAGGCAGCAGGCGCGGGCATTGAACAGCACATCCATATGCATGTCCTTCCGCGTTGGAAGGGCGACGCCAACTTCATGACCAGCGTGGGACAAACGCGCATCATTCCTGAGGTACTCCTCGATACCTGGACCAAACTCCGCGAAGTGTTTCACAATTTAAGCAGATTTTAATGCGAAACATCCCCGGAGTGAGGCACTATGGGGAATACCTCATGTTTGATTGGTCACTCGATCCGAGATCTCAGCTTGCTTTTCTGTGTCTCCTAACGGCGTTCGTGTTCTTCAACAATGACGGGCTGTTCTTCATGTTCTCCACCATGGCGGTCTGCTCCAGGATCAGCCACCTCCTCTAGCCGGAAACAGTTAGTTTCGTCAACCAACTCAGCGACTGAGAGGCGTCTCATCGAAACGCTCGAGTAGCTCCTTCGGGCCTGAGTAGATACTGTCCGCGCCTGCAGCCCTGAGGTCCGCCTCGGCAAAGCCGCCACATAGTACCCCGACCATCAGCAGACCGGCTTTTTTCGCCGCTTCTGCATCATGAGGGCTGTCTCCGACCACCACCACGCTCTCTCGGTCAATCGAATCCCCCAGTTTTGCCAACGCCGCTTCGAAGATATCGGGGTGAGGCTTTGATTTCTCCGCGTCGGCTGAAGAGGTTGCGGCGTCGAGCAGATCATCGACGCCGG
>Ga0308176_10000619_pt1 | contig 22373 bp, 19 predicted proteins | sample PhyCR2_3_FD_203890 | JGI IMG/M metagenome (GOLD analysis project Ga0308176, IMG submission 203890) | Soil microbial communities from UC Gill Tract Community Farm, Albany, California, United States - DLSLS.C.R2 | ecosystem: Environmental > Terrestrial > Soil > Agricultural land | place: USA... | reverse complement strand
AGAGCCACCCCCACAACGGACAGAAATAGACGAAATAGTGCTCCCAGCAAAGGGGGCTGAAGATCAAGAGCCAGGCAATCAGGGCAAGGGCGGCGGCGAAGAGGTAGGGCGGCAGGTGGAGGCGGTCGGGCCGGCGGAAGATGGCGAACAGGATCGCGGCCAGCGTGGCGATTTGAGCCGCCCGGAAGGGGAGCATGATCGAGAGGGGGAGCGGCGCGTGACCGACGGTGCGGAGGAGCGCGCCTTGGAGGGACTTGTTGCCGGGATTGGTCGCCGAGCCGCCGAGCGTTGGCCCGACCGTAAAGAAGAATTCGTGGAAGGTGGAGCGGCCGGCTACGGCCAGGGAAAGCGCGAGGAATCCGACGCCGAGGACGGCGGACCATGTGAGCAGTCTCCATCGACGGCGTGCGGCGGCGAGGGGCAGGAGCATGGCCGGGGCGACTTTCATCACCGCACCAATCACGATGGCGGCGGCGGATTTTAAGCCGGTCCGAGGCGAGGCCGGGAGCAGGAGATTGAGTATCGCGACGCCGGTCAGGGCGGCGACGATGGGGGACATGTTCTGGACTCGGACACAGCGGTAAGCCAGTACGGAGAAGGCGACGGCGAGGGTGATCCATCCCGAGGCGCGCGACGTTCCGCCGGCGCAGAGCTCGTAAGTGCGTCCCGCCTGAACGGAAATGAGCCACGTACAGGCGATCAGGACGGCGACGAAGGCCCAATGGGCCTGCGCGAAAGTGAGCCATCCCATTGGGTAATAGAGCACCGCCTGCCACGGGGGCTGGATGTACGGGGTGAGGGCGATCACGTGGTGCTCGGCCGCAAGGCGCTCGAGCGCGGGCTTATTGGAGCCTTCGAAGCCGACGTAATACGGGCTGGACTCGGCGGGGACCGGGTAGAGCGCGTCCCATGCGCCCAGGCGCGCCACCAGCCCGCCGACGTAGATACCGGAAAGGTCCTGATAGGTAGGACGGAGCCAGAGGCTGAGCGGTAGGGTGATGCCGAGCCAGGCAAGGGCGATGTGCCTGCATCGTTGGTTGAAGCGGTCGATCGGCGTGGGGATGGGGTGTTCCGTCGCGGTCATCGAATCTCACATACTGTTAGGGGGAAGTGGGGGCGAATCATCCGGAATGTCGTGCCGAGGTGTGAGTGGCGAACCACGGTCGCCTTGATTCGTCTTACCCTTGCCGTCAACCATCTTAGCGGCGAAGAATTCTTATCGGTCGCTCCAAGCGTTCCGAGCCGTGGCATTTGCCTGTGAGCGTGCTTACGGTACCAATGTGCTGTGATGGCCGATAGACCGGTAGGTTCACATGTGGTTTCTCACGATACTGATGTTGCTGAATGCCTGGGCCGACCAGCGGAGCGTCGTCCTGGAGTATCGTCTGGAGTTCGAGAACCTCCCGATCAACATCTATGACGTGGCCCTTGGCTTGGGCGTGCTCGTATCATTGATGCGGCGGCGTTCCTCGCCGGATTTGGCACCTACGGATCGCGCTCATCCGCTCCTGAAGTGGATTTTCGGGACGTCGCTGCTGGCGCTGGCGGCCGGCGCGGTGGGGATCATCGGCAACGGGGCTTATTTCCGCGAGGCGCTGCCGCCGCTACGCAGCTTTGTGGCGATTCCGCTCAGCGTGTACCTGGGGTACGCGTTCATCAAGAACATGAAGTCCGCGCGGTGGTTCATGTACGTCCTGGTCCTGGCGGGGCTGGGGGCGGCAGTGCTCAACTGCCTCTACTTCGGCTCCAACGCGGGGACGGCGGCGAGCCAGAGCAACTTGAACATTCTGCGCGCAATTAACTACGAGACCGCGTACGCCGGGCTGGCGGCCGAACTGCTCATCTTCACCTTCGTCATCGGCCTGCGCCTGCTCCCCACGAGCCTGGCGGTCCCGTTGGCCGGGATCTGCTTCATCGGCGACTGCGCGACGCTGTCGCGCAGCGAGTGGGTGGCGATCGCGGCGGGCGTCTGCATGATCTACCTGCTGCTGCCCAAGGGATTTCAGTGGGGGAAGGTGGTACGCGCGGCGATATTTTTTCCGCTGGTGTTGCTCGTTTTCGGGTGGATCGGGCTGCTGGTGGGTTCGGAGGTGACCGGGACCGACTTTTTCGGGAAGATGGCCGGCCGGGTGGAAACGCTGCTGCCGAGCAGCGGCGACGACGTCGACGTGCACGCGTGGGACACGCGATTGCCTGCCGCGACCCGCGAACTGGAGCTCTGGTGGGAGAACCCCCTCCTCGGGCAAGGCTACGGCATCCAGTGGGCCGAGTCGAGGCGAGACGGCAGGTTCGAGTTCGGGTTCCGGCACAACGCCTGGACGTCCGTCCTGGCCGAGAGCGGCATCTTCGGGTTCGCGACGTACGCGCTGGTGGTGTTCGGCATGTTGTTCGCAGGCCGGCGCATGGTCAAGGACCAGTGGGACCGGGAGTCGGTCCTGATAGGGGCGCTGGGCGCGATGGCCGGGGCGCACGTGCTGATCTGGGGGCTGAGCACGCTATCTTTCAACGAGCTCCGCGGCGCAATCCCGCTGGGGTTGGTTTGCGGCGTGGTGCTGAAGGTCCGGGCGATTCAACTGACGGCGCGGCGCGTTGCGAGTGAAACCGAAGGCGCGGAGTTGGTGGCAACGGAGGGCGCAATGGCGGGCGAGGTGCCCGTGGCGGTGGTGCCGGAATATCCGGCGGGGTTCGGGGGGTGGTAAGCCGCGGGCGAAGGGGTCGGCTCGTCACGGCGGAGTGAATTGATGGCGACGACGATCTCGGTTGTTACGCCGAGCTACAACCAGGTCAAGTACGTCGAGCAGACGCTGCGTTCGGTGATCGGGCAGCGGGCGGACGTTCACGAATATTTCGTGATGGACGGGGGCAGCACCGATGGTTCGGTGGACGTGATCCGGCGGTACGCCGACCGGATCGACTACTGGATTTCGGAAAAAGACCGGGGGCAGTCGGACGCGATTCACAAGGGGTTTTCGCGGGCGACGGGGGACGTGCTGTGCTGGCTCAATTCCGACGACCTGTTCCTGCCGGGGGCGCTGCGAACGGTGAGGGAGGCGTTCGACCGGCACCCGGAGTGGGACGTGGTACTCGGCTACCACGTCAACATCGACGCGGAGGGTCGGCTGACGGCGGTGCACCGGATTCCCGGCCAGACGCTCTCCTGGCTGAAGTGGGGGATCCTGCACGTGGCGCAGCAGGCGTGTTTCTTTCGGCGAAGCCTCTACGAGCGGGTGGGGGGGCTGGACCTTTCGCTGCATTGCGTGATGGACAGCGAGTTGTGGATCCGCTTCCTCGCCGCGGGCGCGAAGTGGGGCCACGTCCGCGAGCACCTGGCGGCGTACCGGTTGCACGAGGAGACGAAGACGGCCGAATGGCACAAGGGCAAGTACGCTTCTGAGGATCGGAAGCTGGACGAGAAGTATCCGGCGTTCCGGCTCCGGGGGATCAAGGGCTGGCTGGGGAAGAGCGCGTACCGGGCGACGCAGGTGTTGAGCGGGCGCTACCCGCGGGCGAGACTGGAGACGTGGCGGTTGCGGGGGAAGCGGTTGGAGGAGGTTTACGGCGACGCGGGGTCCGAGGCGGCATGAGCGCACAGGAGTTGTCAACCGGAGTGGCCGCGGGGGGCGCGGACGGTGCGCGGTCGCACGTTCAATTCCGCCACGAGCGGGCCCGGCGGATCTGGCTATCGGTTTTCTCCTCGCTACTGACCAAGCCGCTGGCGTTTGCGATCCCGTTGCTCACCATCCCGCTGTTTTTCAGGTATCTGGGACAGGAGCGGTACGGGCTTTACGAGTCCGTCACGGCACTGTCGGCATGGCTGGGGCTGATGAACCTGGGGCTGGGGCTGGGATTGGTCAACCGGCTGACGGAATGCCACGTCTCGGGGGACCGAGCGCTGGCCAGGCGGTACGTGTCGAACGTAGTGCTGGCGACGGGTGCGCTGGCGGCGGCGGGCACCGTGCTGGTCGCGGTGCTCGCGCTGGCAGTGAACTGGGCGCACTTGTTCGGCGTCAGCGACGCGCGCATGGGGCGCGAGGTGGGGTGGTCGGTATTGGTCGCGGGCGTCGCGACGGTCGTGGGGCTGGTCGCCAGCGTATCCGGGGCGGTGTACGTGGGCTACCAGGAGACGCACCGGAGCAACCTGTGGGACGGCGCGACGAAGGTGCTCACGCTGGCGGCGATGGTCGGGGCGGTTTTCACGCCGTTCGGGCTCGTCGGCGTGACCGCGGCGGCGGTGGGGGCGCCGTGCGCGGTGCGGCTGGTGAACGTGCTGTACCAGTTCGGGTGGGAGAGGCCATGGCTGCGGCCGACCGTGAGGGACTATGACCGCGCCGTCCTGCGATCGCTGCTCGGCGAAGGCGTGTGCCTGTTCGTGATCCAGAGCGCGGCCGTGGCGATCTTCCAGTCGGACAAGCTGGTGGTCGGGATTGTGGTTTCGCCATCGGCGGTGGCGCCGTACGCGGTGCTCAGCCGGCTGTTCCTGATCGTCTGGGGGGTGTTCGGCCTCGTGCTGGCGCCGCTGTGGCCGGCGTTCGGGGAAGCGCTGCGGCGGGGGGACCTCGGTTGGGTGCGGCGGACCCTGAGGTGGAGCGTGATGGGCGGCGTGGGCGCGATGTTCGCGTGCGGGGTGGTGATGCTCGTCGGCGGCGACACGGTCATCCGGCTGTGGACGCGCGGGCAGGGGCTGCACGTGTCGCGGCAACTCGTGGTGGCGATGTCGCTGGCCTGCGCGCTGTGGGTCTGGATGGGGTGCCAGTCGATCGTGCTGAACGCGGCGGGCGTGCTGCGGCCGCAGATGCTGTTCATCGGGGTGCAAGCGGTGCTGAATCTGGCGGCTGCCGTGGCGGGGGGGAAGTGGCTGGGCGTCGAGGGCGTGGCGTGGGCGATCGTGGTGAGCGGGCTGGTATCGACGGCGTGGGGGTACCCCTGGATGGTGCACCGGTATTTGCGCGGGGCGGTGCGGATGGCGGGCGAAAATCCTGCGGCGGCCGTGGCGGCGGAGGCCGGCGTGACGGGCACTTCGGCGGCGGGGGAACTGGCCGGTTCGGGGGCGGTTCCGTGAAAGTCACGCGGGAGACGACTCGATCGGCGGTGGCGGGCGCGGTTGCGGGCGGCGCCGCGCGGTGCCGGGTGTGCGGGTCGGAGGAATGCGAAGTCCTCGGTCCGCCGGTGTACCGCCTGCCGCACAACGTGGCCGGCGTGCCGATCGACTTGAGCGACCTGGATCTGTCGTACTGCCGGTGCCGGGCGTGCGGGTACGAGTTTATTTTCCCGCCGATTCCTGACGAGCGATTGCTGGAGTGTTACCGGACGGCGGCGGCGGATCGGTGGGAGACCGATGGGAACGTGACCGGGGCACGGGGGTACGCGCGAAAGAAGGCGGTCCTGGACCGTTTCGCACCCGGGCGGCGCGTGTTGGATTTCGGGTGCTTCGACGGGGGCTTCCTGGGTTATCTCGGGCCCGACTACGACCGGTGGGGTATCGAGCCTTCGGCCACGGCGGCGGAGGCTGCGCGGGGGCGCGGGGTGCGGATTCTGGGGGCGACGGTCGATGCGGTGGATCCGGCCGTGACCGAGCCGTTCGATGCGATCACCGTGTTTGATGTGGTCGAGCACCTGAACTGGCCGGTGGACGTCTTGCGGAAGGTGGGACGGCTGCTGAAGCGTGGGGGCGTCGTTCTGGTCGAAACGGGCAACACGGACGCGCGGATGTGGCGTCGCGTGGGGCGGTTTTACCAGTACTGTTCGTACGTGGATCACGTGGGGTTTTTCAATCCAACGTCTATCCGCGAGGCGGGGCGTCGGGGGGGGCTGGAGGTCGCGTCGGTCGAGCGGACCGTTCACACGGAGATGCCGCCCGCGGCGGTGCTCGGGAACGCCATCTACAACTCTGTATATTGCCTGATACGGGGGGCGACGCGACTCGGACTGCCGCTGCCGCGACGGTTGGGACAGATTGGGCGGGGGCCGTTTCCGCGTACGACCGACGCGCGCGACCACCTGCTTGCGGTGCTGCGCCGCCCCGTTGGGGAGTAGAGAGGGAATAGGCGATGGTCAGGCCCAGCCGGTGTCGGCGCTCCAGCGGCGGTCGGCGAGCAGGGAGTGTCCTTCCTTCATGAACAGGAAGTCGCCTTGTGCGAGTGCGCCGTCGAGCGGGCGGTGCCAGAGGGCGAAGATGTCGTAGATGCGGAAGCCGCGCTGCTGCATGAAGGCGATGACCTCGGCAGCCAGCGGCGTGCCCTCCTGGAACGCGATGAAGCTGACTTCGAGGAGGACGGCCTGGGCGGCCTCCAGCGAGCGGGGCGCGCCGCGGAGGGCTTCCAATTCCGCACCCTGGAGGTCGAGCTTGATGAGGTCCGGTTGCGGGAGGCCTTTCCGCTCGATCAGTTTGTCGAGGGTGGTGATGGGGTGGCGGGTCGTCTGGCCGAAGGAATCGCCGCGGCTGTTTTTGAGCATCGAGCTTTGTGCGCCGGATTCGTTGAACTCGACCTCGCCTTCGGCGGCGCCAACGAGCGTGCGGGCGATGTGGATGCCGGGGCGCTGTTTCGCGAGGGATTCGAGGGCGGGCTGGGCGTTGGCGCGGGGCTCGATGCAGAGGACCTGGGCGTCGGGGTAGGTGGAGAGGAAGTTGGCGGCCCAGGCGCCTTCGTCGGCGCCGCCGTCGATCGCCAGGCGGCACTTGAAGCCGCGGTCCCGCAGCCGGGCGAGCTTGACCTTGCCGATCTCGAATTGCCCCGGCGGGCGGCTGATGATGATGTCGCGGCGGAGGAGCCAGCGCTTGATGAAGGGTCTGATGAAGGACATGGCGGTGGGGCGGCGAGTATAGCGGAATGATCGGGCGATCCAAGGGAGCGGATGCCAGCGCGTGCCAGCGTGCGTCGCGGCGGCGGGGCGGGCGGGATACAATGCGCCGGATGAGAGGATTGATCCTGCTTGGCATGATTGCGCTGGTCGCCGGTGGGACTGCGGCGGTGGAGGCTGACCTCTCCTCGCCGAAGGCGGCGGCGAAGAGCTTGTACCGGGCCGTGGAGGCGTCCGACGCGGCGACCGTGCGCGAGGTCTTTCAGGCGGACGACGCGAAACAGCGAGAGCTGGCGGCGGCGTTCGCGGACCTGCTCGTGACGGGTAAGGCGCTGACGGACGCGGCGTCGAAGAAATTCGGCCAGGCGGGGGAAGATATCGGGCAGGCGATGGTCGGGAAGGACGAGCCTGCGCGGATCGACGCGGCGGAGGAGAAGCGGTCGGGCGACACGGCCACGCTGGTGCTGCCGGGGCAGTCGCGGCCGATGGTGTTTCAACAATCGGGGGGCAAGTGGCGGCTGCGGGTGATGGAGTACGCGGGGGCGACGCCGCAGAACCTCCCGCGGCAGCTCACGATGCTGCGGCGGGTCACGGCGGCGCTGGCGGAGTCGGCGAAGGAGATCGGCGAGGGCCGGTACGCGACGGTGGACGACGCGCGCAAGGCGGTCGAGGGGAAGCTGCACGGGGTGATGATCGACATTCTCAAGGCGAACCCGCCGGCGACGCGGCCGGGGTGATGGCTAAACGGGAAAGACACTGGCCGGTGGCCCGTGCTACGGAGTCTTGGCCACCGGCTGCGAGGCGGGGGCGCTCAGGTCTTCGGGCTTGAAGTCGGGGATGAGGTCCTTTCGGAGGGATTCAAACTGGGGGTGCCACTTCGCGCCGCCGACTTTCTCGCCGTGGCGGATGTAGAGTTCCTTGAGGTAGTTCTTCGTGGCGTCGAGCCCCTCCTTGTCGCCGGTCTTGGCGAGTTCGACATTGCAGCGGAGGAGTTTGTAGGTGGCCTCCCAGTACTGGTCGTTGTCCACGTACTCGGTCTGGTCGTTGCGTTCGACGGGGGTGAGCGGCTCTCCGAGCTTGCGGTCGCGGAGGAGCGTGCCGAGCTTGTCGCGGGCGTCCTTGTAGTCGCCGCGGTCGAACTGGACGAGGGCGATGCCGAGCATTACCGCCGGGTCGTATTCCAGCCCGGCGCGGCCGGGGTTGGCGGCGAGGAACTTCTGGAAATTGGCGGGGGAGGCGAGGTCGGTGTACACCTTCATCGCGCGGTCGAGAAGCTGTTTCTTTTTGGCGGGATCGGTCTCGAGGGCGGCGGCCTGCTGCTGCGTGGCGGCGTCGAAGACCTGGTAGCGGTAGGCGTACTGCCTGATCTTGGGGTCGGGGTTTTCCGCGGCCCACTTGACCAGGTGGCCGCTCAATCCCGCGCGGGCGACGGCGAGCTTGCGCATCTCGTTGGTATCGTTGCGCGAGCGGGCGACGTCGAGGTCTGCGTCGAGCTTCCTGAGCAGGCCGTAAACGATCTCGGCTCCCTTTTCGCCGCCCTTGCTGGCAAGGAGCTTGAGCAGCGTGTCGGTGGCCTCGGTGAGCTTGCCGAGGTCCATCAGGGAGTGGACGCGGAGGACCAGCGCGTCGGTGTCGAGGGCGTCCTCGTCGGGCAGTCCCTTGGCCCTTTGTTCGAAGCCGGCGAGCAGGTCGAGCGTGCGCTGCGGCTGCTTCATCTCGTAGCGGGCGAGGTCGGCGGCGAGGAGCGTGGTGCGGATCTGGAGCGACTGGTATTGCTTGCGCTCGTCCCCGGTGCTCGCCGATTTTAAGGCCGCGTCGGCCATGCCATTGACCTCGGAGGCGAGGCGCTGGATGTCGTTGAGGATGCGCGGCCGGGCGGAGTCGGGGACGCGCTGGCCGGACGTGTCGGTCAGCTCCTGGTTGAGCGCGATCATCTCGGAGAAGCGGGCGTACAGCGACCGCTTGTCGTCGGCCGGCACCTTGCGGTAGTAGTCCACGGCCTGGGCGTACTTGCCCTGCTGCTGGAGGCGGCGGGCGTACTCGAAGGCGAGCTCCTTGTGCCCGAACTTGTCCACGGCCATGGGGAGGAAGCGCTCGTAGGCCCGGACGACCGTCGGGTCGTCGCGGGTGACCTGCGATTTTCGGAGCGTGAAGACCAGCGAGCCGGCGGCCTCGAAGGCGTACTTGATGTTCCGCTGGTCGGCGCCGGGGAACTGCTCGATGTAGTCGATGAAGGCGTTGGCCGCGTCCGCGTCGCGGTCGATGCGGTCTTCCAGCACGCCGATCAGCAGGGCGGCGCTTTCCACTGTCTCGGCATCGACGCCGCCTTGGCCCTTGCGGCGGAGCAGCTCCTGGGCGGCGGCGATGGCGCGCTCGATCGTCGGGCGGTCCACCTTTTCCGTGTCGGGCTTGAGCCGCTCCTGGTCCCCCTTCTGGACGACGGCCTGGAGGAGCAGGGGGTCCATGCTTTTCAGGTCGGCCTGGTTGGTGAGCTTGTCGGAGAGTTGCTCGTAGATAATAGAGCGCAGCCCGGGCTGCTTCTTGACCAGATCGAGGAGTACCGCGACGGCTTGGTCGGAGGCCTTTTTCTTTTCGGCGGGGTCGGAAGACTGGTCGGCTTCGAGGGCGGCGATGCGGTAGCGCAGCATGGCCGAGGCGGCTTCGACGCCCTTTCTAGTGACCTCGGGCGGGACGTAGCGGGGGGCCTCGCTCTGCCACTTCTCGAGGTCGGCGAGATTTTGGCCCTGCCACTTTTCGAGCGCGGCGAAACTGTTCCGGGCCTTCCCGGCGTCCTTGGCGAGCAAGTCGCACTGGGCCATGAAGTACTGGGCCTCGTACTGCTGGCCCACGTCGGGCGGGGGCTGAACGGACTTGTCGTTATCGGCGACGGGCTTGAACACCGCCTTGGCCTTATCGAACTCGCCGGCGGCCATGTGGAGCTTGGCCATGCGGTTCTGGACCAGCGCCATCACCTGGCTGTCGGGGTTGTCGAACTGCTTGAGGTATTCGATCGCCTTGGCGCAGATTTCCTTGCGCTTGGGGTCGGCCTTGTCCAGGGAAAGTGCGCGGTAGTAGTCCGCCATGTGGCGTTCGTACTCGGCCTTGGTGGAGAGCTCTTCCAGCTCGGTGTACTGCTTGAGGCGGGGGTCGTCACGGCCCTGGAGCTTGTTGGCAATTTCATCGGAGGCGGCCTTGGCCTCGGTCGAGCACTTCTCCAGCAGCTTATCGACGGCGTCAGTGACCGGTTGCAGCTGGGCCTTGGTGCGGTCGTTTTCGCCCCAATACTCCAGCGCGTTGACGCCGCGCTCCGTCGAGTCGAGGAGCGTGAGGGCGTACCGATGGAGGGTTTTTGGGTCCTTGAGGCGGGGCAGCGATGCGACGACGCCGGCGACGGCGCGGGCGGTCTTATCCTGGCGCTCGCGGGGAGAGAGCTTGGCCTTGGGGTCGGCCAGCTCGCCGAGCGCGGCGAGGGACTGGATCTGGTCCTGCTGCTCTTTGGGGATTTTTTGGACTTCGAACTCGCGCTTGAGGAGGGTCTGGAGGTCGCGGGTGACCAGCTCGGTGATGACGCGGTCTTCGGGGAGGGAGTCGAGCCCGGAGCCGGTCGCGGCGGGTTGGGCGGGTGGAGCGGTTCGCGCGGCTGGGTGCTGCTGGGCGCCTGCCGGCATTGCGGTGATTGTCAGCAGCAGCGCGGCCAGAAGCGGGTCGACCAGATTCGTGGAAAAACTCCGCGATGAGCAAGCTCGCTCGGCGGCGACTGGGCGGGCTGACCCGCTACTGAATTGCATCATGCCTGATTCCGAAGAATGCTAGTGCGCGGTCGCGAAGGCTACCTTGGTGAACTGTGCCTCCAGCGCCGCCTGGTACACCTGGACGAGGTACTTGTATTTCACCGACTTTCCGGGGTTGATCACCACCTGGATTTTATCCCTCGTCTTGCCCGCCTTCTCCAGGTCGTCTCGAAGCCGGACCAGTTTCGCGCCGAGGGTGGTGGCGTCGGCGGCGACGATGTTGCCGGTGGTGGTGCGGGCGACGTAACCGTCGCCGGTGCGGTTGTTGTCCACGCGGATGTCCAGGGGTTCGTCGGGGACGAAGCCGGGGGGCGGCGGCGCGCCGCCGGGGCCGGACTGCTTGATGGGGAGGTTGCTGACGAGGTAGTGCTCAGCCCCGCCGAAGCTGCCGGCGAGCATGAGGAAGATGAGGATCACCATGACGACGTCCACCAGCGGGGTCATGTTGGGGCCGCTGTCGTAATGGACTTGTTTTGCGCCTTTGAGTTTCATTGGGTGGACCGCAGGACGTTGCCCCGCGACTAGTGCGTCAGGAGCCCGTGACCTGGCGCTCTTCTTTCTTTGTATTGAAGTTGACGTTCTTGACGCCGGCCTCGGCGCAGGTGATGAGGACGGGTTCGAGGTAGCTGTAGGCCATGTCGGCGTCGCCGCGGATGATGACCGAGAGCTGGGGGTTCTGCTTGCGGAGCTGAGTGAGCAGCTCGCGCAGCTCGTGGCGACCGGTCGTTGGGTCGAGGAGCTTGATCTCGGTGTCGGCGTGTCCCTGGACGATCGTCGTCACCTGCGGCTCGTTGGCGCCGGCCTTGGGACGTACGTTGAGCGTGAGGGTGTTGCCCATTTCCTTGATGGCCTGGCCGAGCTCGCTGACGGGGATGTCGATGGTCGGATCGGCGCCGGTGGTGACGCCGATCTTCGCAACGAGCATGAAGAAGATGATCAGACACATGACAATGTCGATCAGCGGCGTGACGTTCACGCCGCCTTCCTTCATCTCGGGCATGCGGTGTTTTCGCATAATAAGTGCTGGGTTCTGATTGCCGGGTGCTGAGTTAGACGGCCGACGGCGGCACGGGGACCGGTCGCTTGGCGGGGGGGACGGCGGGGACGATGGCCGGGGCCGCGCCGGGCTGGGGTATGGTCACGCCGGGCCGCGGGGGCATTGCCGCGGCGGCGGCGGGCTTGGCCTCGGCGGGCTTGATCATGAGCAGAAGCTCCTCAGCAATGAGCGCGCCTTGCGTCGTGAGGCGGTCCACAATGGTGCGAAGGACGCCGAAGGCGGCGAGGCACGGGACCGCCAGGAGCAGGCCGAGCATGGTGTGGGCGAGTGCCTTGGAGATACCGCCGGCGAGCTGGGCGGGGCTCGCCTGGCCGCCCTGCGATTCCATGGCGCTGAAGGCCTCGATCATGCCGAGCACGGTGCCGAGGAGGCCAAGCAGGGGGCCGAGGTTGCCGATGATGTTGAGGTACTCGATCTTGCGGAACTGCTCGGCGGTCTGCTCGCCGACGGCGGTTTCCATGGCTTCCTTCATACTGCTGAAGGACGGGGCGCGCTTGAGGGCGGGGTTGAGGGCGCGGCTGACGAAGCTGGGGTCGGTCTCGGTGAACTCGATCAGCTCCTTGAACTGCCGGGCGCCGATGAGCTCGCGGATGTGGTTCGTGCTGCTCTCGGGGATCATGACCGAGGCGCGGTTCTTGATGAAGCCCTGGATGATGAGCGTCACGCCGAAGATCGAGCAGATGAGGATGATGAAGAAGACGAAATCGAGGTTGCGCAGGACGAGGGAGAAGGGGTTGACGTGGGGACTGGCGGGCGCTGCGGTAGTGCCGGCGGGCGCGGCGGCGCCGGTCCCGGGGCCGGCGGGCGCCTGGGCGTAACCGACGCTGGCGGCGAAGACGGCCGCACCGAGCATCACGATCATCAACATAATCCGCCACTTCGATGAAGCATAACGACGCATGAAAGGTCCTTTCGTATCGATCCTCAGCCTCGAACACTGCCGGCCGCGGGGCACACGTTACGCCGCGGGTCCACACCGCCTGCCGACCCGTTAGCCGCGCTGGAGCCGATCTCACTCTCGTGGCCGCGGGGTGGTGGTGGGTTTACTGTTCGAGCTCCTTGTCCGAGACGTATTTAAACAACCCGCCGGTTTCGGTGGCGATGGTCTTGAGCACCTTCTCGTACTCCTCGCCGCGTGTGACGAAGGCGATGGTGTTGATCTTCACCGAATGGTCTTTGTCGCGTTCGCGGATGTACTTGAGGACGGCCTCATTATCCGGGAAGTCTCCGTCGGTGAGCAGGTAAATGAGCTGGGGCTTGGAATCGAAGGCGATCTTCAGCGCGGGAATCGGGTCGGTGCTGCCGTGAGGGGCGGTCTTTTCGAGGAAGTCGTAGGCCTTGCGCTTGTTCTCCGGGTTGGCCACCACCAGGTTCTTGTCCACCGCCGCGGCGCTGGTCTCCTGGAAGAAGATGACGTTGAAGGATTGGATGACGCGGAGGTTGTCGATGGCTTTGCGGAGCTCGACGCGGAGGCTGTCGAAGCGGTTCATCATGGAGCCGGAGGCGTCGCAGACGTAGGCGACGAAGCGTGCGTTGCCGCTCATGCCCATGAAGGGGGCCTTGGGCCCGATGCCGCCGCCGCCGCCGGGGACGCCGAAGGGTGCGAGGGCGCCCGAGCCGTCGCCGGCGCCGGAGCCTACGCCGGACCCGACGCCGGAGCCGATGCCCTTGCCTTTGCCGAAGCTTCCACCGAGTCCGATGCCGATGGTGGGGTCGGTGGGGGTGTCGCCGCCGCCGCCGCCCATGAGGGTGTTGGTGAGGTTGATGGACGGCTTTTCGGACCAGCCCTGGGAGTCGGGCGGGACGTCCATGATCTTGTCCTGGGCGGCGTCGCGGGTGGGGTCGCCGCCGAGTCCGGGGTGGGGAATCCCGCCGATCTCGGCCCCTTCGACGATAGTGGCGTCGGGAATAATGATCTGTTCCTTCACCACCTGCACGACCTTGACCACGGCCGTGGCGGTCATCCACACGACCAGGATGATGCCGGCGTGCAGGGCCAGGGAAGTGAGGAAGGGGAGCACGTCCTGCACCCACGGCTGCTGCCAGAAGGTCAGGTGGACCGGCGGCGCCCCGCCTTCCTCGTCGATGGTGGCGCCGCTGTGGGGTTCTGCGGCAGGCCGGGGCGGGGGGGGTGCGTTGTGCGTGGCGGGGCGGACGAGTGGTTGCGGCGGATTGGCGGCCGGGGCCTGCGGCGCCGGCGGCGGGAATTGATGGACGGGGTCAAGCGCCATCGCTCACTCCTTGGGCGGGGGTGGGAATGCTCGCGGGGGGCAGTCCTCGATCATAGAGAAAATACCACGACGGCGGCCAAAAGTCGCCCCCTTCCTCCCGTCGTACGGCGGGCGCGGATGAGCCCCGTTTCGACTGCCGCGATTCATTCTAGGCCGTCTCCGGGGAGTGGGTCCGGCGTCTCGCCGCCGACGGCAAGACCGGCAAAGGCTACGCAATTTGCGGCGGCGGATTGCGAATTAGAAATACTCCTGACAGAAGGGCGCCGGGCCGTAAGAGAGATTGTCGAGCAGTGCGGCGGCCCCGGACGTACCTTCGAGCAAGCCCATCCGCAGCGCCACGCTGGCGGGAAGATCGCCGCACGCGACGGCAGCCCACAGGCGGTCGGAGCATTCGATTTCGGCCGTCGCATTGGTTGGTTTGACGCCGGCCCGCCCGCGGCTCACGTCCAGTTCGAACTTCGCCACGATTCCTTCGGATTCGCGGACCGCGACGACCGCTTTACCCTTGGCGTGCTGCGTCCAGTGGATCGCCTCCAGGAATCGGCGGTGGTCCAGGATCCGGACCTGTATGCGCGTCATCGGGCGATACGACGCCACCGCGTGCTCGACGGGGCGGTGGGGGAGCTGCGTTTCCCGGAGCCACCGGTTGATCGGCCAGTCGGCCGGGAAAACCATCTCGGCGGCGGTGTACTGGTCGCGCAGGCTCGCCAGCCAGTAGAGGATGCGGCGGGCGGCGGGAATGGAATCCGCGGCCCAGTCGAGGACCTTCACGTAGGTCTTGCCGTCTTTCGTGAATTCTTCGAAGTAGACGGTGCTGTGGACGGGGCCGGTGTCGTTCGGACGATCGATGATGGTGAAACCGTTGGTGCGGACGGTGCGCCAGAAGGTCCACTGGTCCGGGGAGCGCTCGATCTCGCACTGGCCGGCTTCGACCATCCGCTGCTTGCACGCGGCGACCGCGGGCCAATCGGCGTCGGTCACGAAGCGGAAGCCGTCGAAATCGCCGGCGGGGAGGACCGAAAGCGGGAACGTCCATTCGTTGCGCCGCTCGACCACGCCGTAGCCGAAGTGCTCGTAGAAGGACGCGCGGAATGGCATCAGGGCGGAGACGACCTGCTCGGTCTCGCGGGCCTTTTTCAAAACCTCCCACATCACCGCCGTGGCGACGCCGGGCGCTCTCCTCGACGCACCTTTTCTCCGCTCCGTCTTGATCGCGCCGACCCACGCGACGCCCTGGCACGGGACCGCCCCCCCGCGCACCCACATCTGAAATCCGATCTGCGTGGCGGTCCCGAGGACCCGGCCGTTGCCTTCGGCCAGGAGGACGTCGCCGGGCTTCATCTCGGGGTGAAGGCGCAGGCGGTCGCGCATGGACGGCAGGTCTCGCATCCCGGGCGCGGACGAGTAAAGCCGCGCCTCGGCGACGCGGTCGTAGGCTTCTTCGCCGACCCAACGCATGTCCAGTCCCATGGCCGAGTATCTCCAAACAGGTGTATCGGGCCGGCGTTGTAGCGTAGAATCGCGGCCTTTAACAGGAGTGTGCATGGCCAAGATCGCGATCCTCGTCGAGAAGATGTACGAAGACCTGGAGCTGCAGTACCCGAGGCTCCGGTTGAAGGAGGCGGGGCACACGGTGGAAATCATCGGCCCCAAGGCCGGCGAGGTGTTCGTCGGGAAGCACGGCTACCCGCAGCGCTCGGAGAAGGCCGCCACCGCCGTTTTCGCGGAGGACTACGACCTGATCGTGATCCCCGGCGGTTCGTCGCCGGACCACATGCGGCGGGACGGCGGCATGGTCAAGCTCGTCCGCGACGCCGCCGCAAAAAAGATCCCGATGGCGGCCATCTGCCACGGGCCGTGGATGCTTTGCTCGACGGACGTGCTGAAGGGCCGGCGGGCGACGAGCTACATGTCGATCGCCCATGACGTGGTGAACGCGGGCGCGAAGTGGGTGGACGAGGAGTGCGTGGTGGACGGGCCGGTCATCACGAGCCGGTGCCCCGACGACCTGCCGAGCTTTTCCAACGCCATCCTGCAACTGGTAAGCGAGAAAAGGGCGGAAGGCGTAAAGGGCAAGCCGATCGCGCCGGCGTGGTTGATGGAGACGATCCCGGCGGGGTCGAGGGGATGACCGAAGTGGGCGAAAGCCAAAGCGACGGACAGGTCGGTCCGGGCGAGCCGCTATACATCTGGGATACGCATGAGAAGGCGAATCACGCGCCGCCGCGTCGTTAAGGGGGTTATCACCGCGACGGGCGCGGCGGCCGTGGCGAAGGTCGCCGCCCAGCCGGCAACTTCTGCGTCGCTAGCCGCCTCCGACGTCGCCGCCGCGGACAGGGTCGCGGGGCGTTCCTACGCGAACGACGCCGAGCGGGAGATGATGGCGGAGGGGCTGGCGTCCAGGCGCGCTGTGTTGCAGTCGTTGCGGGGGCGGCACATTCCGCCGGACGTGGAGCCGGCGGCGCACTTTTCGCCGCGTTTGCCCGGGACGGTGCTCCCGCCGGGGCCTTCGGCTTGTACGGTTTCGCCCGGCGACCTGCCGGCATACAACGGCGACCCGGCGACGCTGGCGTTTTGCACCGCGACCGAGCTTTCCCGGCTGATCCACGCGCGCAAGGTCACGTCCGTCGAATTGACGCGAATGTATCTCGATCGGCTGAAGGAGATCGGGCCGCGGCTGAATTGCGTGGTCACCGTGACCGAGGCGTTGGCGTTGGCGCAAGCCGCCCGCGCCGACGCGGAGTTGGCGGCCGGCCGGGACCGCGGGCCGCTGCACGGGGTGCCCTACGGGGCGAAGGACCTGCTGGCGACCAAGGGAATTGCGACGACCTGGGGGGCGGCGCCTTACAAGAGCCAGGTGTTCGATGGTGACGCGACGGTCGTGAAGAAGCTCGAATCGGCCGGGGCGGTGCTGCTCGCCAAGCTCTCGCTCGGCGAGCTGGCGATGGGGGATTACTGGTTCAACGGATTGACGCGGAACCCGTGGAAGCCGGATTCCGGCTCCTCCGGCTCCTCAGCCGGCCCGGGGGCGGCGACGGCGGGGGGGCTGGTGGGGTTCTCGATCGGGTCGGAAACGCTCGGCTCGATCGTCTCGCCGTCGGTCACCTGCGGCGTAACCGGGCTGCGGCCGACGTACGGCAGGGTTTCGCGCCACGGCGCGATGCCGCTGGCGCGCACAATGGACAAGCTCGGCCCGATGTGCCGCGGGGTCGAGGATTGCGCCCTGGTCCTCGCCGCCGTCGCGGGGACTGACGAGCTCGATCCGACGGCGGCGGACGTGCCGTTCAGGTGGGACGCGTCGCTCGATCTTAAGGCGATTCGCCTGGGCATTGACGTCGCGGGCTTCGAGCGGCTGATGAATGCGAAGGACGATCCAAAGACGAAGCCGCGGAAAGAGCTTTATGCGGCGGCGCTCGACCAGCTTCGCAAGATCTTCGGGGAGCTGCGGCCGGTGGCGCTCCCGCCGGCCGATCCGTACAAGGGTCTGGCGGGCCTGTTAATCGGGTGCGAATCGGCGGGGAACTTCTCGGAACTTCTGACCAGCGGGCGGGTGAGGGAGCTGGCACAGCAGGGACCGGACTCGTGGCCGAATGCGTTCCGCATCGGCGCCACGATTCCCGCGGCCGACTATTTGCGCGCGATGCAGGTCCGGACGCAGTTGCAGCACGCCATGCGCGAGGCGATGAAGGACGTGGACGCGTACGTCACGATGCCGTTTGCCGGGCCGACGATGGCGTTTACGAACCTGACGGGCCATCCGTCGCTCGTGACGCGGTGCGGGATCGCCAATGACCTTCCCGCCTCGATCGAGTTCATTGGGCAGCTCTATCGTGAAGACCTCCTCGTGCGCGTCGGCGTTGCTTTTGAAGCAGCAACGGGCGCGAACGTGTGGCCGGACACCACGCGCATTCCGCCGCTCCCGCCGCATTGAGCCGCCGGCAGCAGTTTTTCCCATTCAACGCGGCGCGAACACCGCTGTAGCATCCTTTGTCACGGCCGTATTGCGCACATCTCATTGCCGTTGGTAGAAACGCATCAATCCCTTGTCACGGAGCGGAGTTATGCACTGCCGCCGGAGTCTTACGCCGAAGCCCGTCCGCCCTGGCGGGTTCACGCTGGTCGAACTGCTGGTGGTCATCGGCATCATTGCCGTGCTGATCGGGGTGCTGTTGCCGGCGTTAAACAAGGCGCGGCGGAACGCCAACCAGGTGAAATGCCTGAGCAACATCCGCCAGATCGCGCTGGTCAACCAGATGTACATGACGGAGTTCAAGGATTGGACGATCCCCGCCTACTGGGGCTGGACGCAGGCGAGCGGCGGGTGGCCGCCGAGCAATCCGCCGCCGGTGCCGGCGAGCGGTCCGCGGATGTACTGGTTCCAGGTGCCCACGATGGAAAAGGGGCTGACCGGGAAGCCGAACACCGGCCGCTACTCGGCCAACATCATCTGCCCGGACGCGCCGCTGTCGTGGGATCGCCGCAACGCCAACGGGTACAACCTTCACAACAGCTACGCCATCAACTACTCGCAGCTCCCCGGGACCACGGCGGCGCTGGCGCCGGACTACTGGAACGCGTGGAAGCGGGCGCGGGTGATCCACCCGGACGAGAAGATCCAGTTCTGCGACGCGGTGAACGAGGGGATCAACATTTCCAGCACGCCCAACTGCACGCTGCGGTATTTCGACCCGTATTTCGGCGAGAAGCACGAGCCGCCGGACAAGGGGAACTGCGTGGCGTACCGGCATAGTAAGGGGGCGAATTGTCTTTATTTCGACGGGCATGCGCAGTGGATGCATTACCAGCAGCTTCAGTATGATCCGGCGCGGCCGGAGACGGTGCCGATGAAGCGGCAGTGGGACCCGAAGGACCCGTAGGGCCGGGTGCCGCGGCGTGCTCGCGGTGGGTTCGTTTTTTCTGGCGCGTGTGGGGCCGGACAAATCCGGGCATAATCGGGCATTTCCGGGCCTGTTCGGGCGTTTGGCGGGGCGCGCGGGGAGTTGCAACAACCGGGCGCCGGCGGTGCGCGGCGGATTCCGGCAAAGTACGATGGGGCCGGGGGTTAGGGGCGGGCTGCCAGTTTGCCGAATTTTTGTTTGTTGCAGGGCGTTGCATTTGTTGCATTTGCTCTTATTGCAGCGCGGCGGGGTGGGCATGGCGGGCGCGCGGGATGTGCCGCGAGTTGGACGGGTGTGCGTGAGCTCGAGGTCCGGCATGGTTCCCCCTTTTGATCGCCCCTTTTGCTGACACGGAATTATACCATGCGTGTCAAGGGATTTTGTAGTCGGCTGAGGCTCATGAAAATTGGGGCGCCGTAGCAAGGAAACGTCAAGCGGGGGGCGTGCCCTCGGAGATTTTTCGGGTTGGTTTGAGGGCGGCACGGTCAATGCCGAAGTGCTTGCCCATGCCGTTCCAGAGCCAGAGGCCGGCGGCGGGCCACCAGAGGTAGAGCATGAACGCCAGGAGAATGGGGCGCAGCAGGCGGCGCATGTGGTTGGGGTGGGTCGTTAGGGTACGTGGTCACCGGAGGTGACCACGCCGCGCATTGGAGAAGCGGTGGGTGCGTTCGGGTGAGGTGCGATGCCTCGCGAGTTGGCGAGGGACTCGATGAGGTCACAGGATTGGGCGAGGCCGTCGGCGGCTTGGAAGAGCGAAGCGACTTTGCGGCAGTTGTCTTTGATGGTTGGGGAGGAGAGCAGGTTGCGCAGGCGGTCGGCGACTGACCTAGCGTTGTAGCGCTGCATCTTCATGCCTGTGCCTACGCCGAGGCGTTGGACGCGGGCGGCGTTGTCGGGCTGGTCGTGGGTCATGGCGGCGACGAGCTGGGGGACGCCGGCGGCGAGGGCCTGGGCGGTGGTGCCGATGCCGCCGTGGTGGACGAGGGCGGCGGCGCGGGGGAGGAGCTCGCTGAAGGGGACGTAGTCGAAGTGGCGGACGTGGGGCGGGAGGTGTTTGGGGATGTGGCCGGCGTGGCGGGAGAGGAGGATGCCGCGGATGCCCAGGCGTCGGCAGGCGGCGGTGGATTGTTCGAAGAAGCGGTGGCCGTTCCACATGGCCGAGCCGGGGGTAAAGACGACGGGGGGGTCGCCGGAGGCGAGGAATTCCTCGAGGCCGGCGGGGGTTTGCGAGAGGCCGCGCTCGTCCCAGAGGGGGAAGCTGGTCTGGCGCAACTGGGGCGGCCAGTCGGGCTGGCGCGGGGCATACCACTCGGGGAACATGCCGATGACCAGGTCGGGGGAGTGCCACCATTTGTGCATGAATTTCTGCACCGGCGGCAGGCCGAGGTCGGCACAGAGGGCGTTGAGGCCGGGGCCGATGGACGGCTGGATGACGAGCTTGTCGCCGAGGTCGAAGATCCAGGTCTTCATGCGCCGCGGGAGCCAGCGCGGCATGAACATGCCGGCGAAGATGGGGTTGTCGTAAACGGAGCGGAACAGGGCGGGCGAGAGGTGGACGGTGACGAGGGGGAAGCCGTGCTTTTCGGCCGCGGCCCTGGCGCCCACCGCGAGGCTGGATCCGACGGCCACGGTCTGGCCGGGCGTGACGTTGGCGACGACGGCGTCGTACATCGCGCGCGATCCGGCGGCGGTCTCGCGCATGACGAGGCGCGGCCCCTCGATGGGGTGCCACAGCTCCGGGCGGGCGGCGAGCTGGCGGTAGTCGTCGGCGGTGCCGAGCGGGACTACGTCGAGGCCGGCGCGGCGGGCGAGGGGTTCGAAGAACGGGTTGACGATCGCGGTGACTCGATGTCCGCGCTCGCGTAGGCGAGCGCCCAGCCCGACGAACGGGTGCACGTCGCCGTGACTGCCGACCATCGCGATGAGAACGTGCACCGTGTTACGCCGTGTTCCTGAATTTCGCCGCAGATGCGCGACGGTCTTATTCCGACTCGCCCCGCACCTGCTCGGCCTTGTCGGCGGCTTTTTTGCCGTAGGCGGTATCCTGGTATTTTTCGGCGACGTTCAAGTACCCCTTGGCGATGCCGGCGAGCGTGTGCTTCTTCTTCTCCTCGTCGGCGGGCAGGCGCGGGCGGAGCTGGTTTTCAATGTCAACGACGCGCAGGTACTCGTCGCGCGCCTCCAGCTCCTTTTTCAGCCGCGGCGAAGTCGCCAGGGCTTCCAGGCGCTTGGGCAGCATCTGGGCCTTTTCGGCGAGGTCGGCGTCGGAGGACTTGTCCAGGGCGTGCTTCTCCGCGACCTTCTTCGCCCGCTGGAGGGTCTCGTATTTCAGGAGGGGGTCGGTGCCGGTGCCCTGGGTGGCGTCCATGAGCGATTTGAAGTACCGGAGGATCGCGGCTTGGTGCAGGGCCTTGACGCGCGGGTCGGCCTTGGGATCGTCGGGCAATTCCATGTACACGTGGTTTTCCAGCCAGTCGAAGGCCTGGTTGACGACGACGTCGGGTGCGGGGTCGTGGCCGCCGGGGAAGATGACGTAGGTGTACGGCACGTCCTTTGGGAGGGATTTTTTGAGCACCTCGGCCTCGGCCTGGTTCTCGTCGTCCTTGCCGAAGGCCGCGAACACGGCGAGCCCGGTCGCCTGTTTGGCGGTGAGGAATTCCTCGTCGGGGGAGCGGGTGGCGTAGAAGCCGGCGCCCTGGAGGAACAGGCCGGTGAAGCCGGGGCGGAGGCCGATGAAATAGCTGGCGGCGCGGGCGCCGCCGGAGAAGCCGGTGGCGAACTTGAAGCCCGGCGCGATGCGCAGCCGGCGGACCGCGTCGTCGTGCGCCGCGAGGAAGTTTCCGACGATCGGGGCCCACGGCCCGTTCTGCGCCTCGTCGAGCATGATCGCGATGTACTTCCCGGCTTTGATGCGAGCCTCCATCGTCCCCATCTCGGCGTTGCCGGTGGGGGAGGTGATGAAGACGCAGGGGTACCAGGCGGTCTTGTCGGCGTAGTAGCCGGCCGGCACGTACACGCGGTAGTGGTAGGTGGCGCCGGCGGGCCCATCGGGCTGGTAGGTCTTGCCGCCGAGCGTGTAGGTCAGCCCCTTGGAGCTGCACTCGATGGGGGTGACGTTGTCCTCCTCCAGCCGCGCCGTCAGCGGCGTCGTCGCCGCGCGGGCGGCGGGGGTGACGGAGCAGAGCGCCAGGAACGCCAGCGCCAGTAGAACCCGCCTCGTGGTCATCGCTTTCTCCTCAAGTCACGGCAGCAACGGACACCCCGCAGCTCATTCAGTATATTCGCACCAGGTCTTGGGCGTCTCCCACACGGTGACCGACGCGAGCCTTGCGTCGCCTCTGGTGAGCTTTGGCTTGAGCAGCCGGTAGATCACCATAGCGATGTTTTCGACGCTGGGTATGACGTCGCGGAACTCCGGCAGTTCCGCGTTGAGGTTCTTGTGGTCGAAGCGGTCGATCACCGTCTGGGCGACGATCCTCTCGAACGCGGGGACCTCCATCACGACGCCGTCGGGGCCGGGCGCGCCGGCGACGGTCACCTGGACCTCGTAATTGTGCCCGTGGCCGTGGGGGTTGTTGCACTTGCCATAGGTGCTGCG
>Ga0308176_10000618_pt1 | contig 22383 bp, 21 predicted proteins | sample PhyCR2_3_FD_203890 | JGI IMG/M metagenome (GOLD analysis project Ga0308176, IMG submission 203890) | Soil microbial communities from UC Gill Tract Community Farm, Albany, California, United States - DLSLS.C.R2 | ecosystem: Environmental > Terrestrial > Soil > Agricultural land | place: USA... | reverse complement strand
ACGAACGCCCCATCTGCCGCATCGATCCGATATCAGCTCAGTCGATGTACGCCGTGGCGTCCGCCGCGCCAGCGGCTTCGTTCTAGTCCGGAAGGGTAGACCGATGTTCATCACAGGGACGTATAACACGCTAGCTGCTGAAATCCATCGAGTTCGGCGGTTCAGTCTCATTGGTACCGAGAAACGCCGCTGGCTCCGGTCATCAACGGGTTACCATTTCGGCGGATGCAGCGGGACGCGCCGGTACGTATCAGGACATAATCGCCCACATACGCGGCGAGATTCGAGTCTGCTAGCTCTCGACCGAATTCTCCAATTGCGCCCAGCAAAAGGGATCGCAACTCCCCCGCGTGCTGTCGGCGCATTATCGTAATAAGGAGGGGAGAAAACTTGACCGGGCAACCCAAGGCGTTGGGAACAGGGCTGAGCATAGACGATCTACGAAATCAGCTTCAGAACTCCTCCGATCCCGACCTCCGGCGCAGACGCGCCATCATCCTCACCTCTTTGTTCGGAATGACCAGCATGGCGGCCGTCACGCTGCTGCAGACGGGCGTGATCCGGCACTTGCCCGATCCGCCGCTCGACAGTTTCGACTCGGACAAGGTGAATAGCTCTGATACGGCCTATGGGCTCGGCGCTCCCGATGGGGCACTCAGCTTGGCGGGGTTGGCAGTGAATCTACCCGTGGCAGCTTTCGGAGGCGTTTCACGAGCCGAACAAATACCGTACGTGCCGCTCGCCGCAGCCGTTAAGTCCGGGCTGGAGGCCGCAGCCGCCGGCTGGTACTTCTATCAAATGCCCGCCAAAGAGAAGAAGTGGTGCGCATATTGCATCGCGGGAGCGATCGCTAACTTCGCAGTGTTCGCACTCACCTTGCCGGAAGCGTTGAAGGCGTGGAAATACCTGCGGAGCAAATGACCTTTGTTTCCACATTAGAATCGCACGGCTGCGGTGCTTTGCGCCGCGAGCGTATAGAGATCTTGCAAATAAACGTCGGCAAAGTTTGCAATCAGGCTTGCCACCATTGCCATGTTGACGCAGGTCCGAAACGCACTGAAAGTATGGACCGCCGGACCGCAGACCGAATCATCGCGCTACTCCAGAACACACCCGAGGTTGAGACGGTCGACATTACCGGAGGCGCGCCCGAGTTAAACCCGAACTTCCGAACTTTGGTGGAAGAAAGCCGACGGCTCGAAAAACGGGTGATCGATCGTTGCAATCTCACAGTCCTCCTGGAGCCGGAACAGGAAGATCTCCTCGACTTTCTTCGCAAACAACAGGTCGCAATCATCGCAAGTCTTCCTTGTTACACGGCAGAAAACGTTGACAAACAGCGTGGCCGCGGTGTGTTCGAGCGCAGTATCCGTTCCCTTCGGTTGCTCAACGAAGCCGGTTACGGTAAGCCTGGTTCGGGAATGCAGTTGGACCTCGTTTTCAATCCCGGAGGCGCTTCGCTGCCCCCTCCGCAGCAAGCGCTAGAGCGGGAGTACAAGCATCATTTACGGGAAAATTTCGGAGTCGAGTTCGGCCGCTTGCTGACGATCACCAACATGCCCATAAGTCGCTTTTCCGACCAGCTAGTGCGTCTCGGCAAGCAGGAGCAATATCGCCAACTGCTCGCCAATAGCTTCAACCCTGAGACAATCGAGCATCTTATGTGCCGCTCGCTGATCAGTATTTCCTGGGATGGGAAACTGTACGACTGCGACTTCAATCAGATGCTTGGGATGCCGGCTATGCGGCGTGGGTCTATTTGGGACATCGACTCGTATAGTCCCCTCGCACGCGACGAAATCCACGTGGGGAATCATTGCTTCGGCTGTACTGCGGGCGCGGGCTCAAGCTGTGGTGGCCAGTTGAGTTGAGCAGATCTGGTTCTTCGTGTTTCGATGCAGTAGGAGAGCGCGTTCTGGAACAGTGATCGGGAGTCTGGTCGCTGCAGCTTGTCACAGTGAGCGAGGGCTTCATTCAGCCGCGTGCAGTCGAAGGTCTGATCGACGTTCATATGCGGCAGAAATTTAGTCAGACTCTGCCACATTTGTTTCCTCGATGGCGTGGAGAGGACGTCACTCGCATGCCTGTCGAACTCGTCTTGAGTCACAATTTTCGGCCTTGTTGCTGACAGGCCGAGCAGATCGAAGGTCAAGGCAAAGAGTTCATCAATCCTCAGCGAATGCTGTCGCCCCGCGCAGAGGTGAAAGATCTTACCCGGCCGCCATCGGTCCGCAAACAGGAAATCGAAGATGCGGCCCGCCCAGTCCGAATCGATCAGGTCTATCTTCGCTTCGGGAAGAGCCGGAATGGCGCGCAACGGATTCGTCGCAGCCAACCGCAGCAGTTGGTGAAAATAGTTGAACTGGCACACCCGCCCTGCCGATCCGTCGTAAATCATTGTGCTGAGCCGATAGATAGCAGCGGGTACAGTAGCCATCGCTGCCAACGTGACCTGCTCCGCTTCGAATTTTGTTTGCTGATACGAGTTGAAAAATGGGCCAGGTTGAGCGGCTTCCTCTCTGTTGTCCCCTGGTTTTCCTCCCCATACGTAAACAGTGCTGATCTGTGCAAACCGCTCTAAGCGCGCACAATGGCCTGCGAACCGAAGCATGTTCTCCGTTCCGAGAACATTCACGCGCCGCGATTCTGTGAGTGGGATACAGAATCGGATGTCTGCCGCCGCGTGGATAATCGACTTCGTTGACTCGCTGAGCGACCGGTAAGTACTATCCGGGAGGCCCAAATTCACGGACCAAAGGTCCACTTCGATGCTGCGCAGTCCCAGCGCCGTGAGTTCGCTTGTGTCGCGTCCACGCCGCACGAGTGCAAGAATCTGTTTCGCCCCATGCCGCGCAATTAAATGCGAAAGACAGGCACGCCCAAACAAGCCCGTTGCGCCCGTGAGCAAAATAGAGGGTTGGAACTTCAGTTCAGCACGCATGGGGTGGGCATTCCTGTTTGTATTTTCGCCAAGCCTCCTGTTCCGGGCCGAGTGAAGACCCGCTTGGCCTGCGCTGTCGGTGCTGATCTGGCCGCTGAACTTGCAGCCGCCATGCTGCAGGATGTCTGGTCCGTCGTGATGAACTTCACAGGCGCTATACCCGTGCTTGCCGCAGCGGAACGCGGCAACTTCGGCTTGGCCGTTGCGGAAGACCAAGTCTGGCTCCAGCAGGGGGCAGATCTCGGCTCCCGAATTGAATCCATTCTGGACCGTGGTCTGCAAATCGCCCACGCCGCCATTGCTTTGGGCGCCGACACGCCCCTCCTTACCTCTGGTGACCTCGCCGACGCAATCGAACAACTCGAATTGGGGAACGCTGTCCTGGGGCCGTCTGATGATGGTGGCTTTTATCTTTTGGGACTGCGTTCCTGCCCGTCTGGCGCGCTGGCCGGCATACCCTGGAGTTGCGCGCGCACGTGCGAGACAACCGAACGCCGGCTTAGCGCCTCCGGAATGACGGTCGCTCGGGTCCGTACCGGCTTCGACATCGACACGATGGCCGACATACGAAAGCTTCAACGCCAATTCGACGGCCTTCCGCCCGACATTGCGCCTCGAACTCGCGGATGCTTGAAAGCGTCAGCATGGTCAGCATCATAGTTCCAACCCTCAACGAAGCCTCGCAAATCCGTCACACGCTCCGCGTCTTACAGGCTCTAGGCGGAGAGAAGGAAATCCTCGTTGTGGACGGCGGCAGCGACGATGAAACAGTCTCGATCGCAACCGCGGCCGGAGCGATCGTAATCGAAAGCGCTCGCGGCCGGGGGATGCAGCAACATGCCGGAGCCTTAGCGGCTCGCGGTGACGTCCTATGGTTTGTTCACGCCGACACGATTCCGCCGCCTGCTGCCATCTCAGACATCAACGTGGCCCTGAAGGACAGTTCCGTTGTGGCGGGGAATTTCGGGCTTACATTTGATGGTCCATCTCGCGCAGCGCGGCACATGACCGCCATCTATCCTACCCTGCGCTGGTTGAACCTCTGTTACGGAGATTCCGGAATCTTCGTTCGCCGTATCACCTACGAAGCGGTCGGCGGCTTCCGCCAGTTCGCATTGTTCGAAGATTTGGATCTCCTGAAACGGCTCCGGAACGCAGGACGCTTCGTGCATCTGAAAACACGGATCGTGACTTCATCGCGGCGCTTCGAAGGCAGAAATTTCGCCTGCATGTGGCTGCATTGGACAGCCTTGCAGGTTTTGTACTGGGCTGGCGTTCACCCGAACGCGCTTGCCAGCTGGTATCGGCAGGTCCGCCGGACAAAGCCTTAACTCAGTGCGTCGAACGATTGCCTGACCGGTGCTCCGTCATATTCAGGTGGATTTCCGGCCACTTCGAACGGCAGGGTCAAGGCTTCCACCGCGCTAAGTTCGTACGGCCCGACGAATCCCGGAACACCGAGCGTGAGCGTAGCCTGAGGCGCTTCGGTTCGTAATGTGGAATGCAGCCAATCCCAGGCTGTCAGCCCGCTCGACCAGTTCGAATTTACTTCCTCAGGAACGACCGAGTGATGGATGCCGTGAAGTCGCGGCGTAACTACAAGTCGCGCAAGTATCCGCTCGGCCACAACTGACAGCCGCACGTTCGAGTGATGGAACAGGATGCACAAGAACAGGAACACTTGCCAGAGACAGACGGTCAGAGGTGAAGGTCCGATCACCGCAATCTGCACTGCTCGGAATGCGAGCGAGATTGAGATTTCACCGAAGTGAAAGCGAAGAGCGGTAGTTGCATCCATCTCCTGATCGAAATGATGCACCTGATGAAAACGCCAGAGGAAAGGTATCCGATGAGTTAGGTAGTGCCACCAATACAGCGTATAGTCGAGCAGCAGAATGCCCGCAACCACGCTGATGGGCCGCGCAAGCGGCAAAGCCGGAATGATACCCCAATGCCGCTGCTGGACAAATTCTGCAAGCGTAAGCGCCAATGGCATCTCGACGGCTTGCATCACTACGCCTGCCGGGGCTGCTATAGCGATATTCCGGATATCTCGACGCAGCTTGTTCCTGTGCACAGGCCGCAGAGCGCGCCGCCGTTCAAACCACAGCAGACCGGCAATCCAGGTTGCAATGATAATGGCTCGGAGCGAGTTGGGAATTGGATTGTGCACGTATCACCGCGTTCGGAAGCTCTCTGTCAGTATCGCGCTGGAACTCCGGCGCCCCGCCCAGTTCTTCGGGTGCTACGTTGCGCTCACAACAGGAGCGAAGTTTATCTACCAACCTCGTTGCGAGCTTCCGAACACCGAGGAACCTTGATTAGAATGAGAAACGCCGTTGCATGCGCGAACCGCTTGGCGGAGGTCGGCATGTCGCGAAGTGATCTGTTCGTCATAATTCAGCGCATCAAGTCGGCAAGAATTCTATCGAGCACGGGCGACGAACCGCCATCAGCAGGCCGCAACAGAAATATCGTAAAAAATAATCCGGACGTGTCGATTCTGCGGGTCCTCGTTCGATGCATTGACAGAGCCCACCGTGAGACTGATCGAATGGTCGAGAGCTCGGTTCATAATCAGACGACGTAAGGAGAGATCTAGCCGTGAAATTCATGATGATAGTCAGGCATGCCGAGAATCAGGGAATGCCGCCGAAGGAGTTGATGGACGCTATTGGGAAACTCGCTGACGAGGCAGTGAAGGCCGGAACAATGCTCGGAAATGGTGGACTCGCGCCAACGGCGCAGGGCGCCCGTGTCCAACTTTCCGGGGGCGAGATTTCAGTGAACGACGGTCCTTTCACCGAAGCCAAGGAAGTAATCGGCGGGTATGCGCAGTTCGAGTTGAAGTCGAAGGAGGAAGCAGTCGCATCCGCCGTCCACTTCATGGAACTTCACAAGAAACACTGGCCGGGCTGGGAGGGCATCACTGAGGTACGCCAGATGTATGGGCCGGATGACTTCCCGTGTGGGTCATAAAAGTCGACTCTGAGTTGCACTGAACAAATCAATAATGATGTGATCGGTAGCTGTGGCGGCTACCGATATACATCACACGATTGACGCAGTCTGGAAGATGGAGTCACCGAGGCTCATCGCCGGACTGACGCGAATCCTGCGTGATGTCGGGCTTGCGGAAGACCTCGCACAGGATGCTCTGGTCTCGGCGCTCGAGCAATGGCCGAAATCGAAGATCCCGGAAAATCCAGGTGCGTGGCTCATGGCAGCCGCGAAGCACCGTGCGATCGACCACTTCCGCCGGAACACGCTTCTTGTACGCAAGCACAAGGAGCTTGGTCGCGATCTTGGCGAAAAAGAGATGGCTATGCCGGACTTCGATTCCGTTCTCGACGACGATGTTGGCGACGATCTACTGAGGCTGCTGTTTATTTCCTGTCATCCGGTGTTGTCAAGCGAAGCTCAGGTGGCCCTGACGCTTCGGTTACTTGGAGGCCTGACAACGGAGGAGATCGCACGGGCGTTTCTGGTCCCGGAACCCACAGTGGCTCAACGGATCGTAAGAGCCAAGCGCACCTTGGCGGAAAAACGCGTCCCGTTCGAGGTGCCACGCGGAGCAGAGCTTACAGAACGCTTGTCCTCTGTGCTCTCCGTCATTTATCTCATCTTCAACGAGGGCTACTCCGCCACAGCCGGCGACGACTGGATGCGGCCTGCCATGTGCGAAGAAGCGTTGCGGCTCGGACGAATTCTGGCCGAACTCGAGCCGCATGAACCCGAGGTCCACGGCCTGGCTGCCCTCATGGAAATTCAGGCTTCCCGTTCCAGAGCGCGCGTAGGTCCAAGGGGAGAACCTATCCTGCTCTTTGACCAAAATCGCGCACGTTGGGACCAACTCCTCATCCGGCGAGGCCTGGCGGCAATCGCACGAGCCGAGGCGTTGGGGCACCCGCGAGGTTCCTATCTCTTGCAGGCTGAAATTGCAGCGTGTCATGCGCGAGCTCTCACGCCGGACGACACCGACTGGCACCGAATTGTGACTCTCTATGCGGAACTCGCCGAGGTTGCTCCGTCTCCGGTCGTGCAGTTGAATCGGGCAGTCGCGGTCTCAATGGCCTTCGGTCCAGCGGCAGGGCTAGAGCTCGTCGATCGACTGAAGGAGGAACGTGCGCTGGAAAACTACCATCTGCTACCGGGCGTCCGTGGCGACCTGCTGAAAAAGCTCAGCCGCTTCGAGGAGGCCCAAGCCGATTTCGAGCGTGCCGCATCGCTCACACGGAACGCACGCGAACGCGAGTTACTCCTCGAGCGCGCCCGAGCTTGCCGGGAACAGTTGAATTGAAACCGTCCGGCTACGCCGCCTGTTCCTCGTTCACGCCAGATTGTCCGGCAACGACCTGGGCATGGTTGATGGCTGCGGTTAACGAAACACCCCCGATGATGTTGCCGAGCAATGTAGGGAGAAGATAGCCAACGGCGACATCGCCCCATGATCTAGCCCCCACCATCGGCAGAAAGAGAACTTCCACCGCGCCCGCGACGATGTGAGTTAGGTTAGCTGCGCCGACTACGTACGTAACGATCACGATAATGGCTATGCGCCCGGTATCCACGGCGGCAAGCATCCAGACCACCATGGCGATCAGCCAGCCCGCGAAGATTCCGCGGAGGATCGCTGTCCCGAAGCCGACTTCCACCGCGTGAGTAGCCACCTTCATCATCGCTCCCTGAACCTCCCGGCTAAACATGGGAGTATTTCCGATTACCCAGGCAAAGAGGTGCGCGCCGACCAAATTGGACAGCAACACGATCGTCCAGATCCGGACAACTTTGAGAAGCGTTTCCCCGTTTCGCCTCGCAAGGAGCGGAATGATCGCGGTGAGTGTGTTTTCAGTGAACAGCTGCTGTCGTCCGATGATGACGAGCAGGAATCCTAATGGATAGCCTAATGCTGTCAGGAGTGGACGCCAGGGCACATCCGGGACGTGGGAATAAAGAAGCGCTTGCCCGACAAAGGAGAAGCCCATAGACATACCGGCGGCCAAGCCGGACCACGCCAGAGCAGAGGAGGATCGCTCCAGTTCCTCATCGCCGTCCAACCGAACTGCTTCGTGAACGACGACCGCGCTGACAGAAGTACGGTCTTCCGCTTCCTGTTTTTGTTTTTCAGTCAGCTCGGGAAAGCCGCCTGATCCCTCTTCTTCTGAAACCACAGCACCACCCTAGCAGCGCATCGCTCCCGTCCGCTAGTGTGAATATGCGCAGCTAGTCAGGACGAGGTGCCGCTCTGCTGGAGAAGCTTCGCGACCAGCCCCGTCCAGCCGGTCTGATGGCTCGCTCCCAGCCCCGATCCGTCATCCCCCTCGAAATACTCGTAGAAGAAGATGTAATCGCGAAATTCAGGGTCCTCCTGGAATAGCTTCACGTCTCCATAGATAGGTCTTCGGCCGTTGTTATCGCGTAAGAACAGCCGGGTCAGGACATGCGACAGATGCTTAGCGACGTCGCGCAGAGGCACGCGGTGGCCCGAGCCGGTCGGACATTCCATTGTGAACGAGTCGCCGTAGTAGTAATCCAGCCGCTGCAGAGCTTCAATGAGAAGGTAGTTCATGGGGAACCACACGGGTCCACGCCAGTTGGAATTCCCTCCAAACATGCTCGTTTGCGATTCTGCCGGTTCGTAATCGACGCGCAGTTCCTGAGCGTTGAGCGTCAGCGTGTACGGGTGATCTTTGTGGTATCGGGACACCGAACGAATCCCGTACGGAGACATGAACTCCGAGGTATCGAGCGCGCGTTTGAGAATGCGTTCGGTTCGTTCACGCGTGACCAGAGACAGCAGGCGGCGGCGCTGTACACCGCCTTCCAGCAGGGGCGCCAGACCTTCCGTCAAGTCCGGGCGGTTTTCGATGAACCACTGCATCCGCTTTTGAAACCCCGGATGCTTTTCGATCTGTTCGAACTCTAGCGTGTCCGTCGCAAACAATGGGATCAAGCCCACCATGGAATGAACCCGAAGCAATTTGCTCTCGCCCCCGAGAATCCGCAGCCGGTCGTAATAAAAACCATCTTCTTCGTCCCACAAACCCGTGCCGCCGTCATTGTTCACGGCGTGCGCGATGTAGAGAAAGTGCTCGAAGAACTTACTGGCGATGTCTTCGTACGTTTTGTTTGTGCCTGACAGCTGAAGAGCGATCTTAAGCATGTTGAGGCTGTACATGGCCATCCAGCTCGAAGCATCCGATTGCTCGAGCAGCCAGCCCTGCGGAAGCGGCGCACTCCGGTCGAAGACGCCGATGTTATCCAGCCCGAGAAACCCGCCCTCGAAGACGTTGGCCCCCTCCGAATCTTTGCGGTTCACCCACCAGGTGAAGTTCATTAGCAGTTTGTGAAATACGCGCTCCAGGAATGCTAAGTCGGCTTTGCCCGTAATTCGTCGGTCGATCTGAAAAACGCGCCACGCAGCCCAGGCATGGACGGGCGGGTTGACGTCGCTGAACGACCATTCGTACGCGGGGAGTTGCCCGTTCGGGTGCATGTACCATTCCCGGAGAAACAGAGAAAGCTGTGCTTTCGCAAATCCCGGATCCGCGGGAGCAAGGGCAACCGCGTGGAACGCGAGGTCCCAAGCGGCGTACCACGGATACTCCCATTTGTCGGGCATCGAGATGATGTCCTCGTTAAAGAGGTGGACCCATTTGTGGTTCCGGCCGAATTTCCTGGCCGATGGCGGCGGGGGGCCATCGTCATCGCCTTTTAGCCAGGTGTCAACGACAAAGTGGTAATACTGCTTGCTCCAGAACAATCCTCCGAAGGCCTGGCGTTGAACACTTCGCCCATCTTCGTCCAGGTGCTTCGCGAATTCGCCGTAGAATTCATCCGCCTCTCGAATGGCGTTCTCGAAAACGGCGGGCCAGTGTTCACGGAGAACAGCGGGCGAGCCGTCCCGAGCCAATCGAAGGTAAACGACACGCTCCTCGTTCGGCGCAAGATTGAGTTCGTAAACGGCGCAGGCCTTCGTCCCTTCGCCCTGCGGATTCACTGCATCCGTTTTGCCGCGAACAATTCGCTCGTGAAAAGCGTCCTTGACGTAACTGCCTGGTCCTTCCACGGCGAAGACGCGCGGGTAATTGGTCTCGTTCTCCGTGAACAACGTGGCCGGTGACCCATCGAGTGTCAGACCGAAGGTCCCAAGTCTGGAATGCGTCGCTTGTATCTGGCTTCCATTCCGCATTCGCAGGAGCGGCTTTTCGGAGGGCTGCTCGGTTCGTCCCCAGCTCCAGGTATTGCGGAACCAGAGCGTCGGAAGCAGGGTCAAGTGAGCGCATTGTTTCGCCCTGTTCACGACGGTGATGCGAATGAAGATATCCTCGAAGTCGCGCTTCGCGTACTCCACGAAAACATCGAAGTAGCGGCCGTTATCGAACACAGCCGTGTCATTGAGGTCGTATTCCCGGTCAAATCGGCTACGCTGCCGGTTCTCATCGACAAGCCGGGTATACGGAAACTCTGATTGAGGATACTTATAGAGCCCCTTCAGGTACGAAGCGGTTGGAGTGGCGTCGAGATAGTAGTAAACCTCTTTGACGTCCTCGCCGTGATTGCCCTCTTTACCCGTAAGGCCGAAGAATCGCTCTTTGAGAATCGCGTCTTCGCCATTCCACAGGGCGATGGCGAAGCAGAGAAATTGGTGGTTGTCGCAGATGCCTAGAATGCCGTCTTCGGTCCAACGATACGCACGGGACCGCGCATGTTCATGCGGGAAGTAGTCCCAAGCATCACCGCTCGCGCTATAGTCTTCCCGAACGGTGCCCCAGGAGCGCTCCGCTAGATAAGGACCGAAGCGGCGCCAGTGTTTCTCCTTTGCCTCCGCTTCGGCCAATCGTCTTCGTTCGGGAGTCAAGCGGCTCAGGCCACGCTAGTCTCGGCTACGACTTCGAGTGGATGTTTATATTTGCACTCGCTGTTCGGACACTGTGCGACAGGTCCTGATTTAAGGTACTTCTCGATCAGGTAGCTGTTCCCGCATTCCGGGCATTTCTCGGGTATCGGCTTACCCCAAGCGACAAAGTCGCAATCCGGATACCGGTTGCAGCCGTAGAACGTCGTTCCACGCTTGGAGCGGCGCTCGACTACTTCGCCCTCTGAACAATTCGGGCAAGGCACGCCGATGGTTTTCTGGCGGACGTACTTGCACTTCGGATAATTACTACACGCAACGAACTCGCCGTAACGCCCGAACTTCTGGACCAGATTGCTGTCGCATTGCGGACACTTGTCTTCGAGAGTAACGTCCTTGCGTTGCTCGCCGCCGATCTGCTTTGTCGTCTTGCAATCCGGGTAGCCCGAGCAAGCATAAAACTGACCGAACCGGCCCTTCTTCAGGACCATCGGGCGGCCGCAATTCTCGCAATACTCGGCCTCGTCCTGTTCTCCGAACTCAGCCTTGCTTCCATCAGGCGATTCAGCAGCTACTTCGCGCGTATTGCTGCATTCCGGATAACCGGAGCATGCGATGAAGCTGCCGTGTTTGCCCCACTTGATGACCATCGGCTTACCGCATTTTTCGCAGATGAAGTCGGTTGGCTTCTCCATGCGCTTAATGTCGGTCATGTGCCGGGCAGCGTGGTCCAGGTTCTGCTGGAACCGATCGTAGAAGTCGGACATGGCTTTGCGCCATTCGATTTTTCCTTCTTCGATGTCGTCCAGTTCCTCTTCCATGCGCGCCGTGTACTTCACATCGAAGAGGTCGTTAAAGCTTTCGAGCAACAGGTCCGTGACAACCGTGCCAAGCTCAGTGGGGCTGAACTTGCCGCCCTCTTTTTTGACGTACTCGCGTTCCTGTATGGTCGATAGGATCGATGCATACGTGGAAGGACGGCCCACACCATCCGCCTCCAGTTTCTTGACCAGAGTCGCTTCGTTGTAGCGGGGTGGCGGCTCTGTGAAGTGCTGTTCCGGAGTGATCTCTTTGAATCTCAGCGTCTCGCCTTCCGTAACGGCAGGAAGCTTGTTCTTGAGATCCTCGTCGTCCTCGTCCTTCTGGTCCTTCCCTTCTTCGTAGACCTTCAGGAAGCCGTCGAACTTGAGCACGCTGCCGGTAGCGCGAAACACGTAGTCTGTCCCGCTCTTGCCTTTGGCATTGATGTCGATGGTGGTCTGGTCGAGTACCGCCGGGTTCATCTGGGAAGCGACGAAACGCATCCAGATCAGGCGGTACAGCTTCAATTCGTCTTCAGCTAAAAACTTTTCAAGCGACTCCGGAGTTCGAAGGGCAGACGTCGGGCGAACTGCTTCGTGAGCGTCCTGGGCGTCCTTCTTCGTCTTATATACGTTAGGCTTTTCCGGCAGGTAGCTGTACCCAGGGTTCTTCGCCGGATCCTGTCCGTAACGCTCGGCGATGAACTCACGAACTTCGGTCAGTGCATCTTCGGAAACACGCGTCGAGTCGGTACGCATGTAGGTGATGAGACCGACAGAGCCCTCTTTTCCGAGTTCCTTACCTTCATATAACCCTTGCGCCAGCATCATGGTTCGCTTGACGCTGAAGCGCAGCTTGCGGGACGATTCCTGCTGCAGAGTCGAAGTGATGAACGGCGGAACGGGGTTGCGTTTCTTTTCCCTGGTACCGACCGAGCGCACGACGTAGTCGGCACTCTCCAGGTCGGTGACGATACCGGTGGCGGTCGCCTCGTTCCCGATCTCCGGATTTGCATCCTTAACCTTATTCAGGCGGGCATTCAGGATTGGAGGCTTCTTCGCGTTGAGCGCAACGTCGATCGTCCAGTATTCCTGCTTTTCAAAGGCCTTGATCTCGCGTTCCCGCTCGACGATCAGGCGGAGAGCAACCGTTTGCACACGGCCGGCGGATAAGCCCCGGCGTACTTTGTCCCAGAGGAGGGGTGAAATCTTATAGCCGACGAGACGATCGAGCACCCGGCGGGCCTGCTGGGCCTCAACCAGGTTGAGGTTCACGGCCATCGGCTTATCGAATGCCTTTTTGACCGCGTTCGCCGTGATTTCGTTGAACATGACGCGGAAGATGGCCGGTTTGTCGGACTTCTTCGGAAGCAACTCCTCCTGGAGGTGCCAGCAGATCGCCTCACCTTCGCGATCAGGGTCAGCCGCGAGGTAGACGGAGTCCACTCCCTTTGCGGCCTGCTTCAACTCGGTGATGAGTTTCTTCTTACCCTCGATCACTTCGTACTTCGGCGTGAAATCCTTCTCGACATCAACAGCCAAGTCTTTCTTCGGGAGGTCCTTTACATGACCCAGCGAGGCTTTGACTATGTACTGTTTGCCGAGGTATTTACCGATTGTTTTCGCCTTCGCCGGAGACTCAACGATGACGAGCGCTTTAGCCATATCTGCTTTCTTCGATGCCGTTCGAGCCCGGAAATCCACCGGGCCCCTCAGGAACGCTACCCTTTTACCACACCTTGACGAAGTTCTTGCCTGGTAATTGCCGCACCAAGCCGGACATCTCAAGGTCAAAGAGCGCTGCGATCAGTTCAGATGACGAAACGCCTTCAAAGGATTCAAGCAGGGTCTCAAGTTGTTGAGGGGTATCAACTTGCAGTGAATTTAGCAGCTTACGGGCAAGCGCTTTTTGGGGTTCTTCGGGGCCTTGGTCCTGCCCGGGAACAACAAGTTCCCCGGCTTCCAATAAAATTTTTTGTTTAGCCTTAGAAACCAGCTCACGCCGGACTGCGGACGGCAATTCGTTCGTCACGTCCGTCCATTCCTGGACCAGTTTGGCTCCCCCATCCTTAATTAAGAGGTTCGGACCCCAGCTCATCTTCGAAGTGATATTTCCAGGGACAGCGAACACTTCCCGCCCCTGATCCATCGCGAGCTTCGCCGTAATAGCCGAGCCGCTATGCTGCGCGCCTTCTATAATGACCACCCCGAGCGAGAGCCCACTTACAATCCGATTGCGAATTGGAAAATTCTGTGGGTACGCTGGAGCCCCCATGGGGAACTCCGAAACGAGCAGCCCTCGGCGGGAAATCTCCTGATATAAGCGGCGGTTTTCTGACGGATACAATACGTCCACGCCGCAGCCCAGAACGGCTACCGTGAGTGCTTCTTCGGTCAAGGCTGCCCGATGGGCCGCGGTGTCGATCCCGCGAGCCATTCCGCTGACGATTGTGAGGCCGGCTTTCGCCAGATCGGCGCTGAGCCGCTCCGAGGCGGCGATACCGTACGGAGTCGGCCGGCGTGTACCAACGACCGCGATAGACGGCAAGGACAGGAGTTCCGGATTGCCGAGAGTAAAAAGCAGCAGCGGTGGATCGAAGATCTCGCGGAGTCTCTGGGGGTAATATTCGTCGTGGATCGTGATGAGCCGTACGCCAGCATTCAATACCCTCTGCTGCTGGTCCACCGCGTCGTCAAATGAGTAGCCGCTTGCAATGTTTCGCGCCTGGGAGGCACTCAAGCCCGCTGCCTCCAACTCCGTCGCCGATGCACGAAAGATCGCCTGGGGTGATTTCAGCTTTCCAAGCAGCTTCAGCGTCCCCAGTGTTCCGAGACCAGGAACCATCCGGAGAGCAAGCCAGAAGAGCGTTTCTTCGGCAGTTGACACGGTTCTAGACACGTGGAATAGGTGCTGGCCCGAAACCGTCCCTCTCAGCCCCTTTCTACCCGTGTACACTCGCTAGAACGGAGGCGTGGATGAAACCCGGAAGACTGTTCGCCTCATCTAAATCACTGATGTATAGGCTGGCCGCTTTTCTTGCGCTCGCTGTTATGGTCACCACGGCCGCTCTAGAGGCGCAATATCCGGGACAATACCCGACCGGCCCCGGCCGATATCCGCCGGGTCAATACCCGCCCGGGCAGTACCCACCGGGGCAGTATCCGCCGGGACAATATCCGCCCGGACAGGGACCGGCGGGAGGCAGTGGCATTCCGGTGCCCTGGAAAGGCCGCAAATCCAAGGACAAGAAGCCAGATACAAAGGCTCCCACGTTTTCCGCTGAGGGTCAGGTCTCTTCGAACGATGGCAAGCAGTTGCTTGTCGAGACGAAGGACGGCCGAACAATCACGCTGGGCTTAACTTCACAAACGAAGTACGTGAAGGGCGACGGCAGTATCGAGGCGAGCAAGATCGTTCCGCGGGCCACCGTGCACGTGGACGCCTCAGAAGATGACGAGTCGAACTTAACCGCGGTGAAAGTTGAGCTCTTAAAAGACCCTCCGACGCGGGAAGCCGAAGGGACACCCAGCATACGGGAACGCGACAACGCGGGTCAGCGGAAGACGGATACCGCACGCGCGGAAACTGATAACAGCAGCATTCCGGACCCTACCTCGCTAGGGAAAGCGCCTGATGATCCGAACCGCCCTATCTTGCGCCGCGGGAAACCGCAAGCGAACCGGAGCAGCGACGATACCGACGAGGTGAAAGTAGCAAGAAACCAGGAGCCGACCAAGCCCTCCGCTCCGAGCACCACGGCGGGAAAGGCGCCGGATAAAAAGGATGACTCGACGGATTTCACGATTGAGGACGACACAAACCGGGCGAAGAGTAAAGGCAATGGCTCGGAACTGATTGCGAAATCGATGGACTGGGCAAGCACATTCACGAATGGACTGCCGAATTTTGTTTGCCAGCAGATGACGACGCGCTATATGGAGCAGTCCAAATCAGACGGTTGGCAGCCGCTGGATGTGGTTACCGCAAAGGTGATTTACGAGGACGGCAAGGAGAGATACCAGGAGATCACAGTGGGTGGCAAACGGACGACCAAGTCAATGCTCGACGTCGGCGGCTCAACCTCCACCGGCGAGTTCGCCTCCACCCTTCAAAGCTTGTTCTCTCCGCGCAGCCAGGCGGACTTCAAATTCGTGCAATCGACGACCGTCGGCTCTACAAAAGCAGTGATCTACGATTTCAAAGTGGCGCTTCCCAATTCGGACTGGTTCATCAAGGTGGGCGGCCAGGCTCTGAAGCCCGCTTACAGCGGTAGTGTCTGGATCGACAAATCAACCGGTGAGGTGCGCCGGATCGAAATGCAAGCCGACCGGATCCCGCAGGACTTTCCGCTCGATTCCGTGCAGTGGGCAGTCGATTATGACGTAGTCCGGCTGGGAACGGCATCCTTTCTGCTTCCGGTACACGCCGAGAATTTAAGCTGCCAGCGGGGAACCACCATCTGCAGCAAGAACACCGTTGATTTCCGCGATTATCACAAGTACAGCGGGGAAAGTACCGTCACCTTCAAATAGGGTATTGTCCGGACCTGGCCGGCCATTTGAAAAGAAACCAGTACCTCGAGAACGTAGGGAGGCTCCAGATCTTCTCTACAATCGAAGCAGCCGTGAAACTGCTGTCTGCCGCTGCCCTCTCGCAGATTGGTTGTATCTGTCTCTTCGCAACATCGGCCGTTGAAATTCGGCATGAAGGCCTCACGCGCCCCGAAGAAGACTGCCTGTCTGAAGACGAGACGGTCCGGGTTGTTCGGATCGAGGCTGCGGTCTTCGGTGACGATGGACAGGAGATCCGTCGCGCGCCCATTCGTACTTGCCTCAAATCAAAATCAAATAAAGAAGAGTGGGTCTTTACTCTCGACGAAGATGGGAGCGTACTGAAGAGGGAGAGAAATGTAACTCGCCTCGGTGATCACGGTCGCGTGATCGAATACGCTGTTTACACGTGGGCCGATGGGAAGATGTCCTCAACGCGGTACGAGACCACGTACGATTCACAAGGCAGAGTTCTGCAAACCCAAACCGTCGATGAAGAAGGCTCAGCCGACACGCTGCAATACGTGCTCGACGAGCGCGGCGATCCGGTTGTCACCACAAACATTGACTCAGAGGGTGAGATCAACTATGTAACGCGGTCCCGATACGACGACAAACACCATCTACTCTTTGAGCGCACCGACGGCGAAGGAGGAGACACGACCTCCTTCAAATATGACGATCGTGGCCGATTGATCGAGCGCATCTCAGGGCGGAGCGAAACCAGGACTGTGTTCCGGTATGAGTACGACGAAGAGGGGAGGCCCATATCGTATCGGCAGATTTATGGTTCGTCGCCGGAACGCACGTGGACGGGCGGCTATTCTTATTGGCCTGGTGGCCTCATTAAGGAGGAATGGCAACTTCATCAGCAGGGACTTCCAACGAAGTACTCATCGTACGCCTACGACGATTACAAACACTACAGGCAGGAATGGATTTACACTCGCGCACTTAAGGACGAGCCGGAAAACTTCGTCCTTATAGTTGACGGGCACGTAAGAACCTTCGGACAAAGTAACGGATTGCCTGTCATTACGTACACCTACGATGCGCATGGGAATTGGGTGAAGGCGATCGAAACACGCCTGTCTTCGCCTGCCCATCCGGGATCGGAACGAGAAGTGACGTCCATCATTTATCGACAGATCGAGTACCGCTAATTAAACCCTGCAATGTCGCCGCGTCTATTCCTTGTAGACCACTCCGCCCTTCATCACGAACTTTACGCGGCGTAGTGCAGATAAATCGTCGACCGGATTGCCTTCGGTGGCGATGAGATCGGCGAGCATCTTCGGTTTTACCTGGCCGATCTCCATATGCAGTACTCGGCCGGCAACCGATGTCGCTGCCTTCAACGCATTGACCTTCGACATGCCCGCGTCCACCATCCCGTCCAGTTCCCAGGAGTTTTGGCCATGGGGAAATGTCCCTACATCGCTACCGCTCAGAATCGTGACGCCCGCGTCCAGGGCCGCTTTGAAACTCGCCCGGCGTCGGGCGGCCACCTCTGAGCTCGGTGCCTGGCCGGTGTTTCCAACACCCCCGCCGCCGGCCGCTAATGTGGGGCAGAGGGCTACGTGGTGCTCAACCATTAGCTTATAGATTTCGGGCGTGCCTTCATTCCCATGCTCGATCGTTTCGGCGCCGCCGAGAATGGCACGGCGCATTCCTTCGGGCGTACTGGTGTGAACGGCAACGGGCACACCAGCGCTCTTTGCCGTTTCAACAGCAAGCCTCATCTCTTCAAGCGAAAAGGTCGGGTGCGAACCAGGGTGGGGTCCCCAGCGATAATCCCCGTACAACTTGATCCAGTCGGCGCCGCGTCCGATCTGATCGCGCACAACCTTGATCAGGCTATCCACTCCATCCGCCTCTTCCGCGCCCTGTGGGATGTGCCACTCGAGCACGAACCCTTTCGGGGCATACGTACTGGTGGCGACGATTGCCCGGGTTGAAACCAGCATGCGCGGGCCGGGAATGATGCCCTGCTCGACCGCTTCTTTCAGTTCCACATCCGAGTAGCCTGCGCCCTCGGTGCCGAGATCGCGAATGGTAGTGAAGCCGGCCTGCAACTCGTCGCGTAAATGATTCGTCGCCCGGGCAACCCGGAGAGCCAGACCTTCGTGCGCAACCTGATCGTTCCAGGAGGTCTCTTTGTAGGAATGGAGAAACACGTGCGAGTGCCCTTCGACGAGTCCGGGCATAAGAGTTAAGCCGCGGAGTTCAATGACCTTGGAGCCCGTCGCGTCAATGCTCGATACAGGACCGGCGGCATCGATTCTGTCACCGGTCACACGGACCGCCCAGTTCTGATGCAGAGTTTCACCATCGAAGACTTGCGCTGGCTTCAGGACGAAAGTCGTCAAGGGCTGGGCTGGTGTTACGGCCTGTCCCCAAAGACTGATCTCGAGCCCGAAGACCGCGAGTGCTAGGCAGCATCGTGAACTGATTCGCATCACGTGATTATAGGCCTCCCCAGGCGAACGCAGTGACGTGTGTGATCTCTTCGCAGCACCGTTCACGCGTATTCAAAAGGGGAGAACACAGCGATGTCGACAGCGCTTGCGCAACCACCAGTTGCGCTCGGAGATGGCGAAGGGGAACGTATCTCATTCGGGGGTGTCGAGATCACGTTCAAGAGTCCGCGGGGAGAAGAAGACGGGTGGACCGTTCTGGATTATCGCTTACCGGCACGGCAGTTTGGAGCGGTCCTTCACTACCACAAAGAGGTTGTCGAATCGTTCTACATCCTCGAAGGAGAAGTCTGGTTCCGGATTGGCGACGAAGAGATTACGCTCGGTCCCGGCGGGTTTGCGTTTGTGCCCGCTGAAATCCTTCACTCGTTTGCCAATCATTCGGACGCACCGGCGCGCATGCTCGCCCATGCGTCGAGTCCGGATCACAAGAGGTTCCTCTGCGAGTTATTCGCTCTGGTGCAACAGGAACCCGTCTGGCCACCCAAAGATCCGCAAAAGATTATCGAGCTTGGCAGGCGGTATGACACCTACTACCTTCCTTAAGTGCGAAGCTGGAAGTGATGTGTAGAAGCATCAAGGTACTACGAAGGCGGGAGGCTCCCGCCACGAGCGACGAAGTGGCCGCGGCGGCATTACAGTTCGTCCGCAAGATCTCGGGAATGCGAAACCCATCAAAGGCAAACGAGCAGGCATTCAACCGCGCGATAACCGAAATCAGCGCTTCGAGCGATCGCTTACTCGAAGCGCTCGGCCTTCCGGCGCCGCCGCGAGTACGCCCGGAGCATTCCGCAACTCAAGAAGAGTCTCAGCCGTATCCTCTCTGAGGATCTATTTGCTTCTGTGAGTGGCTGAGCGCGCCAGCTTAGCGGCCGGCTTCGTCTTCTCGGAAATGACCGGCTTCTTCAACGCGGCGAGACTCTTTTGCAGAGCTTCTGTGATGTCAACAACGGCAGCTTGACGCCTCGGCTCTTCTGCCCGCGTAATCGGCTGGCCGGCAACCTTCTTTGCAATCATCTCTTCCAGACGTTCGCGCCGGGTGTCCTTGTACTTCTCGGGTTCGAACGGTGCTGCGAGGGATTGGATGAGAGTCTGCGCCAGTGTGAGTTCTTTTTCCTTCACCAGGTCGGTGACGGCATGATATTCCTCGTCCGCTCGAACTTCGGAACTAAAGAACATTGTGTGGGCCAGCAGCCCGTGTTTGCCTGGCCGTACGATCACAATGTGTTCGCGGCCATGCATAGCGAGCTGCGAGACGGCCACGAGATTGGAATTTCTCAGTGCTTCGAATAAGAGCGCGTACGCCTTTTCACCACCCCTGTCGGGCGCGACATAGTAAGACGTTTCGAAGTACACCGGATCCACTTCCGAGAGGCTGACGAACTCCTCGATCTGCATCTCGGTCGCAGTTTTTGTTTCGAGACTCTTCAACTCTTCGGGGTCAAGAGCAACGTAGCGATTTTTCTCATATTCGTAACCCTTCACCACCTGCTTCTCGCTTACGACATCATTCGTCTCGGTATTCAGGGAGACCTGGCGGACAGGCGCGAGAACGGGCTCCGGAGCGCTGGGGGTGATGGCCGAAGCGGCCATACTGAGATGTGAATTCGCGGAAGGTACCGGGACAACCGGCGCCAGTTTCCTGCGGCCTTTTGCCGGCTCAGGTTGCGGTGCTTCCTCGACGTCCTCGTCTTCGGCATCCTGCCTGTACGACCGGGACGGCTCTTCGGTTCGGTAGAGCCTGCGAAGGCTGACACGTTCCGCTCGTGCGGCGCGATACAGCCGCACTGGTACCGAAACCAGGCCAAACGTAATGAATCCACGCCAAACCGTACTTGCCATGGGCCCCTCCACTCTTAGGATCTGACGGAACAGCGTTCCGTTTCAACCGGTCATGTACTGCACGGTTAGACTTGTGCTTATGCTTTTCCGCGCAATCGTAGCAGCGTTGACTTTTGCGGCCGGCCTCGTTGCTCAAGAGCAACCTTCCTGGACCGAGCCGTTTCCGCCGCACCACGTGATCGGCAATGTCTACTACGTCGGCAGCAAAAGGCTTGCCGCGTATCTCATCACAACGCCGAAAGGCAACATCCTGATCAACAGCAATCTTGAGAGTTCCGTGCCCGCCATCCGCAAAAGTGTGGAAAAACTTGGGTTCAAATTCTCAGATACCAAGATCCTTCTGATCAGCCACGCGCATTGGGATCACTGCGCAGGCAGCGCTGGCATCAAGGCGGCGACCGGTGCTCAATACAGGGTCATGGATGCCGATGTGCACGACATTGAAACGGGCGGGAAAGAGAATTTCCATTACGGAGGATCACCCGGCACCTACTACAAACCGGCGAAGGTGGATCGAGTTCTGCACGACGGAGATGAAGTGCAGTTGGGCGGAGTGACTCTGGTTGCGCATTTGACTCCAGGGCACACGAAAGGATGCACCACGTGGACACTCAAGGTCGTAGATGGCGGTAAGGCGTACAACGTTGTGATTGTAGGCAGCCCCAATGTCAATGCGGGCTACAAGCTGGTTAACAACACGCGCTACCCGAACATCGCAAAAGACTACGAGCACACGTTCGCCGTTCTGAAGGCGCTGCCTTGCGACATCTTCTTAGGCGCACACGGCGACTACTACAAGCTTGCCGAAAAGTATCCTCGGCTCAAGGCCGGCGGAGCAAATCCTTTCATCGATCCGGAAGGTTATCGGGAGTACGTTGCCAATCGGGAAGCCGCGTTCCGCGCCGAACTGAGCAAACAATCACAAGGTGCACATTAGGGCTTCTCAGCCCCCTCGATCGGCGCGATACCCTTGCGCGACTCGCTTTTTGGATGGCCGCTGAGGTCAAATTCTGCGCCGGTCTTGATCAGTGATGCTTCGGTCGGACCTTGGAAGAAGGAATATCCTTGGCGGCTGGATTTCCAAGCGAGGGGTCCGGCCAGCTTCTTGCCCGCTTTCGAGACGGACTGCTCGATCGCCTTCACCAACGCCTCATACTGCGGGTCGCCCTGCTTGTAACCGGAGAAACTCCCGAGGTCCGTACTGGCGACGAAAACGACGTCCACGCCGGGAATCGATGCAATGTCGTCCGCGATTTTGACTCCCGCAGGAGACTCGATCATCGCCACAATCATGACGTTGTCATTCGCGATCTGCCGGTAATCGGGACCCCATAGAGCGCCATACTGGCCATTCCCCAAACTCCGCTTACCCGCCGGTGGATAATGCGAGAATTTGATCGCATTTTGGACTTTGGCCACATCCTCCACCATCGGGATGATGATGCCGGCCGCGCCAATGTCCATGGCCTTCTGAATGTCGCCTTCGGTCGCATCAGGAACGCGGATGAAGGGCATAGCAGGTGCGCCCTTGCAGGCTCGAATCATATGCGCTACATCCTGATAGGTCATCGGACTGTGCTGCATTTCGATCCAAAGGAAGTCGAATCCCGAATTCGCCATGGCGCAGTACGTATCGGGATCGGGAATCACCACGGTTCCGCCGACTACCTGTTTTCCTGCCGCCAACTTTTGCTTGACGGTGTTGAAGATGCGCGTCTGCGCCGGTGTCGATTGCCCGGCCGTCAAAGCGATCCCGCAGAACAAGGCATACGCAATCAAAAAGAACCAACGTGTTTTTTTCATCAGGCTACTCCTTCCGGTCGTACCGCGCCGCCCTCACTAGATTTCGTACAAGCCTCGGAGCGGTCGTTTGCTTTCTGAGAGTTTACTCCTCAAGGGCGCGAATTGATATAA
>Ga0308176_10000613_pt1 | contig 22450 bp, 17 predicted proteins | sample PhyCR2_3_FD_203890 | JGI IMG/M metagenome (GOLD analysis project Ga0308176, IMG submission 203890) | Soil microbial communities from UC Gill Tract Community Farm, Albany, California, United States - DLSLS.C.R2 | ecosystem: Environmental > Terrestrial > Soil > Agricultural land | place: USA... | reverse complement strand
AGCGCCGGTAAGAATGTGGATGTGTATTCAACGCGTCAGGCGGCAAATTTGTTTAGCAACATTAGCCCGGGTACTGTCACGCCATTCACCGTTCAGAACTACACACAGCTTTCCGATACGTTGATTGTGCGACGGGCAGGTGGTTCGCTTGAACTGGCAAGGATAAACACAGCAGTTCTAGCCCGTCAGCGGGCCTATACCCTTGTTTACAGGGGCGTGCCTAACACAACAACCGGCACAAAAGGAAGGTCACTGATTATTCAGACAAACTTCTAAGAAAGTATATGTTTAAAAAAAGCTGCTCGCAAAACGGGCAGCTTTTTTATTTCTATATTTTCAATGCGATCAACCAAAAAACAAATAACACAGCAACACCGAAACAATAATGCCTACCAGGTCAGCCAGCAACATGGCACCAACGGCGTAGCGGGTGTTCTTAATATTTACCGCGCCAAAGTAAACCGCAATCACGTAAAAAGTCGTATCGGAAGAACCCTGCAAGATGCAGGCAAGGCGGCCTACAAATGAATCGGGGCCAAAGGTTTTCATCGTGTCAATCATCATGCCTCTTGCGCCGCTGCCACTCAACGGCCTGATTAAAGCCGTTGGCAAGCCGTCAACAAATCGTGTATCGGCACCAAATGCCGCAAACAAATTTTTTACTCCATTAATAACAACGTCAAAGCTTCCGCTTGTGCGCAACATGCTGATGGCAACCAACATGCCCACGAGGAAAGGAATGATGCGAACAGCCGTATCGAAGCCACCCTTTGCGCCGCTGATAAACGCATCAAACACGTCAATTTTTTTGTACACACCGGCAAGAACAATCAGGAATAAGATCAGGAGCAAAACACCGTTGCCGATGACGGCAGAAACGACCTGTACACGTTCCGCGTTCAACGATGTGAGATAAAGAACAAGCAAGGTAATGAGCGCCGACAATCCACCCACCCAGGCAAGTATCACCGGCTGAAAAACGTTTATCTTTTGTTTGAACGAAACAATGAACATCGCAGCCAGTGTTGCGGCAAACGTAGCAATCATGCAAGGCACGAAAATATCGGTTGGATTACCGGCCTTTAACGCGGCTCTTGCCGCAATGATGGCAACCGGAATCAGGGAAAAGCCCGATGCGTGCAAGCACAGGAACATGATCTGTGCGTTGGTCGCGGTTTCTTTGTTTGTGTTCAATTCCTGCAAGCTTTCCATTGCCTTCAAACCAAAAGGCGTAGCGGCATTGTCAAGGCCCAAAAGATTGGCGGAAAAATTCATCATCATGTGGCCATAAGCCGGGTGGCCTTTGGGCACACCGGGAAACAAGCGGCTAAAAAAAGGCCCGATGATGCGCGACAAAAAACGAATGCCGCCGGCTCTTTCGGCAATGGACATAAAGCCCATGAACAAAGCCATAAAACCAATCAGGCCGATGCTGATGTTAACGGCCGATTTACAGGTTTCGATGATGCCGTCAACGGGTTTAGCGCCGATGGTGCGAACGTAGTTGTAAGTATAAACCGTTGCATCGGGAACAACCTTCTTCAAGGCTTTCACCGTATCGGAAAAAGGATCGTTGGTAATGATGTAACGGAAATCTTTTGCCGAATCTTTTTTGACAAAACCAAAAGGCTTAACGGTATTTACAAAAGCGTCCCGCGATGCTTTTGTCGTGTCGCGGTCGTAACCGGTGAGGACATACGGATAGGTTTCGTCGGCCTTGCCCACGACCATGCGGTTAAAAATCGTTTCGTTGCCGTACACCAACCATTGAAAGGCGGCAACGCCAATTGCAATGATGACAAAAGCCGACCAAATTCTGCTTAAGGCCATAGAAGTACTTTAATGCTGTCTGTAAATTTCAGACCGAAGAAAATTCATCTGCATCCATTCATCAAATTAAAATTTGGGAAAGGCAGGATTGATTAAATTTAATCACAACCATCTTGTATGAAACCCTTGCTCGCCACCGCGTTTTGCTTTTCGGTTTTTGTTGGTTATGCACAGTTCAAAGCCGACAACGTAAAATACAAAACTGTTTTCCCCGAAGACCTTTGCGAAACGCTTAAAGCGAATCCCGGTTACGTTCTGCTTGACGTGCGCAGCGACGGCGAATTCTACGATACGGCATCGATGTCGCCTTCGCTGAACATTGGCCACTTGCAAAACGCACAGCACATTGACATAAGGCAATTGCCCGCACGATGGAAAGAACTTACCGCTTACAAAGACCAGCCGCTTTTTATTTATTGTTCGCACAGCCAGCGCAGCCGTCGTGCATCGCGGCTTTTGGCCGACAGCGGCTTCACAAAAATCTTCAACGTTAACGGCGGACTGACTAATTTTTATGCACAGGGAATTCAGTCTCTCCCCTGTTCCGCTTATTCTATAGTAACCAACGTTCCGTACAAAATTGTTTCGGCAAAACAACTGGCCGACAGCAAAGAGAAATACTACATAATTGACTTGCGAAGTGACTCTGTCTTCAACGGAAAAATAAGTAACGAACAACTAAAGATGGAAGGCCGCTTTGACAACGCCGTAAACATCCCTTTTGAAAATTTTGGAAAGGCCTTAAGCCTCTATCCCGATAAAAAAATTTTGTTGGTAGATGATTATGGCGATAAAAGCCCGCTGGAGGCAAAAATGCTTTTCGACAAAGGTTTTAAGGATGTGAGCATTTTGTTTAACGGCATGGATGCCTGGCTTGATTACATGACGAACGCAACGGAAAAACCTTCGGCTAAATGGGCAAGTTTTAGCAAGGCCAACCTGCTTTCGCCCGATGAATTCAGCAAATGGACGGACGGGATCAAAAGCTTTACGCTGATTGACGTTCGCCCCAAAGATCAATTCAACAACAGGTCAAAAAATTACTGGCAAAACATCGGGCAAATTAAAAACGCGGTTAACGTTCCAGTGTCCGAGTTTCCGGCGGCGGCTTTGCTTCCGGACAAATCCACACCCGTAGTGGTTTACGGCTTTAACAGCGAGAACGAAATTTTTGGTACGGCGCAATGGTTCAAAAGCCAGGGCTACAAAAACGTTTACGTTTTGCAGGGCGGTATCTGGAATCTTCGCTGGGCCTCACACAACCTGAAAAACAAAACACACCTGAATGATTTGGTCGTAAACGTTCCGCCCGAAAACGAATAGATTTTCACAAAAACGCCATAGCCCTTTGTCCTATATTTGCCGCCATTTTTCAACAGGCAATGGGCAAACCTTCAATTTGCAAATTGCTTGTTACTCATTGCAAATTGAATTCAAATGGCATTACAAGCTGGTATCGTCGGACTTCCGAACGTGGGCAAATCAACACTATTTAACGCGGTCAGCAATAGCGCCAAAGCGCAGGCGAGCAACTACCGTTTTTGCACCATTGATCCAAACGTGGGTTTGGTAGATGTGCCCGATGCAAGGTTGAACAAGCTTGCAGAACTGGTTCAGCCGAACCGGATTGTTCCCACGCAGATTGAAATTGTGGACATTGCCGGCCTTGTTCGAGGCGCCAGCAAGGGCGAAGGCCTGGGCAATAAATTTTTGGCCAACATTCGCGAGGTGGACGCCATCATTCACGTTGTTCGCTGCTTTGAAGACGAAAACGTTTTGCGCGAAGAAGGTGCTATCAATCCCATTAGCGACAAAGAAATTATTGACACGGAGCTTCAGTTGAAAGATTTGGAAAGCATTGAAAAGAAGAAAAGCCGTTTAGAAAAAACAGCAAAGTTCGATGTGAAAGCCAAGGCCGAATTGGACGTATTGCAACGCTGCAAAGCGCACCTTGAACAAGGTAAAAGCATTCGCGAACTGAATTTGGGTAAGGAAGAATTGACCGCCCTTGCCGATTTGTTCTTACTTACATCAAAGCCTGTTTTGTACGTAGCCAATGTGGACGAAGCCAGTATGCATACCGGAAACAAATTTTCGCAGGCATTGCAAGAGGCGGTGAAAGGAGAAGATGCGCAAGTGGTTGTTATGAACAACAACATCGAAGCGCAAATTTCCGAATTGGAAAATGCCGACGACAAGCAAATGTTCATGGAAGAATACGGCATGAAAGAACCGGCGCTCGACCGTTTGATCCATTCGGCTTACAAATTATTAAACCTTCAAACCTACTTCACAGCCGGCGTACAGGAAGTTCGTGCATGGACGATTCACGAAGGCTGGAAAGCACCGCAAGCAGCCAGTGTTATTCACACCGATTTTGAAAAAGGCTTCATCAAAGCCGAAGTGATTTCTTACGACGATTTTGTAAAATACGGTTCCGAGGCCGCTGCCCGTGAAGCGGGCCGCTTGCGCATTGAAGGCAAAGAATACGTGGTGAAAGACGGCGACGTGATGCACTTCCGGTTTAATGTCTAAGACAGTCTGTTTCGCTATAAAAAAGCTCAATCAACGGTTGATTGAGCTTTTCTTTTATAAGGCCCATTGGGTTTTGATAAAAAGTGCTGGATGAAATTGAAAGGCAAACAAAAACTCCCGCATTACTGCGGGAGTTTGGGTGGCCAACCGGGTTCGAACCGGCGACCCCTAGAACCACAATCTAGTGCTCTAACCAGCTGAGCTATGGCCACCATAATCAGCGCAAAAATAAAGATTCAGGAAATACAAAAAGCGGTTAAAAGAAATTTATTCGAAGCTACGTTTCTGTGTTTGCATCGTTCCTAAAGCACTGTTATTACTCCTTATTTAAAGGTTAAATATGGTTAACAGAGGAAAGCCCTCCATTCCGGTGGCTGTACCTTTGCGCACGTTTTAATAACAGCACATGAAGAAGATTTTTACAGTATCCTGTCTGCTTTTTTCCATCCTTTTTGTTTCGGCGCAAATGCCCGGTGGTGGCTTTAATCGCGGCGGCGCCAATGGCGGCCAAATGCCAACGGGCCGTTTTTATGGAAAAGTTGTTGACCCCTCAAATAAAGGTATTGAAGCGGCTTCAGTAACATTGGTAACAAACAAGATGGACACCGCCACAAAAAAGATGAAAGAAGTCGTCGTGAGCGGTATGCTTACTACAAAGTCGGGTGATTTTAGCCTTGAGAACGTTCCGCTTTTTGGACGTTATACCCTGCGCATCAGCGGCATCGGTTTTAAAACCTACGAAAAACCGGTTGCCTTTGAAATGCCCAACCGCGATGCGATGAGCAGCGGTGACATGACGGCTGCTTTGGGCGCCCTTGACAAAGACCTCGGCAACCTTAAAGTTCAGGTAGACGAAAAAGTATTGAGCACGGTAACCGTAACGGCCTCTCGTCCGATGATGACGCTGGGCATTGACCGCAAAATTTTTAACGTAGACAGAAACATTACATCAGCCGGCGGTACAGCAGTTGACATCATGCGCAACGTGCCTTCGCTGAACGTGGACATTGACGGCAACGTAACGCTTCGCAATACTGCGCCAACCATTTTTGTTGACGGTCGCCCCACGACCTTAACCCTTGATCAAATTCCTGCTGATGCTATTGAAAGTGTAGAAGTGATTACCAATCCTTCTGCCAAGTTTGACGCCTCTGGTGGTACAGCCGGCATCTTGAATATTGTGATGAAGAAAAACCGTCGCGTGGGTTACAGTGGCAATCTTCGTGCAAACCTTGACTCACGTGCAAAATTTGGTTTGGGTGGCGACTTAAACGTGCGCCAGGATAAAATCAACCTTTTCGGCAGCGGCCAGTTTATGCAGCGCAAAAGCATTAGCACAGGTTATACAGATCGTTACACGTCGCTCCCGGCTACATCGCACAGCTTTCAACAAGATCATAATACCGGTGGCGGACAATTTGGTTTTGTTCGCGGCGGCTTTGATTATTTCCTGGACATCCGCAACACACTCACCGTTAGCGGCAGTTATGTGCACGGTAAAATGTCTCCAGACAACCGAAGCGACATCCGCATTGACTCCTTTGCAAAAAATATGGCGGGATTGGATTCAACGACCTATACAGAATACCAGCAACGCCTGTCAAATTCAACATTTGAATTCCGCAACAAAGGTGCACAGCTTAGCTACAAGCACAACTTCCCGCAAACTGGTCATGAGCTTACGGCTGATGCCACCTATAACAAAAGCAACAACGAGAACAACGGCCTGATTACAACGGATTATTTCAACGCTGCGATGCAGCCCTTCCGCAGCCGTTACAATCAAACGCAGTACGGCGCGGGCACCAACGAAAACCTGACGGTGCAAACCGATTATTCCAATCCTATTACTGCTAATTCGAAATTGGAAGCCGGCGCCCGTGTGCAAATTCGCAACGTGAACAGCGAGAACACCATTCAGATTGCGGGCAAGAACAACAGTACGATTTACAACAGCACCGACCACGTTTATGCGGCTTACACAACGTTTAGCAACCGCATTAAAAATTTTGGTTACCAGGCAGGCTTGCGTGTAGAGAGTTCGAACTACGAAGGCACTTTGCCAACAAAGGGCAACGAAACATTTAACATCAAATTTCCCGTTAGCCTTTTTCCGAGCTTGTTCCTCAGTCAGAAACTGAACGAGAGCGACGAGTTGCAGTTAAATTATAGCCGCCGCATCAACCGTCCCGGCTTCTTTCAACTGTTTCCGTTCACGGATTATTCTGACTCGCTCAACATCAGCCGCGGCAACCCGAATTTGCAGCCTGAGTTCACGAACTCTATTGAACTCTCTTATTCAAAAACATTCAAGAACCGCGACAACTTTTTGGCCTCGCTTTACTTCAAGCACACCAACAACCTGATTACACGTATTCAGGCTTTGGAAGCCGATACGATTTTGAAGAAAACAATTCCCATCAACACCTTTCAAAACGCAAACAACGCTTACGTAACCGGTTTGGAATTAACGAGCCGCAACAAGGTGACGAAGTTTTGGGACCTGACAACCAATTTCAATTTGTTTACTTCAAAGATTGATCTCACCGACCAGCCCGATCCCGACCAGATAGTGAGCTATTTCTTTAAGATCAACAACTCGTTCAAGCTGCCGAAGAACTTCTCGCTGCAACTTTCGGGCGACTACCAATCGAAAACCATTTCCTCTCCCGGCGGACGCGGAAGCGGCGGCGGTGGCGGATTCATGGGCGGCGGAGGCGGCTTTTTTGGCGGTTCACAGTCGGCGGCACAAGGCTTTATTCGCCCGAACTACGGCGTGGATGCGGCCATTCGTTTCGAATTCCTGAAGAACAAAGTGGCTTCGCTTTCGCTGAACGTGAACGACATTTTCCGCACAAGGGTATTCGACCAGCACACAGAGACTTTTTTCTTTGTGCAGGATGCGCAACGCCGCAGAGACCCGCAGATTTTCCGTCTCAATTTCAACTATCGCTTCGGCAAGTTTGACGTGTCTTTGTTCAAGCGCAAAAACACCAAAGCCGACAGCAACGTGGACATGAACGGCGGTAACCCGAACTTCTAAAATACATTGAACCGAAAGACTATAAAGCCCCGCGTTTGCGGGGCTTTGTTTTTAACGCCTATTTTTGACGCCATGAAAAATTTTGCCATCGTCGGTGCAGGAGAAGTTGCAAAACTTCACGCGAAAAACATTCAACGAAAAGGAAAGTTGGTTGCGGTTTGTGGCGACGATGAATTAGAGCGGGAAACCCTGGCAATTGAGCACGGCGCAAAGGCTTACGGTTCGTTTGACGAGATGCTTGCATCTGAAAAAGAAACCGATGTTGTCGTTGTCTGTTCAGCGGTTGGCTTTCATGCGGAGCACATCATCAAATCGTTGCAAGCGGGGAAAGACGTGTTGTGCGAAAGCCCGTTGTGTTTGACAAAAGCCGCGGCCTGGCAAATTATTGAGACGGAGAAATACTGCGCGAAGCGGGTATACCTTATTCAAACTCCAAGTTTTTTTTCTCCTTTCAAACATCAGAAGAAAAACGAATGGAAGAATCATATTGGACAGATTCAGAGCTTTCAACTCGATTGCACCATGAGTTTGAATGAAAATTTTCTTTCCGGCCCTGACGGTCAAAAATTTCCAGGCGGAGGCCTTTTATATAAACCGTTTGGTTTGGTCATTGATTTGTTGATTTCGCACTGTGGCGAGATAAAAACAGCTGAAGGATTTTTGAAGTTTGATAATAACGGAGCCTCTACCGTGGAGAACACAGGCGTTGCAGTGTTGAAGATGCAGAATGGCTCGATTGGAACGTTTCATTGGTCAAGCGTGATGAGCAGACGCCGACAGTTTGCGTTTGTCGCAGAAAACGCCGTTGGCGATATGGAAATTGACGAACCGGAACTACTTCAGATGCAAGCCGATTCGCCGCTTACCGCTAAAACGATTGAAGGGCTAACGACAAAACTTTACAAAGCAGTGTACGATGATTTGTCAAAAGCACTGCGGGGTAAAGACGTAAAATTTCCCACCACACTTGACGGCGCCAAAACCGTTGAAGCCATTGAAAAAATTTACAAAGCCCTCCGTTGAAACAGATTTATTTCACCGTTACCAATGACCTGACATACGATCAACGAATGCAACGCATTTGCGCTTCGCTAAGCAAGGCAGGCTATCAAATAACATTGGTTGGACGAAAGCTGAAGTCTTCGGTTCCCTTGCAGCAAAAACCCTACGTTCAAAAGCGCCTTCGGTGTTTTTTCAACAAGGGCTTTCTGTTTTATGGCGAATACAACCTGCGGCTTTTCTTTTTTCTGCTTGCAAAAAAGATGGACGCTGTTTGCGCCATTGATCTTGATACGATTTTGCCTTGCTATTTTATTTCGCGTCTTCGAAAGAAAAAAAGGGTTTACGATGCGCATGAATTGTTCTGCGAAATGAAAGAAGTGGTTAGCCGTCCGCTTGTTCACAAACTTTGGAAGGCCGTTGAAAAATTTGGCGTGCCGAAGTTCATGCATGGCTACACTGTAAACGGTAACATTCGCGATATTTTGAAAGAAGAATACGGCGTGAATTACGAAGTGATCAAAAACGTGCCGCTGCTGGAAGAAAAACCGCTGCCTGCACAACCAGAGAATTTCATTTTGTACCAGGGCGCAGTGAACGAGGGCCGAAGTTTTGAAACCCTGATTCCCGCCTTTCAATGGATAAACGTTCCGTTCTTTATTTACGGCGATGGAAATTTTTTATCGCAGGCAAAAGTTCTTATAAAAGAAAACAAGCTGGAAGAAAAAATATTTTTGAAAGGCAAGGCCGAACCAGACGAATTAAAAAAGATTACGCGTCGTGCCTTGCTCGGCATCACCGTTTTTGAAAACAAGGGCAAGAGCAATTACTATTCACTGGCCAACCGCTTTTTTGATTACATGCACGCAGGATTGCCGCAGTTGTGCGTAGATTATCCGGCCTACCGCGAAATAAATAATGAATACAAAGTGGCTGTTCTTACAAGCGACCTTTCTGCACCATCATTGGCAGAAAAAATAAACACTATGATTCATGACGAAAACTTGTTAAACGAATTTCGACAGAACTGTATTCGTGCCCGGAAAAAATTCAATTGGCAGGCCGAAGAGAAAAACCTTCTTCAATTTTACCAACAGTTGTTTTCTTGACTAACCATCTTCATATCGTTTGTTTGGATGCGCCCTCGCCGCCCGATTACGGCGGTGCCATTGACATGTTCTACAAGATCAAAGCGCTGGCGCAAACGGGCAAAAAAATCATCCTTCATTATTTCGATTACAATTCTTCAAGAAGCACAACAGGTCTTGAAGAAGATTGCGAAGCCGTTTACGCCTATAAACGAAAATCATTTTTTAACGCACTGCCCCTTTCGCAACCGTTCATCGTGCAATCAAGAATCAGTCAGAATTTGATTGGGCGGCTCAACAAAGACAAACACCCAATTTTACTGGAAGGCCTGCACTGTTCTGGCATCGTTCCTTTTCTCAACAATCCGCAACGCGTTGTGTTGCGGATGCACAACGACGAAGCGGCTTACTATCACCATCTTGCCAAAACAGAAAAGAACTTTTTAAAGCGCCGTTACTTCCTGCAAGAAAGCATGCTGCTGAAAACCTATCAACAAACACTCGACAAAAAGATTACGCTTGCCTGCCTTTCCGAAACAGACATGGAAACCTTTAAAACGGCTTACGGTTTTCAAAGAGTGACTTTCATTCCCTGCTTTCTGCCCTGGCAAAAACTTTCCATCAAAGAAGGCGGCGGCGATTACTGTTTGTATCACGGCAACCTGCTTGTTTCGGAAAACGAAGAAGCGGCGTTGTGGTTAATCAATGAAGTTTTTAGCAAGCTTGATGTGCCGCTTGTAATTGCTGGAAAAGGCATTTCAAAAAAATTAACGAACACAGCGACTAACTACAAAAATATTAAGTTGGTAAACAAGCCAACGATAAACGAAATTGAAAGCCTTGTTCAGGCCGCACACATCAATGTGCTGCCTTCGATGAACAACACCGGCGTGAAATTAAAGCTGCTGAATGCCTTGCTGAACGGGCGCCATTGCATCACCAATTACAACGGCGTTAAGGGCAGCCGTATTAAAGAAGGACTTAGCGTTGAAGAAGAACCGGAACAATGGGCAGAGCAAATCAATCGCCTGATGCAACGCTCTTTTACTGCGCAAGACATTGCTGCTCGACAAACAGTTTTAACTCTTTACGACAACATACAGAACGCTGAAAAACTTAATGCACTATGGTAGCGTTGTCAATCACGCGGCCGGCTTCGGTTTTCACCATGCGGGCGGGATATTTTTGAATCACAATGTAGTCGTGCGTGGCCATTACTACTGATGTTCCATAATCCCGCGCAATGTGTATGAGAAGATTCATGATCTCGTCCGAAGTTTCGGGATCAAGGTTACCCGTAGGTTCGTCTGCTAAAATTAATTTCGGAGAATTGAGCAAGGCCCGCGCAATGTCCACACGCTGTTGCTCGCCGCCGCTCATCTCGTAAGTCATTTTAAATCCTTTCGATTTCAATCCCACTTTGTCCAGTACGTCGGCAATTTTTTCGTTCATCAGTTTTTCATCTTTCCAGCCAGTGGCCCGTAAAACAAACTTGAGGTTATCGTTCACGTTGCGGTCGGTTAGCAATTGAAAGTCCTGAAACACCACGCCCAAATTGCGGCGCAGGTAAGGCACGGTCTTCCACGTCATTTTTCGCAAATCATAACCCACAACGCTGGCTTGTCCCTGTTTAAGCGGCAACTCACCGTACATCGTTTTCAACAGGCTTGATTTCCCCGTTCCCGTCTTTCCAACAAGGTAAACAAACTCGCCTTTCTGCACTTGCAGGTTTACGTTCTGCAACACCAAATTATCGCCCTGGTAAATTTTTGCGTCCTGTATCTCAATGATGGTTTCCGCCATTCCAATTTTATTTGGTGCAAAATAAAAAAGAAACGACGAGGGCAAGGCCAATTATTTGTCAAACTAAAAAATTAGTTGATTAACTAAAAAATTAGTTATAGCTTCATTTTCGAAATCAAAAGCATGAAAACACTCACCAAAGCCGAAGAGCAAGTGATGCAGGCCGTGTGGAAAGCGAAAGAGGGATTCATTCGCGACATATTGGAAGCCATGCCCGCGCCAAAACCGCACCAAAACACGGTTTCCACCGTTTTAAAAATCCTGGTTGACAAAGAATTTGTGGGCATAAAGGTTTACGGCCGCCAGCATCATTATTATCCGCTAGTCACAAAAGATGCTTATTCCAAATCATCCATCAAAAATTTGGTCAAGGGCTATTTCGGCGGCTCGTTCAGCGATGCCGTTTCGTTTATGGTCAAGGAAAACAGCCTGAGCGTAGAAGAACTGGAAACTTTATTAACCCAGCTTAAAAAAGCAAAAAAATGACGGTGCTCTCCTTTTACCTGCTGAAAGTTCTTTTGTGTTCCGGCATTTTGTTTTTGTATTACGTACTGGCTCTAAAAAACAAGGCCTTTCATCAATGGAACCGTTTTTATTTGTTGAGCGCAGTGGCTCTTTCGCTGCTGTTGCCGCTTGTGCAAGTAGCCGTATTTGCTCCCGAAGAAGACGATGCGGCAAGCATTGTACGGGTTCTTCAATCAGCCAACAATTATCTTGAAGCCATCACTGTTACGGCCAAAACACATTCACTTAGTGCAACGGATTGGTTAGTGGCCGCGTACGCTCTTGTCTGCTCTTTGTTCTTGTACTTTTTAGCGGCTTCATTATTGAAAATAAAGCGACTCATTCAAAGACACAAGGTCCAAACAATACAGCAGGTAAAATTTGTAGCCACCCGCGAGCCCGGCACCCCGTTCTCTTTCCTGCGTTATATTTTTTGGAACGACGACATTTTGCTTGAAAGCGAAACGGGCCGCTGCATTTTCGAACACGAGCTTGTACACGTAACCGAAAAACACACGGCTGATAAATTGTTCATGCAAGCTGCGCTCATTCTGTTCTGGTGCAATCCTTTCTTCTGGCTTATACGCCGCGAATTGAGCTTTGTGCACGAATTCATTGCCGATAAAAAAGCCGTTGGCCGGCGCGGCGCGGCGGCCTTTGCCGCCATGATTTTAGGCGCCGCTTATCCGCAACAGTATACTTCCATCACCAATTCATTTTTTCAATTGTCCATAAAACGAAGACTTGCCATGCTCACAAAACAAAACAATCCCAAACTGGCTTATGCCGTACGCATCGTTGCCCTGCCCCTGTTGGCCCTTGTAATTTTTGCATTTACCGTTCGCACAAAAGAAGGAGCGGCAAAAACAACCGCACCGCTTCCGTTGATTGCGTTCAAAACCGACACGCTGCCGAAAAAAGAAAAACAAATCGTATCGGTAGATGTAAACAAAGCAAAACAGTTGCTCACAATTTATTATACCGACGGCAGTTGTGAAACTCTGACGGAGAAAGAAGCGGCCGACCGGGGATTGATAAACAACGGCGGTTACGCAAACATTCAGAAATTGCCTGCGCAAAAGAATACCACGAAAGCCGCGATTCGCTTGAAAGACTCATCGGTTAAACCTTTGATTGTTGTGGACGGAAACGTGATGGCATACACCGCAATGTCAACGATCAACCCGAACGACATTGAATCTATAAACGTATTAAAGGGCGAAACGGCAAATGCGAAATACGGCGACAAAGGGGCAAACGGCGTAATAAAAATTACAATGAAGAAAAAACAAACCGGAGCACCCACGGCTGTTGAGTTTAGGGGCAAGCCGTTGCAACGAGACTTAACGCCTGTAGGTGTAGAAGGAAAGCCGGTGAATGCAAATGGCAATCAAACCACACAAGCAAGCACGCAAAAGAACGAAGAAGTGGTGGTCGTGGGTCGTCCGTTAAACCAAGAACCCTTGTTTGAACAAAGTGAAACCCCGGCATCTGTTGACCAGCAAGTGTGGCGCAGCTTCCTTGAAAAAAACATGCAGCCCATTGTTGAAAATATGACACAACACGGCGCAAAAAAAGGCAAGTACATTGCCAACATCCGCTTTGTAGTTGAGAAGGACGGTTCGCTATCTGATATAAAATCGGTAAATGCCGTTGGCTATAGTGTTGACGATAAAATCGTTGACATGATGAAGTCATCGCCGAAATGGAAACCCGCGGAACAAAACGGAAAGATCGTTCGTTCTTACCACACGCAACCTATAACCGTTGTCATCACCGCGAATTAAAAGTCATACAAAATGCATTGCCCGTTTTGTTCAATGGTCAACGCATTTTTTTTTGCCGCTTCTACCCTTCCAATTACCTGCGCATCTATTTCAAAGCTTTTTGCAATGCCGATAATTTCATCGGCATTTTTTTTGTCCGTATAAATTTCCAAACGGCAGCCCATGTTAAACACTTGGTACATTTCCTTGTCATCGGCACCACTGCTTTGTTGAATCAAGTTAAAAATTTTCGGCGGTTCAAACAAATTGTTTTTGATGACGTGTACACCGTCCGGCATATACTTCATGCACTTCGTTTGCCCGCCGCCGCTGCAATGAATCAAACCGTTCACCGTGTCAAAGTTTTCTTCCAACAGTTTTTTCATAACCGGCGCAAAAGTTCGTGTGGGTGAAAGAATCAACTTGCCAACCGTAGTTGGAAATTCTTTACCACGGAAAGAAACATTTACATCGTCGGTCAAGTTGTTTGAGCCAATGTAAACCACGTCGTCGCTGAGCGTTTCATCAAAACTTTCAGGAAAATTTTTAGCATAATGTTTACTCAATACATCGTGCCGCGCCGATGTCAATCCATTTGAACCGATGCCGCTGTTGTATTCTGTTTCATAAGCCGCTTTGCCATAGCTTGCCAGGCCGATGATCACGTTTCCGGGTTTTATATTTCCATTCGTTACAAGCCTGTCTTTTTTCCATCGTGCAGCCATCGTTCCGTTCACGGCAATTGTTTTTACCACATCACCCACGTCGGCTGTTTCGCCGCCCAAAAAAGCAATGTCCACACCGTGCGCATTCATCGTGTCAAAGAATTCCTGCGAGCCTTCAATCAAAACTTTTAAAACCTCACCGGGTATGCGGGCCTTGTTGCGATCAATGGAAGACGAGAACAAAAGATTTTTGTAGATGCCAACGCAAAGCAGGTCATCAAGGTTCATTACAATGGCATCCTGCGCAATTCCCTTCCAAACGGAAACGTCGCCGGTTTCTTTCCAGTAGAGATAAGCGAGAATGCTTTTGGTACCGGCGCCGTCGGCGTGCATCACGTTCACCCAATCTTTGTCGCCGCCCAGCACGTCTTCGTAAATTTTGCAGAAGGCTTTTGGGTAGAGGCCTTTGTCAATGTTTTTTGTGGCGGCGTGTACTTCTTCTTTTTGCGCCGACACGCCGCGTTTGGAGTAAAGAGACATGCGGCGAAGATAATCCCCTGCTGATTATCTTCGCGGGCACGTATGCAGGTTCACCGCAGCATTGAAAATCTTCCGTTGTTTAAAAACGCCGTCGTCACTATTGGCTCGTTCGACGGCGTTCACCTGGGCCATCAAAAAATTATTGCGGCGCTTCGCGAAGAAGCAAAGAAAGTGGACGGCGAAACCGTCATCATTACCTTTCATCCGCACCCACGAAAAATTGTGCAGCCCGAGAAGCCCTTGCAGTTGCTCAATACGCTTGACGAAAAAACCCGGCTGCTGGAACATGCCGGAATCAATCATCTTGTTGTTGTGCCTTTTACACAAGAATTTTCCGAACAAAGCGCCGATGATTACATCGAACATTTTCTCATCAAAAACTTTCAGCCCGCTTCCATCATCATTGGCTACGATCATCATTTTGGAAAGGGCCGCACGGGCAATTACAAATTGCTGGAAAAAAGAGCGGCTGAATTTAATTATCGTCTTGTTGAAATACCGCAGCATTTATTAAACGAAATTGAAGTCAGCTCAACAAAAATTCGCACCGCCATTTTGGAAAGCGATGTAGCCACAGCGAATCGTCTTTTGGGCTATTCTTTCTTTTTTGAAGGCGAAGTTGTGCAGGGCGATAAACTCGGAAGAACGCTTGGCTATCCAACCGCCAATTTGCTTTATACCGATACGGATAAAATTCATCTCGGTCACGGCGTGTATGCCGTTTATGCCGACGTAATTGGAGAACAAAAAATGGGGATGATGAGCATTGGCACGCGGCCAACGTTGAACAAGAGCGAAGAAAAAGTGGAGGTCAACCTTTTTGATTTTGACCAAACCATTTACGGCAAAACAATGCGTGTAACCGTTGAACATTTTCTTCGCGGGCAGGAAAAATATCCTTCGCTTGATGCAATGGTTGAACAACTCCACAAGGACAAGGAAAAAAGCCTTGGGCTCTTATAACGGCGCAATCATTTTCACCACCATTTCTTTCAGCAATTCAGCGTCGTCGGTGTTGGCATCGTTCACGCCAAGGTTGCGAAGATTGTATTCGTACAGGAGCAGCAGTAATTTCTCGATTTCGTTGTAGCTGTATTTTGTTGAAGTGGAAATGTAATCTCGCACAAAGAAAGCGTTCACGCCAAGCGCCGTAGCCACCGTCTTTTCGTCTTTTGATGAAACGGTGTAAACTACCTGCACCTTGCTAAAAAAATTATAGAGCGAAGGAAACACCAATTGCAACGGCGCTGCTTTAGGATTGGAACCAAAATACTGCACAATGCGAACAGCTTTGTACAAGTCGCGCTGGGCAATGGCTTGCTGCAATTCAAACACATTGAACTCCTTGCTTACGCCAACGTATTTTTCAATCTCGTCTTCGGTTATTTGCTTCCGGTCTTTTAAGTTTAGCGCCAGCTTATCTACTTCGTTATTCAATCGGCCCAGGTCGTTGCCAATGTGATCAATCAATAAAAACAAAGCTTTCTTAGTTATCGTGTAACCCTTCTGTTTTACCAGTTCACTCGTCCATTCAGGCAAGGCGCTGTCGTACATTTTTTTCGTGCTCATCAGCACGGCCTTTTCTTTTAACAGCTTTGCAAGCTTTGTGCGGCCGTCCACTCTTTTGCCTTTGTAGGCTACAAACAACAAGGTTGAAGCCAGCGGCTTTTCCACATAGCTCTCCAGCTTTTCAATGCCTTTTAAATCCTGTGCTTCTTTGATAATTACCACTTGTTTTTCCGAAAACATCGGGTACCGGCGGCAGGCATTTATCACATCGGGCCAGGCCGTATCGCGGCCATAAAAAATTGTTAGATTGAACCCTGCCTCACTTTCTGATAGAATGTTGTGCTCCGCAAAATCAATAACGCTGTCAATGAAATATCCCTCCTCTCCTTCCAGCCAATACACGGGCTTTATTTGTCCTTTTTTAAGATCCGTAATAATTTTTTCGGGAGTCATCAGGTGAAGAGTTAAAGACGAGTTTTATGGATTCTGGCACGGTTTTCGACTTAGTGCGGCCGAATCAAAAATACATCTTCAACCTTTTCAAATTCTAAATTCAGTAAACTTAAATCTTAGACAATGGCAAACACCAATTATCCATCTGCAGGCACAACAAATGACAACCGTCCTGCCGGCAGCAACACAACACGCAACGTCCTTATTGGCTTATTGGCCGTTGGTCTTTTGGGCACGTGGGGTTATGTCTTGTACGACAAAAACAAAACAACCGAGCAAATCCAGGTAAAATCGGCCGAAGTAAAAACCGTTTCTACAGACCGGGATTCAATTAAAAATCTTTACGAAGAAGCCATCGTTCGGCTGGACAACCTAACCGGTGAAAATACCCGCATCTCCAGCGAAGTAGTTAGCAAAGACGCCGAGCTGAAAAAAATTAAAGGCGAAATCAAAGGTATTCTTGCCAACAAAAACGCAACGGCTGGCGACTTAAAAAGAGCCAGAAACCTGATTGGCGAATTGAACGGCAAGATCAGCAACCTGGAGCAGGAAGTAGCAAGACTGATGGGCGAAAACCAACAACTGGCTACCAACAATACCGTGTTAACGCAAGAGAAAACAGACTTGCAAACCAATCTTCAGACAACTACACAACAAAAGGAAGACCTCGCGAAAAAAGTTGACGTGGGTTCTACGTTCTCTGCTTCCAACATCACGATTAAAGGCATTGATGAAAAAGGCAATGGCAAAGAAAAAGAAACCGACAAAGCCAAGAAAGTAAACAAGCTGGTTGTTTCCTTTGACGTTGAAAACCGCATTACACCTTCTGGCCCGGTTGACCTGTACGTAATTGTTACAGGCCCCGACGGAAAAGTGATCAGCAGCCCGGCCATGAACTCTGGTAATTTAACTACACGTAACGACGGCGACCGCACTTTCACAGCGAAAACAACGGTTGACTATGAGCAAGGCACACGCAAAAACGTTTCGTTTCCGCTGCGCCAGGACAAGTTCCAGGTAGGTGATTACAAGATTGAAGTTTACCAGAACGGATTTAAGATTGCAGAAGGCACACGCGGCCTGCACAAGACCGGATTTTTAGGACTTTAGTCTCATTCCAATTTCAATACAAGCCGCTTCTTTTGAAGCGGCTTTTTTATGTCTGAACCGGGATGAATTTGATGCGTGGGATGTTTGGGATTATTTATCCTGTTCATCTCATCCATCCCAAAAATCCCGGTTCAGACATTGCTATTTCGTTGAAGCATTCGTTAATTCCGTAATCACCTTTCCAATACTTGCACTCGGCATTTGAATTTGCAACAAGGCCGACACGGTTGGCGCAATGTCGGTCATGTACACTTCCCTGTTTGTCTTGCCGGGAGTCACGTTCCAGCCGTACCAAAGCAGCGGAATGTGTGAGTCGTACGGATTCCAGGAACCGTGGGTGGTGCCGCGATCGGTGCCTTCAAACCAACCGGGTTTGTAAATGAATTGCACGTCCCCGCTTAGCTTTTGGTTGTAGCCGTTGGCAAGCATGTTGGCTACTTGTTGCGGCAAACCCGCAGCCGGAATACTTTCCAAATCCAATGCCCGCAAAACACCCGGCTGCGCAAGCAATGTTTTAATAAGACTTCGTTTAACAGCCTCCTTGTCCAACTTGTTTGCGGCTAGGGCTTCAGCATTGATATGTACTTGATAATTGATGACCGAAGCCACAAGATTGGCAACGCCAAATTCTTTTTGCAAGGCATCGTTCAAAGCCCTTCGCATGGCTGCGGTATTTGAAACACCACCGGGCAGTTTGTTTTCTCTGGCAAAACCGGGAACGTGAGCCACCGCATGATCGGCCGTTAAAAACAAAAGGTATTGTCCCTTGCCAACCTTTGTATCTAGATAATTAAAAAGATCAGCGAGGTCTTTGTCGAGTCGCAAATAGGTGTCTTCAATTTCAATTGAGTTGGGGCCAAACGCATGGCCGATGTAATCGGTAGAAGAAAAACTAACGGCCAAAAAATCTGTTACGCCGCGTGTGCCTAACGCTTCGCCATCAATGGCAGCCTTGGCCGCGTCCACGGTGAAACTGTTGCCATAAGGCGTTACTTCAAAGCTTTGGTATTTGGCATTTTTCACCGTATCAACCCGGTGCGGAAACGTGCTGCCTTCGCCGGACAATATGCTTTCATAAACCTTGTTATCGCCTGTGCTTTGCACATAAGTGTTCAGCGGGTAAAGCGTGTTCCAGGGTTTTGACAAATAAGCATCGGGAAGCTTTTTCGAGTTCAATTGTTGCATCCACTGCGGCAAGGTTTTCATGTAATAAGTACTCGTGATCCACGTGCCTGTGCTGACGTCAAACCAATACGCGGCGTTGGCTGTTTGGCCTGCGGGCAAAATAGCACCGCGGTCTTTGATGGCAATGCCAATGACCTTGCTTCTAAAGTTGTTACTTAACCGCAGTTCGTCGCCAACGGTTGTGGCAAACATGTTTCTTGGCGACATTCGTCCGTTTACTGAATTGCTTCCTACTGTCTTTATCGTGTCGTTATTGTCTTCGGTGCAGTACACGTCCCGTTTCAATTCCTTGTCGTACCAGGTGTTGCCCACGATGCCGTGAAGCGCCGGTACGCTGCCCGTGTAAACGCAGGTATGCCCGCAAGCAGTGTAGGTGGGCACATAAGGAATGAAGGCATTCTCGCAACGAAAGCCCCCGTTCATTAAGCGCTTAAAACCACCTTCGCCGAAGCGGTCGTAAATGCGGGTAAGATAATCTGGGCGCATCTGGTCAACAACAATGCCCACTACCAATTTCGGACGTTGAAGAGATTGTGCGTTTCCACCGAGTAGCGTGAACAAAAAGAAAGCCGTGAGAATTCGTCGCATGAAAAATGTTTGAACGGCAAATGTAATGGCGACAAAAAACAAATCTTTGCAAGGCTCAATTAATTTAAACAAACAAGGGGCCGCTCCATGAAGCAAAATCTATTCATCGGTTTTTTATTGCTGTCACTTTTTTCTACGGCGCAAAAACCATTGGCTGATGAAGTATTGAACGCAGAAAAAAACTTTGCCGCATATTCGGTTGCACACGGAACCAAAGAAGCTTTTTTACATTTTTTAGACAGCAGCGGCGTGGTGTTTGAAAACGGCAAAGCGGTCAACGGTATTGAAGCCTGGAACAAAAAAGAGGCCGGCGCCGGTGTTTTGAATTGGCACCCGGTTTACGGCGGTATTGCAGCCTCGGGTGATTTGGGTTTTACCACTGGGCCGTGGACCTTTCAGCCAAAGAGCATTCGTGATTCGGTTGTTGCACGCGGGCAGTATTCAACGGTTTGGAAAAAAGACAAAAGCGGCGAGTGGAAATTCGTTGTTGATTTAGGCATTAACAAAACTCCGGCCTTTGACGATGGCGTGTATCAATTCAACAATGAAGCTGTTTCCTTTGTTCCGGGCACATGGAACAACTTACTAAATAGGGAAGAAAAACTTATCCGGCAAACAAGCGAGACGGATGCTGCGCAACGAGAAAAATTCTACGAACAAGTATTGAGCAAGAAAACCTTTTTTCTTAACCGCAACGAAAATCTGCCGGTTGTTACGTTGAGTGATGTGAACACGGCTTTGCAATCAACACCACAAAAGATTGACTACCGCATTGATGGTTCGGGCATTTCGGCCGCCGGCGACCTGGGCTACGTTTACGGTGCAGCTATTGCTAACGGTAAAGCAGAAAATTACCTGCGCATCTGGCGGCGCGAAGGAAAAGAATGGAAACTGGTGTTGGAGACCTTACGCTATTGACCCAAAGACCCGTCTAAACTGATTTCCCTATTTTTGCGCCATTTCAATCCGAACCGGGATAAATGAGATTCCTGGGATGAATGAGACAACAGAAACATTATCATTCCTATCCCCTCTATCCAATAAATCCAATGTATCCCAGTTCAGAAATTAAACATCAAACTAAACTATGGCAGATCTTTTTGAACGACTCGTGAAAAACTACGGCCCGCTTGGCCAGCATCGTGAAAGGGCTTATGGCTATTTTGCTTTTCCCAAACTGGAAGGAGAAATTGGCAGCCGCATGAAGTTTCGCGGCAACGACGTAATTGTTTGGAGCCTGAATAATTATTTGGGCCTGGCCAATCATCCCGAAGTGCGAAAGGCCGATGCAGATGCAGCAGCGCAATTTGGACTGGCGACACCGATGGGTGCCCGCATGATGAGCGGCAATACAAATTTTCACGAGCAGTTGGAAAAAGAACTGGCGGCGTTTGAAGGCAAGGAAGACGCTTGCTTGCTCAATTACGGCTACCAGGGAATGGTGAGCATCATTGACGTGTTGTGCAGCCGTCACGACGTGATCGTTTACGATGCGGAAAGCCATGCTTGCATTATTGACGGTGTTCGCCTTCATCCCGGTCACCGCTACGTGTTTAAGCACAACGACCTTGAAGATTTTGAAAAGCAGATGCAGCGTGCAACGGCTTTGATTGAAAAACAAGGAACGGGCGGCATCCTGGTGATTACCGAAGGCGTGTTTGGCATGGCCGGCGACCAGGGCAAATTGAAAGAGATTGCGGACTTGAAGGACAAATACGACTTCCGTCTTTTAGTGGACGACGCACACGGCTTTGGCACGCTTGGCAAAACCGGCGCCGGCGCCGGAGAAGAACAGGGTTGCCAGGACGCGATTGATTTATATTTTTCCACCTTCGCAAAATCAATGGCTTCCATCGGGGCTTTCGTAGCCGGCGACAAAGCCATTATTGACTATATCCGCTGGAACATTCGCAGCCAGATATTCGCCAAGAGTTTGCCAATGCCGTTGACGCTCGGCAACTTAAAACGCCTGGACCTCTTGCGCATCACACCCGCATTGAAAGACAAGCTTTGGGAGAATGCACGTAAACTACAAAGCGGTCTAAAGGAAAAAGGTTTTGACATTGGTAAAACAGATTCTCCGGTAACGCCTGTTTACATGAAAGGCGGCGTGGAAGAAGCTACCGCAATGGTGATGGACCTGCGCGAAAATTACGGTGTGTTTGCTTCGGTAGTGGTTTATCCCGTTATTCCGAAGGGACACATCATTTACCGCCTCATTCCCACGGCTGTGCATACAGATAAAGACATTGAAGAAACCTTGAAAGCTTTTAGCGAAACAAAAGCAAAGCTTGATGCCGGTGAATACAAAGCAGAAGCCATTCCTGACATGGCCGAAGAGGTAAGCGCCAAGCGTTTTGATTATTTTAAGAGTAAGCCGAAGAATAAATAAGCAACTTGAAATAGTTTTTGAAACTCCGTCAATGTTTGACGGAGTTTTTTTTAGAATGGTAACGCTGATTCTACTATTGTAAGTCCAAGACAGCAAGGTTGCTGTCTTCGAAGAGTTGTGAGGCCGACGCGAAGACTTTTAAATTGATAGACGATACGGCCATTGTAAAACCGGGGCTGAACTTTTTCTGCAGTGGGTATGTGATATCCATCGAGTTTAGCGGTGATGCCAATGCCTTTATATTGACGAACGATAAAAACCTCTCTTCGTACAGCGAATAGATTGTGTGTCATTTGGTTAAATGTACGAGAGTTGCGTATATTAGCGTGTACTATGCAAGCGGCCCACGCTTCTATGACCACCGCACATTTTAGCACATTTACAGGCGCACAGGGCGAAGCACGAAGCCACCCTGTAAAAGAGCTAAAATTTTGCTGGGC
>Ga0308176_10000612_pt1 | contig 22471 bp, 6 predicted proteins | sample PhyCR2_3_FD_203890 | JGI IMG/M metagenome (GOLD analysis project Ga0308176, IMG submission 203890) | Soil microbial communities from UC Gill Tract Community Farm, Albany, California, United States - DLSLS.C.R2 | ecosystem: Environmental > Terrestrial > Soil > Agricultural land | place: USA... | reverse complement strand
GGACGCGCTGCACGACCAGGTCGCCGTCGCCGAGCAGCGCGTCCTCGTGGGACCGCAGATCGGGGAAGCCTACCCGGAACTGCGCGAGGAAGTCGGGGCCGACCTGCTGGCCGGGCGGCAGGGTCTTGCGTCATTGGAATCTCCACTTCGCTTATTCATAAGGCGCGACGCGGCGCATGCGTCGTGAAACCTGGTCACGATGCCCATGCACGCCATGCACGCGCACCTCCGACGAGACGTCGGGATCGGCAGGCGCGCCCGGCGCGCCGCGGCTCGCAGTACGCTCGTGCATGGCGCGATCCAAGCGGCTGCGCGAGATCGATCTCGACCTCTTGCCCGTGTTGCGCTCGCTGTTCGAGACGCGCAGCGTGGCGCGCACCGCCGCGGCGATGGCGTTGACCCCGTCGGCGGTCAGCCATGCGCTCGCGCGGCTGCGCACGGCCTTGCAAGACGAGCTGTTCGTCCGCGCGCCGGCGGGGCTTGTCCCGACCCAGCGTGCTGCCCGGTTGGTCGACGAGCTCGGCGTCGGCCTGGCGACCATCGAGCGCGCGCTCGGTGGGGTCGCGTTCGAGCCGCGCACCGCGACCACCTCGTTCCGGGTCGCGACCACCGACTTCGGCGCCCGCCTGGTCATCCCCAAGCTCCTGGCCTTGCTCGACGCCGAGGCGCCCGGCGTGCAGGTCCAGATCAAGCCGCTGCCGGTCGACACCGAAGACGCGCTCGCGACCGGCGACGTCGATCTGATGATCGGGCTCTATGCAGGAGCGTCGACCACGATCTACCGGCGGGCGCTGTTCACGGAGCACACCGCGGTGCTCGCGCGCCGCGATCATCCTCGCATCAAGCGCGGCAAGCTCGGCTTCGACGACTACCTCGCATGCAGCCACGTGTTGATCGCACCTCGCGGGCGGCAGGGCAGCCGGATCGACAGCTGGCTCGCCGAGCAAGGCCGCGCGCGCCGCATCGGCCTGATGGTCCCCGACTTCTTGCTCGGCCCCTACGTCGTCGCCGAGACCGCGCTGATCCCTGTCAGCCGGCATCGCCTGTTGCGCAGCTTCGTCGGCCAGCTGCCGGTGCAGGTCGTGGCGCTGCCGTTCGAGCTGCCCGCGTTCGACGTCCACATGGTGTGGCACGCCCGGGTGCACGACGATCCGGCGTTCGTGTGGTTTCGCAACCAGCTGGCCGCGGTCCACGACTAGATGTAGCGCGGCCCCGTCGGCTACTCGGCTACTCGGCTACTCGGCTACTCGGCAGCCCGCGGCGGCGCCGCTCGCCGGTGCACCCGGACCTTCAAGCCGCGGGGCGCGAGCGTCACCGCGAAGATCTCGCGCACGTCTTCGGACGCGCCCACGCGCTCGAGCTCGAAGCTGGAGAACATGGTCGCCACGAGGACGCGGATCTCGAGCAAGGCCAGCGCGCGGCCGGGACAGATCCGCGGCCCGGTGCCGAACGGCATGTGCACGCGCGCGTCGTGGGTCGCCTGGTCGCCGTCGAGCCAGCGCTGGGGCCGGAACTCGTTGGGCGCGTCGAACCGCTGGGGATCGAGCACCGGCGGGCGCACGAGGACCATGAACGAGGTCTTCGCCGGCAGCGCCAGGTCGCCGACGACCAGATCGCGCAGGGTCTCGAGGCCCACCGCCGGCCCGACCGGCCGCAGGCGCATCACCTCTTGCGCGACCGCGCTCGTGTAGGCCAGCCGCGACACCCCGTCGATGTCCGCCGGGGCCACCCTGCCGCCCAGCTCGGCGTCGAGCTCTCGGCGGAGCTCGCCCACGACCTCGGGGTGATCGATCAGGTGGTGCACCGTCCACGCGATGGTCTGCGCCGTCGTGCTCTCGCCCGCGACCAGCATCGTCAGGGCGTTGCCGAGGATGACGTGGTCGGAGAACGGCTGGCCCTGCTCGTCGCGCGCCGTCAGCATGGCCTCGAGGAAGTTCGCCGGCGACTCCGCCGACGCGGGGCTTCCGGCCAGGCGCGCCCGGGTGTCGGCGATGCGCGTGCCCAGCCAGGCATGCAGCTCGCGCAGCGCGCGGTCGGCCCGGCGCTCTTCCGGAAGCGGCAGCCAGCGCCACCACGGCACGAGCGCGAGCAGGCGGCGCATGATCGCGGGCAGGACGAACTCCAGCTTGCGCTGGATGATGTCGCCTTCCTGCTCGATCGTGTTGATGTCGTAGTCGAACGCCAGGTGCGTGGTGACGTCGACGGTGAACCGCCGGATCTCCTCCTCGACGATCAGCGTGCGGCCGTCGTCGGCGGCGCGCTCCCAGCGGCGGCGAAACCGCTCGGCGATGCGCAGGAGGACCGGGTAGAACGCGCGCAGGTTCCGGGTCGCGAGCGCCGCCATCGCGAGCTGGCGCTGCGGCCGCCACTCGGCCCCCTCCGCGGAGAACACCCCGGTCATCCCGATCTCCTTGTAGAGCGGCGCGATCTTGGGATCGCGCTGGAAGTCCTCGGGCCGCGCGCGCAGCACCCGCTCGTTGATGTCCGGATCGGAGGACACCACGACCCAGCGGCTGCCGAACCGCACGCGATAGAGCGTGCCGTACTCGCGGGCCCAGGCCTCGAGGATCTCGTGGAGGTGCTCGACCTGGACCTTGTGCGCGCTGCCGATGAGGGGCAGCGGGCGCGGGCCCGGCAGGTCCTTGATCGTCCGGCGTGCGGTGGCGGCGGCCGGCGCCGCGACCGTCAGGGCCGCCAGGGCAGCCGAGTCGATGATGAGCTCGGCGCCGTCCTGGCGGACGGGGCACGCGCGCAGGCAGCCCGGCCCGCCGCGGCGTTCGCCGGTCTGGGCGTCGAACCGCCAGCGATGGTTGCGGCACACGAGCTCGCCGCCGTCGAGCTCGCCCTCGCCGAGCAGCGCGCCTTGATGCGGGCAGCGACCCTGATACGCCCTCCAGCCCCCGCCGGCGCGCAGGACCACGACGTCCTGTCCATTGGCCACGACGGCGTGGGGGCCATCCCCCGCCGGCGCCAGGATCCGGATCTCCTGATCTTCGAAGACCTGCTTTCGAGATTGCACCATATCTCGACACTATCACTCTCGCGAGCGCATCGCCTCGACGCTGATCGACGATTTGACCGCCCGGAGCACAGGCTCATTGTCATACAGCACCGCATATATGTCTTAGTAACGGCGCGCGAGAAACACAGATGCCAGTCCGGCAACAATGTCAGAACGCACCAGCGCAATCATGATTGGCTCTCTTGATCAGGCCGCCGCGACGCCGAGCGCCCGGCCGAGCGCCGCGAGCAGCTCACGCGCGGCGGTCTGCACGAAGAAATGGCCACCCGCGAAGATCTCGAGCGTGAACGAGCCGCGCGTATGATCGCGCCAGGCCTCGAGCTCGCCCCGATGGCAGCGCTCGTCGTGCGACCCGCCGAACGCGACGATCGGGCAGGCCAGCGGCGGCTCGGGGCGATGGTCCTCGACCTCGTTCACCCCCAGATCGGCGCGCACGATCGGCAGGAACATCGCCATCAGCTCGGGCTCGCGCAGCACCAGCTCGGGCGTGCCGCCCAGGCGGCGCAGCCGCTCGATCAGCTGATCGGCCGCCAGCGCGTGCATCGGGTCCCGCTGGGGACAGTGCGGCGCGGGCCGCCCCGAGACGACCAGCCGCGCGGGCTCGGGCTGACCGCGCCGCCGCAGCTCGCGCACCAGCTCGAACGCGACGCGCGCGCCCATGCTGTGGCCGAACAGCGCGTAGGGCCGCGCCAGCTCGGGGCCCAGCGCGTCGGCGAGCGCGTGAACGAGCGGCGTGATCCGCGCGATCAACGGCTCCTGGCGGCGCAGATCGCGCCCCGGCAGCTGGACGCCGCAGACCTCGATGTCGTCGGGCAGCTCCTGCCACCAGGTGCGAAACAGCGCGGCCCCGCCGCCGGCCGGCGGGAAGCAGAACAGGCGCAGCCGCGCGGTCGGGTTCGGCCGCGCACGCGCGATCCAGGCAGGCTTGGTCACGAGGTCCTCATCAGGTGGCGGCCTTGCGAGCGTAGGTCACCGGGAGCCTGGCGAGGCCGCGGATCACCATGCCCTCGCCCTGCGCGGGGCCAGGGTCGGCGATGACCAGATCGAGGCCGGCGAGCGCGCCGATCGCGACCTGCGCGGTCAGCCGCGCCAGCGGCGCGCCGAGGCAGTAGTGGATGCCGTGGCCAAAGCCGAGGTTGCGCTCCGACCCGCGCGACAGGTCGAGCTCGTCGGGCGCGGTGTAGACCCGGGCATCGCGGTTCGCGGCGGCCAGGATCAGGAGCAGGATCTCGCCGCCCTTGACGGGCGCGCCTTCGAGGTCGGTGTCGGCCAGGACGATGCGCGAGATCATCTGGGCGGGCGGATCGTAGCGGAGCAGCTCCTCTACCGCGCCGGCGATCCGGTCGGGGTGCGCGCGGAGCCAGTCGCGCTGGGCGGGGTTGCGCAAGAGCGCCAGCATGCCGTTGCCGATCAGGTGGACGGTCAGCGCATAGCCCGCGCTCATGATCAGGGTGCAGGTGACCATCAGATCGTTCGAGGACAGCCGGGTGCCGCCGTCCTCGGCCGCGACCAGGTCGCTCACGAAGTCGCCGGTCGGCCGCCGGCGGCGCTCGGCGGCGAGCTCGGCGAAGAACCGGTTGAACTGCTCGCGCGCGCCCTGGCGCTCGGCGACCTGCTCGCGCGTCAGCACGATGTCGGGATCCAGCCCGCGGCCGATCGCCGCGGCCCACAGCCGGAACTGCTCGATGTCGGCCGCGGGCACGCCCATGAGGTCGCCGAGCAAGAGCGCGGGCAGCGGGTGCGCGATCTTGGCCATGAGATCGAACGACGTGCCCGCCGAGGCGATCAGCTCGCGCACGATCCGCTCGGCGACCGGGCGCAGCCGCTCGACCAGGCGCGACGTGAACGCCTTGGCGACCAGCGACCGGATCCGGGTGTGGTCGGGCGGGTCCATGAAGAAGAACTGCCGGATCAGCTTGCCCTCGGCGTCGCGGCTGAAGTGCTCGGACGCGAGCTGGCCATCGCCCCAGCCGATCTGCGAGCTCTTGAGCGCCGCGGCGACCTCGGCGTGGCCGGTGACGGTCACGGTCCCGCCCGGCGTGCGCACGACCGAGCCTCGGGCGGCGAGCTCGCGATACTTCGTGTACGGATCGGAGCGGAACACCGGATCGAACGGGTTGACCGGGAGCATCTGCGACGTCACGTAGATCGCCGGGTCCTCGGGCACGACGGAGGGCGACAGATCCTCGGCCGGCGGCGGAGGCGGCGGCACCGCCACCGGGGTGTAGGTCACCGGCAGGTCGAGGATCACGGTGTGCTTGTTGCTGGCGGCCCAGGCGACCCGGCCGTCGAGCGTGATGTGCTCGACGCGCGCGAGCAGCGCCTCGAGCACGATCCGGAGCTCGAGCCGCCCCAGCTCGGGGCCGAAGCAGGCGTGCGTGCCCGCGCCGAACGCGAGGTGAGGGTTGGGCGAGCGGCGGATGTTGAACTCGAACGGATCGGCGAACACGCGCTCGTCGCGGTTGCCCGACGCCCACCAGAACGTCACCTTCTGGCCGGCCGCGATCTTCGCGCCGCGGAACTCGATGTCGCGCGTCGCGGTGCGCCGGTTGTACGGGGTGGGCGACGACCAGCGCAGCATCTCCTCGATCGCGCCCGCGATCAGCGAGCGGTCGTCGCGCAGCTCGCGCCAGCTGGTCGGGTGCTCGGCCAGCGCCAGGACGCCGTAGGCGATCGCGTTGCGCGGCGACTCGCTGCCCGCGCCCATGATGATCGGAAAGAACACCTCGCGCTCGTACAGCGACATCGGTTTTTGCCCCGACTCCGCCGGCAGCTCGGCGTGGGCCACGCGCGAGACGAAGTCGCGGGCGGGCGCGGCGGTGCGAGCCTTGAACAGCTCGCTGCCGTACCGGTACATGGCGAGCCGGGCGATCTGCGAGCGCTGGGTGTCGCGACCGGCGCGGCGATCGTCGAACCCCATGCTGATGTCGGCCCAGGCGGCGAGCCGCGGCCGATCGTAGTGCGGCACGCCGAGCAGCGTGAGCGCGGTGCGCAGGGCGAACGGACCGGCGATGTCGGCGACCAGATCGCCGGAGCCGCGCGCCGCTGCCGCGGCGACCAGGCGATCGGCCAGATCGCGCAGCTCGGGCTCGAGCGCCGCGACCGCGGCGGCATCGACCCCCGGCCGGAGCTGGTCGCGGATGACCTGGTGGCGCGGATCATCCATCATGTTGATCAGGGTGCCCGCGTGAACGCCGGGAGCCAGATCGTCGATGTGCGTGCCGCCGCCGGCGCGGCCGCCGCCGCCCTGCGACGAGAACACCGGATCGGCCGCCGCGGCGAGCAGATCGTCGTGGCGGGTGATCATCCAGAAGCCCTCGCCGTCGGCGGTCTTGCCCCCGGGGTGGAAGAAGACCGGGTGCTCGGCGCGCAGCCGGGCGAACACCCGGTGCGGGAACCCATCGGCGAAGCGGCTCTGATCCGCGAGGTCGAACCCATCCAGGACAGCTGGCAACTCGTCTTTGGTCATCGGTGCGTCTCCTTGGTCGAAACCGCCAGCGTCGCGAACTCGTCGGCGAGCCAGCGAAGGTCTCCTCGGCGCCCGCTCGCCGCCACGAACCCATCGGGCCGGAGGAGCAGGAAGCCTTGTTTGCCCGCCACGACGTGGCGATGCGACACGAGCGCGCCGTGCCGGTCCGCGAACGCCGCGGCCTCGGCGCGCTCCGAGGTGTCCGCCGGCCCGATGGTCACGAGCTCGAAGCGGTCTTTTTCGTTCGGCCCGTTCGCGCCGTTCGCGCCGTTCGCGCCGTTCGCGCCGTTCGCGCCGTTCGCGCCGTTCGCCCCATGCAGGCCGCCCCCGATCGTCCACTCGGGTGAGTGTGCGCCGGCCGGCGGCAGGAACCCGGCCCGCGCGCCGGGGCTCGGCCCGAAAAGCGTCTGCGGATAACGGATCGACCAGCCCGCATAGAGCGGCGGCAGCTTGCGGGCCAGGACCCCCAGGCGATGGGCGGTGGAGAACAAGGTATTGCGCATCCAGGCCGCGAACGGGCTCAGCACGGCCTGCCGCGCCATGCGCCCGGTCACCCGCACCACCTGCTCGGCGGCTGCGCGCCGCTCGACGTCATAGCTGTCGAGGATCTTCGGGTCGAGCCGGCCGTCGAGCACGCCGGCCAGCTTCCAGGCCAGGTTGCGAGCGTCGCCGAAGCCGAGGTTCAAGCCCTGGCCGCCGACCACCGAGTGCGTATGGGCCGCGTCGCCGACCAGGAAGCAGCGGCCGACCCGCAGGCGGGCGGCGATGCGCTCGTGGCTGGTGAACGACGTGTTGAGCGTCAGGTTGGTCAGGCGCAGGCCGCCGGGCGCACGCTCGTCCAGCATGCGCTGCGCGGTGTCGCCGGTGACCTCGCTCCCCTCGGGCAGCGGGCCCGAGATCCGCACCTTCCCGCCGGGCAGCGGGGCCACCAGGACGACCCCCGTCCGGCTGAGGTAATAATTCACCGCCTCGCGATCGTAGTCGCCGGTCAAGTCGCCCTCGGCGAGCAGGAAGGTGGTCGGCAGCCGCTCGCCGGCGAACTCGATGCCGAGCGCATCGCGCGTCGTGCTGCGAAACCCGTCGGCGCCGATCAACCAGTCGACCCGGCGGGGTTCGATGGTCCCGCCGGCGCGGCGGAGCTCGACGCGGACCTCGTCGCCCGCGGCCGCCAGCGAGCTCAGCGCCGCGCCCCACTCGACGCTGCCGCCCAGGCGCTCGAGCTCGGCGCCGAGTAACTCGTCGGTGACCTCCTGCGGCAGGACGAGCGGGGCCATCGCCGGCGGCAGCGGCACCCGCAGGGTCCGGCCGGGGCCCAGGTAGTAGCTGAGCGCGCGAATCGTCACGCCGCGCCGCTCGGCCTCGGGCAGGATGCCGAGGTCGCGATACAGGCGCAGCGACGGCGGCCACAGGAGGATCGCGCGCGAGCCGCGCTGCGGTTTTTCGGCGGCGTCGACCACGGCGGCGTCGATGCCGCGCCGGCGCAGCTCGCAGGCCGTCATCAGGCCGCAGGGGCCGGCGCCCACGATGAGAACTCGATGCTGGTGACTCATGAATGTGCCTCCTCGTGCGGCTCGGTGGTCAGGATCTCGAACAGGGAGCGCGCCAGGCGGCGCGGCGTGGGGTGCTCGATCGCGAGCGTGACCGGCAGGCGACGGCCGAGCGCGCGCGACAGCCGGTTGCGCAGCTCGAGCCCGCGCAGCGAATCGAACCCGATCTCGGCGAAGTCGCGGTCGAGGGCGATGTCGGCCGGATCATGGCCGAGCACGATGGCGACGTGCCCGGCGACCAGCCCGCGCAGCGCCGCCTCGGCCGCGTCGGGGCCCAGCCGGGCGAGGTCCGCGGACGACAGCGATCGCTCCGGCTCGAGCGGGCCCGCCGCCGGCATCAGCTCGGCGACGAGCGGGCGATGGCGCGCCTCGGCGTAGCGAGGGCCGAACCGCTCCCAGTCGAGGTCGGCGACCACGACCGCAGCCGGCGATGCCACGGCCGCGGCCCCGCGGGCGCCGGCCTCGCCGAGCGCCCCCGCCACCGCCGGGCCGAGCGCGTCGAGCGCCCGCCACGGCGCCATCGGCGCGACGCCGCTCTCGGCGAGCGCGGTCGCCTCCGATCCGGCCCACAGCCCCCACGCGACCGCGACCGCCGGCAGCCCGAGGTCGCGGCGGTGTGCGGCGATCGCCTCGAGCTCGGCGTTTGCCGCCGCGTAGGCCGCCTGCCCGAGGCCGCCGAAGGTCGCGGCGATCGACGAGAACAGCACCAGCACCGGGCCACCCGCGCGGGCGCTGGCGCGGTGCACGGCCCACGCAGGCTCGGCGTGGGCGCGCAAGACGCGGTCGAGCCGGTCCGGCGCGAGCTGATCGATCGAGCTCTCCTCGAGGAGCCCGGCGGTGTGGATGATCGCGCGCACGGCGTGCCGCTCGACAAGGCCAGCCAGCGCGCTCGCGTCGGCGAGATCGCACGCGGCCAGCGTGACGCGGTTGCCGAGCTCGGCGCGCGCCTCCTCGCTGCCGCCGGCCAGGATCACGCGCTCGGCGCCGTGCCCGAGCAGCCACCGGGCAACCGGCACGGTGGTGGGCCCGCTCGCGCCGACCACGAGGACCGCGCCGCTCGGCGTGAACCTCGCGACCGCGCGCGGCGCACGGACGAGGCGGCCCGCGAGGAGGCGGTCGCCGCGCACCGCGACCTGGTCCTCCCCGCCGGTCCCGGCGAGCGCGCGGGCGAGCGCCCGGCGAGCGCCCGGATCGAGCCGGCCGGGAAGCCCCGGCAGCTCGGGTAGATCCACGAGCCCTCCCCACAGCGCGGGCATCTCGAGCGCGATCGAGCGACCGATGCCCCACAGCCGGGCCCGCGCAGGAACGTCGATCCGATCGCCGTCCACGGCCGCGACCGCGCCCACGCTGGCCAGCCAGAGCGGCGCCCGCGCGCCGCCGCGCTCGAGGGCGCGCACGAGCTCGAGCGTCCGGACCAGGCCGCGCGTGAGGCCGGGGAACTCGGCGTGCGGCGCCTCGTCGAGCGCGAGCAAGGACAGGATCCCGGTCGTCTCGCGGGCGTCACCCGCATCACCAGCTCCGGCAGCTCCGGCAGCTCCGGCAGCTCCGGCAGCTCCGGCAGCTCCGGCAGCTCCGGCAGCTCCGGCAGCTCCGGCAACTCCGCCAGCTCCGGCAGCTCCGGCAGCTCCGCCAGCTCCGGCCTCCGGCGCCGTGTCCGAGATCGTCACCCGGGCGCCGTGCTCGGTGAGCGCCGCCACCGCGTCCCGGACCAGCGGATGCGCGTCGGATCCGGCCGGCGCGACGACGTGCCAGCGGCCCACGAGCGTAGGCGCGCCGCCGGCGGGCTCGGCACGCTCGACGCGCACCGGCTTCCACGCCACGTGGTAGCGCCAGGCGTCCTCGCCGCCGGACTCGGACCGTGGGTCCCGCGGGTCCATGACGCGCGCCGGCCAGAACCGGCGGTGCTGGAACGGGTAGGTCGGCAGATCGACGCGGCGCGCGGGCGCAAGCACCGCCCTCCAGTCGACCGGGCCGCCGAGCACGTGGAGCTCCGCCAGCGCGGTCAACAAGCGCGCGAGGCCGGCGTCCTGGCGCCTGAGGGTCGCGAGCACCGCCACGCCACCACCCCGCCCGGCATCCTCGACGGTCTCGGTCATGCCGATCCCGAGCACCGGGTGCGGGCTGACCTCGACGAACACCGTGATCCCGTCGGCGAGCACGGCGCGGGTCGTGTCCGCGAACCGGACGGGCTCGCGCAGGTTACGGTACCAGTAGCCGGCGTCGAGCGCGCGTCCGTCGAGGCGGCCGGCGGTCACGCTCGAGTAGAAGGCAACCTCGCCGGGCCGGCGCTCGACCTGGCCGAGCGCCGCGAGGAGGTCGTCGCGGATCGCGTCGACGTGCGGCGAGTGCGACGCGTAGCCGACCGGCACCCGGCGGGCGCGGATCTGGGCGCGCTCGCACTCGGCCAGGACCTCGTCGATCGCATCGACGTCACCCGCGACCGTCACCGACCGGGGGCTCGCGATCGCGGCGACGACCAGCCGGCCGGCGAACCGGTCGAGCCGCGCCACGGCCTCGGCGACCGGCAGCATCAGCGAGGCCATCGCGCCCCGCCCGACGATGGGCGCCAGGATCCGGCTGCGCTGGACGACGATGCGCGCGGCGTCGGCCAGGGGCAGGACGCCGGCCACCGTCGCCGCGGCGATCTCGCCCTGTGAGTGCCCCAGCACCGCAGCGGGCTGAACGCCTGCCGCCTGCCACGTGCGCGCGAGCGCGACCGCGACCGCCCATAGCGCCGGCTGGGTCACGTCGTCGCGCGACAGATCCGGCCCGCGACCGGCGAGGAGCTCGGGCAAGGACCAGTCCACGTGCGGGGCCAGCGCCTCGGCCACGGCGCCCAGCTCGCTGGCAAACCGCGGCGACGAGCGGGCGAGCTCGGCCCCCATCCCGGCCCACTGGGCGCCCTGCCCGGAGAACACGAACGCGACCCGCGGCGCGCTGGGCGGGGCGACGCCCTGGACGAGGCCGGGCGCCGAGCGTCCGGCGGCGAGCGCCTCGAGGCCGGCGGTGAGCTCGGCCCGGGTCGCCCCGACGACGACGGCGCGGTGCTCGAGCTGCGCTCGCGACACGGCCAGGGACCAGGCGATCTCTCCCGGCGCCTGCTCGGGATGGGACGCCACGTGCGCGGTCAGGCGCGCCGCGGCGGCCGACAGCGCGGCGCTGCCGCGGGCCGCGACCAGCCACGCGACCGGCGCTTCAGGGGAGAGCGCACCCGTGATCGGCGGCGCATGAGGGCGGCTCGCCGTTGTCGGTTCGCTGCGCCCGGCAGGTGTGACGGCGGCGGTCGCGGGCGGCTCCGGTGCGTCCTGGAGCAGGACGTGGGCGTTGGTCCCGCTGACCCCGAACGCCGAGACCGCCGCGGCGCGCGTCCGGGTCGCCGTCGGCCACGGCTGCGCCGACGTCAGGAGCGACACCCGACCGCGCGACCAGTCGACCTCGGGTGTCGGCTGATCGACGTGCAGCGTGGCCGGCAGGGCGCCGTGCCGCATCGCCATGACCAGCTTGATCACCCCGGCGACGCCGGCGGCGGCCGCGGTGTGTCCGAGGTTCGACTTGATCGAGCCGAGCCACAGCGGGCGGTCTCGATCCCGGCCGTAGGTCGCCAGCAGCGCCCGCGCCTCGATCGGATCGCCGAGCGGCGTCGCGGTCCCGTGCGCCTCGACGGCATCGACCTGGCTCGCGGTCAGGCCGGCGTCGGCCAGCGCGGCCCAGATCACCCGCTCCTGCGCCGGCCCGCTCGGGGCGGTCAGCCCGTTCGACGCGCCATCCTGGTTGACCGCCGAGCCGCGCACGACCGCGAGCACGGGGTGGCCGTGGCGCCGCGCATCGCTCAGGCGTTCGAGGAGGACGACGCCCGCGCCCTCCGCCCAGCCGGTCCCGTTGGCCGCGGCCGCGAACGAGCGACAGCGCCCGTCGGGTGACAGCCCGCGGCTGCGGCTGAACTCGAGGAAGCCGCCCGGCGTGGCCAGCACCATCACGCCCCCCGCCACCGCCAGCGAGCACTCGCTGCGGCGCAGCGCCTGCACGGCCAGGTGCAGCGCGACCAGCGACGACGAGCACGCCGTATCGACGGTGATCGCCGGGCCCTGCCACCCGAAGGCATACGCCAGCCGGCCCGACAGGACGCTCGCGGCGACGCCGGTCAGGAGGTAGCCCTCGAGCTCGGCGGGCGGCGCATGCATGAGCCCGGCGTAGTCCTGGCCGCTGGAGCCGACGAACACGCCGGTCGAGCTGCCGCGCAGCGCGTGCGGGTCGATGCCGGCGCGCTCGACGAGCTCCCACACCGTCTCGAGCAAGATGCGCTGCTGCGGATCCATCGCGAGCGCCTCGCGCGGCGAAGCACCGAAGAAGCCGGCGTCGAACCCGGCCACGTCGTCGAGGAAGCCGCCCTGGGTGACATATGTGGTCCCCGGGTGATCGGGATCGGGGTGATAGAAGCCCTCGAGGTCCCAGCCGCGCCCGGCGGGGACCGGGCCGATCGCGTCACCGCCGCGCTCGACCAGGCGCCACAGCGCCTCCGGCGAGTCCACGCCGCCCGGGTAGCGGCAGCTCATCGCGATGATGGCGATCGGCTCCTGCTGCTTCTCGGTGAGCTCGCGCAGCGCCTGGCGCGCCTCGTGGAGCTCGATCGTCGCCCGCTTCAGGTACTCACGCAGCTTGTCTTCGACCGCGCTCATGGCGCCTCCGCGAGGGTGTGATCGAGCAGGCGGAACAGCTCGTCGTCGCTGGCCGCCTCGACACGGGCCGTGAGCGACACCGGCTGGGCCGGGGCCCCAGGAGCGCCGGGAGCCTCCGGATCCTCGGTCGCCCCGAACGCCCCGAACGTGGTGAGCTGGCCGAGCAGCGCGCGCAGCCGGCCGGTGATCCGCTGCCGCTCGGGATCGTCGGGCGCGAGCCGGCCGAGCGTCGCCGCCACCCGATCGAGCTCGGCATCGGCCGACGGCGCCGCGCCACCCGCGAGCTCGGCCGCGAGGAAGTCGGCCAGCTCGCCGGGCGTCGGGTGATCGAACACCAGGGTCGCCGGCAGATCGAGCCCGGTCTGCGCGCGCAGCCGGTCGCGCAGCGTCACCGCCGCGAGCGAGTCGAAGCCGAGCTCGCGCAGCGGCCGGCCGCGCTCGATCGCGTCGCCGCGCTCGTGGCCGAGCACCACCGCCACCTCGCCCTGCACGAGCGCCAGGAGCCGCAGGCTCCGGTCCGCCGGTCCGAGCGCGGCGAGCTCGCGCCGCAGGTCGGCGCCGGCCGTGACCTGCCCGCCGGCCGCGCGGCCCGGCGAACGCCGCGCGTCGCCGAGATCGCCGAACAGCCGCCGCGCGCGGGCGGCCGTGAACAGCGGCACGAACCGCGGCCAGTCGATGCTGGCGACGACCACGGTCGTCCGATCTTCGTCGAGCACCTGGCGCAGCGCGGCCAGGGCCGGCGCGGCCGCCATGCCGAGCACGCCGCGCCGGCGCAACTCGTTCCGGCGGGTGATCTCGGCATCCGGCCCGCCATCCGGCTCAGCATCCGGCCCGCCATCCGGCTCAGCATCCTGCTCGCCATCCGGCTCAGCATCCGGTCCGCCATCCGGCTCGCCATCCGGCTTGGTCTTCGCGGCACCGAGATCGACGTCGATCCACGGGCCCCACGCCACCGAGGTCGCGACGCGCCCGGCCGCCCGGCGGCGCTCGGCGATGGCATCGAGCCCCGCGCTGGCCGCGGCGTACGCCGCCTGCCCCCCGCCGCCCCACACGCCGGCGATCGAGGAGAACAGCACGAAGGCGTCGAGCTCGCGATCCGCGGTGAGCTCGTCGAGGTGCGTGGCGGCGAGCACGCTCTCGGCGAGGCCGCGCGCCAGATCAGCCGGCCCGATCTCGGCCAGCGGCCGGGCGTCCAGGCCGCGACCGGCGACGTGGAAGATCCCCCGCACATCGTGCTCGGCCAGGAGCGCGGCGACCGCGGCGAGCGCATCGCGCGAGGTCAGATCGCAGGTCGCCAGCGTGACCCGGCTGCCGAGCGCTTCCAGCTCCGCCACGAGCTCGACCACCGGCGCGTCGGCCCGGTCGGCCGGCCGGGTCAGCAGCAGGTGCGGCGCGCCCAGCCGCGCCAGCCAGCGCGCCACGTGTGGCCCGAAGCTCTCGGTGCCGCCGGTGACCAGCGTGGTGCCGGTGGGCTCATAACGGCGACGGGCCGCCCGGTTACCGGCGCGGACCAGCCGGCGGCACAGGAGCCCCCCCGACCGGACGGCCAGCTCGTCTTCGCCCTCGGGGCCGGTCAGCGCACGCACCAGCTGGCGCGCATGGCGGACGTCGAGCGCGCCGGGCGGAGCGGTCACCCGCGATCCCGCGGCCACGCCGTTGCCGGGCGCGGCGTGCGCGCCCTTGGGCCGGGAGCTCGCGGCCACGCCGTTGGTGGACGCGGCGTGCGCGCCCTTGGGCCGGGAGCTCGCGGCCACGCCGTTGGTGGGCGCCGCCGGGAGGTCGACCAGCCCACCCCACAGCTGCGGGTGCTCGAGCGCGATCACGCGCCCGAGGCCCCAGAGCTGCGCCGGCACCGATCGCACGGCCGCGTCGCCCTCTGCTTCGCCCGCGCTGACCGCGCCCTGGGTCGCGAGCCAGAGCACGGCGCGCGAGCCTCGCCGGACCAGGGCCTGGACCAGCGCCAGCGTGCCGGCGAGCCCGGCCGAGACCGCCGCATGATCGGCCGCGTGATCGGCCGCGTGATCGGGCGCGTGATCGGGCGCGTGATCGGCCGCGTGATCGGGCGCGGTCGCCTCGGCGAGCCCGAGGAACGACAGGACACGACCCTCACCCGCGCCGACCGCGATCGCATCGAAGGCCGCCGCGCCGTCGCCGGGCTCGACGACAGCGTGCGCGAGATCAGCGCCGGCCGCGGCAAGCGCCTCGCCCGCGGCCACGACCACGGGATGCCCGGCGGCCTCGGACGGCACCACCACAAGCCAGCGGCCGGACAGGCGCACCGGCGCCTCGTCGCCGGCGACCGGCCTCCAGGCGACCTGGTAGCGCCACGCGTCGGAGGCGTCCTCGAGGTCGGCCTGGGGCCAGTAGCGCACCTGCTGGAACGCGTAGGTCGGCAGCTCGACCCGCGCGGGCGTGGGCGCCGCGCCCGCGGTCCAGTCGACCGCGATCCCGCGCACGTGGGCCTCGGCCAAGGACGCCAGCATCCGCCGCGCGCCGCCATCGTCGCGGCGCAGCGAGCCCAGCGCCACGACCGGCGCTCGTCGGAGGTCGGGCGCCTCGGCGGCATGGGCGGCGTCCGCCGTCTCCGCGATTCGCGCGCACAGCACCGGGTGCGGGCTGATCTCGAGGAACGCGCGGCGGCCATCGCGGATCAGCGCCGAGACCGCGCCGGCGAACCGCACCGGCTGGCGCAGGTTCTGGTACCAGTACGCCGCGTCGAGCGGGGCGTCGGTCAGCCACCGGCCGGTCACGGTCGAAAAGAACGGGACGACCGGCGCGCGCCACGCGACCTGACCGAGGCGCTGGTGCAGCGCCTCGCGCACCGTCTCCACCTGGGCGGTGTGCGAGGCGTAGTCGACCGGCAGCCGCTGCGCGCGCACGCCCGCGGCCTCGCAGCGCGCGAGGAACGCGTCGAGCGCCTCGGGATCGCCGGCGACCACCGAGGCTCCCGGGCTGTTGACCGCCGCGAGCTCGAGCCGGCCGTGCCACGGCGCGAGCTCCAGCGCGTCGGGGCCGAGCGCCACCGAGATCATGCCGCCACGGCCGGCGAGCGCGACCAGCGCCCGGCTGCGCAGCGCGACGATCCGCGCGCCATCTTCGAGGGTGAGCGCCCCGGCGACGCACGCCGCGGCGATCTCGCCCTGCGAGTGGCCGATCACCGCGGTCGGCTCGACGCCGTGCGCGCGCCACACCGCGGCCAGCGCGACCATCATGGCCCACAGCGCCGGCTGCACGACGTCGACCCGCGCGAGATCCGCCGTGCGGGCGAACACGTCGTCGAGCGACCAGCCCTCGAGGTGGGGCGCGAGCGCGTCCGCGCACGCCGCGAGCGTGGCGGCGAACACCGGCTCGGTCCGGCGGAGCTCCTCGCCCATGCCCGCCCACTGCGAGCCCTGACCGGGGAACACGAACACCGCCGCCGGCGCGGCCTCGGCCACCCCGCGGATCAGCTCGCTCCCTCCGGCGAGCGGCTCGCCGCCCTGGAGCGCCGCGAGCCCTCCGCGCGCGCTTGCCCGGTCGCCGGCGATCACGACCGCGCGGTGCGTGAGCTCGGCGCGGGTCGTCGACAGCGCGTGGCCCACGTCGCCCAGGGTCCACGCCGGGTGGCGATCGAGCGCGACCAGCAGCGCGCCGGCCTGCGCGCGCAGCGCGGCCTCGGTGGTCGCCGAGAGCGGCCAGGCGACCGGAACCCGCAGATCTCCGGTGGCGGCGGTTTCGGCGACCTCGGCGGCCCCGGCAGCACCGGCGGCCTCGGCGGCTCCGGCGGCTCCGGCGGCTCCGGCGACATCGGCGACACCTGCGCGCCGCTGCACTGCGCCGTCACGATCTGGCGGGTCAGATCGAACGGTAGCTCGCTCATGATCCATGGCCCGGGCGATCTCGACGGCCTCGAGGCTCGATGCCGGTAGCGGATCGCCCTGCTCGAGGATCACGTGCGCGTTCGTGCCGCTGATGCCGAACGACGAGACCGCGCTGCGGCGCGGCCGGCCCCGATCGGGCCACCGCCGGCTCTCGCGCAGGAGCTCGACCGCGCCCGCCGACCAGTCGACGTGGGGCGTCGGCGCGTCGACGTGGATCGACCGCGGCGCCAGGTCGTGCTGCATCGCCATGACCATCTTGATGATGCCGGCGACGCCGGCCGCGGCCTGGGTGTGGCCGAGGTTGGACTTGATCGACCCGAGATGCAGCGGGTGATCCGGCGCGCGGCCCTGGCCATAAGTGGCGAGCAGCGCCTGGGCCTCGACCGGATCGCCGAGCGTGGTCCCGGTGCCGTGCGCTTCCACCACGTCGACGTCGTCGACCGAGAGGCCGGCGGTCGCGAGCGCCTGGCGGATCACCCGCTGCTGCGCCGGGCCGTTGGGCGCGGTCAAGCCGTTCGAGGCGCCGTCCTGGTTGACCGCGGTGCCGCGGATCAGGCCCAGCACGCGGTGGCCGTTGCGGCGCGCGTCGGACAGCCGCTCGAGCAGCAGCATCCCCACGCCTTCGGACCAGCCGGTGCCGTCGGCGGCCGCCGCGAACGCCTTGCACCGGCCGTCGCGCGACAGGCCGCGCTGGCGGCTGAACTCGAGGAACGTTCCGGGCGTCGCCATCACCGTGACCCCGCCGGCGAGCGCGAGCGAGCACTCGCGCGCCCGCAGCGCCTGGCAGGCCAGGTGCGCGGTCACCAGCGACGACGAGCACGCCGTGTCGATCGTCACCGCGGGCCCCGACAGCCCGAAGTTGTAGGCGATCCGGCCCGACGCGACGCTGCCGGCGGTGCCGGTGCCGAGGTAGCCTTCGAGCTCCTCGCGCACCGGCCGGGCCAGCATCACGTAGTCGTGGTACATGAGCCCGACGAACGTCGCGGTGTCGCTGCCCCGCATCGCCACCGGCCGGATCCCGGCCCGCTCGAAGGTCTCCCACACCACCTCGAGCAAGAGCCGCTGCTGCGGATCCATCGCCAGCGCCTCGCGCGGGCTCACCCCGAAGTGATCGGCGTCGAACCGGTCGGCGCCGGCGAGGAACCCGCCGTGGCGCGTGTAGCAGGTGCCGACGCGGTCCGGATCGGGGTCGTAGAGGCCGTCGAGATCCCAGCCGCGATCGGCGGGGAACGTCGAGATCGCGTCGCCGCCGGCGGCGACCAGGTCCCACAGATCCTCGGGCGAGCGGATCCCGCCGGGGTAGCGGCAGGCCGCGGCGATGATCGCGATCGGCGAAGTCCGATCGCGATGGGTGGGGCCCCCGACGGCTTTGCCGGCGGGGCGGGGGTCCTCCCCCGTGGGATCGATCGGCTCGTCGGTGGCGGCGCCTGAGGCGACCGCGCGCACCGGCGCCACGGCAGCGGCGGGCCCACTGTCGAGCATCCCGGCCAGCAGCGCCGCGATCGCCGCCGGCGTCGGGTAGTCGAACGCCAGCGTGGCGGGCAGCCGCTTGCCGGTCGCGGCCTCGAGCCGGTTGCGCAGCTCGACCGCGGTCAGCGAGTCGAGCCCCAGATCGCGGAACTCGCGCTCGGGCGCGATCACCGCACCCGAGCCATGGCCGAGCACCGCGGCGACGTGCGCGCGCACGGCTTCGAGGACCGCGCGGCGGCGCTCGCCGGGCGGCAGCTCGCGGAGATGGCGGACGAGGTCGCCGCGCGCCGCCCCGCCCGTGGCGTCCGCGACCGCGGCCGGGCGGACCAGGCCGCGGAGCAGGTGCGGCACCCGGGCGCCGGCGCCGCCGGGCACCGACGTCCCGAGCCGCATCGGCACGAGCACCGCCTCGCCGATCGCCTCCGCCGCGTCGAACACCGCGAGCCCCGCGGCGCGCGACAGCACGGGGAGCCGTGGCCGCGCCTGGCCCGACATGCCGTCGGCGCCGGACCACAGGCCCCACGCGAGCGAGATCGCGGGCCGCCCCTGCGCCCGGCGGTGGTGCGCGAGCGCGTCGAGCGCCGCGTTGGCCGCCGCGTAGGTCGCCTGGCCCGGGTTGCCGGCGATGCCCGCCGCCGACGAGAACATCACGAACGCGCGCAGGTCGCGGTCGCCCAGCAGCGCGTCGAGCGCGAGCGCGGCGTCTACCTTGGCGTGCAGGACGGAGGCCGCCCGCGCCGGGGTCTGGAGCTGCAGCACGCCGTCGTCGAGCACGCCGGCCAGGTGGACCACCGCGGTCAGCGGGTGCGCCGCCGGGATCGCGCCGAGCGCGGCGGCGAGCGCCTCGCGATCGGCCACGTCGCACGCGGCGACCGTGACCCGCGCGCCGGCCGCGGTGAGCTCGGCCGCGAGCTCGGTCGCGCCGGGCGCGGCGCCGCCTCGCCGGCTGACCAGGAGCAGGTGACGCACGCCGCGCGCCGTGACCAGGTGACGCGCGATCAGCGCACCGAGCGCGCCGGTGCCGCCGGTGATCAGCACGGTGCCGTCGGGATCCCAGGCCGGCGCCGCGGGCAGCGGCGAAGCCACCGGGTGCCGCGCGAGACGAGGCACGGTGATCGCACCGGACCTGAGCGCGAGCTCGGGCTCGCCGGTGGCGAGCGCGCGGAGCACGGCGCGCCGCGAGTCTTCGTGATCATCCACATCGAGCAGCACGAACCGGTCGGGATGCTCGCGCTGCGCCGACCGGATCAGCCCCCACGCCGCCGCCGCGGCGACGTCGACCGCCGGGCCCGCCGCGCCGGTCACCCCGGAGGGAGTTCCTTGGACCAGCGAGTCGCCGGGCCCCTGCCCCGCGATTGATCCATCGCCCTGGCCATCGCCATCGCCTTTGCCCTCGCCTTCGGGCACGACGGCCCCGCGGGTGACCAGGACGAGCCGCGCGGTCGCGAACCGCTCGTCGGCCAGCCAGCGCTGGGCGAGCACGAGCACAGCCTCGACCGCGGTGTGCACGCGCAACAGCGACGGAGGCTCGGCGACGGCGAGCACCGCGGGCGTGACGAACACCGCGGCCGGCACGGGCCCCGGCGCGGCGGCCAGCGCGTCCAGATCTGCGTAACGGTCGGCCTCGATCGCGATCGCGACCGGCCCGATCACCGCATAACGCGCCGGCTCACCTGCGGCGGGTTCCCCCATCACCGGCGGCACCCACGCGACGCGGAACACGACCTCGGCGAGGCTGCCGGCGGCGATCGTCTCGGCCGGCAACGGACGGACCACGAGCCGATCGATCGTCGCGACGGTCGCTCCGTCCGGATCGGCCAGCCGCAGCGACACGGTGTCCGCGCCGCGCCGCGTGAGGGTCGCGCGCAGCGCGGTGGCGCCGGTAGCACCGATGCCATGAAGCCGCACGCCGGCCCACGAGAACGGGATCTGCGCGACCTCGCCGCCGCCCAGCGCGAGCGAGTGGAGCGCGGCGTCGAGCAAGGCGGGGTGCAGCAGGTGACCGCTCGACGCGGCACCGTCGACACCGTCGAGGCCGTCGACGCCATCAACACCGTCCGGCAGGCGGACCTCGGCATGTAGCTGCTCGCCGTCGCGCCACGCCCTCTGCAGCCCCCGGAACGCTGGCCCGTAGCCCAGGCCCGCGGCGGCCAGCGCCGGGTAGATCTCGACCCCGGGCACGGCCTCGCCGCGCGGTGGCCAGGCGACCGGCGCCTCCCTCGTGGCCGTCGCGCTGTCCCGCCCGTCATGCGCAACATGCGCGTCAGGCGCATCAGGCGCGTCCGGCTCCAGCGCCCCCGACGCGTGCTGGCGCCACGCCTCGCCGTCGGCGCCGCGCGAGTGGATCGCGATCGTCCGGCCGCCGTCGCCGTCGGCCGCCCCGACCGACAGCTGCACCGTCCGCGCTCGGTCGCCCAGCACCATCGGCTCGTGCAAGGTCAGCTCGCGCACGACAGGGCTCCCGACCTCGCGACCCGCCACCAGCGCCAGCTCGAGCCACAGCGCCCCCGGCACCACCGCCGTGCCCGCCACCGTGTGATCGGCCAGCCACGGCTGCTCGGAGACCGACCACCGCCCGGTCCACACCACGCGATCACCGTCGGCCAGCCACAGCGCCGGACCGAGCAGCGGGTAGCCGCCCCGGCCGGTCCCGTCGGTCGATCGTTCGGCCGGCGCCTCGGCCAACCAGTAACGCCGCCGCTGGAACGGCAGCGCCACGGCCGGCAATTCGCTCGCTGGATCCAGCGCCGAGATCACGCGCGCGACCGTCTCCGCCTCGTCGTGGCCCTTGCGCAGCATCGGCAGCACCCGCGCGTCGTCGGCCATGCCTGCCAGCACTCCGTCGGGTCCCAGCTCGACGAACAGGTCGATCGCCGCGCCCGGCGCCGCACCCGGCGCCGCACCCGGCGCCGCACCCATCATCCGGTGCATCCCGTCCGCAAACCGGACAGCCTGGCGCACCTGGCGCACCCAGTAGCCGGGCTCGGTCAGATCCGCGCCCGCGGACACCGTCGACTCGATCCGGATCGCCGGCGGCCGGAACGTCAGCCGCTCGACCACCGAAGCGAACGCCGCCAGCATCGGCTCCATCCGCGGCGAGTGAAACGCGTGGCTCACCCGCAGCCGCTTCGTCCGCCGCCCCTGCCCCTCGAGCGCGCCCGCCACCGCCAGCACCGCCGCTTCTTCCCCCGACACCACGATCGACCGCGCGCCGTTCACCGCGGCGATCGAGACGCCCGGTCCCGCCGCGGCGATCTCGGCCACGACCTCGGCTTCCGTCGCCTCGACCGCGACCATCGCGCCGCCCGCCGGCAGCGTCTGCATCAGCCCCGCCCGCGCCGCGACCAGCGTGCACGCGTCTTCCAGCGACAGGACGCCCGCCACGTGCGCCGCCGCGACCTCGCCGATCGAGTGGCCCAGCAGCGCATCCGGCCGCACCCCGCGCGCCTCGAGCAGCCGGAACAGGCTCACCTCGAGCGCGAACAGCCCCGACTGCGCGAACAGGGTCTGGTTCAGCAGCCCCTCGTCGCCCTCGCCCTCGAACACGACCCCCGCTAGCGAGCGGCCGAGGTGAGGATCCAGGGCCGCGCACACCGCGTCGAACGACCGCGCGAACACGTCGTCGCTCCGGTACAGCGCGCGCCCCATCCCGACCCGCTGGCTGCCCTGCCCCGTGAACAGGAACCCCACCCGCTCGCGCGGCGCCGCTTCGAGGATCACGTGCGCGTTGGTCCCGCTGATCCCGAACGACGACACGGCAGATCGCCGCGGCCGCCTGATCTCTTTGCCGTTCGCATGCCCGTTTCCGGCCTCGGCCCCATTCCCGGTCTCGACCACAACCTCGGGCCACGCCCGCGCCTCGGTGAGCAGCGCGACGGCCCCGATGCTCCAGTCCACGTGCCGCGACGGCTCGTCGACGTGCAACGTCCGCGGCGCCACGCCGCGCCGCATCGCCATCACCATCTTCACCACGCCCGCCACCCCGGCGGCGGCCTGCGCGTGCCCCAGGTTCGACTTGATCGACCCCAGCCACAGCGGCCGATCGGCCGGCCGGCCCTGGCCGTACGTCGCCAAAAGCGCCTGCGCCTCGATCGGATCGCCCAGCGTCGTCCCCGTCCCGTGGCCTTCCACGACGTCGACGTCGGACGTGCCCAGCCCCGCGCTCGCCAGCGCCTGCCGGATCACCCGCTCCTGGCTCGGCCCGTTGGGCGCCGTCAGCCCGTTCGACGCGCCATCCTGGTTCACCGCCGAGCCGCGCACCAGCGCCAGCACCCGGTGCCCCGCGCGCCGCGCGTCTGAGAGCCGCTCGAGCACCAGCACCCCCACGCCCTCGCTCCAGCTCGTCCCGTCGGCCGCCTCCGCGTACGACTTGCTGCGGCCATCGCGCGCCAGCCCGCGCTGCCGGCTGAACTCCACGAACAGCTTCG
>Ga0308176_10000611_pt1 | contig 22474 bp, 17 predicted proteins | sample PhyCR2_3_FD_203890 | JGI IMG/M metagenome (GOLD analysis project Ga0308176, IMG submission 203890) | Soil microbial communities from UC Gill Tract Community Farm, Albany, California, United States - DLSLS.C.R2 | ecosystem: Environmental > Terrestrial > Soil > Agricultural land | place: USA... | reverse complement strand
CGGACGTGGCTGGTTGCGGCTTGGGCTTCGCCGAGGCCTCGCTCGCGGCCAGCACGGCCGCAACGAACCCGACGGCGATCCGGAAGCACGACATCACGGCGCTGACCATAGCAGCTCGCGCCTGAGCGAGCGGAAGGAAGCTGGTCTAAGCTCGCGCGATGGCCAAGCCGACCAAGCCAACCCGCCGGGCGAAGTCGACCAAGCCCACCAAGCGAGCCAAGCCCACCACGCGAGCGAGGCCCACCACGCAGGCCAGGCCCACCAAGCGCGCCAAGTCCACCACGCGCGCCGAGCCCACCACGCGCGCCAAGCCCACCACGCGCGCCAAGCCCACCACGCCACCTCGCCAGGCCAAATCAACCGAGCAGGCCAAGCCGGGCAAGCACGCCAAGCGGGCCAGGCCCACCAAGCCGCGCAAAGAGCCCCCGCGCACGGCCGACGCGCCGCAACCACCAGCGCAAGAGACCGCGACGCTCCCAGCTGATCGTGCCGCGGACATCGCGACGGCGGCCATTGCGCGCGCGAAGGCCGCCGCGATCGACGGAGTCTCTCCCACAGGGCCGGTCCCGCTCGGATCGATCACCGTACCGTCGGGGACACTCGCGATCTTCGACGTCGGCCTGATGGGCTACCTGCCGCGCGAGGCGCTCGACCCGATGCTGATCTGCGCGCCGGTTCCGGGTGACCGCGCGCTGGCCCTCGTCGGGACCCGCGTCGGCAAGGGCCGGTTCGCCGCGTGCTGGGACCACGTCGCGATCGAGCTCGACGCGCCGGGCCACGGTGAGGTCGCACACAGCCGCAAGCTCGGCGAGGCCGCGGTCGACTTCGGCCGGCTGATCTGCATGGATCGCGCGGCGATCGACCACTGGCAGCACGAGGACAGCCTCGACCAGCTCGCCGACTTCGTGTTCTGGGGGCGCGACGAAGCCGCGCTGGCCAGGGCGCTCGGGGCCAGGCGCCTGCCGCCCGGTGCCGGCGACGGCTACGGCTGGACCGACCTGCCGATCGCCGAAGCCGAGGCCAAGGCCGACCGCGCCGCCGCGCTCAAGTCGGAGCACAAGTGGCAGCTCACGACCGAGCTTCGACCGCACTCGCACCACTTCGAGGCGCTCGCCGCGGCCCGCGCGAGCCCCAGCGGCGCCGGGGTGCTCGAGGTGGGTGGCGCGCGCGTCATGCTGTGGTTCACCAGCTGGGGCGACGGGGTGTTCCCGGTCTACCTCGACGCCGACCAGGACGCGCGGCCGGTCCGGATCCGCATTCAGCTCGCGCCCGCCGAATCGAAGGCACCGCCCGGCGCGATCGCGCGCCCCTCCGCGTGGTAACAGGCCGTCATGCGTACGATCGTGCTCGCAGGGGTCCTGTTTGCGTGCGGTGGCGGCGGCGCGGCGCCCGCCCCCAGGCCACCGGCGGCACGGCCGCCGGTCCAGCCGGTCCAGCCCGCCCAACCGCCGGCCGTCGCGCCGGCCAAGGCGACGTTTCCCGGGGCGCCCGCGACGCCGAGCGGCGACCAGCTCGCCTGGACGCTCGATGCCATCGTCCGGCGGCACGGCAAGCTCGAACGCGCCGAGCTCGAGGCGCACTTCCACGCGGCGTTCCTGGCCCAGGTGCCGATCGAACGGCTGCAGAAGATCTTCGAGGATCTGGGCCACGAGCTGACCGACTTCGCGATCACGAGCGTCCAGGGCGGCGACGACGAGCTGGTCGCGCACGTGGCCTCGGGCGACCAGAAGCTCAAGCTCAAGGTCACGCTCGCGCTCGACCCCGCGAGCAAGAAGATCTCCGGGCTGCTGTTCGCGGGCGATCTCGAGACGAGCGCGCGGCCGCAGTCGTTCGCCGAGGCGCTGCGCACGATCGCCGGGCTGGCGCCGAAGGCGCAGTTCCTGGTCGCCGCGCTCGACAAGGGCACCTGCAAGCCGCTGCACGAGCTCGCCGCGACCGACGAGCTCGCGATCGGATCGACGTTCAAGCTGTACGTCCTGCTCGGCCTCGTCGACCGCATCGCCGCAGGCAAGGCCACCTGGAACGACGAGATCGCGGTGCGCGATGACTGGAAGAGCCTGCCGTCGGGGGTCACGCAGAACGAGCCCCCCGGCACGAAGCGCTCGCTGGCGGCGCTCGCCGAGCGCATGATCTCGATCAGCGACAACACCGCCGCCGATCACCTGCTGTACACGATCGGCCGCAAGGAGGTCGAGGCCGCGGTCCGCGCCGCCAGGCACGCCAGGCCGGCGCTCGACACGCCGTTCCTGTCGACCCGCGAGCTGTTCCTGTTCAAGCTCGGCATGCCGGCCCCGGAGGTCGAGCGCTACCTCAAGCTGCCCGAGGCCAGGCGCCGCGACTACCTCGACAAGACGCTCGCCGGCAAGGCGCCCAGGGCCGATCTCGCCGGCGAATGGAAGACCGCGCGGCGGATCGACAAGCTCGAGTGGTTCGCGAGCTCCGAGGATCTGTGCCGCGTGATGGCCACGCTGTGGACCCGGGCCCAGACCCCCAAGGGCGCGCCGCTCCTGGGCGTGCTCGCCAAGAACCCCGGCCTGCCGATCGACGCCACGGTGTGGCCGTACATCGGCTTCAAGGGCGGCTCGGAGCCCGGCCTCATCAACATGACCTACCTCCTGCGGCGCGACGATGACCAGTGGTTCGTCGTCACGCTCGGCTTCAACGCCGCCGAGGGCGGATCGCTCGATGATCAGAAGATCTTCAACGTGGCCGCCGGCCTGATCGACCTGGTCGGCGCGGCGCGCTGACGGCCGTCAGTCCTCGGTGCGCTTGCGCAAGACGAAGTCGACGCGGCGGTTCTTGCGGTAGGCGGCCTCGTTGTGGTGCTTGTCGATCGGCTGGGTCTCGCCGTAGCCGCGCGACGTCAGGCGGGCCGCGGCGACGCCGTGCTCGACCAGGTACGCCATCACGGCCGCGGCGCGGCGCTCGGACAGCTCGAGGTTGTACGCGTCGTCGCCGCGCTCGTCGGTGTGGCCCTGCACCTCGATCTGCGCGATATCTGGATTGCCGTTCATCGTCGCGACCACGGCGTCGAGGATGTAGTAGCTGTCCTGCTTGATCACCGCCTTGTCGTACTCGAAGTTGATCGGCTTCAAGATCAGGATGCCATCGTCGACCCGGGTCGCGACGCCGCGATCCGGGCAGCCGTCCGCGTCCTCGAAGCCGTTGTAGGTCTCCGGCTGGTTCGGGCACTTGTCGTCCTTGTCGGGGATCCGGTCGTGATCGTTGTCGGGATCGGGGCAGCCGTCGGTGTCCTCGAAGCCGTCCTTGTCCTCCGGCTCGTTGGGGCACAGATCGTCGACGTCGAGGATGCCGTCGCGATCGTTGTCGGGATCGGGGCAGCCGTCGGCGTCCTCGAAGCCGTCGAAGTCTTCCGGCTGGTCGGGGCACTTGTCGACGTCGTCCTTGATGCCGTCGCCGTCGCGGTCGTTGAGGTTACCCTCGGGGCAGCCGTCGGCGTCCTCCACGCCGTTCTGGTCCTCGGGGATGTCGGGGCACTTGTCGTCGATGTCGGGGATGCCGTCGTGATCGTTGTCGGGGTCGGGGCAGCCGTCGGCGTCCTCGAAGCCGTCGAAGTCCTCCGGCTCGTCGGGGCACCTGTCGACGTCGTCCTTGATGCCGTCGCCGTCGCGATCGCCCACGTTGGGCTCGAACACCATCCCGATGAACGCGCGGACGTCGGGGCTTCCGCCCTGATCGGCCACGAGGCCGCGCCCGGCGCCGAGCGTGAGGAACGAGTTGCGCGCGAGATAGAGCTTGATCCCGGCGAGCGCCTCGAGCGGCTGGTAGGCCTGGTGGGCGCCGAGCGGGACGGCGCCGAACACCTCGCCGACGAGGTCGAACTTCTGCTTCGCGAGCGCGTAGGCGATGCCGACGCCGAACGGCAGCTCGCTGCCGGCGGTGATCGAGCGGCCGGTGACCGGCGCCATGTCGGGCCCCGGATCGTTGTTGGTGAACGTCGTCGTGCCGCGGATCCGGATCCCGCCGTTGAGCGAGATCCGCAGGCGCTGCTCGCGGCCGAACTCCTTGTCGAGCACGCCGACGAGCTGCGGGACCAGCTGGGCCTCGCCGAGGAAGCGGTCCTTCGGATCGATCGTCGGCAGGTAGACGCTCGCGATCACACCGAGCCCGACGTGCGGGCCGCGGCCGGCGCGCAGCAGCCGGGTCTTCAGGTGAAGCCCGATGTTGCCGAGGCCCTGGCCGTCGACCCCGAAAGTCTTGCCGTCGCTCGTGCCCGGCGTGGCAGGGATGCCGGGGCCGCGGTTGCCGTTCATGATCCCGAGCGGCAGCGAGGCGCCGAACTCGAGCTCCGCGCGCCCCAGGTGCAGGCCGTACGCGGCGATCAGGGTCGCGGTGATCATGTTGTCGATCGAATACGAGTTGCCGCCCGCGTCGAGCCTGAGCAGGCCGTGCCCCCAGTCGAGCGAGCCGAGCCCGAACGACAGCTCGCGGTCGCCGAGGATCTGCGACGCGTTGACCGTGAGGTAGCCGCGCGAGTCGATCGCGGGGCGAAACGCGTCGAGCGTCACGTTGCCGGCGGGCTGCGCGGCCGCGCGCGCCGCGACACACAGGCATACGATGAGCAAGCTCCGGCCGATCGCCAGGCGTGGCATGACGGTCCTTCCCCGATCCCGGGAAGGCTGCCGCCGGAATCAGCTAGACACGTTGTGCGCCAGCACCGCCCGCCGGTTACATCGCCCGAGCAAAATTGCTGCTGGCACCGGCCGACATCGGTTGGCTCCCGACGTATAAAGGTACTATCATCCTACCCATGGCCAAGGAGAAGGTGACGCTGACCCTCGATTCGGCGAAGTTGCACGAGCTGCGCGCCCTGGTCGGGGCGCGTAGCCTTTCGGCCAGCATCGATGAAGCGATCGAGGCCTACGTGCAACACAAGCGTCACCTCGGCGCTGTCGACGAGTGGCTCGCCGAGCTCGAGCGAGCGCACGGGCCGGTGCCCATGGAAACGCTCGAATGGGCGGCGAGGCTCGTCGATCAATGGGACGCCTCGCGGGTTAGCCGCCGTCGCAAGCGGGCCAGCTGATGTTGCTACTCGACAGTGAGGCGTTATCGGCGCTATCGCACGGACCCGCGGCGAAGCGGGATCGCATTCGCGCGCTGATCTTCGAGATGCGGCGCAAGCAGCTTCCCATCGCGACCGTCGCGGCGGTACTTGCGGAGGTGGTTCGAGGACGGCGAGCCGATGCCGCCGTGTTCGCCGGACTGCGTCGCGATCGCGTGGAAGTCCGTGCGGTCGACGCACGCGTGGGCGTACGCGCTGGGCAACTGCTGGGTCAGGCCGGCGCCGGATCAGAACTCGCGGTCGATGCCTTCACCGTCGCAGTCGGCGATCTTGCGGGTGGCGCCGTCATCGCGACCGCCGACATCAAGGGTCTCGAGCAGCTCGCAAGCTACGCGACGTCGGTCGTGATTGCAGATATTCGCGGCTGAGCGACCCCACTCGAGCGTCAGCGCTTCGCGGGGGTCTTCGGTGGGCTCGGCATCTTGGCGCCGGTCAGCCAGGCGCGGATCTCGGGCTCGAGGAGCGCGCGGCGCGCGATGCACTGATCCATCTGCTCGAGGTTCTGCGCGATGATCCGGGTGCCGCCCGGAAGGCTCGAGAAGGTCTGCTTCACGTAGTCGGCGACGGCCGCGCGCTGGTCCGCGCTGCAGCTCTGGGTGAACAGCGCGCTGAACCGGGCGAACGGCCCGGCGGTGCCGTCCTGCGGCATGGTCTTCATGATCGCCGCCTGGTGCTCGCGGAAGAACGCCTGCGAGACATCGAGGTTCGCGTCATCGCCGCCGCCGCCGCCCCGGCCGCCGAACCCGCCGAACAGCATCTGCAGGGTCTCGCGCGCGTCGAGCCGGTCATCGAGCATCAGCCCGAGCGCCGTCGTCTGGCGCCTGGGATCGCGCACGCTGGCGAGCGCCCGGAGCATCTCCTGCCGCTTGCTGCGATCGGCCTCGGTCACCACCTCCTTCATGATCCGCTCGAACAGCGCCGGGTTGGCGTCGACCGCGATCTGCAGCACCTGGCCGCGCATCGACTGCGGCAGGTCGCGCCACTTGTCGGCGGCCTTGACCGCCTCGGCGACGAGCTTGGGATCGCGGCCTCGCCACGCGACCGCGCGGACGAGCTCGCCGCGCATGGCCTCGGTGTCGAGCGTGTCGGCGTCCCTGGGCAGCAGGCCCGCCTTCTGCGCGCCGGGGCCAAACGTCTGGCGCAGCCACGCTTCGTACCTGGGCCGCAGCTCGCTGGGCACCAGGCGGCCGAGGCCGGCGGGCAGCGCGATCGCCGGCGCCACCGTGAACCGATCGTTGCCGGCGAGGAGCTTGGGCACGAGCGACAGCGCGGGCGCGAGCGGCAGCTTGCCCGTCGAGGCGGCGTCGCGGACATCGCGGAACACCGCGCGGCGCTCGGTCCACGACAGCTGCGGCCAGGCCTCGTCGCGCAGCGCGCTGACCTGGGCCACCGAGTACACGTTGCGGTAGTACCCGCGGCCGCTCACGTTGGGCATGATCCACCGCGGGCACGCCTTGGTCTCGAGCGCGAGCGTGCCGGTCTCGTGGTCGAGCAGCGTGCAGGCCTCCGCGCGCTTGCCCGCGTTGTCATAGGCGACGCACACCGGGACGATCCACGGCCGGGTCGCGGGCGGCGGCGCCGAGCCGGGTGGCACGTAGCGCTGCTGCGCGAGCGCCACGGTGGCCTTGCCGCCGTCGCAGGTCATGGTCGTCGTGATCTCGGGCGTGCCCGCTTGCTCGAGGAACGTCGCGAACGCCGGCCCGACGTCCTTGCCCGCGGCCCGGCTGATCGCCGCGGCGAAGTCGGTCGACGTCGCGTTGCCGAACGCGCGCGTGGCGATGTGATCGCGCACGCCGCGCTGGAACGTGTCGGCGCCGAGGTAGCTCTCGAACATGTTGAGCACGCTCGCGCCCTTGTCGTAGGTGATGCGGTCGAACGCCGTGAAGATGTCGTCCTGCCGGACGATCGGCTGGCGGATCTGGCGGGCGGTGACCAGGCTGTCGTTGTCGAGCGCGCTGTCGCGCGTGTTGAACTCGCCCTGATCCTCGTGCCACGCCGGCTCGAACCGGGAGGTGATCTTGCGCCCCATCCAGCTCGCGAACCCCTCGTTGAGCCAGATGTCGTCCCAGTACGCCATCGTGACCAGGTCACCGAACCACTGGTGCGCGAGCTCGTGCGAGGCGACCGAGATCCAGCGCAGCTGGCGCTCCTTGGCGGCCTTCGCGTCCATCAGGATCAGCGTCTCGGTGTAGGTGATGAGCCCGGCGTTCTCCATCGCGCCGAACCCGACGGTGATCGGGATCGTGAGCATGTCCATCTTGTCGTACGGATACGGCACGCCGAAGTAGTCCTCGAGGTAGTCGATCAGCTTCGCGCTGGTCTTCGCGGCGTAGGCGCCATCGGCCGCACGATGCGCGAGCGTGGCCACGCGGACCGGCGTGCCGCGCCGGGTCTTGCCGGCGTCGACGAGCTCGAACGGCCCGACGCCGAACGCGACCAGGTACGACGGCAGCGGCTTGGTCACCGCGAACTCGACGCGCTTCTTGCCGCCTTGCAGCGGCGCCTCGGCGGTCTGCGGTCCGTTCGCCAGCGCGACGAGCGGCTGCGGCACATCGAGCGTCAGCTTCCACGGGACCTTGTTGTCCGGCTCGTCGAAGCACGGGAACGCGCGGCGCGCATACACCGCCTCGAACTGGGTATAGACATAGGGCGCGCCCGCGACGACCTGCTTGAACACACCGGTGGTGTTCAGCGCCTCGAACGAGGCGGCGTAGTCGATCGCGAGCGTCCACGCCCCGGCGTCGAGCGCCTGCGGCGCGCGCAGCTCGAGGAAGTCGTCGCCCGCGGGCGTCGCCGTCAGCGCGACGTCGGGCTGGCCGGTGCGCTGCGCGACCGCCTTGTGCACCGTCAGCTTGCGCGCGTTCAGCCAGATCACCCGCGACTTCTCGCTGACGTTGCCGGCGATCTGGATCGATCCTTCGAACCCGCTCTGGGCGGGATCGATCTCGAGCCGCACGGCATACCCCGTCGGCAAGAAGTTACGCGGCAGCCGCAGCGTCGGCTGGGGCGGCGCCAGCCCCTCCGGCTCGGGCGGCGGCGGGGGCGTCGTCGTCGCCGATTCTGTCTTGACGACCGGCGCGGGAACCGTGACCGCCGGCTTGGGCGGCCCGCAGCTGATGAAGAGGGCGAGGCCAACGGCCCCGAAGATCGAGCGCTTCATGCGGCGCATCCTACCCTCAGAGCTCGGCAGCTTCGTCGGGATTCCACGCCGGCGTGCCCGCGACACGTGCGACAGCCACTCGACGATGAGGCGCCGCAACACTGTTTCCATTTGCGAAGCGAGCCGCGCACGTAGCGCTCGCGGGTCTGGGCCCGTCGCTACTACGAAAGTCCTCCCGGATGCGGCGCTCCTGGAGAACGCGCACACGCTTGCTTGCGCCGCGGGTCTGGGCCCGTCGCTCGTCCGTCGACGGCCGTATTGCTACCCACGGTCCGTGCCATCTCCACGACCGACCGGCGCATGACCACCCGGCCGTGCAATTTATCTCGCGCCGAACCCAGCCCGCGTCGCTGCGCGTCGCGTTGTCGTCCTCGCGGGAGGATTGGAAGACGCTTCTTGCATGACCCATACGGGCGTAGGAGCGCTTCCGCAACCAGCCGGTGCACATGTGGCCCTGGCCGCAACCCCATCCGCTCGAGTGGATCACTGAGGGCGTCGCGCGACCAGCGTCAGGCCGCGCGCCCGGAGCGCCGCTTGGCCTTCGGCATCCGTAACGCCGGGCCCTCACGGGGACCCAAGTGAGCGCGAGCTCGGGCGCTACGGGTTTCAAGATCTACTGTACCGTGTCCAGCTTCGGCATCGTTCCATGTTGTAGCGCGCGTAGGCGTTGCGCGAGCTGGCGCCGATTCGCTCGGCCACGTTGCAGTTCCGATCAGCATTCAAATCTCCTTGGCCTTGCCAGGCAGTGACCGGATCCATTGGAAGCTCGCCGGCATCAGCGATTCGCGTCGGAGGCTTCGCGCAGCTGGCGGATCGCCTCGTTCAGCGGATCGACCGCGACCTGCGACAGACCAGATCGAGATCGAGCTCCGGCAGGAATGCACTACGCGTGCGCGTCTCGTACTGGCCTTCGACAAGCACGTGTACCGAAATTTCGTCACGCTTCCAGGACCAGACCTCGGCGATTCCGGGCCGGCGATAGATCTCGAGCTTGTCGAGCCCACCCCGCGTCCAGACGACCTCGATGATGAGATCGGGACCAGCCCTTGGCGAGCGGCTCGGCACCGAACACGTAGCAGTCGTCGGGCTCCGCGCCGGCCTCCTCCGAAGCATCATCGAGTAGCCAGTTACCGTACGACGTCAGCGAAATCCCGCGCTCGAAACAGTATTGCTGGACGAGCGGTCCGATCTTTCCCTTCACGCCTTCGTGTCCACGAGAGGTGCCCATCAGCTCCACTTCTCCGTCGAGGTACGCCATGCGTGGCCCGGCGCGGTCCCCGCGGAGGGCGAGCAGGGCCTGGAACGCGGTCCAGCTCTGCCCTCGCAGCACGATTCGCTCGTCCGCCGTCGGAACGTAGTCTCCGGGCGAGATCGAACCGGTCGTCGGTGTGGACACCATCGCAGCCATCGTAGCACCGGGATCTGCAACGAGAGCGCCACGTCAACACGGCGAAATCACGTGCACAGTTGTCCGGAGTGGCCGCGCACCGGACGGCTGTCCGGCGTGCCGAGGTCACGTGACCACACGCGTGGATATCGTGGCATCGCTCGCGGTGACACCGGGCGGGCGGAGATGCAGCGTGCTTCGCGTCGCGACCCGGGCCGGAGGTTCCGCCGGGGCTCCACGCTCGCCGGGGAATCGCGCTACGACTGCGCGCCATCGCCCGCCGCCCCAGCACGCGACGCCCATTGCGCGCTCGCTTGGCCGCACGGTCCGGATCTTCGCGGTCAACGTCCGAACGGCTTGGTCACACCGGGCGGTGCCGGTCCTGGTGCCGATGTTGGCCCGAGCATCGGCGGCATCGCCCGTCGCGGCGCCTGGGGTGGCGCCGACTCGCACGCCACGACGGCGAAGCCGCTCGTACACACATCAAGGCGCTGTGCGAGCCCCGCGTTGTAGTTCTCGTTTGCCTCACCCCAGGACTCCGTGGCCTGGTGATCGTGGTACCAGGTGCCGAATCCCCCGACTAGAAGGCCCGCGACGATGGCCCCCAGGCCGAGCTTCTCAGGGGTGGAGAAGCTGGTCTCGTGACTCTCGACCGCGATCCTTCCTATGGCGATGATTCCGACCACGGAGGCAAGGCCGACCCCTGTGTAGACGAGCGCTTTCCGCCTGTGCTTGTGCACATTGGAGACGGCACGGGCGGTGATGCTGTCCGGCTCGACGATGGGCAGCAGATCCTCGGGGTGATAGACCTGTGTTCCGTTCGCCAGATGCAGCGTCTTCTCGGTCTTCGTCGAGCATGCTCCCCCTACCCCGCAGAACGACGACGTCGTCGTATCCTCCCCGGTTGCGTGCAGCTCGTTGAACATTTGGACGCGCTGCTCCGGCGTCATGTTCGGCGTCACTGTGGGCAACACGACGTGCGGCTTGCTGCAAGCGTTCACCAGCCCGATCACTACGATCCACCCAGCTCTCATGCCACGAGCATACACGCAGTCGCGTCTGCAGTGCAGCTTCTTCACCCTCGGGGATCAGCGCCATGCAGCTGGTGATCAGCAACTCGCCAGCACCCGTCGGGAGCGGCAGCTCGAGCGCGCGGAGTCCGGCAACCGTCAAGGCCCGGCCGGCTTGACTGCGCTGGGTTGCGCCGGCGGCGGCAGCGGCCCCGGCAGCAGTCCCGGCGGAGGCGGAGACACGGGCGCTGCCGTCGGTGACGACTCGCACGGCACCACGGCGAAGCCGCTGATACACACCGCGAGACGCTGCGCGAGCCCTGCGTTGTAGCTCTCATTTACCTCGCCCCAGGACGCTCCGGCCTGGCGATTGTAGTGCCAGGATCCGAATATTCCGACCAGCGTACCGGCGCCGGTGACCAGCAGGCCAACCTTCTCGGACGAGGAGAATCGAAAGGGCATCTCGTCGAAGCCCGGATACGTCTGGCCGAACCTGCTTCTCTCGAACCAGAACGACACAATGGTGATGAGTCCGGCCAGGGAGGCAAGCGCGACCCCTGAATAGCCGAGCGCCTTGCGTCTCGCCTTGTGCACGTCACGAACGGCACGGGCGGTGATGCTCTCTGGCCCGACGACAGGCAGCAGGTCCTCGGGGTGATAGACTCGGACCCCGTTCGCCAGATACAGCGCCTTGCATGCTACCCCTCCCCCGCAGTTCGTCGTCTTCTCCCACGTTGCGTAGAGCTCGTTGAACATCTGGACGCGCTGCTCGGACGTCAGGTTCGGCGACACCGTGGGCAACATGACGTGCGGCTTGCCGCACGCGCTTACCAGCATGATTCCCGCGATCCACCCTGCTCGCATGTCAGCAGCATACACGCAGTCGCGCCTGGGCAACGTGGATTTGCCGGGGGGAAGACCCACACGGGTTCGGCGGTGACCGCTGTGCCGCTCGGCGAGCGCGGCCGGTGTGTCTTGCCGCGACGGTCACGCGGGCGTAGATCGCGGGCATGCATGCATTCCGGATCGTGAATGTCTTCACCATCGATGGGGACCGGTTTTCGGGAAACCCGCTGTGCGTGTTCGAGGACGCGCGCGGGCTGTCCGACAAGCAGATGCAGGCGCTCGCGCGACAGATGAACCTGTCGGAGACCACGTTCGTGTTGCCGAGCGAGCGCGGCGATGCGCACGTGCGGATCTTCACGCCGGGGTTCGAGATGCCGTTCGCCGGGCACCCGACGCTCGGGACGGCCAGCGTCGTCGCCGGTAGCCGCGACCGCGTCGTGCTCGAGATGAAGGCGGGGCTCGTGCCGGTGACGCGCACCGGCGACGCCTGGACGTTGCGCGCGGCCAAGCCTCCCGCAACCCGGCCGGTCGAGGCCACCCGCGGCGAGCTCGCGCGCATGGTCGGCTTGCCCGAGGGCGCCGTCACCGACGAGCCGCTGTGGGTGAGCACCGGCGTCGAGCAGCTGGTGATCCCGGTCGCGACGGCCGAGCTGGTGCGCGCGGCCAAGCCGGCGCCGGAGCTGCTCGCGCGCTGGGGCTTCTCGGAGGCGCGCGACGAGGCGATGGCGTACCTGTGGGCCGCGGAGGGGCCCGAGTGGACGGTGCGGTTCTTCTTCACCACCAACGGCGCGGTGCTCGAGGATCCGGCGACCGGCTCGGCGTGCGCGAACCTCGGCGGCTGGCACATCGCGCAGCGCCGCGCGCCGATGTCGGCCACGCTGCGCCAGGGCGATGCCGTCGGACGGCCATCGCGACTCTCGCTTCGCGTGGAAGGCGATGGCGGGATCTACGTCACCGGCTCGGTGATCGAGCTCGGCCGCGGTACGATCAACGTCGCGTAACGCACAGGCCCTGCAGACGGGCATTGCTCGATCGGCGATCCGGAACGAGACCCCGTGGTCGGAGGCTCACCCGCCTTGCACGAAATGCGCTGGCATGTGGTTCCTCGCCGGTCCCACGGTCCCCGCAGGGCGGCGTCAACGCGCAGCGCAGCGGTGCGGGCTGGGTCTCGAGAGAGATAGATTGCACGGCCGGGTGGATCGCGCGCCGGCGGGTCGTGGAGATGGCACTGCCCGTCATCGCGATCCGGTGGTCAACGGACGAACGAGAGGCCCAGACCCGCACCGCCAGCGCGCGTGTTCGCGGTCTCGCGAACGGCCGCTCTGGTGACAGCGGTTCCGAGCGAGATCCGGGGTAACGCCCGAGCGCGTCCGATCATTTCACGTGCGCGCACGCGGATCATTTCACTTGCGCGTACCCCGGCGGTAGCTCATCCCCGAGGAGATGCGCGCTGCCTGGATCCCCGCGATGTGGCTCGTGATCGCCCGCCTCCTGCCGGCGACGGCGGCCGCGGCTCCCGAGTTCGTCGCCGACCGGGTGATCGTGGCCGGCCACGTCGACGACGGCGCGTGGAGCGATGCCGCGACCGAGGCGCGCGCCGATCAGAAGGCCGAGCTCGCGGTGATCGTCGTCGGGCACCGCGGCAAGCGCCGCGTGGTGCTCGCGCCCGCCGGCATCGCCAAGGTCACGCTGGGCGGGCAGACGATCACGGCCGAGGCGCTCGGCGAGGTACGTATGCAGTGGTCGACCGTCGAGCCGCACGGGTTTCGCACCAGCAAGGCCAGGAACGGCGCGACCAGCGAGTTCTACTCGAATGTCTCGACCGAGCCCAGGACGTTCGGCCACTGGCTCGGCTTCGATCAGATCGACTACTTCGAGCGGGTCGTCGCGCCGTGGGGCGCACCGGCGCGGATCGCCGCCGCCGTCAGCTCCGGCGAGGATGGCGCCCAGCAGCTACCGGGCCTGGGCACCGTGCGCTTCAAGGTCGAGCTCGAGCTCGCCGGCAAGACGCTCGCGAGCCCCGGCGCGGAGGCGACCGACACGTTCGGCGTCTTGCCCAGCGTGCATCGCGTGTCGATCCGGCGCGGCGACGACTTCCTCGGCTGGCTGTCGAGCTACCTGCTCGTCCCCGAGGTGTTCGGCTCGGCCGGCGGCGGCAGGAACCACCAGACCGAGCGGTTCACCGGCGCCGACTGCGCCGATGTCATGGTCGGCGCGATCCGCCGGATCGGCCGCACCGATCTCGACTACACCAACGTCGCCGGGCTCCCCGGCTACACCAGGGTCGTCGCCGGCTCGACCGAGCTCGACGACCACGGCATGCCGGAGCGGCCGATCACCGGCGTGCGCGAAGGCGACCTGATCCGGATCGACTACGGCGGCGCCTTGCGGCACCACACGCCGCGCGACTGGGACCACGTCGCCGCGCTGTGGGAAGACAAGAGCGATCCGAACGGCCCGTTCCACGGCGGCCCCGACGGCCAGCTCGACGGCTTCGATCTCGTGATCCACATGGGCCACCCGCGCCTCGTCATCGAGCCGCTCGCGCGCCAGGCGCCGGCGACGGTCGACGTCCTGCGCTTCCGTCAGAAGTAGTAGCTGAGGCCGATCGTCAGCGCGCCGCCCGATTGCTTCTGGCTGGGCGCCACAGGCACCGGGGGCGGCGTGGTCGTCGCCATCGCGCCCGGCTCCGCGGGCGGGGGCGCGGCCATCGTGTCGCTGTTGCGAGTCTTGTCGCCGATGCCGATCGCGCGCGCCTCGGCCTGGAGGGCGAAGTGGTGGAACCGGCGCTCGAGCCCGATGCCGACCATCCCGAGCGGGTGGGTCGCGTCGTCGCGCTCCTGCTTGGTCGCGTCATGGCTGACCACGGACGCGCCGCCCAGGCCGCCCATCACGAACCAGTTCCACGCCGCCTCGGGGCGGAACCGGTAGCGCAGCGCGAGCGCCGCCGTGTTCACCTCCAGATCGCCCTGCTGGTTGTTCGCGAGCTGCTCGCGGCCACCGCCGACGGAGAGCTCGAGCTCGAGGTGCGGCGTGGCGCGAAACCGCAGCGCCAGCTCGCCGATCCCGAACCCCGTCTGGTTGTCGGACTGGCCGTCCGGAGCCAGGTTCATCGAACCCAGCGACAGGCCGACCGCCCAGCGGTTCGCCATCACGGACTCGGCGCGAGTGCAGCCGCCACAGAGCGCGGCGCACGGGCTGTCCGCCGCGGGAGCGGCCGGCGCCGGCGGCGCGAGCTCGCCCGGGGCCTGGGCGTGGGCGAGCGAGGCGAGCGAACCAAGGAACAGCGGCGCGAGCGAGAAGGCGAAGGACCGTGCGTGCATACCTGCCGTGATTTCACGGCGCGTGCCAGCGCAACCCTCTGAAACGACACGGCCCCCAACCGTCGGGAGAACCCACATTCGCGTCGTGATTGTCGCGGGTTACTACACCCGCCCGGAAGTTCACAGCGACTCGACGGACAGGACCCATGGCCCGGCAGCCTGGCCCCTTGAACGAAAATGCGGCCGTTTTCAACGTGTTCGCAAGGAGTCCACGCGCAGCGCAGCGACGCGGCTGGGTCACGACGCGAGATAGATTGCACGGCCGGGTGGTCATGCGCCGGCCGGTCGTGGAGATGGCACGAACCGTGGGTAGCAATACGGCCGTCGACGGACGAGCGGCGGACCCAGACCGCGATCGCCAGCGCGCGTGTTCGCGGTCTCCCGAACGGCCGCTCCGGCGACCGCGGATAGGATTTTCATAACAGGTGGGCATGGGGGCCCACCCACGTGGGGATGAAACGCTCTGCAGGCTTCGGCGCTGTTTCGTCCTAGCGACGGGCCCAGACCCGCGGCGCAAGCAAGCGTGTGCGCGATCTCCAGGAACTGCGCGCGGGGTAGAACGCGAACGATGATGTTCGTAGCAGGATCGGCGCTAACCACGAGATGCGCGACGGCCACAGCCGGCGGCGTGGTGGTTTTCCAGGCTAAGATGGCGGCGTGGGAGGTCGGACCTTCGCGATCGGCGACATTCACGGCGATCTCGCGGCGTTGAACAAGCTGTTCACACGCTTGCCACCTCTCGTGGCAGACGACACGGTGGTGTTTCTCGGCGACTACGTCGATCGGGGACCCGACTCGGCCGGTGTGGTGGCGCGGATCCGTGAGCTCGAGGCCACCTGCCCCGCCAAGGTCGTCGCGCTGCGCGGCAACCACGAGGACGCCTGGCTGCAGGTGGTCGATACCGGGTGGCCGGAGTTCCTCCTGCCGCGCAGCAACGGCTGCCTCGAGTGCTATCGCTCGTTCACCGGCGGCCCGCAGCCGGCCGCCGACGAGGCCACGCTTCCCCACGAGATCACCGCGATGCTCGACGGCCGGTTCTTCCCGCTCGACGTGGTCGGCTGGATGCGCCAGCTGCGGTTCTTCTTCGAGGACGATCACGCGATCTACGTCCACGCCGGCATCAAGCGCGGTGACCGGGGGTTCCCGCACCCGTCGGAGGTCGTCCCGCAGCGCGCGCTCCTGTGGCTGCGCGATCGCGACTTCTTCGAGAACTATCGCGGCAAGCTGGTCGTGTTCGGCCACACGACGACCCGCATGCTGCCGAACGAGCTGTCGACGACGACACCCGAAGATCCGACGGACATGTGGGCCGGCCCCGCGTGCGTGGGCCTCGACACGGCGTGTGGCAAGGGCGGCTTCCTCACGGCGTTCGAGCTGCCCGCGCGCACGGTCTACGAATCCCGCGAGCCTCGCGAGTCCGGCGAGTCCGGCGAGTCCGGCGAGCCCGGCGAGTCGCCCGAACGAGGCCCGTGACCGAGCCGAGGAAGCACGCGCCCCGGGAGACGTCCGGGGATCCGAGCGACGCGTCGGCCGGCGTCCGGCTCGCGCGCGGCCTCGCCTCGCCGCTCGGCGTCCTGATCACGATCCCGGCGCTCGTGGTCGCCGTCGGCGTCGGCATCATGCTCGTCGGGCGCGACGCCACGCGCTCGGCCTCGAACCAGATGGCCCGCCGCCTGCTCACGACGAACGCCACGAGCATGGCCTCCGACGTCGCGTTCGCGCTCGACCAGGCCGACCCCGTGCTCGAGCGGCTGCGCGCGCTCGCCGATCCGGACCGCCCGCCGGGCGACGTCCTGGTCCGCGTCCACGATCTCGTCGTCGGCCGCCCCGGCGTGGCGTACGCCAGCATCAGCTTCCCCGACGGCACGTTCCGCGGCGCGTACCTCGACGGCGCCCGCGTGGCGGTGCAGGAGAGCAAGATCGGGCCCGACGGCACCGACGTCCAGCGGTTCACCGTCGACGGCGGCGTGCTGGTGCCGCTGCGCCGCGAGGTCACCGACTACGATCCCCGGCAGCGCGGGTTCTACCGGCTGGCCCAGGCCGCCCGTACGCGCACGTGGACCGAACCCTACACGTTCTTCGCGAGCCATGAGACCGGCATCACCTGCACCGAGCCGGTCTACGAGGCGGCCGACGCCGGCGGCGCCGGAGGTACGGCCAGCGCCGGCCACGCCGACCACGCGCTGCAGGCCGTGCTCACCGTCGACTTCGACGTCGGGGCCCTCTCGCAGTACGTCGCGCGCCCGGTGCTCGATCAGGCGCGCTCGATTGTCTACACCCGCAGCGGCATCGTCCTGGCGTATCCCGCCGCCGACAAGCTCGCGCTGCCTGCCGGAGACAAGCTGCTCCGCCACGAAGATCTGCGCGATCCGGCGCTCGAGGCGCTGTTCGCGAGGGACCAGCCGAGCGAGCTCGTGCTGTCCGAGCTGCAGGCAACCGACGGCACCTACCTCGCCGCGATCGCGCCGGTCGGCGGCCGCCGCGCGGGCGTCGCCGTCCCGCTCGACTGGTACGTCGCCACGATCGTCCCGACCCGCAGCTTGCTCGGGCCGACCCACGCGCTCGAGCGCTCGAGCGCGATCGCCAGCGCCGGCGCCCTCGCGATCGCCCTCGGCCTCGCCGTCGTGCTCGCCTGGAACCTCGTCCGCATGCGGCGCCAGGTCGCCCGGTCACGCGCCGAGGCCCGCACCGCCGAAGCGCGCGCCCGCGACCTCGGCAGCTACCGCCTGGTCGCCCGGCTCGGCGCCGGCGGCATGGGCGAGGTCTGGCGCGCCGAGCACCGCCTGCTGGCCCGCACCGCCGCGATCAAGCTGATCCGCCCCGAGGCGCTCCACGATCCGCGCGTGGTCGACGAGATCCAGGAGCGGTTTCGCCGCGAGGCCCAGACCCTGGCGTCGATGCGGTCGCGCCACACGATCGCGATCTACGACTACGGCGTCACCGATCTCGGCGTGTTCTACTTCGTGATGGAGCTGCTCGACGGCCTCGATCTCGAGTCGCTCGTCACGCGGTTCGGCCCGCAGCCGGCCGCGCGCGTGATCCAGCTGCTGATCCAGGCGTGCGCGTCGCTCGCCGAGGCCCACGACGCGGGCCTGCTCCACCGCGACATCAAGCCGCCGAACCTGTTCATCAGCCGCGCCGCCGACGAGGTCGATATCGTCAAGCTGCTCGATTTCGGCATCGTCCAGACCGTCCACGACGCCGAGTCCCGCGTCCACCCGGTCGCCGCGATCAGCCTGCCGCGCGACGCCGCCGACCACCTGACCGAGCAGCTGAGCGACGCCTCTCCCAAGCTCACGCAGATCGGCGCGATGCTCGGTACCCCCGGCTTCATGCCTCCCGAGCAGATCCTCGGCATGCAGCTCGACGGCCGCGCCGATCTCTACGCCCTGGGGTGCTGCGCGTGGTGGCTGCTCACCGGCCGCGAGGTGTTCCCGCGCGAACCCGCCGAGGCCAGGATCCTGCACCAGCACATCAACGAGCCGGTGCCGCGGCTCGCCGACCGCATGCCCAGCTGGTGTCCGCCCGCCCTCGAGGCCGTGATCACGGCCTGCCTCGCCAAGGACCCCGCCGATCGCCCGAGCGACGCCCGCGCCCTCGCCGCGATGCTGCGGGCGATCGAGGTCCCCGCCGAGCTCGCCTGGACCGCCGAGGCCGCCGCCGCCTGGTGGCGCGCCTACCAGCCCGAGGTCCCGCCCACCGGCATCGCGACCAGCGAGGTCCAGGTCATCATGCCCGGCCGCACCGATCTGCGCCCCGTCGTCGCCACCTCGGAGACCGCGATCGCCCAGACCATCGCCTCCGGACCGCCGGCGCGTGACTGACGACGGGCTGTTCTGGCGGTCGAACGCGGATGCGGTGGTCCTCCCGTACTCCTCGCTGACGGATGGAGCAGATCGTGATGAGCATCGTCATCCCCAGGAGCTCGAAGCTTGGGCTCGGGGACATGAGCTGCCCGACACCGCTTGACCCTGGCGCTGCGGCGATCCTTCGTGTCCGATCGGCGATGGTCGCCGTCGAAGGCGCGCGATCCCCACCGCGCGAGATCTTGCCCCTGTCGTGCGAGGCTCCTACGCTGGGCCCGTCGATGATCCCCAACCCGCACGATGCGCTGGTCAAGGTCGTGTTCGGCAAGCCCGAGCACGCCCAGGGCATGCTGCGCGCGGTCGTCCCGGCGGCGGTGGCCGAAAATCTCGACTGGTCGACGCTCGCGCTCCGCCCCGGCAGCTTCGTCGATCTGGCCCTGAAGGAGCAGCATACCGATCTGCTGTACTCGGCGACCTGGCGCGACGGCGGCGAGCTGCTCGTCTACTTCCTGTTCGAGCACCAGAGCGCGCCTCCCAAGAAGGACAGCCTGCTCGCCTTCCGCCTCCTCCGCTATCAGGTCCGGATCTGGGAGGACTGGCTGGCCAACCATCCGGCTGCGAAGTCGCTTCCGATGATCATCCCGATCGTGATGTATCACGGCGCGACGCCGTGGTCCGAGCCCCGGCTGTTCGACGCGCTGCTCGACGTCCCGGCCAGCGTGCGGCCGGCGGTCGCCCCGTACCTGGTCCATTTCGCGTACCTGTTGAGCGACCTCTCGGCGATCTCCGACGACGAGCTGCGCAGCGGCGCGATGCGGACCGCGCTGGCCAAGCTGGCGACGATCTGCCTCAAGCACGCGCGGACGAGCCCGGACTTCCTCAAGATCCTTGTCCGCTGGATGGACGTCGCCCGCGAGGTGGCCAGGGCTCCTAACGGCCTCTCCGCGCTGGCCCAGGTGCTGTGCTACATTCTCGAGGTCAACGACCACGTCGAACGAGAGGCGCTGCAGGCGCTCCTCGAACGCGAACTCGGACCCGAAGCCAAGGAAGCCATCGTGACCGCCGGACAGCGAATCCGCCAAGAGGGCATCGAGCAGGGCCGCCAGGAGGGCCGCCAGGAAGGTCGCCGGGAAGGTGAATGCGCGGTGCTGCTGCGCTTGCTACGGCGGCGCTTTGGCACCGCGGTGAACGCCGACATCGAGCAGCGCATCGCGACGGCATCGATCGAGCAAATCGACACCTGGACCGAGCGCGTGCTCTCTGCCGCGACGCTCACCGATTTGCTGGCCGACTGAGCCAAGCCGCCTCGAACGGAAGCGCGCGATCAATCTGATGACTTCCCGGGCCTGGCGAGCGAGCTCGGTGAACCCGAGGCGGCCGCTGTCCCGGCCTTGGTGGTGGGTCCGGCCTGGGAGGCCAGGGGGGGTGACATCGGCGCTGGCACCGGCATGGTGGCTGGAACACCTCGGTCGTCGCCGCGCCACTCCCGGTCCCCCCGGCTCCAGAGCCGGCGAGGACGCGGGCACGGCCTCCGCGGTTGATCTATCCGGCGCGCGATCGCGAGGTCGAAGATTCGCGGCTGTTCGTTGCGCGCCTCACGATCGATGCCGACGGCTTCGTGATCGGCGTACGCCTCGTGCGCGGGGTCGGCGGCGTTCGTGACGACCAGGCGGCGAACGCGGTCTGGCGGTTCCGCTATAGCCCGGCGCTCGACGACGATGGGCGGCCGGTCCTGGCGACGATCGAGCAGCACTTCCTGGTCGACTGACGGCCGCTAGCGTATCTATTTGAAAATACGTAGTCCCACAGGAACGCAACCCCGGGGACTCGGTGTCACCCTCGGTCGGCGGGATGTAACCTGGACTCGCGGATCGGGCGGGATCGGATCCCTGGCGAGCCGCGGGGTTACGCGTGGCACGCGGGCTGCTTTATCGGTCGACACACCACAAGGACACCCGCCATGTCGAACCTCATCAAGCCCGTCGATCTCCAGATTCTCGAAGCCGTCACCGGCGGCACCACGACCACCCCCACGACCAGCCCCCGGTGCAGCTCGACCGGCAACGATGCGCTGCTCCAGCAGTTGACGAGCTTGTCGAGCACGCTCCAGAACCTCGGCAACACCTCCAACAACGGAGGGCTGACGATGACCGAGGTCATGATGTTCGGCCTGCTGATGAACCAGAACCGTCAGGTCAACGTTTTCGTTCGCCGCCCCTGCTGGTGATCGACCCACCTCCTGCGGGATGGTTCCCGCATGAAAGCGATCGCGATCACGAAACCAGGTGGACCCGACGTCCTCACGCTCGTCGACCGGCCTCGGCCGGAGCCGTCGCGCGGCGAGGTTCGCGTACGGGTACGTGCCACGGCCATCAACCGCGCCGACTTGCTGCAGCGCATGGGCGCCTACCCAGCGCCTGCAGACGCCCCGCCGGACATTCCGGGGCTCGAGTTCGCGGGCGAGGTCGAGGCGCTGGGGCCTGGCGTCGAGCGCCTCGCGGTCGGCGATCGGGTGTTCGGCCTGGTCGGCGGGGGCAGCTACGCCGAGGCCGTGGTTAGCCACGAGCGTGCGGTCGCCAAGATCCCCGACGGCCTGTCGTACGAGCACGCCGCGGCGGTGCCCGAGGCGTTCATCACCGCGCACGATGCGATCGTCGGCCAGGCCGGGCTGCGCGGCGGCGAGACCTTGCTGGTCCACGCCGTCGGCAGTGGGGTCGGCACGGCGGCGGTCCAGCTCGGTCGCGCCCTCGGTGTGTGCGTGATCGGCACCGCGCGCACCGCCGACAAGCTCGAGCGCGCCAGGCCGCTGGGCATGTTCGCCGGGGTGGTCCCCGAGGGGAACAAGTTTGCCGACGCGGTGCGCAAGCACGGCGAGCCCAGCGTGGTGCTCGAGCTGATCGGCGGCCCCTACGTCGACGAGGACATCCGCACGGTCCCGGTGCTCGGCCGGATCGTGCTCGTGGGCCTGCTCGCCGGCCCACGCACCGAGCTCGACCTCGGAGGCATCCTGCGCAAGCGGCTGCGGATCTTCGGCACCGTGCTGCGCGCGCGCCCGCTCGAGGAGAAGATCGCCGCGATGCGGTCGTTCGAAGCGCACGTCGTGCCGCTGCTCCAGCGCGGGCTCATCGCGCCGGTGATCGATACGGTCATGGACCTGGACGCCGCCGCCGCGGCGCACGAGCGCATGGCCAGCAACGCCGGCTTCGGCAAGATCATCCTGCGGACCTAGCGCCCCCCACCGGTGCCTCGCCACAGAGCCCTGCTGTTGCTTGCTGCTGCTACCCACGCGCAGTTCCCTCGGCAACCACCCGCCTGTCCATGACGGTAATAGGTACGATTTGGTCAGGTGCGATCAGACTCGCTCGCCGTGTCGATCTTCCCGGTGCTGTCTCGTCACTGCGCGGTGCGGCCTACGCGGTCACGCCATTCGATGAGGTCGCTTGCCGTGTCGGCCGTATCGATCGTTCCGTGCGCGGTCTCGTCACCGCGCTCGTAAGAGCTGGCCCGCCCCGATCCACGTTGTACGGTGTCGATCGTTCCGTGCGCGGTCTCGTCACCGCGCGGCGCGCCCGCGCGGGGTCCCGCTCGGAGAGCGAGCGAGGCGCTGGGGGGGCCCCCAGCGGGCAGGCGCGCAGCGCCGTCGCCCGCGGGGCTCACCGGTCGTCCATGGCACCGCGATCGTCACAGCGCGGGAGGAACTGCGAAGCAGAGAAGCCCGGGGGATCCAGCGCGTATGCGAGAGAACGGATGTAGTGGCGGCGCTTCCACGAACATCAAGTGCTAAGGCGAAGGCTGAGGCCCGGAGAGCCTCCGCTCGGCCTGGGCGTCAAGGCTCGCCTCCAGCCTCGGCCTCGCCCCG
>Ga0308176_10000610_pt1 | contig 22486 bp, 23 predicted proteins | sample PhyCR2_3_FD_203890 | JGI IMG/M metagenome (GOLD analysis project Ga0308176, IMG submission 203890) | Soil microbial communities from UC Gill Tract Community Farm, Albany, California, United States - DLSLS.C.R2 | ecosystem: Environmental > Terrestrial > Soil > Agricultural land | place: USA... | reverse complement strand
CGCCTCGTGCGACTGCGCGTCCTCGTGCCGCAGATAGTGGACGTCGCCGGTGGCGACGGTCGGCAGGCCGCGCCTCTCGGCGAGCTCGACGAGCTGCGGGGTGATCCGCTGCTGCACCTCGAGATGCGCGTTCTGGAGCTCGACGTAGACGCTGTCGCGGCCGAAGACCTGTTCGAGCCGGTCGAGCTCTGCCTCGGCGTCGGTGTCGCGACTCTCCTCGAGGGCCTTGCAGACGCGCCCGGAGAGGCAGCCGGAGAGCGCGATCAGCCCCGAGCCGTGACGCTCGAGCAGCTCCCAGTCGACGCGCGGCTTGTAGTAGTAGCCCTCGAGGTAGCCGAGCGAGGAGAGCTTGATCAGGTTCCCGTAGCCCTCGTTCGTCTCGGCGAGGAGCGTGAGATGCGCCTGCCCTTTCTGCTGCGCGTGACGGTCGTCGGTGACATAGACCTCGCAGCCGAGCACCGGCTTGACCCCTTCGTCCCGGGCCGCCTTGTAGAGGTCGACCGCGCCGGCGAGCGAGCCGTGGTCGGTGAGCGACACGGCCCCCATCTCGAGCTCGGCGGCGCGCTTCGCGAGGTCAGGGATCCTGCACGCCCCGTCGAGGATCGAGTACTCGGAGTGGACGTGGAGGTGGACGAAGGGCGCTTCGGGCACGGGGAGTCGATCGTACTCCTCGCCCTTGACGGCGCCCGCGCGGCTGGGACACTTCCCCGGTGGGCCGCTTTCGCCTCCTCGGAGTCGCGGTGCTCGTCACCGTTCTCCTCGCGGTCGTCGCGGTCGCCGCGCACGGGCGGCCACTCAACCGAGGAGGCCGCGCGGGATCGGGGCCGCCGGCAGCGTTCTACGACTACGTGTGGACGACGATCGTCATCGTCGTTCTGCTCCTGTTGGCCCTCGGGATCGCCGGGCTCTGGATCTTGCGAAAGGAGCGTGGGGGACCGCGCCCACACCGGTTCAGTCTTGGCGCGCTTGCGGCGTACTTCGTTTTCGCGCTCCTCCTCGCCTACCTCGCGAAGCACCACGCCCGCTTCCATCTCCCGGGCTCCGGCGAGAACGGTCTCCCCGGGTCTCCGGGCCACGGCGGCGGGCAGACAGGCTCGACCAGCAGGCTCGCCACCCACGCACACAACGACTTTCAGTGGCCGGAGCTGTTTGCCGTCCTCGGCGCCCTCCTCGCGTTCGGCTTCGTGCTCTACCTCCAACGGGTCCGCAGTGGGCCCGCCCGCCGCGTTGCCCCGCAGTCGCTCGCCGTCGCCCTCGACGAGTCGATCGACGACCTGCGAGCCGATCCCGACCTGCGCCGCGCCATCGTCGCCGCCTACGCCCGCATGGAGGCGGCGCTCGCAGTCGCGGGTGTCCCCCGGCGGCCGGCAGAGGCGCCGCTCGAGTACCTCGAACGGGCCCTCCTCTCCCTCGACACGAGCGCCGAAGCCGTCCGCAGGCTCACCGATCTCTTCGAATGGGCTAGGTTCAGCCACCATGAGCCGGAGCCGTCGATGAGGGACGACGCAGTGGACGCGCTCATTGCGGTGCGCGACGAGCTTCGCGCCTCGGAGCTGATTCCGGCGTGACGCTCGTCGGGCCGCTCGTCAGGACTGGGCTCGCCGCGATCGTGGCGCTCGTGGTGCTTCTCTGGACGCCGAAGCTCTCGACGCCTCGCGCACTCGCGATCTGGATCGTCCTCGCGACGGCGCTCTTCCTTTTCTCGCTCATCCGCCACTCTCGCGACCCCGAAGGGCCGGAGCCTGTAAGCCGCTTCGAGCAGGCGTTGCGCCGGCGGAAGCCCAGGTCCGCGCAGCCGGAGGAGCTCCTGCGCATGGACCGCGAGCTCGTGCTCGGCAGCGCGGACGCGGATCATGCCCAGCGGCGGCTTCTGCCGCTCCTCCGAGCCACGGCGGCTGCGCGCATCGCCGCCCGGCACGGATTCGAGCTCGAGCGCCGCCCCGAGGACGCCCGAGCCCTGCTCGGCGATGACGCGTGGGAGCTGCTGCGCCCCGACCGGCCGCCGCCCGAGGACCGTCACGGACCCGGCGTGCCGCGCAGGCGCGTCGCGGCCCTGATCGAGCGGGTGGAGTCCTTGTGAGCGCGCTTGCCGACCTGCGGGAGCGGGCGGAATCGATCCTCGCCGAGGTCGAGAAGGCCATCGTCGGCAAGCGAGGCCCGCTCGAGCTGATCCTGCTCGCGCTGCTGAGCGACGGCCACGTGCTGCTCGAGGACTACCCGGGTCTCGCCAAGACGCTGATCGCGCGCTCGTTTGCGCAGGCGACCTCGCTCCGTTTTGCCCGCATCCAGTTCACCCCCGACCTGATGCCGGGCGACGTGACCGGCTCCCAGATCTTCGACCAGCGGACGACCGAGTTCGTGTTCCGCCCCGGCCCCGTCTTCGCCAACCTCCTGCTCGCCGACGAGATCAACCGCGCTCCGCCGAAGACCCAGGCTTCGCTCCTCGAGGCGATGCAGGAGCGACAGGTCACGATCGAGAACACGACGCACACGCTCGAGCCGCCGTTTCTCGTGCTCGCCACCCAGAACCCGATCGAGTACGAGGGGACGTACCCGCTGCCCGAGGCTCAGCTCGATCGGTTCCTGGTCCGCATCTCCATCGGCTATCCGGCGCGCGAGGACGAGATCGAGATGCTCGAGCGGCGTCTCGAGCGCGGCGTCGACGAGGTGGAGCTGGAGCCGGTCGTCGACGCGGCGACGCTCGTGGTGATGCAGCGCTCGCTCGAGCAGGTGCACGTCTCAGACGCGATCGAAGGCTACGTCGTCGACCTCGTCACCGCGACGCGCGAGTCGCAGCGGCTCGCGGTCGGGGCAAGCCCGCGCGGCAGCATCGCCCTAGTCAAGCTGTCGCGTGCGAAGGCGGCGCTCGCCGGGCGCGACTTCGTGACCCCCGAGGACGTGAAGGCGGTCGCGGTTCCGGCACTCGCGCACAGGCTGATGGTGCGCCCGGAGCTCTGGGTGCAGCGCCTCCGCGCCGAGGATGTCGTGGAAGACGCGCTGCAACAGGTGCCGACGCCTCCCGCGGAGGACGCGTTGCGCGCCGCGGCGACGTGACCGCCCACACGTCCCGGCGCCTGCCGGCCTACGCCGCGCTCGCAGCGGCCGGGCTCGTCGCGGCCCTCGCGCTCGGCCGGGTCGAGCCGGTCGCGCTCGCGGCTCCCTTCCTGCTCGCGATCCTCGCGGGGCTGGCCGTGCACGAGCCGCAGGTTTCGGTCGGAGTCTCGCTCGACCGTGACCGGATGATCGAAGGCGACGAGGTCACGGCCACGATCACGCTGTCCTCGACCCGCGGGGCCGACCGTTTCGAGCTCTTCCTGCCGCTGCCGGCCGGGCTGGAAGGCGCCGCCCGGGCGGTCCGGCTGCGCGCGGGTGAGGAGCAGACGATCGAGCTGCCGTTTCGGTGCGACCACTGGGGGCTCTACTCGGTCGGGAGGGTGCTCTTCCGCGCTCGCGACATGCTCGGGCTGCGCTCGTGGGAGGGCGAAGGCGGCGAGGCGCGGCAGCTGCGCGTCTTCCCGCGCGAGGAGACGCTTCGCTCGCTGATCGCTCCGCTCGAGACGCAGGTCTTCGCCGGCAACCAGGTCTCGAGAGCCCGCGGCGAGGGGATCGAGTTCGCCGACCTACGCGAGTGGCAGCCGGGAGACCGCCTGCGGCGCGTCAACTGGCGCGCGACCGCCCTTCGTCGCACGCTCTGGGTGAACGAGCAGAACCCTGAGCGGAACACCGACGTCGTCCTCTTCCTCGACACCTTTGCCGAGGTGCGCGCCGAGGGGCGGAGCACGAACGACCACGCGGTGCGCGCCGCCGCGACGCTCGCCCACATCTATCTGCAGCGAAAGGATCGCGTGGGGCTCGTCGGCTTCGGCGGCTTCCTCTCGTGGCTGGTGCCGGCGTCGGGCACGCGCCAGCTCTACGCCATCGTCGAGACGCTGCTCACGGCCGAGGTCGTGCACAGCTTCGCCCTCCGCGGTGTCGACGTGCTGCCGCCGCGGACGCTGCCGCCGAAGGCGCTCGTGCTCGCGATCACCCCGCTGCTCGACAACCGCACCGCCGCCGCGCTGCTCGACCTGCGCGCCCGCGGCTACGACCTGATCGTGGTGGAGGTATCGCCCCTCGAGCTCGTCGCGCCGGAGCCCGGCTCGTCGCTCGAGCTCGCCCATCGCCTGTGGCGCCTCTCCCGGGACGCGCTCCGCTGGCGCTACGAGCAGGTCGGCGTCCCCGTCGTCACGTGGCGGGAAGGTGAACCGCTCGCCGTGCCCATCGAGGAGGTGAACGCATTCAGGCACCTCGCCCGGCCCGCGTAGGACTTGCCGCGGCAGCGGCGGCTGCGTACGGCGCCGTGCTCGCCGACGCGCTGATCCGCGCCCCCTCGCCCGTCGTCGCGTTCGTGCCGGGCCTCGCGATCGGTGCGCTACTGCTCGTCGTCGCGCTCGTCTTCGACGGTCGCGGTCTCGGCGCGGCGCTCTTCCTCGCCGGCGCGACGTACATCGCCGCCGTGGGCACCGCCGGAGCCGGAACCGATGCGAGCGCGCCGCTCGTGGCCGTGCTACTCCTCCTCTGTGGCGAGCTCACGGCCTGGTCGCTCGACGAGCGGCTCGAGATCCAAGCCGAGCCGGCGCTGGCCCGGCGGAGAGGAGCGGCGATAGCGACGCTCGGGCTCTCCGGCCTCGCAGTGGCCGCCCTCGTCGTCGCCCTTTCGGCGGTGGGGCCCAACCACGGACTCGGCTGGACGGTGCTTGGCGCAGCCGCAGCAGTCGCAGCGGCGGGCACCGGGATCTGGGTCGCGCACCGCTAGCGGTGCGTCAGGCTGCGAGCAGGCGAAACGCCGTGGCGCGGTTTACCTCACTGAGTCGGACGGAATCTGCGGAGTGGTGGGGCGGCGGGGACCGACGGCGGGTGATGTGTTCGAGATTCCGGTTGACGGCAGCCGCGTCGCCTACGGGCAGGTCTTGTCGACGCTTCGCCGCCGCACCTCCGGCGGCCCCGCAGCCGACCGCCGCCGCGAGCGCGAGGGCGGTACCAACCACTGCAACCAAGCGGCCGAGCCGGATCATGGCGGCCCAAGACTAGATCCTCCATACCAACGAGGGACCATCGGCGCGGGAGAGCCGGGCCGCCCCCGGCTCCCCCCACGCCGTCCCTTAGCTCCGGATCGTGTTGCTGCGGCCCGGGAGGTAGCAGGGCCTGGCCTGCTTCGGGCCGAGACTGGCACGCACGCGCAGGTGCGCCCTGATGCCCGAGCGGAACTTCACCGACGTGATCACGGTCGGGCTGTGCTTGGTCACGGCCGTGTGGAACTTGACACGCTTGACCGCCGCCCAGCGCTTGAGGCCCGGGCGGTAACGCTGGAAGGTCGCGCGCGTGCCCAGGAAGTTCTGGGCAGCAAAGACCTGCAGCTTGTAGCGGTGGGCCCCGATCTTGGCGAGATGCAGCCGCGGCTTGACCCCGATGGAGATGCTGCTTGCGAGACCCTGGCTGCTCAGCGTGTACGACGTGTTGTCCACTGGCTGCGCCTGATAGCTGAATGCGCCGCCTGCAGTAGTCGTGACCGTCGCGACCACCGTCGACGTCCCCGTACACCCTTGTGCGCTGATCTGCACCGATTGCCCCGACTGCCCACTGGCGACCTTGCCGGCGATCGTCGACGTGTGACCGTAGAGAACGTTCTTCGGCGTCGCCGTGACGCTGGAGACGAGTGGCGGCGTCACGGTGATCGTGCCGCGGAAGGCCTTCTTCTTACTCGCCGGGTCCGAGAACTTGAACTTGCCGGCGCTCGAGAAGGTGCAGGTCGCACTCTGCCCCGCCGGAATCGCGAGCGGAACCGTGCCGCCACAGTTCACTCCGGTCGTCGGAGCGAGGACGACGGTGTGAGCGACGGTGTCGGTGTTCTTGAAGATCACGGCGTCCCCGGTCGAGATCGTGACCGCCGTCGGCGTGTAGCCGGTCTTGCTGATCGTCACCGTCTGCGACGTCGAGCCTGTGGCGGCGCCTGCTGCCGCAAGCGAGACGACGACGAGCAGAGGTAAGAGAAGCTTGCGCATCGAGACCCCCTCCGAGTCAAGTCAGTTTGCAGCGACGGGATTACCCGCCGAACGAACTGTCATCCCTGTTTTGTAAAGCGGCCGTAATTCGGATTTGTAAAGCGGCGGTAATTCGGCCAGACCGGGGTGCCGACGATCCCGCAGCCCTCGACCGGCTTGTCCCGGCGTAGACTCATCGCGTCGTGTGGCGGCGAGGCAAGCACCCTGAAGACGAAGAGACTCCAGCCGCAAGCTCGGAGGATGACGCCGCGAACGAGGTGCTGCCGTGCATGCGCTGCGAACACGAGTTGACGTTCGTGGCAGACCGGGATTTCCATGAGGGAACGCGGGCATGGGGCTTCTTTCTCGGGGACGTCGGCGAGCTCATGACGGGCGGGACGAAGCTCGAGATGTGGGCCTGCGAGAACTGCGGGCATGTCGAGTTCTTCGTGCCCGACATCGGCTGATCGCCGGCCGACTCTAGGATGAGGGCGTGGACAGGACTGCGCTACAGGCGGTGCAGAAACCGCTGAAGGACCGCTACCGCGACGAGCCTGCGGCGGCGGTCATCACGCTCCGCGCCGACGGCAAGCTCGACGAGAAGCAGATCGCCTGCAAGGTCGACACCGGCCGCGCGCTCGTCGAGGCCGGCCTCCACCCCGCCACCGGCGGCACCGGCGCGTTTGCCTGCTCCGGCGACATGCTGCTCGAGGCGCTCGTAGCCTGCGCCGGGGTCACGCTCCGGTCGGTGGCCACCTCGATGGAGCTCGACGTCACCGGCAGCGTTCACGCCGAAGGCGACCTCGACTTCCGCGGCACGCTCGGCGTCGACCGCGAGGCAGCGGTCGGTTTCACCGCGATCCGGCTCCGCTTCGACCTCGCCTCGGACGACTCGAAGGAGTCGCTGGACAAGCTCCTCGAGCTGACGGAGCGCTACTGCGTCGTCGGCCAGACGCTCGCCGGCGGCGTCCCGGTCGAGTTCTCCTACTCTAACTCGACCTCGTAGGCCATCAGAATCGCGTCGACGAGCTCGTTGCCGCGGCGGTAGTGCCGCTTGCGGTACCCCTCGCGCTCGAAGCCGAACGCCTCGTAGAGGCCGATCGCTGCCTCGTTCCACGGGAAGACGTGCAGCTCGAGCTTGCAGATGCCGGTTTCGCGCGCCCAGTCGGCGGCAGCCTGCAGCAGCGCGGTCCCGACGCCCTGCCGGCGGGCGTCCAGTGCGACCATCAGACCCACGTCGGCGACGTGTGTGCTCGCCGGGTGCGGGTCGCGCCCGACCGAGAGCCGCCCGACGAGCGCCCCGTCGTCGCGCTCCGCAACGAAGACAGCCGCGTGCCGATACCGGCGCAGCGCCTTGAGGAAGCGGCGCTCGTCGCCCGCGCTCCGCCACTCGCCGGCGATGCTGATCAGCCAGCCCTCAGGCTCGGCGCTCACCGCGCCGGCCAGCCTGGTGAGCTGCTCGGCGTCCGACGGATCGGCGTGGCGGATCTGGAAGCTCACGCCTGCACTACTACCGCGGCACCGCCCCGCCGCGGGTCACCTGCCCCCGCGAGCGAGCCGTCGTCCCGGATCTCGACGGCCGAGACACCTCCGAAGAACAGATTCCGCGCACGCCAGCGGACGACGGGGTGCCCGGCCGCCTCGAGCTCGTCAGCCGCAGCCGGGTCCTCGCAGTGCGTGACACCCTGCTCGAAGTGGATGCGGGGAGCGTCGACCGCCTCCTCGACTCCGAACCCACGCGCGGCGACGTTCACGACGACCTGGAGAACCGCCCCGGCGAGCCGGCTGCTGCCCGCCGAGCCGACGACAAGCCGCGGCCTTCCCTCACGCAGCAGGAGCGACGGAGCCATCATCGACGTCAGTCGCGCGCGCGGGCGCATCTCGCCCATGAGATGTGTCTCTCCGAGCATGTTGTTGAGCTGGATGCCGGTGCCCGGGACGACGACGCCACCGGACGAGCCCATCGAGCACGAGAGCGACGCCGCGTCGCCGTTACCGTCGACGGCGCTGATGTGCGTGGTACCGCCGACCGCCTCGGTCCGCATCGCGTCCTGCGCCTCCATCGCCCGAACGATCGCCGGCGGCGTGGGCTCCGCGTCGCCGAGCGCCTCGAGCCCGACCGCGAGCCGGCGGCCGCCGCTGGAGGGCGGCGGGTTGGTACGTAGCTCGTCCCCCCGGTACGACGTGGCGAACGGTTCGCGCTCGATCACCTCGTAGCGGGCGAGATCGGCGAGCGTGACCGGCACGTGGGCGGCAATCCGCTCCGCGAGCTCACCGCGGTACAGGCAGCCGGCGCCCTCGGCCGCAATCTGCTCCAGCGTGTCCGCCAGCTCCGGGTCGGCGAACCGCTCGCCCTCCAGGAGCGCACGGCCCGGCCCATAGAGCGCGTCCCCCTCGGGTGAATAACGCAGCAGCGGATCGAGGATGCGGTGGAGATACGCCTGGACCTCGTTGAGGACGACACCCTCGCGCGCGAGTCTCGCCGCAGGAGCGAGCAGCTCAGGCCACGGCACGGACCCCCAGCGGCGATGAGCTTCCCACAGCCCGAGGGCGGCGCCGGGCACCGCAACCGACATCGGGCCGGTGTAGAAGATCTGCTGCGAGTCCCCGTAGTCGACGACGATTCCGACGAGCTCCTCCGGCAAGTGCGTTCGCTCCGGCACCTCGACGAAGAAATCGAGAAGCCGCGTGCGCGCCTCCCGCCCGTTGTGGACGAGCAGGAAGCCGCCGCCGCCCGGCCCGGTGAGCGGGCTCTCGCACACCCAGGAGACGCCGGCCGCCGCGATGCAGGCGTCCACGGCGTTTCCGCCTGCGAACAACACGTCTGCCCCGGCCTGCGCGGTGAGCGGATGACCGGCTGCCAACGCGCCTCTCATACAACGAGCGTACGCTTTGCGGCCATGGGGGACGTGTCGTTCGCGGCCGACGAACGCACAACATGGCGGCTGCGGCTGCCGTTCGTGCGCGAGACCGTGCTCTGTACCGGGCTCGCTGCGATCACCGCGTGGTTGCTCCTGTGGCTCGGCCCCCCGGGCGGCGACCTCGCGGCGCACGAATACCAGCGCCACCTCTTCCTGCTGCACGGCTTCACGCTCTGGGACAACTTCTGGTACGCGGGCCGCTACGCGTTCGTCAACTACAGCGTCCTCTACTACCCGCTCGCCGCACTCCTCGGGATCGCGGCGCTCTCGGTGCTCACCGTCGTGCTCGCCGCCGGTGCGTTCGCACGTGTGCTCGAACGGGAGTGGGGTCCCCCAGCACGCTGGGCGAGCCGTTGCTTCGCGCTGGTCTGGCCCGGCGTGATCCTGGCCGCCGAGCTCCCGCTCGCGCTCGGCGTCCTGCTCGCGCTGCTCTGTCTGCTGGCGCTGCAGGCCGGGCGGCGCTGGCTCGCCGCGGCGTTGATCATCCTCGTCCTCACCGCGAGCCCCGTGGCCTTCGTCCTGCTCGCCGTCGTACTTGCCGGGATCGCAGTCGGTAGTCGTCCCGGCCTTCGGCTGCGCGCCGCCGCCGTGCCGGCGGCCGCGCTCGCGTTTGCGGCAGCGGCCGAACTGGTCACGGTGCACCTGTTTCCCGTGGGCACCCTCGGGTTCCCGGGCGTTGAGGCGGTCCAGGCGGTCGTCTTCTGCGTCTTCCTGCTCGCACTCACGTGGCGGCTGGAGCGCGCGCGCGGCCTGCGCGGGGTGCTGGCCGTCTATCTCGTGGCGGTGGTCGCGATCTACGTGATCCCGACGGGGCTCGGGCATGACATCGCGCGCGTGCGCCTCGTCGCCCTCCCGATCGCACTGCTCGTCGCGGCGCTGCGGCGCTGGCGTCCGCTGCCGCCCGTGCTCGTGGCCATCGGGCTCGCGGCCGCCTGGAACGTCGTCCCGCTCGCGAGCGCCTGGGCGAGCAGCACGGCCGATCGCTCCGCGAATCCGAAGATGTGGCCCGCCCCGGTCTCCTATCTGCGCACGCACCTGCGGACGGGCTACCGAGTGGAGGCCGTGGACACCGTCGACCACTGGCCGGCGCTCTACCTGGCGCGGGCGAACATCCCGCTCGTGCGCGGCTGGTTCCGTCAGGACGACCATCCCGTCGCCAACCTCCTGTACCACCGGTTCACCGCCCCGCAGTACGTCGCGTGGCTCCGTCGCCTCGGCGTCGCCTACGTCGTCCTGACGGACGCGCCAACCGATCACAGCTCGCGCCGTGAGGCGAGGCTCGTCAGAAGCGGCGAGGCCGGGCTGCGACGTGTCTTCGCGACGCACGCCGTCTCGATCTATGCCGTCTCACAGCCGGAGCCGATCGTGACCGGGCCTGCCCGGCCGGAGGTGCTCGCGATCCGCGAGTCGCGACTCGTCCTTCGTGTCGCGCAGGCCGGGACGTATCGGGTCGCAGTCCGCTGGTCGCCCTATTGGCACACGTCCACCGGCTGCCTCAGCCACTCCGACGGCGGGATGTTGCAGCTGCGGACACGGGCCGCGGCGACCGTGCGAATCGGGTTCGACATCGACGCTACGAGCCTGTTCGACGCCTTCGCCGACACGGCCCCGCACTGTCCCAAGGCGACGGGTCATTCCTAGTAACAGACTGTTACTAGGTGGCTCGCCAGAGGTGCAGGCTGCTGGGCGGACCGGTCCGAACCGGCCGCTGGCGAACTTAGTGACAGTCTGTTACTAAGGATCTCCTGGTTCGCGCTCGCCGACGTGGTCGCGGGCGGGTTTAGCTGACCTCGCGAACGAGCTCGGAGAGCGGCTTGCGGTTGGCCCGCTCGGACCATTCCTCCGCACTGCGGCTCGCCGGGTCGCGCGGCCGCGCGGGGTAGCCGAAGGAGATGATCGCGCGCACGTCGCCGCCGCAGATCTCCGCCGCGGCGTCGGCATCGCGGATTCCGTTCGGGCAGGAGACGACGCCGTCACCCCACGCGCCGAGCATCAGATTCTGCGCGCAGCGGCCCGTGTCGAAGGCTCCCGCGTCGCCCACGATCGCGACGACGAACGCGGCCGAGGCGACGTTCTCCGGCGCGTAGACCGCCTCCGCCAAGCGGGCCTGCTCGCCGCCGGAGACGACGACGAACTCCCATTGCTGCCGGTTCTTCGAGCTGCCCGAGAGCCGGCCGGCGTCGAGGATCCGCTGCCGCACCTCCGCGGGGATCGGCGAATCGGCGTATGCGCGCTCGTCGCGCTTCGAGGCGATCGCGAGGTACGGGTCCACCGGCGGGCGCCGCGTCAGTTCTTCAGGAACTCGGGCACGTCGAGATCGCCGCCCTCACCCTGCGGGCGACGCTGCTGCTGCTCGGCCGGAGCCGTCCAGGCGTCGCCTCGCGGCCGGCGGCCACGGCCGCCGAAGCCGGTCGCGACGACGGTCACCCAGACCTGGCCGTTCAGCCGGTCGTCGACGGTCGCGCCGAAGATGATGTTCGTGTCGTCGGTCGTGGCGGCGCGGATCACCTCCGCGGCATCGTTCACCTCGACGAGCGTCAGGTCGTCGCCTCCCGCGATCGAGAGGAGGATGCCGCGCGCACCGGTGATCTCGGCGTCGATGAGCGGCGACCGCAGCGCCCGCTCGGCGGCCTCTTTCGCGCGCCCGTCGCTGGTCGAGGAGGAGAAGCCGATGCCCATGAGGGCCGTGTCCGAGTCGGACATGATCGTGCGCACATCCGCGAAGTCGAGGTTGATCAGGCCGGGCATCGTGATCAAGTCGCAGATGCCCTGTACACCCTGGCGCAGGACGTCGTCTGCCACCTTGAAGGCGTCGAGCATCGACGTCGACCGCTCGAGCACCTCGAGCAGCCGGTCGTTCGGAATCACGATTGTCGTGTCGCACGCGCTGCGGAGCTCGGCGATCCCGTGCTCCGCCTGGCTGCGACGCTTCGTGCCCTCGAACTTGAACGGCGTCGTGACGATGCCGACCGTGAGTGCGCCGATCTCGCGCGCGATCCGCGCGACGATGGGCGCGGCGCCCGAGCCGGTGCCTCCACCCTCGCCGGCGGCGACGAAGACCATGTCCGCGCCGCGCAACTCCTGCTTCAGCTCGTCGTACGCCTCGTCGGCCGCACGACGTCCGACGTCCGGATCGGCGCCGGAGCCGAGACCCTGAGTGAGCTCGCGGCCGATGTGGATTTTGACCGGAGCGTCGCTCATGCGCAGCTGCTGGATGTCGGTGTTGACGGCGATGAACTCGACCTGGCTGATGCCGGCATCGATCATCCGGTTGACCGCATTGAGACCGGCTCCGCCGACACCCACGACCTTGATCACCGCGAGGTAGGCGCCCGTCTCGGGGCCCGTGCGATGCAGCCGCGCGGGCGACTCAGGGAGCGGCTCGAGGTAGCGCGAGACCGGCGGCAGGTCGGCCGGCTTGAGCTCGGGCCCGGGGGACGGCGGCAGCGGATCGGGATCCGGGATCGGAGGCGGCGGTTGTGGATCTGGCAGCGGCGGCCCTGGCTGCGGGTCCGGCGAGGGCGTCGGCGGCGTCGGGATCGGGGTCTCGACACCGGTTTCCTCCCAGCTCGGGACGTGCTCGACCGTGCGCTCGTCCGGCTCGGTCGGAGCCTCGGGAGCGGCAGTAGCGGCGTCCTCAGGCGGCTGGGGAGCGGCCTCGCCGCTCTTCTCCGCCTGCTGCTGCGCCGCCTCCGTCGCCTTGAAGAGCTCCGCTAGCGGGCCCTCACGCATGCTGGCGCGCCGACGCGCCATCGAGCACCTCCTTCGCGAGGTCACGGTACATCCCAGCTGCCTCGCCGGTCGAGTCGTACTTGAAGATCGACTGTCCCTTCACCGGCGCCTCCGCGTAGCGCACCGTCTTGCGGATCTTCGTGTTGAGGACGAGGTCGCCGAAGTTCTCCTTCAGGATCTCGACCGCCTCGCGCGAGTGGAGGAGCCTTCGGTCGAACATCGTCGCGAGGATGCCCTGGATCCCGACGTTCGGGTTCAGGTTCTCGCGGATCATCGATAGCGTGTTCTCGAGCTGGACGAGCCCGCGCAGCGACAGGTACTCGCACTGGACCGGGACGATCACGCCGTCGGCCGCGACGAGCGCGTTGATCGTCAGCAGGCCGAGCGACGGCGGCGTGTCGATGAGGACGAAGTCGTAGCTCTCGCGCACGGGCATGAGCGCCTTCTCGAGCGCGCGCTCGCGGCCGATCATCGAGGCGAGGGCCAGCTCGGCTCCGGCGAGGTCGATCGAGGAGACGGCGACGTCGAGCTCGTTCGTGCGCACGATCTCGCTGATCGGCAGCCGGTGGGCGAGGACGTCGAACATCGAGCGGTCGATCTCGTCGGGATTCCAGCCCTGCGACATCGTCAGGTTGCCCTGCGGGTCGAGGTCCACGGCGAGCACGCGCAGCCCCTTCTCGGCCAGCGCCACGCCGAGGTTGAGGGTCGTCGTCGTCTTCGCGACGCCCCCCTTCTGGTTGGCAAAGGCGATTACCCGGGCCACTGCCGGACCGTTATCCGCTGTCCGCGCGAGCGGACGAGCTAGTAACCGCGTGAGCGCCATCCCTGCTGACCTTTCGTAGCGCCGTAGTCGACTCCTTCTCGATTAGTTTCTCCGGAATGGAGCGGAAGTGGCGCGTCCTCATCGTGGTGTGCGTGGCGGTCTTCATGCTGCTCCTCGACATCACGGTAGTCAACGTCGCGCTGCCGGAGATCGACAAGGAGCTGAACACCTCCTTCACCGATCTGCAATGGGTCGTGGACGCGTACGCGCTCACACTCGCGGCGACAATGCTCAACGCAGGCTCGCTCGGCGACCTGCTCGGGCGCAAGAAGGTCTTCCTCGTGGCGATCGCGCTCTTCACCGCCGCCTCGGCGCTCTGCGGCGCCGCGCAGTCGCCGCTTTGGCTGATCCTGGCGCGTGGTGCGCAAGGCATCGGCGGCGCCGGGATGTTCGCCGTCTCGCTGGCGATCATCTCGCAGGAGTTCCACGGCCGCGAGCGCGGCACGGCCTTCGGGATCTGGGGCGCGACCGTCGGGATGGCGGTGGCCATCGGGCCGCTCGTCGGTGGCGCGCTGACCACGTACGTCGGCTGGCGCTGGATCTTCTTCGTCAACATCCCGATCGGGATCGCGTGCGTGACGGCCGGCATCCGCGAGTTGCACGAGTCGCGGAACGAGGAGCACGGAGGCGCCGACCTGCCCGGGCTTCTGACCTGGACCGGGGCGCTGTTCGCCCTCGTGCTCGGGCTCTTCCGCGGCGCCGACTGGGGCTGGTCGAGCGGTCGCATCGTCGGCCTCTTCGCCGCAGCCGCGGTACTCCTCGCCGCCTTCGTGGCGATCGAGCTGCGTTCGAGGGCCCCGATGCTCGACATCCGCCTCTTCCGCGTACCGACTTTCACCGGCGCGCAGACCACGGCCTTCGCGATGTCGTCCGGGATGTTCGCGCAGTTCCTCTTCCTGCCGCTCTACCTCGAGAACGTGCTCGGCTACTCGGCGGTCAAGACCGGCGTGATTTTCCTTCCCCTCTCCCTGGTCTCGTTCGTCGTCGCGCCGATCGCAGGAAGGCTCTCGACGCGGATCCCCGTGAGGATCCTGCTCGGCGGCGGGCTCGCCGTGATCGGCGTCGCGCTCCTGCTGATGCACGGGATCACTCTCGGCTCGACCTGGACGACACTGCTCGCCGGGTTCATCGTCGGCGGCATCGGGATCGGACTCGTCAACGCGCCGCTCGCCTCCACGTCGGTGAGCGTCGTGGAGCCGCGACGGGCCGGCATGGCTTCCGGCATCAACAACACGTTCCGCCAGGTCGGGATCGCCACCGGCATCGCCGCGCTCGGCGCGATCTTCCAGAGCCAGATCACATCGCAGGTCGCCGCCTCGGCGATCCCGCAGCGGTTCGTGCAGCCGTTCTCGAAGGGGGTCGCGTCGGGCGCCACGCAGCAGGCACTGGACGTCGTACCTGCGCCACTCCGGCCGCGAGCCGAGGCTCTCGCGCACTCGGCGTTCATCAGCGGCCTGAACACGATCCTGCTGGTCGCCGCCTTCGTCCTCTTCGCAGGCGCAATCCTCGCCTTTGTGCTGGTGCGGCAGCAGGACTTCGTCCCCAGCGGGCCGGCGGCGGAAGTTGCTGCCGAACCAGGCTAGGCGGCCGCAGCTGCAGCCGCGGCGCGCGCGGTGCGCGAGGCGCGGAGCCGGAGCGCGAGCTGCCAGGAAGCGATGAGGAGCATCACCGCGGCGCCCGTCACGATGACCAGTGCCTGCGCGGCGATCGAGAACGCGACCGCGTCTGCCGTGCCGAAGCCGCCGAGCACGAGGATCGCGGCGCCCGCTCCCGCCTGGGTCGCCGCCCCCGCGGGCGCGATCGGCAAGGCCGCCGACGCCGCGGACGCGACGAGGAACGCAAGCGCGAGCACGTAGGAGCCCGGCATCGAGAGCGCGTTGAGGAGCAGGAAGACCGCGAAGCCGCGGAGGGTCCACGAGACCGAGATGAAGAGCCAGGCCGCCCACGCCTCCTTCGTGCAATGCGTGTGCTCGGCAAGCCAGCGGCCGAGCCGCCGGCGGGTGACGAACGGGATGCGGGCGATCCGGGGCAGGAAGGCGACGACCGCGGCCGCGGCGATTCCGGCGGCGGCGACGACGGCGAAGCCGACGCGCGTCGTCCAGTGGCTCGACCCGGCCGCGGCGACCGACGCCATCGGCGTGAGCGCGGCGTTATCGAGCAGCCCGAGCACGAGCAGGCTCAGGCCGAGCGTCCCGATGCCCGCCTTCGTGCCGGGATAGCGCTTCACGATTGCGATGCGAACCGCGTCGTCGATCCGGCCCGGCAGGGCGATCCCGCCGACGCAAGCGGCACCGCCGGCAAAGGCCAGGGCGTCGGCCGTAGGCCGTTCGCTCGCATGGAAGAGCCGCTGCCAGCCCCACGCCTTGAAGGCGTAGGCGGCGAGGAAGAGGAGGGCTGCGCAGGTGACGAGCAGCGGGTCGGCGTGGTGGATCGGCCAGCCGGCGCCCACGAAGTGGCGAATGCTGACGATCGCCACGCCCAGCAGCACGAGACCGAAGCCGCCGTTCAGGACGAGCTGAATCTTCCGGTTGGAGAAAAGCCGCATCACCGCAGTCGCAACGGTGCTATCGGCTGAACGAGTACGAGGCTGAGTCACTCGATCGGGGCGGCCATAGGCGCCCAACGTAGCCGCGGTTCGTGAGGGTCGCGTAAGCACACCTGGGTCATCCGCTGCCGAGCGTCCCCGTGCCGAGGTCGAGGCGGAGCGCGCGGCCGGTGGAGGTCCGGATGAGGATGCTTCCCGTCTGCGCAGACGTCTCGACCGAGCTGCCGAGGGGAGCCGCGGTGATCGCGAGCGCGCCGGTCGGTCCCGCGTCGAGCGTGCGCACCGTCTGTGTCCCGGCCACGAGGTCCTGGCGCACGATCACGAGACGCCCGGTCGACGGGTCGTCGCCGACGGCGCCGGCATAGACCGCGACGAGCGTGCTGCCGTCGCTCACGAGCCATCCGTTCCGCACCTGCAAGACCGACGGAGCTATCGGGACGGGCACACCGGGACTGACCATCCGAGCCGGGATCGGCTGCGGCGCCCTTTCGGGAGGCGCAACCTGCTCCGTATCCGAGTCGGTGGTGGCGACCGAGACGCGACGCGCGAGCGCCGCAGCCTTGTCGGCGGGGACGCCCCCTCCAACCACAGCGGCCACTGCCAAGCCGCCTCCTGCCGCTACGGCCAGGCCCGCGAGCACCGAGACAGCCCTCTTCACGCTCAGCAGCCGAAGCATGCGATCTCCGAATCGACGAGGCCGCTGTTCAGCGAGCTGAGCGTGTTCCACGCCGCTGCCGGTGTCAGTCCGACGCCGGTCGACGCCGTCACACCGGCGAAGAAGTAGTCACCGTCGCCTTTCCAGAGCTTCCGTACGACGGTCCACTGGTTCGCGAGGGCGCTGTAGTAGATCTCCGGCAGGGACATCGCGAGCCCGTGGAACGACACGTAACCGACGTCGCTCGCGTGCCAGCCGTTGTTGCAGGGGCCGTCGCTACTCCCGCTCTGCGGGCAACCGTCGGCCGAGCCGAAGTCGTAGTACAGAGCCCAGCCCTGCCCCGTGTCGCCGTTCACGAGCTGCTTCGTGATCAGCGCTCCGTCCCAGCTCGGCTCCATGTCGGACGCGGCGTCAGAGGTCTGGCTGTCGTAGCCCTTCGACGCCTGGTAGTCGAAGAGATCCCTGGAACGGTCCGACTGGTGATAACCGGCGTACCAGGCGTCGGTGTTCGACATGCCGGAGTTGGACATGTGGTAGTTGCTGTTGCCGTACAGGATGTCCACGGAGCCTCGGACGTGGCAGTTGTGGTACCCGTCGGCGGCTCGCTTGAGGGCGGCCAGGATGTCGGAGTTCGAGAAGGTCGTGTTGCTGAAGTCGATCGCTCCCCACGTGCTCGAGCTCAGCTTCCGCGCAGCCCCGAAGTCGAGCAGCAGGAGCCGTAGCCCGTTGCCCGGCTGGCTCCTGGCGAAGTCGCAGCCGCGCGCGTAGGCGTATGTGGCGAGCTCGGCCGCCGACGACCCGTAGACGTACCAGGCCGTGACCGGCGACGGCGCCGCGAAGGCCGCAGTCGGGAAGGACGCAAGCCCGGCGACGAGAGCGGCGAAGAAGGCCACTGCCTTCATGGAACCGCAACCTCCTCGCGGTCGGCTGCAGCGAGCGCCGCCGCCGCAGCCCGGGCCCGCGGATCCCGCTCCAGCTCGGCCCACTCGGTCGCTTCGCGGACGAGCTCGCGCAGCTCGGCGATGAGCGACGACACACCCGCTCCTTCGCGCTCGAGCGCCTCGATTCGCTCCAGCCGGGCCAGGACCGCTCGCGCTTCCTCCATGCCTCGAAGGTAGGCGACGACTCTTGACGTGTCTGTGTCGTTTAGCTCGCGCGCCGCTGGAGGCTTGCGACCGCGCCGGTGACGCCGAGCAGCGCCTCGTCGAGGTCGCGGACGAGCGCGCGCCGGTCGTCGTGGAGGAGAACCGCGACGAGCAGACGACGAACCAGCTCGCAGGTCGGCTCGCGCAGCTTGGCGGCGAGGTCGGCGCGCTCCGCCGGGGTTCCGCCGAGCAGGGCGGCACCGCGCATCGCGGCCGCCCAGGCTCCGTCGCCTTCCCCGATCGCGGCCTCGAGCGCGTGGCGTAGCTGCTCGCCGCGGAAGGGATCCGACTGGAAGAGGGCCAGCTCCCAGCGGTCGAGAGCGTCGCCGAGGTGCGGGTCGTCGTCGGCGGCGCCGAGGCGGACCCGCACGTCGCTCGCCACGGAGGCGCGGAAGGGGTCTAGCCGCGTCGGCTCGCCCGGGGGAGCCGTTGCCGCGATCGGCAGCACGGGACGGATCCCGTACGGCCGCCAGTCGAGCCGCTCGAACAGCACCGGCCCCGCAGCGACCGGAGCCGCGGTGGCGAGCCGGATCGCCGTGATCGCGTCTGCGAGCTCGCCGGGAGCATCGGGCGCCTCGTCCGTCCCGCCCGCGAGGGAGCGCTCGAGCTCGAGTACGCAGATCCGGTCCGGCTCGCGGCCGAAGTTCCGCGGCAGCAGCCCTGCGGCCTCGGGCCACATCGCCGCGAGCTCACCCGTGGCGGCGACGCGCACGCGGATCCCGTCGCCGAGGTCGATCTGCGTGCCCACGGAGAGGCCGATCAGCGGCGCGACCGCGCCGTACGAGTGGCCCTCGCCGTAGAGCGAGCCCTCGAGCTCCTCGTACGCCCGGGCGAAGGCGGAGTCGTCCCAATCGAAGCCGCCGCAGCCCTCGGCGGTGCGCACGAGAAGCGGCACGAGCACGCTGCGGTAGACGGCACGCCGCTCGTCCCGCACGTCTCCCTCGTGCGCGCGGGCGAAGATCCGTGCCGCCGGCTCGCGCAGCAGATCGGCGACGGCGTCCTGGACGTCGACCCGCGCGAAGAGCCGCTCGGCCCGCGCCTCGACGAAGCCCCGCACGAGCGGCCGGTACTCGTAGAGCGTCGGCCGGCCGTACGTCCCGTGCTCCTCGAACGCGAACGGGAGGTCGACGCCGTCCTCGAGCTCGCGCGTAAAGACCGCGAAGGCGCCCAGGCAGAACCGGCGGAGCGTGTCGTGGAGGTGCGGCGCGCGCATCCGGCTCTCCTACGACGGCGGGGCGTTGCCTCCTACCTGGCACTCCGGGCACCAGTACGCAGTACGGGCGTTCTCGCCTTGCGGTGCGGAGCGGACGACCCCGCCGCAGCGGGGACAGAGCCGGCCCGCGCGACGGTAGACGTGCCGTGCCGGCCGCGGCCCGTCGAGCGCCGCCCGCATCAGCGTGTGCGCGGCCTCGAGCACGGCTCGCAGCTCGGCATCGTCCACTTCGTCGAGCTTCCGCCACGGCGAGAGGCGCGCCTCCCAGAGCGCCTCGGCCTTCCAGAGGTTCCCGATCCCCGCAACGAGCCGCTGGTCGAGCAGGGCGTCGCCGACGTCGCGCGCCTGCGACCCGCCGCGCAGGCGCGCGAGCATCGTCGCGAAGTCGGGCGGCTCGCCGAGGATGTCGGGACCGAGCCGTGGCGCGCCGCGTCCGCCGACCAGTTCGAGGACGGCGCCGTTCCAGAGCACCGCCTCGTGCTCCACTCCCCGCAGCACGAGCCAGGGCTTCCCGGAACGCTCGGCTCCCCGCGGCTCGACGCGCCAGCGGCCCTTCATGCGCAAATGGCTGCGCAGGACGAGACCGCCCTCGAAGCGGAGCAAGAGGTTCTTCCCGACCGCCTCCACCTGCTCGAGCCGCCGGCCGTCGAGCCGCTCGGCGAGCCCCTTCACCGCGGCGCGCGGGTGCGGCGTCTCGACCTCGACGCGCTCGCCGACGAGAACCTGCAGGCTCCGGGCCGCGCGATGGAGCGAATCCCCTTCGGGCACGCCTGGAAGCCTACGATTGAGCCGTGCCGAAGCCCTTCATCGGAGTTCGCTGGTGGCTCGGGGTCGCGTTCGCCGTCGTGGCCGCGACCTCGACGGCGATCGTCGTCGCCCAGTTCTCTGACCGCTCCGAGAACGCGTTTCGCCGCCATGGCGAGAGCCTCGCGCTCCACGACGCGCAGGCGGCTGCCCGCAAGAACGTCACGCCCACCACCCTCGACCGCGTGGCGAGGGAGCTGCAGGGAAACGTCAGTCTCAAGCTCTTCGCGCCGACGGGCTCCGCCGCCGGCGCTTCCGCTCTCGTGCGCGAGGCCGTCAGCGACGCCTCCGCCCGCGAGAACGTCGTCAAGGGAACCCCCGACGGCGGGACGTTCGTGGCGGCGATCCCGTATCACGGCCAGGTGCTCGTGGCGATCAGCCCGCAGCCGGCCACGGCCGAGGCGATCGACACGGTCAAGGGCGAGGCGCTCCGGGCGGGGATCATCGCGGGCGTGATCGGCGTGATCGTCGGACTGCTCCTCGCGCAGCTCATCGCCCTCCGCCTCCGCCGGTTGAGCGCTGCCGCCGAGGGCATCGCGCACGGCGACTTCGAGACCCCGCTGCGCCACCGCTTCCGGGACGAGTTCGGCCTGCTTGCACACAACCTCGACCGGATGCGGCGCCAGCTGCGCCGCTCGTTCCGACGCATCGAGGCGGAGCGCGACCGCTTGCAGCTCCTGCTCGAACGGCTGCACGAAGGAGTCCTCACGATCGACCAGGATCTCGTCGTCCACTTCGCGAACACCGAGGCGCGTCGGATCCTCGGCGGCCGCCTGCGCGAGGGAGACGCCCTGCCGGAACCGTGGCACGGCTTCGATCTCCGCGCGTTCGCCCACGGCCTGTTCGACGAGCGGGCTTCGGTCACGCAGGTGCACGTGACGCCTGACGACCGGCACGCGTACGGCGTCACCGGAATCCCTTCCCAGCCCGAAACCGACTGGGCGCTGCTGGTGGTCGACGACCTGACCGAGCAGGAGCGCCGCGAGCTCGCCGAGCGCGAGTTCGTCTCGAACGCGGCGCACGAGCTGCGCACGCCGCTCACGACGATCATCGGCGCCGTAGAGGTGCTCCAGGCCGGAGCGAAGGAGGATCCCGCCGAGCGCGACCGCTTCCTCGGCCACATCGAGCGCGAGGCCGGCCGGCTTGCGCGGCTCGCCCGGGCGATGCTGACGCTCGCGCGCGCGCACTCCGGGCAGGAGCCGCCGCGTGTCGAGGCGGTCGAGCTCGCCCCGCTCCTGCGCGAGGTCGCCGCCGGGCTCCATCCGCACGCCGGCGTGGGTGTCGACGTCGAGGTCGCCGACGGCCTCGCGGTCGAGACAAACCGCGACCTGCTGGAGCAGGCGCTCCGCAATCTCGGGGAGAACGCCGCGAAGCACACGGCCCGCGGCTCCGTCGTCCTGCGCGCCTACGGGAACGGGAACACGGTCACGGTCGAGGTGGAGGACTCGGGCCCGGGGATCAGCCCCGAAGTGCAGCGCCACGTCTTCGACCGCTTCTATCGTGGCGAACGCGACGAGCACGGTTTCGGCCTCGGGCTCGCGATCGTGCGCGAGTCGGTACGGACGCTCGGCGCCCGCATCGAGCTCGACTCGTCGCCCGGCCAGGGGACCGTCTTCCGGATCCTCCTCGCCCCGGCGCGGGTGCGGGAAGAGGTGCCTGCCGCGTGAACGTCTCGAACGGGAGCGGCGAGCGGATCCTGCTGGTGGACGACGACGCCGGGGTGCGCGACGTCGTCGCCTTCACGCTGCGGCGCGAGGGCTACGAGGTGGACGAGGAGCGGGACGGCCCGACGGCGCTCGAGTCCGGCCGCTCCGGGCTGTACGCGCTCGTCGTGCTCGACGTGATGCTGCCCGGCCTCTCCGGCGTCGAGGTCTGCCGCGCGCTCCGGGCGGAGAGCGACGTCCCGATCCTCATGCTGACAGCGCGGGACGCCGAGTCCGACCGCGTGCTCGGCCTCGAGCTCGGTGCCGACGACTACGTGACGAAGCCGTTCTCGAGCGCCGAGCTGCTCAGCCGCGTGCGAGCGATCCTGCGGCGGCGCGAGCTCGACCGGGCAACCGGCGCAGCGACCGTCCGGAAGCTTGGCGGCCTCCAGATCGACCTCGGCCGGCATGAGGTACTCGTCGACGGCGAGCGCGTCCACCTGACGCTGTCGGAGTTCAAGGTGCTCTCACTCCTCGCGGAGCAGCCCGAGTCGGTGGTCTCGCGGCGCGCGCTCATGCAGCACCTCTGGGCGAGCGAGCACGTCGGCGACGAGCACGCGTGCGAGGTGCACATCTCGAACCTGCGGCGGAAGATCGAGCGCGACCCGTCCCAGCCCGAGCGCCTCGTAACCGTCCGCGGCTCGGGCTACATGCTCGTCGCGGCCTGAGGATTCCCGACTTCAGGCGTGAGGACGCTCGCACAGGCGACGGTTACCGCACTTGGGTCACAGGTCGCGCAAATCGGTCGGAAGCCGCGAGAAAGACACATGGTCCACCCGCTCACCGTTCACATCGACCCAGGAACGCAGGACGCCCTCCCGCTGAAACCCCGCCCGCTCCGCAACACGCGCGGACGCAACGTTTCGCGGATCCGCGAGCAAACCGATCCGCTTCACGCCGAGTTCGTCGAACCCCCACCGTGAAA
>Ga0308176_10000609_pt1 | contig 22496 bp, 17 predicted proteins | sample PhyCR2_3_FD_203890 | JGI IMG/M metagenome (GOLD analysis project Ga0308176, IMG submission 203890) | Soil microbial communities from UC Gill Tract Community Farm, Albany, California, United States - DLSLS.C.R2 | ecosystem: Environmental > Terrestrial > Soil > Agricultural land | place: USA... | reverse complement strand
GAGGTAGGTCCGGCCGCCGAGGTGGGCGACCTCGTCGGTCGGCAGGTTGTCGTAGACGTTGGAGATGTAGACCAGGAACACCTTGTATTGCAGGAAGGACAGCGCGGCCAGCGGCTGGGTCGCGTCCAGCACGAACGAGCTGACGTGCTCCAGGTGGTCGGCGACCGTGGCCCGGGCCATCTCCAGCACGTACGGCGAGTAGTCACACATCAGGTAGTGCAGCCGGCGGTGGTATTCGGTGCCACGGGCGGCGTCCATCCGGCGGAACTCGTCCAGCCAGACCTTGGCCTGGTTGCCGTTGCCGACGCCGAGCTCCAGCACGTAGATCTCGTCCGGGAGCGCGCGGCGCTCGTCCAGCCGGTCACAGTTGTCCAGCAGCGCCGAGATGATCTCGCGGACGCCGGCCAGGTTGCGGGCGTCGCTCTCACCGCCCGGCAGCGCCTGCTCGTACGCCCGGCCGGTCGCCTTCTCCCACCGGTCGAGGGCCCGCCAGTAGAGCCCGTTGAAGTCCCAGATGCAGCTGTCGCTGCCGGCGCACCAGTCCTCCAGCGGCACCCCGGCCGGAGTGTCCGAAGTGGACACGCGCAGCGCCGCGGCGGTGAGCGCGCGCAGGTCGGCGTCCGGAGCGCGGCGAAGGTCGACCGCGACCTCGATGCTGTCGACCTGCTCGCCCCGGCCGGGCGGCCCGAGCCCGGTCGGCGGCGCCGGGCACAGCGCGCGGACGTCGACCACGTTGCGGAAGTTGTTCTTGTATTGCAGCCAGTCGCAGACGATCCGCACCCGGGACAGGTCGACCTCGCCGGCGGCCAGCCCGTCGAGCACCGGGCCGAGCGCGGCGGCCACGTCGACCGGAGTCGGGCCGCGCAGCCGGGCGACCGGGCGGACCTCAACCAACATTGCGGGTGCCCCTCTCGCTGGCCCGACGACCGACCCGGCCACCGACGACGCGGGGGCCGATGCCGGCGGCTTCGAGGATCTCCGGCACCAGGCCCTCCTTGCCGAAGACCATGACGTGCACGCCGCCGACGCCCGGGATCTCCCTGACCTGCGCGGCGATCTCGGCGCACAGCCGCACACCCTCGGCCGCGAACCGGTCCGACGGCACCGAGGTCAGCCGGCGGACCACGTCGTCGGGGATGTGGATGCCAGGCACATCGAAGCGCATGAACTCCAGCGCCCGAGGCGAGCGGACCGGGCCGATCCCGGCCAGCACCGTGCACCGGTCGGTCAGCCCGAGGTCGCGCGCGTCGGCCATGAACCGGGCGAACATGGGCACGTCGAAGACGAACTGGGTCTGCACGAACTCGGCGCCGGCGGCGACCTTCTTGGCCAGCCGCGCGGCCCGGAACCGCTGCGGCGCCGCGAACGGGTTTTCCACCGCCCCGATCAGCCAGGACGGCGCCGGGGTCACGGTCCGCCCGCCGAGCAGCCGGCCGGAGTCGCGCAGCGCCCGGGCCGCGCCGACCAGCGTCACGCTGTCGAGGTCGAAGACCGGCTTCGCGCCCGGGTGGTCGCCGAAGCGCGGGTGGTCGCCGGTGAGCAGCAGCACGTTGGGGATGCCGAGCAGCGCGGCGCCCAGCAGGTCGGACTGCAGCCCGATCCGGTTGCGGTCGCGGCAGACCAGCTGCATCACCGGCTCCAACCCGGCCCGCTGGGCCAGCACCGAGCCGGCCATCGCCGCCGGCATCACGCTGGCGCCGGGGTTGTCGGTGACGTTGACCGCGTCGACCCAGCCGGACAGGGCGCTGGCCTTGGCGTCGACCCGGTCCGGGTCGATGCCGTGCGGAAGGTCGAGCTCGGCGGTCACCGCGAACCGGCCGGACTCGATCGCGCCGCGGAGCCCGGGCGTCCCGCCGGTGCCGGCTGCGGCCGCGGGCGGGCCGGCCGCCGCCGGCCGCCGGTCCCGGGGCAGGTCGGCGGTCACGCCGCGCTCCCGGTGGTCGGCCAGATCGGCAGCCGGGTGCGCACGCCCTCGGGGTCGGCCCACAGGCCCTCGTCCCGGCCCTGCCAGTAGTTGACCCAGCTGCTCGACCCGGTCAGCCGGTGGTCGACCGGCCGCTGCAGCAGCGACAGGTCCTCGACGTGCCCGGCCGCCTCCGCCCGCTCGTACGCGACCACCCAGACGCAGCGCAGCTCCGGGTGGACCTCGCAGGCGCCGTCCGGGGAGACGCCGCCGCACGGGCCGTTGCGCAGCTGCTTGGGACAGGTCTGCGGGCAGGCGTAACCGGTCGCCGGCAGCGCGCACTGGCCGCACATCCGGCAGCCGAACGCCCGCTCCTTGACCGCCTTCTCGGCGGCCGTGAACGCCTGCCCGGTCCGCCGGTGCGCCTCCAGCCAGCGGGCCAGCCGCCGGTTGACCCGGTTCGGCGTGAGCAGGTGGTGGAGCAGGTAGTTGAGCCGGGCCGGCAGCCGCGGGACGTACGGGCGGGGCCAGGCGCCCCTGGTCGCGACCTGCACCGGATCCCTCCCCAAGCCACCTCGTCGTGTCGCTCGTCCTGCCGGACCGGAGCAGGATCACAGCCGGTCCCGATGAACCGGTCAGCTCGCCGGGGTCGCGACCTCGCACATCGCCCTGGCCACCACGACCCGCAGGTGCGCCGGGACCGGAGCGGTCGACGTGCGCAGGTGGGCGACGGTCTCCCGGAGCCGGCGGACCTCCTCCTCCAGCCGGCGGATCTCGGCCAGGTGCTGCAGCTCGCGATCCTCGGCCACGGCGGCAATCCGGCCGATCTCGCGGACCAGCGGGGCGAGCATGCCCTCGTCGGCGAGCGGCGCGTCGTACAGAGCAGTCATCGGCCCGTCCCTCCACTCCCGCACTGTGCTGGGACGCTAGCCAGCGGGGCGGTCCGGCCGACATGTCGCGGGGGACAAACCCCTCGCCGATCCGGTTGGTCCGATCCACAACGTGGGCCAGAGTGGTGCCATGAGCGAGCCCGCGGACCGCCGGCTGCGGGACGAGAACGCGGTGCTCCGCGACATCGTCACGATCTACAGCGAGCTGTCCGGCCTGGCCTCGCAGGACACCGACCCGGCCACCGTGCTCAGCCTGGTCGCCGACCGGGTCGGCGGCTCCGCCGCGCTCGTCGACGCCGGGCTCGAGGTGCTGGCCGGCGCCGGCGCCGACGACCTGGGCGGCCTGCTGACCGCCGAGCGTGCCGCGCTGGCCCGGCTGGTCGACACCGCGGCGGCCACCCGGCGGGCGCTGACCCTGCCCGCGGCGGCCGAGGACGACCCGTCGGTGGTGATCGCGCCGATCGTGCTCGGCGACGAGCCGGTCGCGTACCTGCTGACCGCGACCAGGGACGACGACGGCCAGGCCGAGGACACCCGGCTGATGGTGACCGAGCACGCGGCGATGATCTGCGGGATCGTGCTCGGCCGGGCCAGGGTGGTGGCCGCGGCGGCCGGGCAGGCCCGGCGCGAGCTGTTCGACGGGCTGCTGCTGCTCGGCGACCGCGCCGACGCGGACTTCGACAACTGGGCCCGCCACCTCGGCATCAAGCCGGACCAGCGGCACCGGGTCATGACCACCGTCTTCTGGACCGCCGGCCCCGGCTCGCCGGCCGGGCCGGGCTCTCCCCCGGGCCCGGGCGCACCCGCCGGCCCGGGTTCGTCCGCGGGGACGGCACCGCCGGCCGGGGTCGCGCCGGGACGGGAGGCGGAGATCGCCGCCGAGGTGGAGCGGGTGCTGCTCACCCGCTGCCACGCGGCCACCGTCGTCAACCGGGGCAACGAGGTGGTCGCGGTGGTGGCCGTGGACGACCCGTCACCCCGACCGCTGGCGCGGGCGGCCGCGCTGTGCAAGACCACGGTCGAGGCCCGCTTCCCGGGCACCGTGGTCTGCACCGGCATCGGCAACCCGTACACCGGGGCGGCCCGCATCAGCACCTCGTACGCGGAGGCGCGGCACGCGGTCGACACCACCACGCTGATGTCCGGGCTCGGCGGCGTCGTCACGTTCGCCGAGCTGGGCATCTCCCGGTTGCTGGCCCGCATCCGCGACGTCGCCGACCTGCACGAGTTCGCCCGCGACGTGCTCGGCGACCTGATCGAGCACGAGCGCGCCCACGGCTCGGACTACCTGGCCACGCTGACCGTCTACTTCAACGAGAACAACAGCCCGCAGCGCAGCGCTCGACGGCTGCACACGCACCCGAATACCGTGGCCTACCGGGTCCGGCGGATCGAGGAGATCACCGGCCTGAGCCTCAGCTCCTACTCGGACCGGCTGATGCTGCAGGTCGCGCTGGAGATCGTGAACGGATTGGGCGAGCCGGCGTGAACACCTTCCTGGACAGGCTGGGCGAGCGGATCCTCGTCTGCGACGGGGCGATGGGCACCGCGTTGCACGCCGCCGGCAACTCGCTGGACCAGGCCTTACCGGCGCTCAACCTCACCGCGGCCGACCTGGTCGGCGCGATCCACGACGGCTACATCGACGCGGGCGTCGACATCGTGCAGACCAACACGTTCGGCGCGAGCCGGCTGCGGCTGGCGCCGTCCGGGCACGGCGACCGGGTCGCCGAGATCAACGCGGCCGGGGTGCGGATCGCCCGCACCGCGGCCGGCCGGCCCGACCGGGAGGTGCTGGTCGCCGGCTCGGTCTCGCCCGCGGTCACCGTGCAGCAGCGCAGCACCACCTCGGCGGCCGAGCGGACCCGGGCGCTGCGCGAGCAGATCGCCGCGCTCGACGGGGCCGGCGTCGACCTGCTGGTGCTGGAGACCTTCGGCTTCCTCACCGAGCTGGTCGAGGCGGCGACGGTCGCGGCGGAGCACGCGTCGGTGCCGATCGTGGCGCAGGCGACGTTCGCCGCCGACGGCCGGACGCTGTCCGGGCACACGCCCCGCGAGGTGGTCGACGCGCTGGCCGGACTGCCGATCGCCGTGCTCGGGATCAACTGCACGCTGGGCCCGCAGGGCTCGCTGGAGGTGGCCACCGAGCTGGGCCGGCACTCGACGCTGCCGCTGTCGGTGCAGCCCAACGCCGGCCTGCCGCGGCGGGTCTCGGCCGACCGGCTGGAGTACGAGGTCGACCCCGAGTACTTCGCCCGGTACGCGGACCGGCTGGTCGCCTCCGGCACCCGGCTCATCGGCGGCTGCTGCGGCACCACCCCGCTGCACATCGGCGCGGTGGTCAAGGTCGTGCAGGGCCGCCAGCAGCGGGCGACCCGACCGGTGCTTGACGCCGTACGGCCGCAGGCGCCGGCCGCCGCGCAGCCGGCCAGCGACTGGCTGGACGGCCCGGGACCGGTGGTCGGGGCCGAGCTGCAGCCGCCCGCGGCCGGCGGGCTGCAGGCCGCGCTGGAGGCGGCGGAGGCGGTCCGGGACAGCGGCGCCCGGCTGTTCTCGATCGCGCCGCCGGTGCCCGGCCGCGGCCAGCGCTCGGCGATCAACCAGCCGGTCGAAGTCGCGGCGAAGCTGCAGGACCGGCTCGGCGTCCCGGCGCTGCCCGGGATCACCACCTGGAACCGCACGATCATGGCGCTGCAGGCGCACCTGCTCGGCGCACAGGCCCGCGGGGTGAGCCGGGTGGTCTGCGAGACCGGCAACCCGCCGCTGATGGGCGACTATCCGACGGTCGACGGCAGGTGGGAGGTCGACTCGATCGGCCTGATCGAGCTGCTCGCCTCGCTCAACGCCGGGGTCGACCACAACGGGCTGCGGATCTCCTCCGGGGTGACGTTCGGGATCGGCGCCCGGGTCAACCCGGGCGCGCACGACCTGGCCGCCGAGGGCGACCGGGTGCGGCGCAAGATCGCGGCCGGGGCGCAGTTCCTGCTGACCCGGCCGGTGTACGAGACGGCCGGGCTCGAGCGGGTGCTCGCGGCGGTCGACGGGGCGGTGCCGGTGCTGGTCACCGTGCGGGCGCTGCGGTCCTTCGACGAGGCCGAGTACCTGCGCTACGAAGTGCCGGACGTGACCATCCCGGCGGCGGTGATGGACCGGATGGAGCGGGCCGGGTCCAGCGCCGCCCGGGTCGGCCTCGAGGTCGCGGCCGAGCTGGCGGCCGAGGCCGGGCACCTGGTCCGGGGCGTGGTGGTCGCGGCGCCGGGCGGCGACCCGGAGCCGCTCACCGAGCTCATCCGCACCCTGGTCGGCATCACCCCGACCCGGTAGGAGGCGCCCGGTCGGCCGACGAGCCGGCCGGCGGCGGGCGAGCGAGCAGGCTCAGGCGGTCCGGGACAGCGCGGCGGCCCGCCGCTCCGCCGCGGCCACCACGTTGGACAGCAGCAGCGCCCTGGTCATCGGTCCGACGCCGCCGGGGTTGGGCGAGAACCAGCCGGCCACCTCGGTCACGTCCGGGGAGACGTCGCCGGCGATCTTGCCGTCCACCCGGCTCACGCCGACGTCGAGCACGGCGGCGCCCGGCTTGACCATGTCCTTGGTGATGAGCCCGGGCGAGCCGGCCGCGGCCACCACGATGTCGGCGCGGCGCACGTGCCCGGCCAGGTCCCGGGTGCGGGTGTGGCACAGGGTCACGGTCGCGTTCTCCGACCGCCGGGACAGCATCAGCCCCAGCGGCCGGCCGACCGTGATCCCGCGGCCGATGATGACCACCTCGGCGCCGGCGATCGGCACCTCGTAGCGGCGCAGCAGCTCGATGATCCCGGCCGGCGTGCCCGGCACCGGCGCCGGCTCGCCGAGCACCAGCGCGCCGAGGTTGAACGGGTGCAGCCCGTCGACGTCCTTGACCGGATCGACCCGGGACAGGATGGCGAACTCGTCGAGCCCGGTCGGCTGCTGCACCAGGAACGCGGTGCACTCCGGGTCGGTGTTGAGCTCGTCGACGACCGCGAGCACCTCGTCCAGCTTCGCGGTCGCCGGCAGCTCGCGCCGGATGGAGTTGACGCCGATCTCCTGGCTGTCCTTGTGCTTGGCGTTGACGTACCACCGGCTACCCGGGTCGTCGCCGACCAGCACGGTGCCGAGCCCGGGCACCATCCCGGCCGCCCGGAGGGCCGCGACCCGACCGGTGAGCTCCTCCTTGATCGCCGCGAGCGTGGCCCTGCCGTCCAGAGTTACCGCGGTCATGCACCCGTCCCGTCGTCGATCATGCACCCGTCTCGTCGCGCCGGTCCCGTCGCACCCGTCCGGTCACCGCCCAGGCCAGTATCCGTCGCGGCCGACCCGCGGTCCGAATCCGCCCTCCGCTCGGGCCCGGGAGACGCGGGCCGATGTCGCCCTGTCCGGACAGGTGCTAGTACTTAGGTCCCGTACCCCTGCGTCGCTGATCTGGCGAAACTCTGTGCCGACGGGGCGGCGCAGACCGGGCCGCACCGTCGGAAGAACCGTTACATGGTCCGACGCCGACGCGGGCCCGAGGGGCCTGTCGGGGAGCGAGGAGTCGACGCCGTTCGACTCCTTACCGGCGCGTGACACTCGGCGGGACCACGGCCTTTGGCCGGGAACCGCCACGTCCACAGGTAAACGCACCCCAGAGAGGCGGAAACATGAAACCCGTACGCCTGCTTGTTGCCGTGCTCGCGGCCTCGCTCGCCTTCGTCGGCCTGGCGGTCGGCACGGCCTCGGCCACGACCGTAGACGAGTGCCAGTCGCTGCTGGCCACGCTCAGCTCCGACACGGTCGCGGCGCAGACGTCGTTCAGTGACGAGACGTCGGCCACCAGCGAGGTCGAGAAGCTGACCGACGCGTCCGCGAAGCTCGCCGAGGGTAAGACCGCGGACGCCGTCCAGAAGCTGGTCGACTTCCAGTCCACGCTGACCTCGCTGGCCACCGCCTCGAAGGCGAAGGTCGACGCCGCGACGGCGGAGAGCCTCACTGCTGAGGCGCAGGGCGTCATCGACTGCATCAACTCGATCGACTCCGCCGCCACCGCCGACACCACCGCATAGGCAGTATCCCGCGTTCACGCCCGCGCCGCCGCCCCCGGCGGCGCGGGCGTCGTCGTGCCCGCGCCCCGCCGACGTCCCGGGAGCCGATCGCCGTCATCCCGACAGAGCGTGACCGCGACTGATGGTGCGCGAACGATAGGTCCGGGTCGTCGAGTCCGATTCTCGCGGCGCTCCCATGGGACGGGCCTTGCGTTTCGATGGGTCTCCCGAGGATTAGGGGGCCGAACCCCTCATGCAGGGTCTACCGGCCCTCCCGGTTAGGCCGGACGGTGCAGGTGTCAATCGTTCGCTCCCCGGGAGGGACTGCCCCAGATGCGTGCAACCCACTTGTTGCGCGGCTCACCCCGACGGAAAGCCGTCGCCGGGATAGCCGCTGCCATAACGGTCCTGACCAGCGTCTTCGTGATCCAGGGCTTTGCCGACGCGACGACGACCACGGCGCCGACCACCCACTTGCTGGCCGTTGGCCCGACCGACCCGACCAACGGGTACCCGGTCTGGTACAAGGACTCCAACAACCTCAACGTCGGACTCTGCCTGGACGTCGACAACCCGTTCTGCAACATCGCCGCAGACGTACCCGATCCGACGCAGCCGGTCTCGTTCCCGGACAACTTCCCGGAGGAGACCTTCTACCAGTTGGCCCAGTCGCAGCTCGACCTGCCGAACGGGACCAGCGCGGTCCTGGACGACAACCTCGAGGCCGCGTTCAACACCGCTGAGCCGACCGACGGCCAGCAGATCGTCTTCGGCCGTGTCCGGATCCGGATCACCACGCCGACCACCGGCCACTACGTGGTCACCCACCCGTACGGCGTGGACGAGTTCGACGTGACCGACACCGCGACCCGGAACATCAACTTCGTCGAGGACATCGGCATCGGTTCGCCGGGCGATTTCACCGGCGCGCTGGGCTCCCGGATCAACCCGTTCCTGCGCTGGGACACCGGCCTGGTCACGGGTCCGGACGGCGCGTCCTACCTCGGTGACCCGAACACGCCGCACGCGGTCACCGGCTCCGAGCTGAACACCAACTTCTTCCGGATCGACGGTCCGGACATCGGTGGCACCGGCATCAACACGATCCAGACCAACCTGTTCAGCCTGCAGGGTCGGGTGTCGACCAACAACGGCGTCGCGCCGACCGCGGTGACCTACACCCGCAGCACGACGACCGGCGGGTTCCTCGACGTCTTCGCCCGGTCCGAGCCGAACCAGGTCATCCAGGTCAGCGGCACCGGCGTCGCCGGCACCACGCTGAAGGGCGACGCGGCCACCGACCCCGGCGTCTCCGGCAACTACTTCGCCCGGGCCGCCTTCACCGGCGCCAGCCCACCGACGTCGGTCAATATCACCAACACCTCGGACCGACCGGTGACGAAGAAGAGCGTCACGGTGACCGACCAGGTGACCTTGACCAAGGTGACCTACGACGCCGACACCGGCAACGTGAAGGTCGCCGCCACCTCAAGTGACACGGCGGTGCCCCCGACGCTGAAAGTCGTGGGCTTCGGCGCCACCCTGGTCAACGGCAACGCGACGTTCCAGCTCTCCACCGACCAGCAGCCGCCGGCCTTCATCACGGTCACCTCGTCCAAGGGCGGCACGGACACCGCACCGGTGAACGTCACCGGCGCCGCCTTCCCGGCGGACCCGGTGACCGCGGTGGCCCCGCCGACCATGACGGTGCAGCAGGGGCAGCAGGTCCAGCTCGACGGCTCCGCGTCGCTGAACGCGACCGGGTTCTCCTGGGCGCAGGTCGCCGGCACCCCGGCGGTCACGCTGAACAACGCGAACACCGCGATCGCCAGCTTCACGGCGCCGAGCACGGCGACCACGCTGACGTTCCGGCTCACGGTGCAGGGTCCGGGTGGCCCGCAGACGGCCGACACGGTCGTGACGGTCCAGCCGGTCGCCCCGCCGGTGTCCAACGCCGGCCCGGCGCAGACCGTCCTGGTCGGCAACACCGTCACCCTCGACGGCTCGGCCTCCACGGGTGCCACCAGCTTCCAGTGGAGCCAGACCGGTGGCACGGCGGTGACGCTGTCGAGCACCACCGCGGTCAAGCCGACCTTCAAGATGCCCAACACGACCAACCCGCTGATCTTCCAGCTCACGGTCACCGGCCCCGGTGGAACGGACGTCTCGTCGGTGCAGATCAACCCGCAGGCGGATGTGCTGACCACCACCAGGGTCGAACTCCGCACCGACAAGAACGAGTGGCGGGTCGAGGGCACGGCCCAGGTGACGACCGGCAACACGATCACCGTCCACATCGGCAGCACGCTGAGCGGACCGGTGCTCGGGATCGCGTCCCCGGACGCGCTCGGGGTCTGGAGCGTCCGACTCAGTGGCGGCCCGAACGCCGATGCCACCAGGACGGTCAGCATCGAGAGCAGCAGGGGTGGCGTCCTGCTCGCAGTCCCGATCAACGTGCGCAACTAGGCCTGGCGCACTCCAGATAACGCGGTGCCCCGCAGCCTCCGGGCTGCGGGGCACCGCGCCGTCCGGATCCCGTACTCGCACCAGGGTGCCAGCTGGGGTAGGCCTGGGAGGGTGAGAGGTCCCCGGCTGGCTCCGGCGCAGGAGGTCAGCGCGCGGCTGCGCCGCCGGCCGGCGTGGCGCCGGCTCGGGCAGGAGGCGCTGGTGCTGGGTGCGCTGTGGATCGCCTACACGCTCGGCCGGGCGCTAGCCGGCCGGCACGTGGCCGGGGCCCGCGAGCACGCCGGCGACGTCTGGCGGTTCGAGCGTGACCTGCGCCTGCCGGACGAGGCGGGCTGGCAGCACTGGGCGCTCGGACATCCAGACCTGGTCCGGACCGCGAACGTCTACTACAAGTACGAGCACTGGGTCGCGCTGGGCGCGGTCGCGTTGTGGCTGCTGCTGTTCCGGATCGGGCGCTATCCGTGGTTCCGCCGGGTGCTGGTGCTCACCACCGGGCTCGCCCTGGTCGGGCACTTCGCGTACCCGCTGATGCCGCCGCGGATGCGGCCCGACCTCGGCTTCGTCGACACCGGCGTCGTCCTCGGCCAGTCGGTGTACGGGCCCGACCCGCACAACCACGGCCTGATCAACCAGTACGCGGCGATGCCGTCCATGCATGTCGCGTGGGCCGTGCTGTTCGCGGTCACGGTCATCCTCGCGACCAGGACGGCGTGGCGCTGGCTCGCGGTCGTCTACCCGGCGGTGACCACGTCGGTCGTCGTCATCACCGCCAACCACTACTGGCTGGACGGCGTCGTCGGCGTGCTGCTGCTGTGCCTCGCCGTCGTGGCGGTCAGGCTCGCGACCCGGCCCGCCCCCGAGCCGGAACCGGCGCGCGTCGTGGTTACGGGCGCGGGTCCTGGCCGGCGGCGGGGGCTGGCCCGCCGGGGTTCGGCCGGGGGATCATGACGGCGGACCGGGAGGTGCGCATGGCGGACCGGGAGCTCTCGGGGGTGGTCGTGGCGGCCGGGCCGGACGGCCGGCGCAGCACCACCGCGCTCGGCCGGGCCGTGCTGGCGGCGGCGCTGCGGCCGGTCGACGAGCCGGGCGCGGCCGCGGTCGAACGGTCGACGGCCTGGCGGTCGGACTACCCGGCACACTTCCGCCGGCTGGTCGAGGCCGGCCTGCCCGACCCGAAGAGCTGGCTCGCGGTGGCCGAGAGCGGCCTCGCCGAGCTGGACCGGCAGCTGCGGCTGGCCCGCGCCGACGGCACCGAGGACGCGCTGCCGGCAGCGCTGATCGAGCCGGCCGGCCGGTCCCTGCGCACCGCCGAGGTGGCGGGCAACGGCGAGCCCGAGCGCGAGCTGGTCCTGCCGTACCGCGGGCGGCGGCTGCGCGGGGACGAGATCCGCCGCCAGGTCGAGGCGTGGATCGCCGCCGGCGTGGCCGAGCCGTCGCTGGCCGAGCCGGTCGAGGACGTGCTCGCACACCCGGAGTGGCTGCGGTTGGACGGCGTCACGATCGCCGCGCTCGGGGCCGGGGCCGAGATGGCGCCGGTGCCGAGCCTGCTGCGGTGGGGCGCCACCGTGGCCGCGGTCGACCGGCCCGTCCCCGCGCTGTGGGAACGGCTGCGGCGGACCGCCCGGGCGGGCGCCGGGCGGCTGCTGATCCCGACCGACGCGCGCACCGGAGCCGACGGGGCCGACCTGCTCACCGAGGTGCCGGCGGTGGCCGACTGGCTGGCCGCGCAGCCGGGCCGGCTCGTCCTCGGCACGTACGCGTACGCGGACGGCAGCCTGCACCTGCGCCTGTCCGGCGCGGCCGACGTGCTCGGCCGGCGGCTGCGGCAACGGCGGGACGACCTGGCGCTGGCGTTCCTGGCCACCCCGACCGACACGTTCGCGGTGCCGGGTGACGCCGTCGCGGACGCCACCCGCCGGCACCAGGGGCGCTCGGCCGGCATGTTGCTGGACCCGTCGCTGCGGGCGGTCAGCCGCGGCCGGCTGCTCCAGGCGCCGTACCAGCCGGGCGTGGATCCCGGGGTGAACGACAGCCTGATCCCGCAGCAGGGGCCGAACTACGCGCTGGCGAAGCGGGTGCAGCGGTGGCGGGCCGCGGTGGCGAGGGCCGCCGGCACGCCGGTGTCGTTCCACGTCGCGCCGTCGGCCCGGACCCGGTCGGTGGTCAAGCACCGGGTGCTGGCCGCCGCCTTCAACGGCGCGCACCACTTCGGCGTCGAGGTGTTCGAACCGGCGACCGCCAGCACGCTGCTTGCCGCGCTGCTCGTCCGCGACCTCAACACCGCGCCGGCGCAGCGGGCGCACCCCTGGCAGGACGAGGCGTACGCGGCCGTCCACGGTGGACTGTGGCGGGCCGGGTACGCGCCGCGCAGCGTGCTCGGCGTCGCGTTCCTCCTCGGCGCCCTGCGCCGCACACCGCGTTACTAGCGCCGGCGCCGGCAGCTGTGGCGGCGGGCGCTACAGGAGCTCGGGGCGGCTCCAGGGTCAGCCGAGGACGTGCTGGGCGCAGAACCCGAGCACGGTCGCATACCAGATCTCGGAGTTGGCCGGGGACAGGATCCAGTGGTTCTCGCCGGTGAAGTTGAGGAACCGGTGCGGCAGCTCGGCCGGGTCGCCGTCCCACCGGCTGACCAGGTCCCACCACAGCCGCAGGGCCTCACTGACCGGCACCCGGTAGTCCCGGTTGCCGTGGGTGAGCAGCATCGGCGTACGGATGCGGTCGGCGAAGTGGTGCGGCGAGTTCTCCGCATACCAGTCCGGGTGGTCGGCAGGCCGGCCGAACCAGCTCAGCCAGTTGTCGGCCACGTCGGCGGTGTCGTTCTTCTGGTCGAGCGCCCAGGTGCCGGAGTGGGTGACGATCGCTTCGAACCGGTCGGTGTGCCCGGCCACCCAGTTGGTCAGGTAGCCGCCGAACGACGCGCCGAGGCAGGCGGTCCGGGCACCGTCCACATCGGACCGTTCGACCACGGCGTCGAGCAGCCCCTCGAGGTCGGCCCAGACCGGGCCGGCGCGGTGCGGCCAGGCCCTGGCGATGAAATCCGGCCCGTAGCCGGTGGACAGCGCCGGGTCGGGCATCAGCACGGCCCAGCCGTGCGCGACCGGAACCCACGGGTTCCACCGCCAGCTCCAGGAGTTGAACGAGGAGAACGGGCCGCCGTGGATCCACAGCATCAGCGGGGCCGGGCCGTCGCCCTCCGGTGGCAGGCAGAGCCAGCCGCGCACGGTGGCGCCGTCGATCTCGGTGGCCACCTCGGTCAGCCGGCCCGGCGGGACCGGTGCCGGGGCGGGGGTCGGCAGCGGCACCGGCTGCTGGTCGTCGGCGGTGGTGTCGAGCCGGACCGGCGCCGGCGGGGCGTCGACGGCCGAGCGCAGCGCGTAGACCCAGCGACCGTCCGGCGCCGGGCAGAGTGAGGAGTATGACGCGTCGGCGGCGAGACGCCGGCGGACCGCACCGCTGGCCGCGTCGACGGCCAGCACCGCGCCGCGGCCGTGCAGGTCGCCGGCGACGTAGAGGGTCTGCGAGTCGGCCGACCAGACCCACTCCCCCGGCCAGAGGTCGCCGACCGGGACGGCGACCGGCGACTCGCCACCCTTGACCGGGACGATCCGCAGCTCGAACTCCCGCGGCGTGTCGTACGAGCCCCTGGTGGTCGACAGCAGCGCGACCCGGGAACCGTCCGGGGCGATCCGCGGGCTCGACTGCTCCCGGTCCGGCTGGTCGGCGAGCACGGTCCGCTCGCCGCTGGCCACGTCGACGAGCACCACACCGCGCGAGAAGGCGCCACCGGGTTCGCGGGTGCGCCAGGAGGCGGCGACCGTGACCGCGTCGGCGCTGATCGAGTAGTCGGCCTCCGTCAGCGCGACGCCGGCGTCCGGGGTCAGGTCCCGCGGCTGCCCGTCCGGCTCGACGAGGAACAGCCGCGGGGACTCGGCGCCGAGCTCGTGGTCCCAGTGCCGGATCGGGAAGCCGGTGTGCAGGATCGCGGTGACCTTCCGGTCCTTGCGGGCGCGGCGCCGCGCCGCGTCCAGCTCGTCCGCGCCGTCATCGGCACCGAGACTCGCCCCGCCGGGCGAGTCGGCCGCCGGCCCGGCGGGGGCGGTGAGGTCCGCGCCCGGGTCGGGGCCGGTGCCGGTGAGGCGGCTGCCGGCGGCGAGCACGGCGCCGGCGTGCCGGGCCACCACCGGGCCGGACAGCCCACCCGCGGCGCGGGTCAGCACCCGCGGCTCCCCGGCCGGCGGCAGCACCCACAGGGCCGCCTCCTCGTCGTCGCCGTCGCCGTCCGGCTCCGGCCGGGCCGAGGTGAACAGCAGCGAGCCGTCGGGCCGGAACACCGGTGCCGACTCGCCCTTCTCCGACCGGGTCAGCCGGACCGGCTCGCCGCCGTCGAGCGGCACCTCCCAGAGCGCGGACACATACCGGGCACCCTTCGGATCGGGCCGCTGCACGCTGGCGACGAGCCGCGACCCGTCCTGGCTCAACGCCAGTCCGGTGAGGCGCGGCAGGGCGACAAAAGCCGAAAGGTCCGCGTAGTCGGTCACTCGCCCGACGCTACCCTCGGCTCCGGTCAGGTCCCGTGGCGCGCCTGCCGGTAGAGGTCGACCAGCTCGGTCGTGGTGGTCGCGTCCCGCGGGCCCTTGTCGTCGCGCCACCGGCCGGTGAAGCGCGGGAAGCGCATCGCCAGGCCGGAATCGGCCTTGATCTGACCCCAGCCCGCGGTCGCGTTGGGCGAGAGGGTCAGCTCGGCGCTGAGCACCTCCAGCACCAGGCCGGGCTCGAACCAGACGTCGGCCGGCTGGCGGGAGTCGACCAGGGCCGGCTTCTCGTCGCGCTGGTAGGGCGCCAGCCGGTTGGACAGCTCGACCAGGTCGGCGTCGGAGAACCCGGTGCCGCACTTGCCGACCGTGCGGAACAGGTCGGCATCCGGGTCGTACGCCGCGAGCAGGACCGCCCCGTAGAGCCCGCGGCGGCGGCCGCGGCCGGCGAACGCGCCGACCACGGCGAGGTCGACGGTGTCGGACAGCTCGCTGCGGTAGTCGCGCTTGAGCTTGATCCACTGCCAGCCTCGGTTGCCGGCCCGGTAGGTCGAGTCGGGCCCGACCGACTTGCACATCAGGCCCTCACTGCCGTCGGCGATGGCCTGCTCGAAGGTGGCGTCGAGCGCCTCCGGCATCGTCACCTCGACCATCGTGGTGAGCCGGATCCGGTCGGACAGCGTGAGCGCGTCGGTCAGCCGGGACCGGCGCCGCGGGTAGGGCTCCCGGGTCAGGTCCTCGCCGTCGGCGTAGAGCAGGTCGAAGCAGAACAGGCTGACCGGCACGTCGCGGACCGCCTCGGAGATGCCGTGCTTCCGGCGGCGGAACATGACCTCCTGGAACGGGCGCAGCTCGTTGGCCGCCGGGTCGTAGGCCACCGCCTCGCCCTCGAGGATCGCGGCCCGCGGACCGAGCGCAGTGTCGATCGCCTCGACCAGGTCGGGGAACTGGTTGTTGATCCGCTCCAGCCCGCGGGTGAACAGCTCGATCTCGCCCTCGGCCGTGCGGTGCGCCTGGATCCGGACGCCGTCGTACTTGTATTCGGCGGCGCACTCGCCGCCGAGCCGGGCCAGGATCTCGTCGGCCTCGGCCAACCGCTGGGCGAGCATGACTTTGACCGGGTTGCCCGGGCGCACCTGCAGCGCCTCCACTGCCGGCAGCCCGCCGCGGGCCAGCGTCTCGGCCACCACGCCGAGGTCGGAGCAGATGTTGTAGGCCCGCTCGAGCACCGGGCGGTCGGCCTTGCCGCCGGCGTGCACCCGGACGAGCGCGTCGAGGATCGTCGGCGTGCCGATCCCGAGCCGCAGGTTGCCGGTGACCAGGCGCAGCACGTAACGCGCCTCCAGCGGGGTGGCCCGGCCCAGCAGCCCGGCCAGCAGGTCGAGCTTGCGGCCCTGGGAGCCCGTCCCCCCGGCCGCGGCGATCTCGTAGAGCGTGTCGACGACCTGGTCGACGGTCAGGCTCGGCGCGTGGTCGGGCAACAGCGCCTCGGCCGCCTCGCCCAGATCGCCCTGGGTGCGCACCGCGGCGGTGACCGCATCGGGCTCGGCACCCACCGCCGACGCCACCGCCCTGATCGCCATCTTCTCGGCCAGGCCCAGGTCGATCCCGGCGAACTCCGGCGCAATGAGGCCCTGGCACAGATAGCACACCCGGGCCAACTCCTCCTCCGGAGTGGCCCGGATCAGCTCGGCCAGCCGGTCGACCAGTGCCAGCCGGCCGGTCGCCGCCTCCAGGTCGCGATACGCCTCGGCCACCGTCTCGTACTTCACGCGCCCCTCCCCTCACCCCGGATCATGATGGCCCCCAGCACCGACAATTCCTCGCCGCGGCCCGCGCCGTCTCCACCCACCGTGGATCTTGTCGCCTGCCGGCTGCGGCTCGAAGACGTTGCCGTCATGCCGGCTCGTCCTTGGCCGGGCGAGACCGCCCAGGTTCATCAGCGGCGTCACGAGAGCGTCGAAGAGCGCGGGCAGCGCACGGAAGCCCAGGATGGCGATGGGGTTCGCCAGCCCGACCGACAGATCCCGGCGCTGGTGGTCGAGGCACCGGAGAACGGCGCGCGCGACCTTCTCGGGCGGGTCGACCGGCGGCGGCGGGCGGCCGTCGCGGCCCGAGTAGCTGGCCGCCTGCCGGTATACCGGGGTGTCGACGCTGCCGGGCGACACCAGGCTGATGTCGATGCCGGGGGTCGAGCGCGCCTCGACCTGCAGCGTGCGCGCCAGCCCCTGGACGGCCCACTTCGCCGTGACGTACGAGCTCATGTACGGCGTGACGATCTTGCCCAGCAACGACCCGATCAGGACGAGCTTGCCGCCGCCCTGCTGACGGAAGACCCGCATCGCCGACCGGGCGACGTTGGCCGCCCCGGTCAGCGTGCTCGCGATGACCCGGTCGAAGGCGGCCGCCGGCACGTCCTCGAACCGGCCGTACGCCACCACGGTCACGGAGTGGACGACCGCGTCGACCCGGCCGAAGCGCGCGACCGCCGCCGCCAACAGCGCGTCGACCGCCGCCTGGTCGGCCACGTCTGTCGTCAGCACCAGCGTCTGCGCGCCTGCCGCCCGGCACTCCTGCTCCGCCGAGCGCAGGCTGTCGAGGGAGCGAGCCGCGAGCACCAGCCGGTCACCGCGGCGGGCGCAGGCCAGCGCGGTGGCCCGGCCGATGCCGCTCGACCCGCCGGTGATCACGACGACCCGGCCGACCCCCATCCGGTCCTCCCGTCGACGGCATCAGGTTCGCACCGTGTATACGCGACGGCGGCCGACCCCACCTGCCGAGCGGGCCCTGATGGGTGCTTAGCCGATCGCGGTGCTGGCGGCCGAGGCCGTGCTCCACGTCGCGATCGCGGTGGCTCCGCTCAGCGGGACTCCTCCGGCACCGCGGGCAGCGCGGCGAGGAAGCCGAGTGGGGCGGCCGCGAGCACCAGCACGATCCCGACCGCCAGCAGGGCCGGGCCGGGGCCGAACACGGTGAGCCCGGCACCGGCGACGAAGCAGGCCAGCGCGACCCGGCCGAGCAGGCCGGCCCGGACCCGCCGGCCGGCCGGCACCGCGGTGGGCTCCGCCGGCCGCGGCCGGTCCAGCCGTCCCCCCAGCACCAGACCGAACAGCAGCCCGAGCGACGGGAACACGATGATCCCGCCGGCGACGACCGCGACCACGACCGCGACGAGGGTCGAGGTCGGCGCCGCGGCCTCGGCCACGGTCAGCCCGGGCAGCACGTCCGGCCGCTGGGCCACCACCCAGCCGGCGACGATCGCGGCGACTGCCGCGCCGGCCGCGAACCGCGCCGGGTCCAGCCGGCGCCGCCAGACCAGGCCGAGGGCAAGCAGTCCGAGCAGCACCGAGACGATCACGCAGGCCAGCCCGGCGCCGTGGGTCAGCCCGTGGAACAGCCGCGGCGCGTCGGCGTGCACGACCACGAGCCCGCCGACCGCGAGCGCGCCGGCGAGCACCCCGCTGGCCAGCGCCCGGCGACGGAAGGCGGCCGCGGCCGCGTCGTCGCCGACCCGCACCGCGTCGGCGGCCAGCTGCACGGCGGCCAGGTAGGCGCCCAGCACAACCGCGAGCGCGCCGACCAGGATCGAGGTCGGGTTGAGCCAGCTGCTCCACTGGTCGCCGCCGCCACCGGGCGGCACCCGACCGGACGCGATCCCGCCCACGACCGCGCCGAGCGCGAACGGCGTGAAGACCGACGACAGCCCGAACACCGCGTCGATCTCCCGGTGGTCGTCCGGCCCGTTCGAAGCGCCGTGCAACGCGTACGCCGTTCCGCGCAGGATCAGCCCGACCGCCGCCAGGAACAGCGGCACCACCAGCGTGATGCAGACCGCCGCGAACACGCTGGGGTACGCCGTCCAGAGCACGGTGAGCACGAAGATCAGCCAGACGTGGTTGGCTTCCCACACCGGCCCGATCGAGTCGTATACCCGGCTGCGCAGGCCGTGGTCGCGAGTGGACAGCTGCCACGCGCCGGTGCCCAGGTCGGCCCCGGCGAGCACGGTGTAGAGGATCAGACCGGCGAGGATGAACAGCAGGGGCAGCAGCTGCAGGAAGGTCACGTCGTCCCGACCTCCTCCGGCACCTCCGACGGCCGGTCCGGGAACGGCTTGCCGGCCAGCCGGCGCAGGATCCACCAGACCGCGGCCGCGCAGCCGGCATAGACCACCACCAGGACGCCGTAGCCGACCGGGATGCCGCTGGCGCCGGTGACCGCGTCGGCGGTCCGCATCACCCCGTACACGACCCAGGGCTGGCGGCCGACCTCGGTGGTGACCCAGCCGGCGATGAGCGCGACCACGGCGGCCGGGCCGGCCAGCACGACCGCCCGGTAGAACCAGGCCGAGCGTGGCGCCCGGCCGCGGCGGAACCGCACCCACAGGTAACACACCGCGAGCAGGGCCATCGCGAGCCCGAGCCCGACCATGGTCTGGAAGGCCAGCCGGACCACGTTCACCGGCGGCAGCGCGTCGGCCGGGAACGAGCTCAGCCCGCGGATGGTCGCGTTCGGGTCGTGCGCGGCCAGGATCGACAGCAGCCGCGGGATCGGCAGTCCGAAGTGGACCTCGCCGTCGGAGTACCAGCCGCCGACGTGCACCGGGGCGCCGGTGGTGGTCTGGCCGAGCCCCTCCAGCGCGGCCAGCTTGACCGGCTGCCGCTCGGCGACCGTGCGGGCGGCCCAGTCGCCGACCAGCACCTGCACCGGGGCGGCCACGGCGGCCGCGGTGAGCGGGATCGTCAGCGCGACCTGGACGTACCGGCTGGTGTTGCCGCGCAGCAGCGCGACCGCGTAGCAGGCGGCGAGCGCGAAGCCGGCCACGATGAACGACGCGAGATACATGTGCACGAACTCGTGCCACATGAAGGTGTTCGCGAACAGCGCCTGCACGGGGCGCACGTCGGTGACCCGACCGTCGACGATCCGGAAGCCCTGCGGGTGGTTCATCCAGCCGTTCACCGCGATCACCATGAACGAACCGGTGACACCGGTGATCGCGATCGGGATGCCGCTGGCCAGGTGCCAGCGCGGGGACAGCCGGTCCCAGCCGTACACGTAGATGCCGATGAAGATGGCCTCGACGAAGAACGAGAAACCCTCGATGGCGAAACCGAGCCCGAACACCGAGCCGAACGTGCCGGTGAAGTGTGGCCAGAGCAGGCCCATCTCGAACGACAGGATCGTGCCGGTCACCACGCCGACCGCGAACAGCGCGACCAGCACCCGGCTCCACCGCCGGGCCACGGTCAGGTGCACCTCGCTGCCGGTGCGCAGCGCCGTCCACTCGCAGAACAGGACCAGCACCGGGAACGCCATCCCGAAGCAGACCAGCGGGATGTGCACGGCGAACGACAGCGCCTGCATCTGCCGGGCCTGATCCAGGTAGTGCTGGTCGACCGCCGCCAGTGCCGCGATGCCTCCCACGACCGCCTCCCGTCGGATCGCCTGCCCCATCCTCCGCCCGGCACCGCGCCCTGTCTCGCCGGGTCTCCCCCGACACACCAGAAACCCGTCCCCGCGGTGACGGGTCAGCCTCCTGTCCGCGGCCGGAGGCCGCTGCGACGGTGACCGCGCGGCCCGCACCCGGACCGCCGCGCCGGCCCGCCCGGCGCTCCCGCCGGCACCCCGGAGGCTGCGATGCGCTCGTCCCCCCGCCGACCGCGGTTCCTGCTCGGCGCGGTGGTCCTCGCCCTGCTCGGCGCCGTCCTCGCGCCGGTACGGGCGGCCGCCGCTCCCGCCGCCGGAATCCGCTGGACGCCGTGCGGCGACCGGCTGGAGTGCGCCACCGTCCCGGTCCCACTGGACTGGTCCCACCCGCACGGGCCGGCGATCTCGCTGTCGGTGCTGCGGCACCTGGCCACCGACCCGGCGCACCGCATCGGCTCCCTGCTGGTCAACCCGGGCGGACCGGGCGACTCCGGGGTGGACGAGGTCGCCTCCCGCGGCGCGCGCTTCGACGCGCTCACCGGCGGCCGGTTCGACATCGTCGGCTGGGACCCGCGCGGCAGCCACCGCAGCACGCCGGTGTCCTGCTTCGCCTCCGCGGCCGACCGCGCGGCGTTCTGGGTGGACGTGGTGGTGCCGACGACCAGGGCGGACGAGCAGCGCTACAGGGCCAAGACCGTCGAGCTGGCGCAGCGGTGCGGCCAGCGTAACGGCGCACTGCTCGCGCACATCTCGATGGCCGACCAGGTGCGCGACCTCGACCATCTGCGCGCGCTGGTCGGCGATCGCAAGCTGACGTTCTTCGGCGAGTCCAACGGCACGCTGATGGGCCAGACGTACGCGAACATGTTCCCCGGGCGGGTCCGGGCGATGGCGCTGGACGGCATCGTCGACCCGATCGTCTACCGGCACGGCCTGGCCGCCGCGCTGGCGACCGGGCTGACCGACACCGACCTGGTGTGGTCGAAATTCCTGTCGCTGTGCCAGGCGGCCGGCCCGGACCGCTGCGCGCTGGCCGGGCACGGCCCGGTGGCGCCGCGGGTGGACGCGTTCCTGGCCCGGCTGCGCCGGGCGCCGATGGAAACCGCAGCCGGCCCGCTGACGTACGGCGAGCTGGTGACGGCGGCGAAGTTCAACGTCCCGGCGTCCCCCGCCGACTGGCCGCAGGCAGCCGCCGCGCTGGAGCTGGCGCTGGAGGGCGACGGGACCATCCTCAAGCTGCTGACCGCGGATCTGACCTCGGACCCGGTCCGGCTGGCGTTCGAGCAGAACACGGCGCTGACCTGTGCCGACGCCCCGTCCCGGCAGACCGCGGCACAGTGGCCGGCGGTCGTGCACCGGCTGACCCGGATCAGCCGCATCGGCGGCACCGCGCTCGGCTGGGTGATCGGGGCCCCGTGCGCGTCCTGGCCGGCCCGCAGCGCGGCCCGCTACGACGGCCCGTTCGACCGGCACACCGGCACGCCGATCCTGCTGATCAACATGCGGTACGAGCCGAACACACCGTTGGTCAGTGCGCGCATCGCCGAGCGCCGGCTGGGCGCCGCGGTGCTGCTGGTCCAGGACGGGTACGGCCACCTCACCGCGAACGACCCGAGCGCGTGCGTCGACGCGGCCCTGTCGGCGTACCTGGTGCAGCTGCGGACGCCGGCGCGGGGCAGCCGCTGCGGCTCCGACCACGAGCCGTTCGACCCTGCCTTCGGCCAGCGCTGAGGCGGAGCCCAACGCCAGGCCGGGCTCGCCGTGCCACCGCGGGTGCTCATCGTCGACGACCACGCGCCGTTCCGGGACGCGGCCCGGCGCGTGCTGTCGGCGGCCGGGTTCGACGTGGTGGCCGGCGCGGCCGACGGCACCGCCGCGCTCCGGCTGGTGCGGGAGCTGGCACCCGACGTGGTGCTGGTGGACGTGCAGTTGCCCGACTCGGACGGCTTCGCCCTGGCCCGGGAGCTGATCGCCGGGCCGGGGGCGCCGTCGGTGGTGCTCGTCTCCGGCCGGCCGCGGTCCGACTACGGCCGGCTGGTCGAGCGCAGCGGCGCCCTGGGTTTCATCGACAAGGCCGAGTTCTCCGGACCCCGGCTCCGGGCCCTGCTGCGCTGAGGTGCTGCCGGGCCGAGGTGCTGCCGGGCCGAGGTCCTGCCGGGCCCGGGTCAGGATCGCAGCACCTGCAGCACCGCGAGCACCCGCCGGGAGTCGGCCGGCCCGGCCGGCACGCCCAGCTTGC